>Ga0080064_1006880_pt1 | contig 11918 bp, 9 predicted proteins | sample Subgrocontami54m_FD_69260 | JGI IMG/M metagenome (GOLD analysis project Ga0080064, IMG submission 69260) | Subsurface groundwater microbial communities from S. Glens Falls, New York, USA - GMW46 contaminated, 5.4 m (SPADES assembly) (version 2) ...
CGATCCAGATGATCGACCCGCCGCCGCTGCCGATCGAGCGGACGTCGACGGCAGGCACCTGGTAGGTGAACTGGTCGACGACCGCCTGCCGCGTGCGCAGCGAGCGTCCGTCGAGGATGAGCCCGACGTCGAAGCTCGTCCCGCCCATGTCCGTGCACAGCGCCTGCTTGATGCCCAGGTGGCGCACAAGAGTCTCCGAGCCGTTCATGCCGCCGACGGGGCCCGAGCCGATCAGGAACGCGGCCGAGCGGCCGGCCCGTGACAGCGGCGTCACGCCGCCGGTGCACTGGATGATCAGCACTTCCTCGCGGAGCGACTCGAGGCTCGATCGGACACGCTCGAGGTAGCGGTCCGTCTCGGGCGCAAGGTATGCGCTGATGACTGCGGCCATGAAGCGCTCGTACTCGCCCCAGCGAGGGACGACCTCGGCCGACGAGATGACCGGGAACCCGGCCGGAACGACCTCCTCGAGCACCTCCTTCGCGAGGCGCTCGTGCTCGTCGTTGCGGAACGACCAGAGAAAGCAGATCGCGATCGCTTCGCATCCGGCCGCAACGAGCTCTTCGCCGGCCTCCCTGACGGCGTCGCGGTTGAGCGCGACGACGATCTCCCCGCGCGCACCGATCCGCTCGTCCACTTCCTTGATCAGGCGGCGTGGGACGAGTGGCTCCGGCTTGTCGGTGAGTTGCGGGTGGGTCAGCGCCGAGACGGGAACCCCCGCCACGCGCCCGTGGCCCTTCATGATCAGCGTCGCGTCTCGGTGGCCCTTGGTCGTGATGATCCCGACCTTCGCGCCGGATCGCTGAACCATCGTGTTCGTCGCGACGGTCGTGCCGTGCAACACGTGGTCGACGGACTGGAGGAACTCGACGACGTCGAGTCCGACCGCTGTCGCGACCTCGCTGAGGGCATTCCGGAAGCCCTCCTCGAACCTCGGCGGAGTGGACGGGACCTTCACAGACGCGACCTGACCGTCGTCCGCGACCGCGACGCAGTCGGTGAACGTGCCGCCGATATCGATTCCTACGGTGTATCCCATACGGTCTCGGTCTCCTGGTAGTCGCTGCTCGCCCGCGTTCGACGCCTGCGCCGTCCCCGACACGCGACTGTACTATGTAGTCGAACAGTGTGCAACCACACCGTTGGTGAGTCCCGTCGGTGAAATCGGACGCTCCGTGAACCGCCAACTGGGTGCGAAACCGCCCCGCCGAACGGGGCGAGAGCCTCCAGGGTAGTGCGATGCTATTGCACGTTGTTCGATCCTGTAGTACAGTCGCGCGCCATGACGGCCAGCGGTCCCGACGAACCGGTGACCCAGGCGGCGGTGCCTCAGAACACGCCGTCGAGGTTCTCGTCGGTGACGCCCGCGACGCGCCGCTTCATTGTCAGCTTTGTCTTCTTCCTCGCCCTTTACGGGGCCTTCGGCCTTGCCAAGCCCATCTTCCTGTCGGCCGAGAGCTTCTGGACGCTGTCCCAGCAGGGGTCGCTTCTGCTGCTCGTCGCGCTCGGCGCGACGTTCGTCGTGATGATGGGCATGATCGATCTCTCGATCGGATCGCTCGTCACGCTGTCGGCGATGACGCTGGCCGTTACCGAGCCGACCCTTGGTGCCTGGGCCGTCCTGGCGGCGATCGTGGTGGCAACCGCGGTCGGCGCCATGAACGGGGTGATCGTGACCGTGCTGCGGCTCCCGTCGTTCCTCGTGACGCTCGGGACGCTCACGATCATCCAGGGCATCGCGCTCTACATCGGCAGCACGTACGTGCAGTTCCACAACGACTTTGTCGACAGCATCTCGATCCGTCACATCGGGAGCGTCCCGATCATCACCGTCTGGGCCGTGCTGCTGACCATCGTCCTGTCATGGGTAGCCCGATACACCGTATTCGGGCGCGGCGTCTACGCCATCGGAGGTGGAGAGAAGGTCAGTCAAATCGTCGGGCTACCGATCAAGCGTTACAAGGTGGCGGCGTTCGCGCTGTCGGGTCTGACCTGCGGCGTCGCCGGCGTGGTGCTGGCAGGACAGATCCAAGCCGGGACACCGACGATCGGCGCAAGCTTTCTGCTCAACGGCGTCGCTGCGATTGCGGTCGGCGGCACCGCACTCACGGGAGGGGTAGGCGGCCCGTGGGGCACGGCACTCGGAGGGGCGCTGATCACCGTCCTTGGCGGAGGGCTCGTCGTCATCGGCACAAGCGAGCAGCTCCAGCACATCGTCCAGGGAGCCGTCGTCATCGCGGCGGTCTATTTCACGATGGATCGCGACCGCGGCCTCGTCGTCAAGTGAACATCCACAACAGGAGGACGCTTCATGAGTAGCGGACACACCCCACGGCAGGACAAGTACAAAGCCGACAAGCGCCAATACGAGCTCGAAGGCGAGCTCGAGACGCTGATCTCACGCCGCTCCCTGCTCATCCGCGGTGGCGCGGGCCTCGCTGCGATCGGGGGGCTCGGCGCGCTCCTCGGGGAGAACGCCGCAGCAGCTACGCCCCGCACGCTCGCGGCGGCGCAGGCCTCGCGCCTGACGCCGGGGCAGATCAAGGCCAAGTACGGCTCGACCACGTACGGCGACTCCTGGCACAGTCTCGTGCTCGCCATCCTGGCCGACCGTGCAGCCGGCGGCACCGTCGCGGCGAAGCAGATGGGCCAGAAGTATCAGGGGATCTCGGCTGACCTCGATCCCGTGAAGCAGATCTCGACGGTTCAGAACGCGATCAACGCCGGCATGAAGGTGATCAACACGGTGCCGCTCGAGGCGGCGAACGCGACCGCGATCGATGCCGCGGCGAAGGGCCGTGCGCTGTTCACCACCTCGTACAACAGCCCCGCCTGGAAGACGCCGGGTGAGTACGGCAAAGAGTACGTGACGTACTTCGCGCCCGACGACCGCAACACCGGTCGGCTCATGGCTCGCAACCTCGCGAAGCACCTCAACGGAAAGGGCAACATCGTCCACCTCGAGGGGCTCGCCGGCGCCACGGCCAGTGTCCTCCGCAGCGCGGGCGTCGACGAGGTCCTGAAGAAGGAGTTCCCCGGAGTCAAGCTCGCGGCCCGCGTCAACACCAACTGGACCTCGACGGATGCCCAGGCGAAGATGCAGGACCTCCTGAGCAGCGTGCCCCGGATCGACGGCGTCATCGGCCAGGACGACGACCTGGGCATCGGTGCGTACAACGCGATCCGGATCGCCAACAAGACGATTCCGGTCGTCTCCAACGATGGGACGAAGCAGGCGCTCGAGCTCGCGAGGGACAGCTTCTACCTCGGCACGGTCAACGCGTTCAGCCACTGGATCGGCGGCTACGCGCTCGTGCGGCTGTTCGACGCCCTCCATGGCTGGAAGCCCACGCCGGCCGAGCGGATGATGTTCTGGCAGACCTCGTGGGTCGACAAGAAGACCGCCGGCACCTACCTGAAGTCGTTCTGGGGCAAGACGAACCCTTACGACTACACCAAGATGTCCCGCGTGCTGAACCCGACGGACTGGGACACGCAGCAGGAGCTCAGGCCGATGGATCCCAACTACATCTGGGGTGGCGAGAAGAAGCCGGCCGGCTACACGCTCCCTGCCGGCTACGACAAGAAGACCCTTGCGAAGACGACCGCTCTCTACCAGGCGCACTGGAAGAGCCGCAAGTTCAAGTAGTCCGGTACAGAGGAAACAACGGATGGGCGGCACGAGCACACCGGAGGCGAGAGTTCTCCTGTCACTCGAGGAGATCTCGAAGAGCTTCGGTGGGCCGAATGTCCTGACCGACGTCTCGTTGTCGGTCGCGGCCGGAAACGTGCTTGGACTTGCCGGCGAGAACGGCGCCGGCAAGTCCACGCTCCTCCGGGTCGCCGCCGGTCTCGAACAGCCGGATGCCGGCGTGATCCGGATCGGCGGCGAGCCCTGCGTCCTGCGTGGATATACGGATGCCATCGAACGCGGCGTGTTCATGGTCTTCCAGGAGCAGGCGCTCATCCCTAACTTGTCCGTCGCCGAGAACCTATTTCTCGGGATGGCGCATCGTTTCCGCACGCTTGGAGTGCTCCGCCGCTCGATGATGTGCCGGCGTGCGCAGGAGTTTCTCGACGAGTTCGGCCTGTCAGCGCTCGTGCAGGCGGATCGTCCTCTCGGGTCGTACGAGTTCAACAAGCGACAGCTCGTCGAGATCGTGCGGGCCTTCGCCCTCGCGGAGCTGCTCGGGGTCGAGCACCCCGTGCTGCTGCTCGACGAAGCCACCGCTGCGCTGACCGAGAACGAGCGGCAGCTCCTGTTCTCCTTCATCGAGCAGGCTCGCGGACGGGCGGCGTTCGTGTTCGTGTCACACCTGCTCGGCGAGCTGATCGGCGTCGCGGACGATCTCCTCGTCCTCAAGGACGGCGAGGTCGTCGGCCGGCGCAGAGCCAGCGAGACGACGGAGACCGAGCTGCACCAGCTGATCACGGGCCGCACCCGGCCGGCGGCGTTTTACCTCGAGGAGCGGCAGCGCGTCCCCACCGGCGATGTCGTCCTGAGCGGGAAGGCGCTCTCGGTCGACCGCGCATTCTCCGACGTCGACATGACCGTCCGGCGTGGTGAGATCGTCGGCGTGGCCGGTGTCGTCGGCTCCGGCAAGGAAATGCTCGGTCGTGTCCTGTCTCGTCTCGACAAGCCGAGCAGCGGCACGCTGGGCATCGTGGAGAGCGTCGGTTACGTCCCCAAGGAACGCAAGGAGGAAGGCATCATCGGCTCCCAGTCGGTGCTTTGGAACGCATCGCTCGCCGGTGTTGCCCGCGGCAGCCTGCAGCGGTTCGGCGTTCTCCGTCTCCGCGAGGAGCGTCGCCGCGTTCGGCAGCTGATCACGCATCTCGACATCCGTCCGCCGGAGCTCAACAAGGAGATCGGGAAGCTGAGCGGGGGGAACCAGCAGAAGGTCGTCCTCGGACGGTGGACGCTTGCGTCCCCGACTGTCCTCGTGCTCGACAATCCGACGCGCGGGGTCGATGTCGGGTCGCGGCACGCGATCTACAGCGTGATCCGGGACCTCTGCGACGAGGGCATGGGAATCGTGATCATCAGCGACGACCTTCTCGAGGTCATCGGCCTCTCCGACCGGATCCTTGCGATGCGCGACGGTCGGATCGTCACCGAGTTGGACACGCCCAACGACGCCAAGCCGACCGAGCACGACCTCGTCGCACATCTCACCTAGCCGTCCGCCCTCCAAAGCGAGGTCCCATGACACTCAGGCCTGACACCGCCCGACGTTGGCAGCTCGCTCTGATCGACGGCCCCAACATGCCCAACCTGGGCGCTCGCGACCAGGCGATCTACGGCCCGATCCGCTCGATTCAGGACCTTCACCGGTTCGTGGGAGAGTTCGCCGAGGCGCTCGGCGTCGACATCAGGACGATGACGACGAACCACGAGGGCGAGATCCTCGAGTTCATCCATGGCACGGCACGAGAGGTCGACGGCTACCTCATCAACCCCGCGGGACTCACGACCTACGGCGAGGCGACGCGTCACGCACTCGCGGACACGGGCAAGCCCTACGCCGAGGTGCACTTTGCGAATCTCGCGGTACACCTCTCCTCGATCTCGGCCACCCGTCCGCTCGAGTCGCGGTTCACCAAGAGCGCGGTTGGGCTCGTGATGGGTTTCCGTCAGTACAGCTACGTGGGAGCCGTACTGGCGCTCACGTTCGCTCTCGACGACGAGAGCTTCCTCGGGGGGGCCGGCTCGCACCGCGCCGACCATTGATGGCGCCCATGGACGCTCGTCCCCTGTGGGAGCCGTCAGCCGGACTCGTCGAGTCCAGCCGGCTAACGCACTACCTCCGCTGGCTCGACCGCGGCTTTCGCGACTACCGGGAGCTCTGGGAGTGGTCGGTGACGGACATCGAGGCGTTCTGGGAGTCGGTGTGGAGGTACTTCGACGTGACCGCGTCGCGACCCTACGAGCGAGTGCTCACGAGCCACGCGATGCCCGGCGCGTCGTGGTTCCCGGGCGCGGAGCTCTCCTACGCCGAACACGTCTTTCGCGGGCGGGATGACGCAGCGGTCGCGATCGTCCATGCGTCGGAGGCACAGCCGCCGGCCGAGCTGACCTGGGGTGAGCTGCGCGCCATGACGGCATCGATCCGGGCCGGTCTCGTGGCGCGCGGGGTCGGTCGGGGCGATCGCGTCGTCGCATACATGCCCAACATTCCCGAGACGGTCGCCGCCATGCTGGCCTGCGCCTCTCTCGGCGCGATCTGGTCGTCAGCGGCGCCCGAGTTCGGCGTCAAGAGCGTCATCGATCGGTTTGCGCAGATCAAGCCGAAGGTCCTCCTCGCGGTCGACGGCTACCGCTACGGGGGCAAGCAGTTCGACCGGCGCGCCGCCGTCACGCAGCTCGAGCGTGCGATCCCGACGCTCGAGCACGTGTTCGTGCTGCCGTGCCTCGGCGACGAGGGGAACTGGGATGACCTGCTCGCCCAGGGCGAGCTCGTGTTCGAGCAGCTGCCGTTCGACCACCCGCTGTGGGTGCTCTACTCGTCGGGAACGACGGGCTTGCCGAAGCCGATCGTCCACGGGCAGGGCGGGATCCTGCTGGAACACCTGAAGAAGCTGAATCTCCACTTCGACCTTCGCACCGGCGACCGCTTGTTCTGGTTCACGACGACCGGCTGGATGATGTGGAACCTCCTCGTCGGAGGGCTCCTCACCGACGCCGCGATCGTGCTCTACGACGGCAACCCGGCAGCGCCCGACCTCAACCGGCTCTGGGACCTTACGGACGCCGCGGGCATCACCTGCTTCGGGACGAGCGCCGCTTACATCCATGCGTGCATGAAGGCGGGCGTGGAGCCGGCTCGCGGCCGCGACTTGTCGCGGCTGAGGAGCGTCGGCTGCACCGGCTCACCGCTCTCCACGGACGGATTCCGCTGGGTGTACGACCACGTCGGTGCCGACACGTGGCTCTTCTCGACGAGCGGTGGCACGGACGTGTGCACGGCGTTCGTCGGAGGGGTCCCGACGCTGCCGGTCCACGAAGGGGAGCTGCAGGCACGGTCGCTCGGCGCGAAGGTCGAGGCGTTCGACGATGCGGGCCGCCCCTTGATCGACGAGGTCGGCGAGCTCGTGTTGACCGAGCCGATGCCGTCGATGCCGCTCTTCTTCTGGGGCGACGAGGATGGCTCGCGCTACCGCAGCAGCTACTTCGACGTCTATCCGGGTGTCTGGCGCCACGGTGACTGGATCCGCATCACTTCCCGGGGGACGGCCGTGATCACGGGGCGCTCGGACGCGACGATCAACCGTGGCGGCATCCGGATCGGCACGAGTGAGCTCTACCGCGCAGTCCTCGCGTGCGACGCGGTGGTCGATGCGCTCGTCGTCGACGTACCGCGCGAAGGAACGGAGGGCTGGATGCCGCTGTTCGTCGTTCTACGCGAGGACGCGGAGCTCGACCCGCAGCTCGACGCGGAGATTCGACGTCGCGTTCGCGAGGACTGCTCGCCGCGCCACGTCCCCGACGAGATCCGCGTCGTCTCCGCGATCCCACGCACACTTTCCGGCAAGGTCCTCGAAGTGCCGGTCAAGCGGATCCTGATGGGACAACCCCCCGAGGCGGTCGTCAGCCGCGAGTCACTCGCCAACCCGGAGGCTCTCGACGACTTCGTGCGGCTTGCTCGCGAGGAACGCTGAGCGACGAAATGCACGGGAAGCACACCCGCGCTGGCGTGTGCTCGCCGGCGAGACCGGCCTGTGCTGGGCGCGATACGGTTCTGCGATGACGTCGGACAAGCTGCGCTTCGGCCTGATGACCCTCCCTCGGTCTCTCGAGGAAACCCGCACGATCGCACGGGAGACCGACGCGGCAGGCTGGGACTGGCTCGGCATTGCCGACTCACCCGTCGTCTACGACGACTCGTATCTTCACCAGGCGGAGGCGCTCCGAGCTACGAGCCGCCTCCGCGTCGGGCCACTCGTCTCGCACGTCGTCGTCCGCCACCCGCTCGTCGTCGGCAATCTGCTCGCCACGCTGAACGACCTTGGCGGCGGACGGACGATCGGCACCCTCGCGACCGGCAACAGCGCCGCACGAGGCCTCAGCCTCGCCCCTGCCACCGTCGACGAGCTCCGACAGGCCGTGGCGGCGATCCGGGGCTACTGGGCCGGCGAGGGCGGGTCGTTCCGCACGAGCACCATCCCCGCCTCAGGTCGTATTCGAGCGGGGTGTCCGCTGATCCTCGCAGCCGACGGCCCCAGAGCGGCCGAGCTCGCGGGAGCGGTCGGCGACGGAATGCTGTACGGAGGAACGCTCGACCCGTCCGTACTCGACCGGCGCGTGGCAGCCGGCAAGCGACGCGCCGCCCAGACCTTCTGGGCCGCACCGGCAGTCTCTCTGGCAAACACGGTCGACGGTGTTCTCGCAGAAATGGGCGAGATGCTCGTCGCGCAGGCCAACCGCGCCTTGCGCGGGACCGACCTGACCGAACGCGGAGTTCCCCTCCGCCTGCAGCGCGAGGTCGAAGAGCTCTGGCGCAGGTATGACTACGCCTTCCACGCCGACAGCAGCCGCTCGGGCAATGCTGCTCTGATGTCGGAAGAGCTGGCCGGCTACCTCGTCGAGCACTTCGTCCTCTGGGGCGACCTTGACGCGTGGCGCAGGCGTCTTGGGGACCTACGTGCGCGCGGCTGCGACGGTGTCCTCTTCATTCTTGGGCAGGCGACGCAGGCCGATGTCGTCCGCAGCGTCACCGCGAGGCTGCAGGAGCTCGGTGAACTGCCTACCGCCGAGCGGGTGGCTAAGACCGCATGAGTACCTACGCAGGTCCCCTCGTACGCTCAACCATCGTCTGCAACCTCGTCTGCGCAGAGATATGGTAATTCGCAGATATTTGGTGATGCGCCCGGGAGGATTCGAACCTCCGACCCGCGGATTAGAAGTCCGCCGCTCTGTCCGCTGAGCTACGGGCGCGTACGAGCAGAGTACCGCCGCACCCCAACGGACTCCTCGGCGTTTCCCGCTCTGGAAGACGTCGAGCCGCCGGGTGCGCTGCGCTACCCTGTGTCCGCTTCGTGGTGGCGGTAGCTCAGTTGGTAGAGCCCCGGGTTGTGGTCCCGGTGGTCGCGGGTTCGAGTCCCGTTCGCCACCCTCTCGCATAGGATCGTGCTGGGGTGACGTCCTCCAGCGCAGATCCTGCTGCGGTGCTCGAGCCGGACCCGGTCGGCGCGGCCGTCCGCCCGAAGGGCCCGTGGCGCCAGGCGCTCTCGCGGTTCGGGCGCAGCCGGCTCGGCGTCGTCGCCTTCGCCGTCCTCGCGGTGATCTTCCTCATCGGCGCTTTGGCCGGCACGCTCGCGCCGTACCCGCCCGCGCGCTCGTTCCTCGAGCTGATCAACCAGCCGCAGCCCCCGTTCACGCACGGCCACCTGCTCGGCACCGACATGATCGGGCACGACTTTCTCAGCCAGCTCCTCTTCGCGATTCGCGAGTCGGTCATCTCCTCGCTCGTCTGCGCGCTCGGCGCGACGGTGATCGGCGTCGTGGTCGGCGCGCTCGCCGGCTACTACGGCGGCAAGCTCGATGCCCTCGTCAGCTGGCTCACGGGCGTCGTGGTGTCGGTGCCCGCGATCGCCGTGCTCCTGCTGGTCGTGATCTTCACCTGGCCGGTGTCGCCCCTCGAGTTCGGCCTCTGGCTGATGGTGTATCTCTGGACGGTCGTGGCGCGCGTCGTGCGCGGCACCGTCAGCTCGCTGCGTATGCGGGAGTACGTCGAGGCGGCGCATGCCGCCGGCGCGTCGAGCCTGCGCGTGATCCTGCGTCACGTCCTGCCCAACACCGCGGGTAGCGTGATCGTCGCGGCGACGTCGCTCATCGGACAGTCGATCGTGATCGTCGCGACCGTCGACTATCTCGGCTTCGGCACGCAGCAGTCCGAGAAGCCGACCCTCGGCAGCCTCGTCGCCGACGCGGCACGTGGCACCAGCGGAGGGTTCGGAGCTCAAGCACCGTGGTGGACGTACGTCTTCCCGGCGGTCGTGCTCGTGCTGATGCTCGTCTGCGTGAACTTCGTCGGCGACACGCTCGACGACGCGTTGAACCCGCGTACGGCGCGCTAGCTCCTACCTGTTCGCGCCGATTCGGACGCGCGGGTCGAGCCAGCCCGCGATGAGATCCGAGAGCGTCATGAAGATCGTGACGACGACCGCGACGCAGATCACGAGCGAGGTCAGCTCGAACGGGTCGGCCGCCCCGAGCGCCCCGAGGAACGCCGATGCGAAGCCGCCGAGGTGGAAGACCGCGTCGACGGCGATCGACGCGCCGATGATCGCTCCGAACTCGAGCGTCAACACGGACGTGAACGGGATCAACGAGTTCCGCAGCGCGTGGCGAACGAGCACGCGCGGCTCCGAGACCCCTTTCGCGCGGGCGACGACGACGTACTGCTGCTGGAGCGACTCCATCATCGACGAACGGATGTAGCGCGCGTACACGCCGATCAGCCCGACGGCGAGCGCGATGCACGGCAGCGTCATGTGCCGGAGCCAGTCGATCGCGCCGCTCGTGGGCGGCCCGAGCAGGAACCAGTCCCCGTGGGTGTCGCCGACGACTCGCTGCAGCGTTCCGCCCGGCCCCGTGTAGCCCACGCGGTACGTCTGCTGGCCGACGATCGCCCGCCGGATGAGGTCGCCGACAAGGAACGTCGGCACGGACCAGGTCACGTAGGTCACGAACCGTGTGCCGGTGTCGACCTTCGAGCCGGGCCGCCGGGCGGACACGACGCCGAGCAGCACGCTGAAGACGATCACGATCAGCATCGACGCGCCCACGAGCTGCGCCGTGATCTTCGCCGCCGACCACAGCTCCGGCCCGATCGGCCGTCCCGGAATGATGCTCGGCGGGCTGCCGTTCCCCGCGGTACCGACAGTCGTGCCGAACCCGTGCTGGACGAAATCCGTCACCCAGCGCCAGTAGCGCGAGAGGATCGGATCGGTGAGATGGTAGAAGCGCTGCACGGCGTGCCGCGGCGCCGGCGGCCCGAGGATCATCGGGTACGTCGGATCGAGCGAGATCCCGAAGGCCACGAACGAGCCGAACGAGACCGCGACGACGGTGGAGATCGCGAGCAGCAGGCGCCGCAGGAGGAACGACCCCATTGCCTCGGAAATCTAACCCCTTTGGTGGGCACCCCCCGCCGCTAGTCTCCCGGCATGGACGACGCCCTCGAGCGGCACCCGACGGATCTGCGGGCGGCCGCCGTCTACCTGCATCGCCGCAGCGAGGCGGAGCTACGTGGCTTTTGGGAAGCGGCGGTATCCGGCGATCGACGGATGGCAGGCGAACGACGCGAGTTGAAAATTCGCGATCCGCTACCGTGGTTGGCCGAGACCATGGAGCGCGGCTTCGGTTGGTACGTCGACAAGGTCGTGGTGCCAGCGATCCGGGTCGACCCGGTCGTCTTCCGCGGTCTCATGCGCATCTTCAACATGCTCGAACCGCCCGAGACGCTCTTCCGCAACCCCGAGATCGTCGCGCGCTCGCTGCCCGTCCTCGCCCGCGTGCTCGCGGGAGACACGCCGCCGCCACAGTTTCCTGACGTGACGCGGGCGCAGGCGCTGGCTCAGCTAGAGGGCGACGCGACGGCGCGCTGACGCCTTTCGCTCACCGCTCGCACACTCGACCAGCGCCGTGAACAACGCGCGCTGGCGGTCGTCCTTGAGTGCGCTCAGCTCCGGGTGCCACTGCACCGCTACCGCGAAGGGATGGTCCGCCAGCTCGATCGCTTCGACGACGCCATCAGGCGCCCACGCGACCGGCTCGAGGCCCGTGCCGAGTCGCGCCACCCCCTGGGGGTGCCAGGACTGCACCACGATCGGGGCTGGCCCGAGCAGGCGCGCGAGCTGGCTGTCCGGCGCCAGGCGAACCCCGTGCGCCAGCGCCCGCCGCTCCGGGTCGCGGG
>Ga0080064_1006881_pt1 | contig 11918 bp, 19 predicted proteins | sample Subgrocontami54m_FD_69260 | JGI IMG/M metagenome (GOLD analysis project Ga0080064, IMG submission 69260) | Subsurface groundwater microbial communities from S. Glens Falls, New York, USA - GMW46 contaminated, 5.4 m (SPADES assembly) (version 2) ...
GAGACCCTTGCCGTCCTCGACCGTGATCACGCCTTCCTTGCCGACCTTGTCCATCGCGTCGGAGATGATCTTGCCGATGATTTGGTCGGCGTTCGCGGAGATCGCGCCGACCTGGGCGATCTCCTTGCTGGTGGTGCAGGGCTTGGAGATCTTCTTCAGCTCTTCAACGACGGCGATGACGGCCTTGTCGATGCCGCGCTTCAGGTCCATCGGGTTCATCCCGGCGGCCACGTATTTCATGCCTTCGCGAACGATCGCCTGCGCGAGCACGGTCGCGGTGGTGGTGCCGTCGCCGGCGACGTCGGAGGTCTTGGAGGCGACTTCCTTCAGCATCTGCGCGCCCATGTTCTCGAGCTTGTCCTTCAGCTCGATTTCCTTGGCGACCGAGACGCCGTCCTTGGTGACGGTGGGGGCGCCGAAGGAGCGCTCGAGCACCACGTTGCGGCCCTTGGGGCCCAGCGTGGCCTTGACCGCGTTGGCGAGAATGTTGACGCCATTCAGCATCTTGAGCCGGGCATCGTCGTGAAAACGTACGTCTTTAGCAGCCATGTTGCTTCACTCCTGAATTGATATCGGTTGCCTGAAATCAGGCGACGATGCCCATGATGTCGTCTTCGCGCATCACGAGGTATTCGGTGCCTTCGATCTTCACCGTGGAGCCCGAGTACTTGCCGAACAGGATCCGGTCGCCGACCTTGACGTCGAGCGGGCGGACCTTGCCGTCTTCGAGGATCTTGCCCTTGCCCACGGCGATCACTTTGCCCTGGTCGGGCTTCTCGGCGGCATTGTCGGGGATGACGATGCCTCCGGCGGTCGTGCGTTCCTCTTCGATGCGCTCGACCACGACTCGGTCATGCAAAGGACGGATCTTCATCATGAGACAGTTTCCTTGAACGTGAAATGGACGGCTGCCCGCGGTGCGTGCAGCCGGGAAAGATCGCGGACGTCGGTGCGGCTGGCGCCCGTCGGCCCGGGCGGATGCGCGCCGGCCGGCCGACCTACTGGCCGCCGATCGACACCGTGAAGTTCAGCTTCTCTTCCTTGAACGGCGCAGGGATGTACGAGAGCTCGAGGCGGATTTCCTTCAGCTTCTTCGCCTTCAGCGCCTCGACCGGGAATTCCGCGTCGACCGCCTGGGTGACATCCTGGCCGGGATCGAGCCGCTCGGCGGAGCCGTACTGCGAGGAAACCTTGATGGTCGGCTCGGCCCGGTTGTCCTCGAGCTTGATGGGCTGGCCCGTGGAATCGATGTACAGGATCTTGCCACCGACAAGACGCACGGTCTGGTCCGCGGAGATGTTCTTCAGGGCGAGCTTGCCGGTGAGTCTCGCCGGATTGGCGATGCGCCCGGAGCCCTCTTCGACGCGCTCGGTGACCTTCATCTCCGTGACCTCGCCGGTCACGATCCCGGCCGTCACTTTCAGCGCATCGGGCGTCACCGTGTAGATCCTGTCCTTGATGACCACGGCCGCCACTGCCGGCGTGGGAGAGCAGCCGAGCGTCGTCGCCGTCAGCGCAACGGCCAGGGCACACGCCACGGCCAGCCCGATCTGCTTCTTCGTAAATGAATGTGTCATGGAATCTCTCGGAGAAAAACCTGCGATTGGCCCGCCTTGCCGGCCCCGTCCATGCGCCTGCCAGCAAAAGCGGTGAGATACTGACTGGTTACTACCGGAAGGGTGTGCTACGATACCGACCGGTAACTCTCTTGTCAACCAGAGATTGGACATGGCCAGGAAACCCAGGACAGACGGACATTCGGTCCCGCCCAGGCGGGATGCGAGCCGGCCGAGCGCCCGCCAGCGCATCTTCGAGACGGCCGGACGGCTTTTCTACATCAAGGGAATTCGCGCGGTCGGGGTGGAAACGATCGCGGCCGAAGCCGACACCACCAAGATGAGCCTGTACAGGAACTTCCCCTCCAAGGACGAGCTGGTGGCCGAATGGCTGCGCGACCACGATGCCAAGTTCTGGCAGACGTGGGACGCAATGGCGGCGCGGCATCCCGATGATCCCCGCAGGCAGCTCAAGGCAGCCTTCGCCCTGCTGGAGAAGCACGTCGCCGATCCCGAGGCTCGCGGCTGCCCCATGGCCAATGCGGCGGTGGAACTCACCGAGAAGGATCACCCCGCGAGAAAGGTGATCGAGGCACACAAGGCCAAATTGCGCGCTCGACTCGCCGGATTGTGCACCCGGATGAGGGCTCGGACCCCCGGGCTGCTGGCCGACCAGCTCTTTCTCCTGATGGAAGGCGCGCAGGTCACGACCCAGACCCTGGGGGTGCGCAGTCCCGCCAGGAACGTCGCCCGCGCCGCCACGATGCTGATCGACGCGCACTTGCGCGCCGCCTGATGTCCTGGAGCATAGTCCGTATGTCGGTCGGCGAGATCGCCGCGGGAAAGCACATACAGTTGCAGGTGGCTTTCGAGGCCATGTTCAAGGCGAGCGGTACGCCGAAGGAAGCCGCGATGTTCGGAAATCGAGGCCTCGAGGAAGACTATTCCTACTATTTCCCGCCGGGCGCGTCGCGCTTCTTTTCCGTCGTCATGTCCGGGTTCGGCGCAAGGGATTGCCCCGAACCCGCCCGGGAGTCGGTGTCGTTGCTCGTCGGCAATGCGGACGCCGTGGCGTCGCTGCTTCGATCCGGCGCCAAGGCGAAGGCAAATTGACTTGATGGTGCTGCCTCAGGAGCCGGAGATTTCAAACTCAGAGCGGTACTGAAACGGGTGCTGCCTCACTGCTGCGCCAACTCGAATTCCTATTGCCCCAATACAAAGCAAAAAGGCAGGGCCTGAGCCCCACCTTTCCTAGATTCAATGGATAAAAACTACTTCTTCGCGTCAGCAGCGGCCTTTGCCTTTTCAACTTTGGCATCCGCTGCCACTTTAGCCTTAGCAGCTTTCGCATCAGCTGCCTTTTCTGCCTTTGCTGCTTTGGCATCCGCCTTTGCTTTGGCCTTTGCTGCCTTCGCATCCGCTGCCGCTTTTGCCTTTTCAGCTTTGGCATCCGCTGCGGCTTTTGCCTTTTCAGCTTTGGCATCCGCTGCGGCTTTTGCCTTATCGGCTTTGGCATCGGCCTTTGCTTCTGCCTTTACCGCGTCTTTACTCGCAGCATCGGCCGCGAAAGCCGAAACCGAACCGAAACCAACCATAGCAGCCACAAGGACTGCAAACAATTTGTTCATCTTCGTTCCTATCCAAGAGAGTAAATGGGAATTAGCAAACCATGGCCAGACTTATGGTCATCCGAGCTAAACGTCTTGATCCCGCCGCCGGTTGACACGAATAAGCGCATGATTTTGCGAATTTCCCGGGTAGCAGATCGTGCGCCGGCTTCACTCACAACTGACTTCGCGGATGATTGATGGCCGTCCGTGGCTTGGTTTGTGGGCGCAGCGAGCCAAGCCTGCCACTACCGTTTCCCCTTCGCGGAGTGATTCCACTTCTTGGCATTCTCTGCGAATTGCGCGCGCTTGGCGAAGACGCCGCCCTTCGATTTCCCCTTCGTGATGTCGGCCTCGGTGATCTTGGCCCCAGGTGCCTTACCAAGGTCTTTGTGAAGTTGATTTTTCTTCACGTGCAGTTTCATGGGCGCGCGTGCCATTGCATCTTCCTCGCTGATTGAGTGCCCGCCTTCTCGCCGTCGGCGGCCTGGCAATTTTCCCTATCGCCGACACTGGCACGACGTCCTTTCGATGGCGCTGGCGGCGTGGTTCGAGCCCTGCACGGCTCCCCGCCCCGTGCAAGAGTGAGCAGTCCTGGCTTCTCAAGATACTGCCGAGATGACAGGTTCTCTTTGCATGGCCGGTTTGTTCCAAAACCGATAGACCATGTTCGGTCAATGGAAGTGAGGCGGTCTCGGAAGCTGACTCTTGCTCTTTGGTACTACAGCCGAACGCGCCGCCTGCGCTGCACGGCGCGCACGGGCCCCGCGGAGGGAGACGGCAGCGGGATTGGCCTTCCTTTCGCTTATTTTGCCGGAACAACCACGACGGTGCCACCGCCTGTTTTACCGCGCTCGCCTTGGACACCTTCAGCACCAGTGGATCCCGTTGCACCGGTGCTTCCGGTTGCGCCTGTAGTCCCGGTTGCACCGGTGTCACCCTTTTGGGCCTGCTCGCCAGTCGCGCCAGTCGCGCCAGGGGCGCCTTGCGGTCCAGCTGGGCCTGGGACTGTGACCACAACGGGCGCCGGCGTGGCCACGGGCGCTTTTTCGCATGCGCTCAATCCGAGCACGGCCGTCAATGCTGCAAACACTATCGAATATCTCATGATGGTTCCTCCTATTTGGCTAACAAAGAGACTTGCATATCGAATTCCTTCAATTCGAGGATACGCCGTACCACGCCCTGATCGCCGATCAGCGCGATCACCTGCATCGGCCCCTCGCCCTTCGGACATTCCAGAGGATCGCTCGTATCAGTGGATCCAATGTCATGTATTTATCGTCCACACCATTTCCGCCAGCAACATCGGGGCGACAAGCTATATCCTGCCCAGCAAAATCAATATCACGATTATCAACAGCACCAGTCCGATACCGCCGCTTGGGTAATAACCCCATTGCCTGCTGTGGGGCCAGGTCGGAATCGCACCCAAGAGCATTAGAACCAGCACGATCAAGATGATCATTCCTACACTCATGTCACTTCTCCTTGTCTCGCCTTCCGGCAGCGACTAGCCAATCCAGCCGTATTACTGCGCCCCTTTGAGAATCATGTCGTTCTTGACCGACTTGACACCCTTGACGCCCTTGGCGATTTCGACGGCCTTGTTGATATCGGCGCGCGATCTGACAAAGCCGGTCAACTGAACCGTGCCCTTGGAAGTTTCGACGTTGATTTCGGCCGACTTGAGCGAAGGTTCTTCCAACACTGCTGCCTTCACTTTAGTAGTGATGACGGCGTCGTCGACGTATTCTCCCGGCGATTCCTTCTTGGACATCTGCTGGGCGGGTTTGCTCACAGTCGCGGTCTTCATCTGCGTTCTCGCGTCCGCCTTAGCGCGCGCTTCCGCGGCCTTGGCTTCCTTGACGCAGACTTTCTTGTCGTCGCCGGCCTTGTCGTCACACTTTTCCTTGGCGACCGAGTAATCGGCTTCCGCCTTGGCGATGCTCACCGCGTAGCGGGCTTTGTCGCTGGGCTTGTTGCTGGCGTCGAGCTCGGCCTTTGCGACCTTCTGCGTGCCCTTGGCTTGGGCGATGCACACGTCCTTCGCATTGGCCGACAGCGAGTCGCAGGCTGCCTTTGCGGCCTTGTAATCGGCCGCAATCTTGTCCTTGCCGGCCTTGTATTCGTCCTTCGACATACCTTGCGCCCCCAGCGCGCCGGCGCTGAATACGAGAGTGATTGCAGCTGCGATTGCGGTGGTGAAGAGCTTGTTCATGTCGAATTCCTTGTCGTTGATTGATAGCGGTGCCCTAGCGCAGAGCCCGCATCCGAAAGACGCTTCTGGTCGAATCGGTCTTTGTTCGAAGACGCAACGTCCTGGCAGACCGCGAACACGCCCCGTGCACTCGCCCGACGCCGATGAACACTATCATTTACATTTGGCGCCATCTGTGCGCTTGCGTACACAGCCGGCGACGCGACGTCTGATGCGGTGCAGAGCTTCCCCATTCGGTTGGTTCCTGCCGCACCGAAGCACGGCATCGACGGGGCCGGTCTCGAGCGGCAGACTCTCCTCTAACGGGTGCGCCGGTATTTGATCTGACCCAAGTGGTGCGCCTGCGGGGACGAGGTGGTTCGGATAGGTACCGCTGTGTGCGGTAGCGCACAGCGGGCGCAATCCGGAACCATGAAGATACAAGTTGGACATCTCAGGTTGATGAACAGCCCGACGAGAACTGCAGAGCAGGAGCCGCTTGACTCTGTCCAAGCTTCAAGGGGCGTTTCAGCTTCGTCATCCATCTGGAGAACTAGCCATGACACAAATCAAACGCTTTTCCACCTTCTTTCTGATGCTCCTGCTGGCTTCCGTCCTGGGATGCGCATCCACGTCCACTCACGAGGGGACCGGACAATATGTCGACGACACCGTCATTACCACGAAGGTCAAAGCGGCAGTGTTCAATGAACCTTCCTTGAAATCCGCCGAAATCAACGTCGAAACCTTCCAGGGCGTGGTGCAACTGAGCGGCTTCGTCAGTTCCTACGCCAACATCAGCAAGGCAGTCGAGGTTGCGCGCGGTGTCGCCGGCGTCAAGTCCGTCAGGAACGATATGCGGGTCAAGTGACGTGCAAATGATCGGCCAACGACCTCCGAACGTGCCCTACATCAAAAAAGCATGACAGGCGCGGTCGGAGAATGTCGCGGCATTTCGGTCGATATGAGTTATCAATGCTATTGAGGCATTCATCATGAACAAGAATCAAATCAAAGGCGCAGCAAAGAATATCGCCGGCAAGATCCAGCAGGAGGCCGGTAAGCTCGTTGGCAGCAAGAAGCAGCAGGCCAAGGGGCTGAAGAAACAAGCGGAAGGCAAATTGCAGAGGCGCGTTGGTGATCTGAAAGAGGTCGTCAAGAAAGCTGCTGGCAAACTCAAGAAGGCCCGCAAGAAAGGATAGAAAACCAATTGCCTCAAGGCGGTCAGGCTGACACTGCATCCGTTCTTGGTTAACGCTCTGACCCCGCGTCGCTCGACACGATATTGAATCTTGCGCGAGCCAGCCTCGCAATGAAGGAAGCGCACATGTTCGACAGGATCAGACGGGCCAGAAAGAGTTCTCTACGATCCGCCATCAACCCGCGTGTGGCTCATGTGGGGGCGTCGAGCCTGATGGAAGACCGCGTCTACGACGCTGCGGGCAAGTCGCTGGGCGAGATCGAAGAAATCATACTTGACACTGGTACCGGCTGCGTACGCTATGTCGTGTTGGCCCTCGGAGGTTTCTTGGGAATTGGACGCAAACGCTTCGCCGTTCCTTGGAGTGCGTTGACTCCCGATCTCAATCATCAGCGATGCGTGCTCGACGTGGCTCAAATAGGACTGGTGGCCGTGCCGGTATCCGATGATGACCCTTGGCTACAACGGACCGACCCGACCCCGAGCCCGGGGAATCCATTCCTGCAACACCAGCGCACCCAATTCGGGCGTACCAGTAACCGCAAGGCGCTGGGAGCATGACTCGCAAAGACTTTCGCCACTGCTGCAGGCCGTTTGCTGGCGAACCGACTCCTGATTCACGGCCAAGGAAGTGCTACTCAGGGGCAACGATACCGCCCTGGCGCATGCGGTGGGACAACGCAAAACACTCGCTATAGCCGGAGTGCCCGGTTCTGTACCGGGTTGGCTCCCCAATCATGGCGAAACCGAGAACCGCGGCTACTCAAGTTGCCGCTGCCTTAACGCTACCTTCGTTCCCTCGCCTCGTCCTTAATCGCTTTGCCACCTTGCTCGATGTCTTTGCCCGCGCCCTCGACGGTGTTGCAACCGGCAAGCGTGGCAAAGGCGCCGGCCACGAATAGTGTCGGCAACAACGAAGCGAGAAGTTTCTTGACCATTGCTAAATCTCCTGTCGTAGAAGCTCAGTTCGCGCCGTGAATCATCCCGCGGGCGAGGATCTCGACTTCCGCGCGCTCGTCCTCGAGGTCGAAAATATCCTCGCTGACGCGATCGTCGAATGTGTCTGCGCTTGTGGCCCGCAGCCCGGCGTATTTGGCCTCACCCCAGGCGATCGGAAGTTCGGGTAATTGCCGGCTGCGAATTGCGATGCGTCTCATGGTTTCCTCTCGTCGAACGGTTTGTCAGTGTCGCTGCAGCCTATGCTCGAAGCCGGCGGCGTTCTGTGCGCAAGCGTACATACGCCGCATTGGATAGTTGGCAATCTGTGGCTTTATCAAGATGGGGATAACAATGACCACAACGGAGCGGAATTGGTTGGATGTGTCATCCGATACAACTTCATCTGGAGTATCTTGGAGCGCGGTTCTGGCCGGCGCATCGGGAGCCGCCGCGCTGTCCCTGATCCTGCTGATCTTGGGGGTGGGTTTGGGCTTTTCAGCGATATCGCCCTGGGCCAATAGTGGTATCAGTGCTACCGCCTTCGGCCTCTCATCAATACTTTGGCTCACCTTCACGCAGATTGCGGCGTCCGGCATCGGCGGTTATCTGGCCGGTCGGCTACGCGTCAGGTGGGCCACCGTGCATACCGACGAAGTCTACTTCCGCGATACCGCTCACGGGTTTCTGGCATGGGCAATTGCATCGCTGGCGACCGCTGCACTGTTAGGGTCAGTGGTCGGAAATGTGGTTTCAAGTGGCGTTTCTGCCGGCGCGACATTGGTCTCCGCGGCGGTTGGCGCGGCCGGTGCTACCGGGGCGGCTGCGGCGAGCCACACGTTGCCGATGATGGCATCGGATTTCACCAGCACTGGTAGCGCCAACGATGGCGCGTTGGGCTATATGGTCGATTCCTTGTTCCGCTCGAATCAACCGTCGGCCGCCACCGCCGGGAATGCCGATAGTACTGCACGGCTTGAGGTAGCTCGGATTCTTGCCAACGGCATACGTTCGAATGGTTTGCCGCCGGAGGACCGTCAGTATCTGGCGCAAGTCATTGCCAAACGAACCGGTCTGTCCCCGTCAGATTCCGAAAAGCGCATCGGTGATGTCTTCAATAAGGCCCATACCGTGATCGCAAACGCAGAGCAAAGCGCCAAGCAGGCTGCCGATAGTGCACGCAAGGCGGCGGCCTATTCCGCGCTGTGGATGTTTGTAGCGCTGTTGTCAGGCGCCTTTGTGGCGAGTCTGGCTGCAACGTTTGGCGGAAGACAGCGCGATCGGGTCATCCATACCGGCAGCAGCGCGGCATAAGTGCGTCGGCAAATAGGCGCGACGCCGTCAATCGATTCCTAATTCAATTCCGGGAGATAAACCATGCGCTCACTTTTGCTACTGGTGCTTGGTGTACCGATTCCAATCATCATCTTGATTGCATTGCTTACCCACTTTTGACAAGTGAATACGGCCGCGCTTTTCGAGCGCGGCCCTTGCTTCAATTATCAGGTTGCTTCGGCTTGGTGACTTCGTGATCTGTTACACCGCCGACCGAGTGTAGCTCCGGCCGCCGCTGCCGAAGCGGCGCAGCACATGACGTTACACGCGACGCCAGCTGGGACGGAACCAGTAGCAGTGCCTACTTGCCGAAACGCGCCTTCGCCTCGTTCAAGCAGTTGGTTTTCGCGTCGCCAGCAAAGGCGTCGCACTTTTCCTTCGCCACGGCGTAGTCGGCATTGCGCTTGTCCGAGGCCGCGTCCTTGCGCGCATCGGCGCCCTGTTCACGCGCCTTGCTGCGTGCTCCGGCAGACGTCTCGGCGGCCTTTGCATTCGCCTTGGCGGTCTTCATCTGCGCCTTTGCGTCGGCCTTGGCGGCCACCGCGGCGGCCTTGGCTTCTTTCACGCAAACGTCCTTGACATTGCCGGCCACGTCATCGCACTTTTCCCTAGCCAGCGAGTAATTGGCGTCTGCCCTGGCGACACGCACCTTGTAGGTAGCATTCACTGAGGGCTTGTACTTCTCTTCCAGCTCCGCCTTTGCGACTTTCTCCTTGCCCCCGGCCTCGGCCTGGCAGATGTCCTTCGCGTTGCCGGCCAGCGATCCGCAGGCCGCCTTGGCGGACTTGTACTCGGCCGCGATGCCGCCCTTGGCGGATTTGTATTCGTCTTTCGACATGGTTTGCGCCATCGCGCCGGCACTGAGAGCGAGGCCGATCGCCATTGCGATCGGAGTCGAAATCGCGTTGATATTGAACTTGGTCACGGTCATTCCTGTAGTGTCTGAATCAGTGGGCGGCGCGATGGCGGAACCGCACGCTACCGCGCCCCATTTCTAGCCGCTTCACTTGACGTGAGCTGCTTCCTTCTTGACGTCAGCGATTGCCTTCTGGCGCTTTTCCCATTCGCTGAGCTGCTTCTCCGCAACTTCCTTGGAAATGCCATACGCTTCCTGGATCTTGCCGGCAAGTTTGTCGCGCTTGCCTGCAATCACGTCGAGCTGGTCATCGGTAAGCTTGCCCCATTGCTGCTTGACGTTGCCCTTGAATTGCTTCCAGTTTCCTTCGATTTGGTCCCAGTTCATTTCTGTGTCCCTTGAGTTGATGGGAAACCGTCACGCTGCAAGCACCGCTTGCCCGCCGCCTCCCATCTGAAAATGTATAGCGTACGCGTACCGATGTCTGTGCGCCGACGTACATACTTAACATCCAGGCAGTTCAGCAACTGGCTTGAGCGCTTGGACGCGGTTGCAGATTGCTTTGACAATGGGCGCCAAGCGGCGCACCGAACAAGAATCCCCGATGTCCCAGAGCCACCGCGATCGCCGCCCGCGGAACGCTCCTGGCGCGCTTGCAGGCGCGGTCGTCGGGTTCCTATATGTGACGGCGCACATACGGGTTGAAGAACCTCCCCGGGGCCCGACCGGTATCGTTAATTGGAAGCACTAGGTATCTCCGTGGGGACACTCCGTGCGCTAACGAACATAAGGTTTGATCTGAATCAGTGGACGTGACCCATGTCCCGGGTAACCTGTGAACCTGAGCTCAAGGTGAGGGGGTGTCGCTTATCCCTGGGAGGGAAGCCCCAATGAATGAAATGAATACGACATCCTGGCAACGCGGAGGGGCATTCCCGGAACTCACGGTGCTCGATGTCACTCGCAGACGCCTGCCGGTCCTGCTGGCGATCGGGCTGGCGCTACTGCTAACCGGTTGCGCCGGCCAGCATATCCGGAAAGATACCCAGCAAAACAGTCCGACGACCCAGGTGTCGGCGATCAACCTGAAGTCTGATGAGCTCCGAGCCGCCGGAATCGCCTTCATTACGCCGTCTTCGATCACCGGGCAGGAAGAAGACAAGCAGGCCCTGGCCCTCGCCTTTACCGAAGTCCTGAGAAATGCCCGCCCCGATCTGCGTGTCGTGCCGCTCTCGGAAACACTGAGTGCAGTCAATCGTGTCGGGTTGACAGGCGAATACAGGAAGATGTTCGAAGACTACCGCCTGACCGGTATATTCGACCGCGAAACCCTCCAGAAAGTGGCCAGAGTGACCGGAATGCGTTACCTGGCGCAACTCAAACTTGGTGCGTTCCGGCAGGAAGCCAAAAGCCGATTCGGGATCCTGGGGATCCGCGTGCTGGAAACCAAGACCAGCACAATCCGACTGTTCCTTCAAATCTGGGACAGCACTGACGGCTCGGTGGCGTGGGAAGGCTCCCAGGAGTCAACCGTTTCGCATGAATCGCTGGCTGAGGAATACATATCCATGAAGAGCATCGTCGAGGAATCCGCGCGCGATCTCCTGGCGTATTTGCCCTAGGGTGTGTCACCGAAACCGTCATCGCCTGCAAGAGGCTGGGTCTAGCAAGCGGATAGAACGCCGAGATCAGGCGCCGAACCGATGTGGTGGGGATCTTCCCCAATGAGGTCGCCATCAGGCGGCTCGTGGGTGCCCCGCTGCTCGAAGAAAACGACGAGTGGCAACTACAGCGTCAATACCTTCAGCTTGAAGGCTTGCAAGCTCTGGTCGACAATCAACCCCCGCTCGGCTCTCCGCTGTGATGAACTGAGCACACAACTCGGCCTCCGAGAACACGCTCTCATACACCACGCGCCGGGACGCGATTATATTGCCACAACAAACTTGGCAAGTTGTCAAAACGGCGCGTTCGCTAAGTCTTTGAAAGATGGTGCTGGCGAGACGACTCGAACGTCCGACCTACTGATTACGAATCAGTTGCTCTACCAACTGAGCTACGCCAGCACGCCTGCGGTGCCTGATGGCGCCGCGAGAGGGTGATGATTATATCAGGGCAAACTGAGCGGGGGACTCAGGCGCGCGGCCGCGTGCGCACGATGATGTCGATGCCCTCGGACTCGACGCCCGGCGGGAGCGGCGGCAGGCCGACCACCTCGATGTCGCCC
>Ga0080064_1006883_pt1 | contig 11913 bp, 11 predicted proteins | sample Subgrocontami54m_FD_69260 | JGI IMG/M metagenome (GOLD analysis project Ga0080064, IMG submission 69260) | Subsurface groundwater microbial communities from S. Glens Falls, New York, USA - GMW46 contaminated, 5.4 m (SPADES assembly) (version 2) ...
GGCAAGATCGAGCGCGGCGGAGCCGAAACGGCGCAGGCCCGCGACTTTTTCCTGCACCGCGCCAAGCTCCTTGCGGCTCAGGTCGAGATCGCCGCGGCCAAAATGCGGCAGCCCGCAGGTGATGACGCTGTCGGCGAGCCGCCGCCGTCCCGCCACCCGCAGCCGCGTGTCGTTGAGGAAAGCGCCCTTGCCGCGTTCGGCAAGAAACATCTCCTCATTCGCCGGATTGTAGACAAGCCCAGCGACGATGGCGTCCTCGCGCTCAAGAGCGATGGAGACGGCAAAGTGCGGGATGCTGTGCAGGAAATTCGTCGTGCCGTCGAGCGGATCGACGATCCATAGATGCGTGCTGTCGGCACCTTCCGTACGGCCGCCTTCCTCGCCGAGAAAGCCATAGCCCGGCCGCGCCTTGGCAAGTTCCTCGCGCAGGATTTCCTCGGCCTTGCGGTCCGCCGCCGTGACAAAATTAGCGGGGCCTTTGAGCGAGACCTGGAGATTTTCCACCTCGCCGAAGTCGCGCTTGAGCCTGCGGCCGGCTTGGCGTGCGGCCTTGATCATTACATTGAGGAGAGCGGAGTGGAGCATGACGAAGCGGGGTCTGCCCGCCGGGGCAAGCTACGTCAAGGGTTGAAGGCGAGGAGGTCGAGCCAGGGCTTGGCCGCCTTCTGCGCTTCCGCGCGCTGATCCGGCGTCAGTTTAGCCACGAAATCGTCGAGCCAAGGGTCGCCGTTACCGCCGGCCTTGGCGATGAGATGCCACTTGGCCGCTTCGACGGGATCGGCAGCCCGGCCGATGCCGCGGGCCAAAATGTTGGCCATCCGGTTTTGCGCGATCGGACTGCCGCGGCGCGCCGATTTCAGGAAGAGGTCGGTGGCAGCCGCTTCATTCTTGGTCACGCCGTTGCCGTTGAAGAGGGCGATGGCATATTCCACTTCAGCATCCACGATTCCGGCGCTGGACGCCGCGCCAAGCCAGCGCGCCGCCTCGCGCGGATCTTGTTTTACGCCGCGGCCCTCCTTGTAGAAGGTGCCGAGCGCGTATTGCGCTTCCGGATTGCCCGCTTCTGCTGCCGTACGGAATAATTCCGCGGCGCGGGCGAAATCCTGGGGAAACAGATCGCCGTCAAGATAAAGCAGCCCGAGATTGTATGCCGCCGCCGGATGGCCGAGCTTGGCTGCGGCGGTAAAGAGCTTCACCGCCTCATCGCGGTTGGTTGGCCCGCCGCGCCCGGTAAAACGGAAAAGCGCGAGCTGAAACATGGCTTGGCGATCGCCGCGGCCGGCCGCGAGCTTGTACCATTCAGCCGCTTTATTTTCGTCCAACGGCACGCCCTGGCCGTTGGCGTAAAGTTCGCCGAGCAGCGTCATGGATTTTGGATCGCCGGTGGCATCGGCCCGGCGCTTGGCCTCGGCAAAAGCGGTGAGATAGTGCCCGCGCTGATAGGCCCCATAGGCGACATCGGAGTCCGGCTGTGCGGGCGCCGCTGCCGCCGGGGCGGCGTTTTTCACCCCAGGCTTCGCCGGCTTCGTGGTCTGCGCATGCGCTGGCAGAACGAGCGCCACGGCAAGACATGCTGCAAGCGTGAGACGGATTTTCCGCTTGGCACTCATCCGACTTTTTCCTTCGACGTAAGCCGCGTCGCCGCATCCGCGATCGCTACGTCGGGCCCGCGCGGGTCGCTCCAAATGCAGTCGCCGACGGCGACGAAATCCGCGCCCGCCTGCGCCAACTCTCCGATTTCCTCGAGTCGCGCTGCGAAGGCAACACACGGCGGTTGAAAAACTTCCGCCCACCACGCCACCCGATCCGTGATCGCGTCGAGGCTTGGACGCTCGCCATTGAGGTCCGGCTCGCCGAACAGCACGTAGTCGGCGTCGGCTTCCGCCGCCAGCATCGCGTCATGACGGGTGGTCATGCCTCCAGCCCCGGCAATGCGATCGGGCTTCAGTCGTTCGACGGCATCCTGAAAAGCGCGGATGCCGGTGATATGCGCGCCGTCGGCGCCGGAGCGGCCAACGAGATCCGCGTGCCCGTCGAGCACAAGAGCGGCGCCCGCGCGCTGAATGGCCGGCACCAGTTTCTTGATGCGGCTAACCAATTCCGACTCGCCGCCCGGCGCCAGCCGCAGCAGCATCGCCGCAATATCCGCCGCGCCGAGCGCCGGCTCGAGCGCGCGCGCAAAAGCTGCCGCGTCGCCGACCGGCGGCGTGGCCAAGTAGAGGCGGGGGATAACGCGCGCCGCTTCTGGTTGGGGACGTAGGGCCATCATGATCGTATGATACCGCAATCGGGCGGCAATTTGGCTATGCTGTCTGGGATGGGGGGACTTCCCATGCACAAGAGAAACGGATCGTGAGAATTATCGCCAAATATGTCAGGCTGGCGATCTTCGCTGCGTTTTGTATCGGCGCGGCGCCGGGACATAGCCTCGCTGCCGGCGCGCCCGGCGACGTTGCGAGTTTCTCTATACGCGACCCGAACGCTTCCTTTCTCGATCTGCCTGCGCGGCGGGCGGAATGGGGCGCGGCGGGGCAAGCGCGGCTTCGCACTTTGGTCCCGCCGGCGGCGCGATGCGATGCCGCCAGCCGGCCGGCTCCCCCGCGCGGGCGCATGAAGTTGCCGGGTTACTATCTCGGCGGGAGCCACGGCGCCGTCGATCCGGCTTATCTCCCAGCCGAGAAACCCTATAACCGGATGCGGGACGCGGTCAGCCGCGCCGCATCGCGTTATGCTGCTTTCGGCGAGCCCGAAGACGCGCAGTGCGTGCTGAACATCCTCGATGATTGGGCGCGCGCGGAGGCGCTGCTCGATTATTCGGTGAAGGAATCCAGTCAGGCCTGGTTCGTCGCGGAGTGGTCGGGTGGAGCGGCGGGCCTGGCGCTCTCCGTCGTGCGGGCGGAGCCGAGCCTGCCGCCGGAGCAACTCAAGCGCGTGACCGGCTGGCTCAACCGCGTCGCGCGCAAGCAGATTTCCGAACCTGCCGGTCCGACCTCGTGTTGCAACAACCATTCCGACTGGCGCGGATTGATGGCGGCTTCGATCGGCGTGGTCGCAAAGGATGACGAGCTTTTCCGCTATGGCATCGCGCGCTACCTCGACACGCTTGAGCAGATCGCCGCGGACGGATCGTTGCCGTTGGAAATGGCGCGGCATGAATTGGCGCTGCACTACCAGAATTTTGCGCTTCTTCCGCTCATCGGCATTGCCGAACTGGCGCAACGGCAGGGTTATGACTTGTACGTGCGGCAGAGTCGTTCCGGCCGCACGATCCATGACGCGGTGCGCTTTCTGCTCGACGGGTTGGACGATCCGTCCCTGCTCAAGCGCTACGCCGTCGAGCCGCAGGATTTTCATTCGCTGAAGCCGGGCAGCCGGGATTTCGCCTGGATGGAAGCCTACCGGCGGCGGTTTCCGTCGCCGCGTTTCGATCGCTGGCTGACGGCCCCGCCGTTCGAGCCGCGCCTTGGCGGCGACACGCGTGTCTACTGGAGCAAGCCTTAGGCGGCCTTTTTCTCCAGATCCCGCTTCCATTTGCCGAGCGCCGCAAGGCTGTTCATCTCGGCGCGGTGGGCGAAGGCGCGCTGCGCCGCCGCGACATTCGCGCTCTTGCCCGCCCACGTCTTCTGCACGGCGGCTTGCAAGGCGCGGCCATAAGAGAAGGTGAGTTGCCACGGCAGCCCGCCGATCTTGTTCATGGCGTCGAGATGCGCGGTCGCTTCCTCGTCCGACTGCCCGCCGGAGAGGAAGGCAATGCCGGGCACCGCGGCGGGAACGCAGATCTTCAGCAGCGTGATGGTCTTCTCGGCGACTTCCTCGACCGAAGCTTTCTTTCCGCTTTTCTTACCGGGCACCACCATGTTGGGCTTCAGCACCATGCCTTCGAGCTGCACATGGGCCTCGAATAGTTCGTTGAAGACGGTCTTCAACACCTGTTCGGTCACCTCGAAGCAGCGGTCGATGTCGTGGCCGCCGTCCATCAGAACTTCCGGCTCGACGATCGGCACGATGCCTTCCTGCTGGCACAGCGCGGCATAGCGCGCGAGCGCATGCGCGTTGGCCTTGATGCAATTGGTGGTCGGAATCTTCTCGCCGATGTCGATCACCGCGCGCCACTTGGCAAATTTCGCGCCGAGCTTGCGGTATTCGGCGAGCCGCTCGCCCAGGCCATCGAGGCCCTCGGTGATGACTTCGCCGGGCGAGAAGGGCAGTGGCTTGATGCCCTTGTCCACCTTGATGCCGGGCAGCGAGCCCGCCTGTTCGATCACCTTGACCAGCGGCGTACCGTCCTTCGCCTTCTGGCGGATCGTCTCGTCGTAGAGAATGACGCCGGAGATGCATTTTGACATCGCTTCGGTGGTGCGGAACATCAGCTCGCGATAGTCGCGCCGGCTGTCCTCGGTCGACTCCACGCCGATGGCGTCAAAGCGCTTCTTGATGGTGCCTGAGGATTCGTCGGCGGCCAGGATGCCCTTGCCCGGCGCCACCATGGCCTCGGCCACCTTGTTGAGTTCGGCGAGATTCATCCCTTTTCCTCCTTTGTGTCCCGGACGCGGCGCATCATTGCATGCTGCGCTGCGCCCGGGATGACGCCGAACAGGTGTTCGGCGTCATTTTACCCTCAACGCTGCCACCCCCGGCAAGGGCTTGCCTTCCATCCATTCCAGGAACGCGCCCCCCGCTGTGGAAACATAGGTGAAGCGGTCCGTCACCCCCGAGGCGTTCAGCGCCGCCACCGTGTCCCCGCCGCCGGCGACGGAAACGAGCTTCCCGGCAGCGGTGAGTTCGGCCACGGCTTCGGCCACTTCGATGGTGCCGGTATCGAATGGCTCCAGTTCGAAAGCGCCGAAGGGACCGTTCCACACCAGCGTTTTGCTGCGCGCGAGCACCGACACCACCTGCTCGACGCTGCGCGGGCCGATGTCGAGGATCATGTCGTCGGGGCCTACCGCGGCGATGTCCACAACGCGCGAGGGCGCATGCGCTTCGAATTTTTGCGCCACCACGGCGTCCACCGGCAGCACGATTTCGTGCTTTTGCGCTTTCGCCTTGGCCAGGATTTCTTTCGCGGTGGGGACGAGGTCGCGCTCGACCAGCGACTTACCGACGGGTTTGCCGAGCGCGAGTAAAAATGTATTGGCCATGGCCCCGCCGATAATCAGCGTGTCCACTTTGACCAAAAGGTTGCCGAGCAGGTCGAGCTTGGTGGAAATTTTTGCGCCGCCGACGATAGCCGTCACCGGCCGCTGCGGATTTTCCAGCGCCTTCGACAGCGCTTCCAGTTCCGCCTGCATGGCGCGGCCGGCATAAGCCGGCAGCACATGCGCGAGACCTTCGGTCGAGGCATGCGCGCGATGCGCCGCCGAGAAGGCGTCGTTGACAAAGATGTCGCCGAGCGCCGCCAGCCGCTTCACAAAACCTTCGTCGTTCTTTTCTTCCTCCGGGTGGAAGCGCGTGTTCTCCAGGCAAAGGATGTCGCCGGGCTTCATCGCCTGGACCGCCGCCTCCGCTCGCTGGCCGACGCAATCGTCGGTAAAAGCGACCGCCCGCCCGATGATTTCCGCCAGCTTGGCGGCGACCGGCTTCAGCGAATCCTTGGGATCGCGTTTTTCCGGCCGGCCGAAATGCGACAGCAGGATCACCTTGCCGCCCTTGGCGGAGATTTCGCGGATGGTGGGCACCACGCGCTCGAGCCGCGTTGCGTCCGTGACCTTGCCGTTCTCCATCGGGATGTTGAGATCGACGCGCAGCAGCACGCGCTTGCCGCACACGTCCACGTCATCGAGGGTGCGGAACGCGCTCATCGTGTCCCGGCGCGTTTGATCAGAGCAGTTTCCCCATGGCGACGGCGGTGTCCGCCATGCGGTTGGAAAAGCCCCATTCGTTATCGTACCACGACATCACCCGCACCAACGTGCCGTCCATCACCTTGGTCTGATCCATGTGAAAGATGGATGAGCGCGGGTCGTGGTTGAAATCCGAAGAGACATTCGGCTGCGTGGTATAGCCGAGGATGCCCTTGAGTTGCTGCTCGGCCGCGCGCTTGATCGCGCCGTTGATCTCGTCCTTGCTCGTGGCTTTCTTCGCCACGAACTTGAAATCCACCACCGACACGTTCGGCGTCGGCACGCGGATGGCGACGCCGTCGAGCTTGCCCGCCAGCTCCGGCAGCACGAGGCCCACGGCTTTCGCCGCGCCGGTCGAGGTGGGGATCATGTTCAGCGCCGCGGCGCGCGCGCGATAGAGATCCTTATGCATGGTGTCGAGCGTGGGCTGGTCGCCGGTGTAGGAATGGATCGTGGTCATGAAGCCCTTGTCGATGCCGATGGCGTCGTTGAGCACCTTTGCCACCGGCGCGAGACAATTGGTCGTGCATGACGCGTTGGAAATGATCTTGTGATCTTTCGTCAGCTTGTCGTGGTTGACGCCATAGACCACGGTCATGTCCACGCCATCCGCCGGCGCGGAGATGATGACGCGCTTGGCGCCGGCGGTGAGGTGCGCGGAAGCTTTTTCTTTCGTGGTGAAAAGGCCGGTGCATTCCAGCGCGATGTCGATGCCGAGTTCCTTCCACGGCAGCGTCGCAGGATCCCTGATCGCCGTCACCTTGATCGGCCCGGTGCCGCAATCGATGGTGTCGCCCTTCACCGTCACCTCGCCGGGAAAGCGCCCATGCACGGAATCGAAACGCAGCAGATGCGCGTTCGTCTCCACCGGACCGAGATCGTTGATCGCCACGACCTGGATGTCCTTGCGCTTGGCCTCGACGATGGCGCGCAGAATATTGCGGCCGATGCGGCCGAAGCCGTTGATGGCGACACGAACGGTCATAATCGACTCCCTCTTCTACATTCGTCATGCCCGGGCTCGACCCGGGCATCCATCTTTGCATCAGTAGATGGATTGCCGGGTCAAGCCCGGCAATGACGGGTTTAACGTAATCTGCTCAAAGCCGCCTCGGCGACCTTCTCAGGCGTAATGCCGAAATGCTTGTAAAGGTCCTTATATGGCGCGCTGGCGCCAAAGGTGGACATGCCGACAAAAAGCCCGTCGCTGCCGATGATCTGGTCCCAGCCCTGGCGCACGGCCGCTTCCACGCCGATCCGCACCGGGGCTGTGCCGATGACAAGCGCGCGATAATCGTCCGGCGCGGCGAAGAATAATTCAAAGCACGGCACGGATACGACGCGCGCGGCGATATCGCGTTCGGCGAGCAGCTTGCGCGCCGCCATCGCGAGCGGCACTTCCGAGCCGGACGCGAAGATGGAAACCTGGGCTTTGCCGTCGGCGGGTGCGATCTCATAGGCGCCGCGTGCGCAACGATTGTCGTTGTCGAGGCCGAGCCGAAGCTGCGGCAGGTTCTGCCGCGTCAGCGCCAGCACGCTCGGGCTTTCTTTTGCCTCAAGCGCGAGCTGCCAGCACTCCACCGTTTCCACGGCATCGCAGGGGCGGAACACCAGCACATTCGGGATCGCGCGCAATGAGGCGAGATGCTCGACCGGCTGATGCGTCGGTCCGTCCTCGCCAAGCCCGATGGAGTCATGCGTCATCACATGAATGACGCGCTCGCCCATCAGCGCGGCCAGCCGGATCGCCGGGCGGCAGTAATCGGAGAAAACGAGGAACGTTCCCGAATAAGGAATGATGCCGCCGTGCAGCGCCATGCCGTTCATGGCGGACGCCATGCCGTGCTCGCGAATGCCGTAATGGATGAAGCGGCCGGAGTAATCCGCCGCCGTCATCGTCTTCATGGATTTCGTGCGCGTGTTGTTGGAGCCGGTGAGGTCGGCCGAGCCGCCGACCATTTCAGGAATGGCGGGCACCAGCGTCTCCAACGCAAGCTCGGAAGCGATGCGGCTTGCGATTTCCTTCGGCGCGGCGGCAAGCTGCTCCTTCACCGTGCGCACGGCGGCAGCGAGTTTGTCGCGCGCGATGTCGCCACGCATGCGCCGCTCGAATTCGCTGCGCTTTGCCGCGTCGAGCGAAGCGAGGCGCTTCTTCCAGGCGGCGTGCGGCCCCTGTCCGCGCTTGCCGGCCTTGCGCCACAGCTCGCGGATGTCGGCGGGAATTTCAAACGCCCCTTCGCTCCAGCCCAGCGCCTTGCGCGCGCCCGCGATTTCGTCGGTGCCGAGCGGTGAGCCGTGCGCGCTGGACTTACCCGCCTTGGTCGGCGCGCCGAAGCCGATCATGGTCTTGCAGGCGATCAGCGTCGGCCGGTCGGACTTCTGCGCCTTCTCGATCGCGGCCGCGATGGCGGTCGGGTCATGGCCGTCGATCCGGCTCGCCGCCCATCCGGCAGCCTCAAAACGCTTCACCTGATCTACGCTGTCGGCAAGCGACAAAGGTCCGTCGATGGAAATGCCGTTGTCGTCGAACAGCACGATCAGCCGGTTGAGCTTGAGATGTCCGGCGAGCGCGATGGCTTCTTGGCTGATGCCTTCCATCAGGTCGCCGTCGGAGGCGAGCACATAGGTGCGGTGATCGACGACGTCGCCGAATTCGGCGGCGAGATGCCGCTCGGCAATCGCCATGCCGACCGAGTTGCCGAGCCCCTGGCCGAGCGGCCCTGTGGTCGTTTCCACGCCCTGCGTGATGAAATTTTCCGGATGCCCCGGCGTCAGCGAGCCAAGCTGGCGGAAGCGCTTGATCTCGTCGATCGTCATCTTCTCGTCGCCAAGCAGATGCAGCAGCGCGTAGATCAGCATCGAGCCATGCCCGGCCGAGAGCACGAAACGGTCGCGGTCGGGCCAGCGCGGATCGCTCACGTCGAATTTCAGGAAGCGCGTGAACAGCACGGTGGCGATATCCGCCGCCCCCATCGGCAGCCCGGGATGCCCGCATTTCGCCTGCTCCACCGCATCCATGGCCAGCGCCCGGATGGCGTTGGCCATGCGGTCATGCTCGGCGCGCGATGCATGGGGCGTCCCGGCGTCGCCGCTTTGCCGCGAAGCGGGCGCGGCGGCTGCGGCCGGCAAGGGTTTTGCTGTCATGGGACCTGTCCTATCCCCGTGGGATAGCACGTGAAAAAGGCGAGTCAAACCAAGGCGGTGCCCTATGTTGCCGCCGTGCACAGGTTGAGGATAAGAACGCGCGCAAAAGGCCGCGATAGATTGACGCCATGATGCGGCAGCACGTAAAGTTCCTGTTCTAAACGATTGCCGAGGATAGAAATTCCAAGCGCCATCGGCGCGATAACGGCAACCGGGGGGCGGGCCATGGCGGAGACTGCTGCGCTGGACGTGGCGACCAAGCGGCTTACGGGCGCGCTCGACGCGCTCGAAGCTGCGGTGGAGTATCGCCGTGAGCTCGATCAGAACGGGCAGTCGCTGGGCACGCAGTTGCATGTGATCGGCACGGATCGCGCGCGGCTCGTCGCGGAGCTCGATCAAATGGCAGCACGGGCGCGGGAGATCGAAGGCACCAACCGCGAAGTTGCGCGCCGCATCGATGTCGCCATGGATGGCATCCGCGCGCTTATTGATGCTAACGGCGGCTGAAGCGGGGGCTTCGCAATGGCGCAAGTGAATGTCACCATCAATACGCGGCAATACCGCATGGCCTGCGAGGACGGCGAGGAAGAGCATCTGCTCAAGCTCGCCGAGGACTTCGACGCGCGTATCGCGCGGCTGCGCCAAAGTTTCGGCGAGATCGGCGACACGCGGCTCACCGTGATGGCCGCGCTGACGGTGGCGGACGAGCTTTCGGAAGCCAACAAGCGCATTCGCCGGCTGGAAGAGGAGCTTTCCGCCTTGCAGGACGCGCGCATGATCGCCGCCGACCGCGCCCAGGCCACTCAGGACGCGCTGATCGCCGCCTTCAATTCCGCCGCCGCGCGCATCGAAGGCCTGGCCCGGACCCTCAATCAGGGCGGAGTCAGCGAAGTCGCGATGGGGTGAGTGGCGCTTCCCCGCCCGCCGCACTACATTGCCCGGGCGGGGCTGCGGGGTGCGACAGAGTGCATTTCCCCGGGGCCTTACGATCCTGAAGGGAGCTGTCCCTGGCCGGGCCCCTGGGCTCGGTCATATGGCGCCCACCTACTTATGTAGGTTCCCGGGATCACAGCTCTGACGGCTTTGCGGCTCCGCACTCATTTCGTCATTCCGGGGCGCGCCCCTTGGGGCGCGAACCCGGAATCCAGAAGTTCTCTCGGTGATTGCGTCTGGATTCCGGGTCCGGCGCTTAGCGCCGTCCCGGAATGACGGTTATGCTGTCGCAATGACGGTTTCCTCTCCCTCTGAAAATCCCAAAGCCTCCCTCCGCCAGCGAGCCGTCGCCCTTCGCGATGCGTTGCCTGCCGCGGAACGCCAGGCGGCAGCCGCTGCCATCGCGGCGCGGGCGTTCCCCGTGCCGGTGCCGCCTGGCGCCATCGTCTCCGCCTTTTTCCCGATGGGCAGCGAGATCAGCCCCATGCCGCTCTTGAAGCGGCTGGCGGACAAGGGCGCGAAGCTGGCGTTGCCGGTCGTCGCCGGGCGCGGCAAGCCGCTCATCATGCGCGCCTGGAAAGTCGGCGATGCGCTCGATACCGGCGTCTGGGGCATCCGCCAGCCGAAGGCCGAGGCGCCGGAAGTCGATCCCGACATCCTGATCGTGCCGCTGCTCGCCTTCGACCGCACGGGCCACCGCATCGGCTATGGCGCGGGCTATTACGACATGACCATCGTCCGCCTGCGCGGGATCAAATCCATCACCGCCATCGGCCTCGCTTTCGCCGCGCAGGAAATTCCGAAAGTCCCCGCCACGGAACGCGACGCCCGCCTCGATCTTGTGCTAACCGAGCGCGAGATCATTGATTGCCGTAAGGCGTAATCGCATGCGCATTCTATTCATCGGCGACATCGTCGGCCGCAGCGGGCGCAACGTGGTAGCCGAGCGGCTGCCCGGCCTCGTCGCCGACTGGAAACTCGATTGCGTCGTCATCAATGGCGAAAACGCCGCCGGCGGCTTCGGCATCACCGAGGCCATCTACCAGGACTTGGTCGACATGGGCGCGGACGCCATCACGCTTGGCAATCACGCCTGGGATCAGCGCGAGGCATTGGTTTTCATCGAGCGTGCGCCGCGCCTGATCCGGCCGATCAATTATCCGCGCGGCACGCCCGGGCGCGGCGCGGCGATGATCGAAGCCAAGAACGGCGCGCGTGTGCTGGTCATCAATGCCATGGGCCGCATCTTCATGGACCCGCTCGACGATCCCTTCGCCGCCATCGACCGCGAACTGTCCGCTTGCGCGCTGAAATCCGGCGCCGACGCCATCGTCATCGACATGCATTGCGAGGCGACCAGCGAAAAACAGTCGATGGGCTATTTCGCCGACGGCCGCGCCAGCCTCGTGGTCGGCACGCATACGCACGCGCCCACCGCCGACCACCGCATTCTGCCGGGCGGCACAGCCTTCATCTCCGACGTCGGCATGACCGGCAATTATGAATCCGTCATCGGCATGGCGAAGGAAGAGCCGTTGGGCCGCTTCTTGCAGCGCATTCCTTCCGCCAAGTTTGAGCCGGCCAGCGGCCCGGCCACGCTGTCCGCCATCGCGGTGGAAACCGACGACGCCACCGGCCTTGCCAAGCGCGTCGCGCCGGTGCGGCTCGGCGGCATTTTGGAACAGGCGCGGGCCGGATTTTGGGACTAACTTTTACTGTCATTCCGGGACGGCCAGAATGGCCGGGCCAGGAATCCATAACCCCAGCCGTTGATTATGGATTCCGGGCTCGCCGCGGAGCCTGTGCCCGGACAGCGCGAAGCGCTGATCCGGGTGCGGCGCCCCGGAATGACGATTACTTTATTTCCCGCTCCCGCCATCCTATAACGCCGCCCGCATCAACAACGCAGACGAAGCCATGGCCGGACATTCCCAGTTCAAGAACATCTTGCACCGTAAGGGGAAGCAGGATAAGGCGCGCGCGCAGCTCTTCT
>Ga0080064_1006884_pt1 | contig 11912 bp, 13 predicted proteins | sample Subgrocontami54m_FD_69260 | JGI IMG/M metagenome (GOLD analysis project Ga0080064, IMG submission 69260) | Subsurface groundwater microbial communities from S. Glens Falls, New York, USA - GMW46 contaminated, 5.4 m (SPADES assembly) (version 2) ...
TGGAGTATTTGAGGTCGGCGTTTATATCATCATAATGACTGATGTATGCCTTGCCTGAAGAGTCCAGCGCTATGGAGGTATACTGGCCTACGGTTCCTGTGTTGTCCACGGTCGTTGTCGTCCATGACTGGGCACTGACGTTTCCAGCGCCAAGGAGGTTGACGATGATTACAAATAGGGCTGATAAAATAATTCTCTTATTCATAGTGCATCCATCCTGCGTTTTTCAAACTACCACAAAAGGCAAGAAAAAATAACTATCTGATGACCATTAATAACCACAAATAGCTTATATATCTACCTCAATCCAGCGATAAGAGAAGAGATTGCTTCGCGGAGTTTACACTGAGCAAAGCGAATGTGCTCGCAATGACATTTCTCAACCGTCATTGCGAGGAGTAAAGCGACGAAGCAATCCCAATAATGTCCAGAACATAGAATCTTATTCGTGATCTTCATCGTTTGCCTGACGTAAAATATATCAAATATTTTGTATCGTGTATGTGACGAGCGTCACATATTGCTAAATAATTTTATAACTATGAAAAGAGACTGTTGGTATATTCCCTCAGCAAGTGTAGGATGGGCCAAGCCTGTCCTGCGCTTACGAAGGGCGAAGCAGACCCATCATTTCCTGTTCACCGGTTATTTTTGATGGGTGCGCTGTTGCCCATTCGACAAGCTCAGGACAAGTTTCACCCATCCTACTCAAGATTCATTTCTATAAATACGTTTGGCATTTTATTTATATAACCCGTGTAGGATGAGTCAAGCTGAGCAGACCCATCACTCCCTTTTCACCGCAAATGCCTGCCCTCATGGAAATGGGGGACGCAAAGCTCGCAAAGGATATACATTAAAAACGTTTGTTCGTATTACGTTCACCATCAACGCAACGGGCATCGTTTAAAGGATGACGCCCAACTATTTTCTTGACAAAACCATATGCCAGGTTTAAGCTTTTATTCATGAAAAACCTATCTATTGTCCTTCTATCCATAGTATCCATTTTTATTCTTTGTAATAACCCTGCCTTTGCCATGGAAACCGCCCCGCATACCAGCGACCGGGAAATCGTGGAAAGGCTCACACGGCTCGAAGAAGGGCAGGGCACTCTTCGGGAAGAAATAAAGCAACTCCGCGAAGACATGAATAAACAGTTTGACCGGGTAGATGCCCAATTTGACCGTATTGTCAATATCATGCTTGGCATCTTTGGTGCCTTTGCGGCCATGTGCGGCGGCACGATATGGTTTGCCCTGTGGGACAGGCGCACCATGATACGTCCCTTTGAGGATAAGGTCAAAAAAATAGAAGACGACATTTCAGAAAACCGCAACAAGTTGCACACCCTCCTTGAGGCGTTTAAGACCCTCAGCAAGACTGATGAAAAGGTCGCCAATATTTTAAAGAAATTCAATCTGTTGTAATCCTTAACCATTTTTATTTAACGTCTCAGTTTGCCTTATCCTCGGCTGCGTCCGGAAAAATATACCGCTTTACGTCTTGTGCGCTCTCGGCGAAATCGTTCATATTATTACGGTCCATTGGTTATATCCGTCCAAGTGGCTGGATCCAAAGACCAGAAGGGAGAAACGAACATGAAAAATCACTTGTGTGCTATCTGCGGAGGGAGACTCCGTAATCGAAAAATCTCCATTGACCGCCTTGTAAAAAAGAAACTCTATCTCTTTGAAAATGTTCGTGTTCAAGCCTGTGAACAGTGCCATGAGATATGGATCCCCGGAGACGAAGCCGAAAGAATGGATAAAGCCATTCGGGGTGACATCAAGCCTCACAAAACTATCCTGGTACCGGTATATTAAAAATAGGGTTTTAAACATGCTCGTTTACTCGCTCCGGATTCGAACATTTGCCGAGAATCTCGACCTCAATGCGTCATTATCCTGTGTAACTGGGTCAAGCCTGTCCTGAGCTTGCCGAATGGACGAAGCAGACCTATCAATTCCTTTTCACCGCAAATGCCTGCCCTCATGGAAATGGGGGACGCAAAGATCGCAAAGGATATACATGAAAACCGTCTTCGCTGGTTCAGTCGTCCTCGATTGAACCTAAACATTTCGGTTCAGGCTACAAGCCGTTCGACTGAGCTCACGACGAAGCCTGAACCAGCGTAGCCTTTTTAGCATCATTCTGGATTCCCGCTAAAGCTTGTCCTCGCATGATATTAGCGGGGAGTATGCGGGAATGACAAAAAAGGCAATGTTGTTTTGTTTTGCCGTGCAAAACCCAACCTAATTTATGTTTCGTGATCTTCGTCATTTGCCTTTTCTAAAAATTAGGCCTTCGGTGACTATTTTATTTGCAGGTAGGGGCAATTCATGAATTGCCCCTACAACATTGAAATTCCTGTACATATATATCAAATATTATTTGTCGTGTATGTGACGAGCATCACATATTGCTAGATAATTTTTAAATCTGCAAGAAAAGCCCGTCGGCATATTTTCGCAGGATAAGCTTTCTGCCCTTATACATGACCAGGGTTTTGTTTTTCTTTAACACCGTAATGATCCTGGTGATGGTCTCCCGCGACGTGCCCACCATGCCGGAAAGTTCCTGATGCGTAGGGGCATGGGAAATTTCAATGCCGTGTTTCGTATTTAACCCCTGTTCGTGCGCCAATTGCTGAAGCGCCATGAGCGTCCTTCCATAGACGTCCAGAAATGCCAGGCTCTCTATTTTCTCGTCGGCGTGCCGTAACCGGGCACAAATTTCTTTGAGCACGTTCCTCAGTATGTGCGGATGTGTTTCAATCAATTGATAAAATTGCGCCCTGGTAATTAAGAACAGGCCGGTATCTTCTACGGCGATTACGTTTGCAGACCTGGGTTCATTGTCCAAAAGTGCTAATTCACCGAAAAAATCCCCTTTCGTTAAGAATGAAAGAACGATTTCTCTGCCGTCTTCATTTAAAAGGGTTACTTTCAACCGGCCGGAAACAACGATGTAGAAGGTATCTCCACTGTCTTTTTGATGCACAATTATTCTGCCCTTTTTAAATGGCGTAATGACGCTTATCCTGGAAAGCACGCTGATTTGTCCGTCATTCAGGTTGCAGAACAACGGCACACCCTTCAGGTGCATTTTTAATTGCACTTCTTTTGTTCCGTTCATTTAAATCGTAATTTGTAAAATGTAAATCATAAATAAACCATTGTCGGACGCACTTCGTTTTACCCATCCTTTGGCAAAGCTTTTTATCTCATACAGTAGTGTTGTAGGATGGGTCAAACGAAGTGGACCCATCATTGCTGTTAATAAATATCCATGTTCAAGATTTCATTCATAAATTATTTTTGATGGGTGTGCTGTTGCCCATTCGACAAGCTCAGGACAAGTTTCACCCATCCTACAAAAACTACAGAAACACACATTATTCCAAATTCATTTCCCTTATTGTATCGGGTTCATTACTTCCCCAATCCCGTTCATACAAACCCCGTTTGACTGCCTTTTTAAAGGAACTATTCAGCCAATCACACGGACTTGCCACCAACCCGTGTTTTACCGGATTATAATGAATGTAATCCATGTGCCTTCGCCAATCTTCTTCATTACGGATGAGGTGTTCCCAATATCGTCTTTGCCATACGGGTTTTTCTCTTTTCCTGGTTCTCGAAGGGTTTGCAACTTTATCCGTACCGGATTGATGGGTGCGCTCCGCTTCACCCATCCTACCAACGGAACACGACCGGCTAAAGAAATGCTTAATTAATCGCCACCTCGTTGCGAAATCGTCATCTTCTTCAGGTAACCGCCAGATACAATGCACATGATCCGGCAATACTACAATCCCATCAATCTCAAATGGGCGTTTCTGCTTTACGTGGCGAAAGGCCGTTTTGAGACGAGAAATATTCTCCGGTATGGTCAGGATAGGTTGTCTTTTATACGTAACCACTGTAAAAAAATACCAACCGCCCTCACGCCATGCCCGCCGATATTCCATATTCAATATCCAAGTAGGATGGGTCAAGCGAAGCAGACCCATCAACATTTTCCGATTTTCGTGTAAACCCGTAAGGATGGGTTAAACGAATCAATCAATATTAATTAATAATGTCCATTTTTATTGATGGGTGCGCTATCACTTCACCCATCCTACCGTTTGCAAGAGCGCCTCTGTGGCATTCTTCTATCCTGCCAACGCTGCCTGCGTCGGTCAATTTTACCCGTTCAACCATGCCGTCTGTTCGTTCATGGTATGCGGTATCATCGTCCTCCAGTTTCGGAAAATATTTACCGGCAATATCCTCATACAGATCCACGGTATAGAGAGGCGTACCGAGTTCCGGCCTCTTTTCTCCCGAAATGTTCAGAAGCCCGTCTTTTTCATATGCCGTATACGTTCCTTCCGTATTTTTGTAACCGACGTAATATCTGCCGGCTTCTTTATGGTATATGTCGGCGTTACACGGGTAGAGCATGTCTCCGACGACTTCAAAGAATACATTCCCTTTAATTTTAAAGCACTTCTTTGTCTCGCTTAATACCCAGTGAGAGGTCATAGTGTCGGGGCTGTGGGTAAGGATTGTTTTGTCTTTTTGCAGGGTGGTGTTTTTGAGTTTCCTGTAGTCGGTATGCACTGCGGAATTTCTCACCGCAATATCGTGGATGACGACAGCATCTTTAAAGGCGTTGACTGCATCCTGAAACCTTTCCTTGCTCCATGTACGCTCAATATAGTCGTTGATGTCGCCGCAGATGACCGAAGCGGCATCAAATTCCTTTTTAGTCAGAGAAGACCGCTGTGGTCTTTTCTCTGAATAGAGTTGTTTCCAGAGTTCGACGTCGTGCACGGTGTCCGAGCTGAATATCAACGACTCTGTGTCTGTTTGGAACTTCAATCCTATAGCGGGGATTCCATGCCATACAGGGGCATTGATCGCCTCGATGGTGAAGCCTTCGGGGTCTCTGAAGATATTCTTATCCCGTTCGTAAAACACCTCTGATGAAAACGGGTAAAAACTCTCTGGCTCTACCCACTCGTTATAATGAGGGTCTTTGAAGAGTAATCTCGGCCTGCCGGTTTTGCTGCTTATGATGATTTTTGCCCTGTCAGGCGGTACGGGATTGCCAGAGTTGTCTGATACGGAGAGACACGATCTCCCATTTCCCTCATTCCGTGTGATGATTTTGTATTTCGCCCCCGGGCCTATTAACTGATGGTTAATATAATCCTCATAAGCGATATCAACGATGCTCTTCGAATCATGAGAGAGACTCCTGTCGATGGCGGGACCTGACCCCTTGACAAGTTCTTCGTTAATTACTTCTGACGTGAGGAAGAGGATTTTTCGGGAGACATCAGGTGCGTATTTATAAAAGAGGGCGATATCGGTGAACCACCTCTTATGGTCATCATGACAGTGAGTAACTATCAGACCTTTGATGGTTTTGATTTTATGTCCGCCCATTTGCTGGAAGAGCGGTGAACCGCAATCTACAAGATAGATCGAGTGACCTATTGATACCAGATATCCGATACTCTTTCCCATCCTCGAAAACGGGCCATAATCGCCCAGGACTCTTACGGTAATGCCATCAATCATTTGCGCTCCTAATCAGAATGAGTTGAAAAAATACAGGTAAAATATATTTCAATAAAAAAAGCCTTACTACAGAAAGTGTTAGACATTTTCGGTAGTAAGGCTGTCTTTGTATTTCCCTGCCTTTGCAGGAAAATATTATGAAGACCCTTTCCTTTGCGTCCCCAGATCACTCAGGGTTTGCCTTTTTCGAAATATTTTTGCCGTCGTAAAAGTTTAAAGCTATCAGAATGCGCAAAAATGTTACCAAATAGAACTAATGAAAGAATTTGTTGGTAATCGTGATATAACAATAATGAATACAAATACTTCCATTGAGAGGAAAAAGTGAAACAGATGTTCCCGATAAAGCAAAAAGTGTGTCGTGGCACACAAGTGTGTCTGCACATAAATGTCATATGGCACATTACGTTTATTTATCAGGGATGTTTTTGCAAAAACCAGATATTTATATTGACAAATTAACGTTCGTTATGTTAACGTCCTGACAGTTTTGTCCAATGAGTTAGTTGCCAATTTACACTTTTGTAAAGGTGGGTGTTATGGTTGACGGCTTTTGGGGAAATATTTTCAGAGGCGGCGGGAAGAAGGAAAGTAACGACCTTTCAATGCTTAAGGTCGTGCCAATTCTGGACGGCCTTTCCAGAGACGAACTAAAGGAATTCGAACGTATTGTTCATCACAGGCATTATAAGGCCGATGAGAACATTTTTTGGGAAGGCGAACCCGGCGTAGGGATATACATTATTCAGGAGGGCGCGGTGAGGATTTATAAAACGTTGCCCGATGGAAGCGATAAAGAGTTGGCCATACTAAAAAACGGCGATTTTTTTGGCGAAATGGCATTGCTTGACGAGTCGCCGCGCAGCGCTTCAGCGGTTGCCATGGAAACAAGCCACATCCTGGGGTTATTCCGACCGGAATTTTTTGACATTCTTGAGAGGAAACCCAAGCTCGGCCTTGAGGTGACTACGAAACTCGCCCAAATGATCGGTAATCGTTTGCGCATCACCAACACCGAACTGCAATCTCTCTGCGCAAAGTTCCACAAACCTGAAAAATTGTCTCAAATACCCCCCAGGGATATGCTTCTGTCAGATCAAGACAAGAATGGTATTGAAGCAACAACTACCCTTTTAGAGAAGATGTAGCGGGAATTCATGGACTCTTCAAAGCATACAGTTATCATCCACGTCAATCGATATTTTTTCTCGCGTTTACTCAAGTGGTTTTTCGTTTGTCTGGCGCTCGGATTAGTCATCACGCCTTTTGTCGTCATGAAGCCTTTATTGTTTACCTGTATAGTTTCCCTTCTGCTGGCGTTTCTTCTTGAGCCGGCCGTGCGGTTTGTTGAAAACTACCGCATCAAACGCACGTGGGCCATTGGCATTGTCTTCGCTTCTATTGCGATTATTATCGCATTTGGCGTCGCCCTCTTTTTACCGGCAATTACGACTGAAATTCAGTCCGTATCTGCAAACCTTCAATTAAAGCACCCCTCAGTTCTCACTGAAGAACTCAAAATGACGATTGAAGAGAAATTCCCCCTCATGAAGCAGCGCGGTTTGTCCGAAGAACTGGCTTCATATCTTCGCAGCACCCTCGATAATTTAATAGAGAAAAGCTTTGAGATTCTTTTCGAGTTTGTCCACATTGTTTCTATGATATTTACCGTGCCTGTGTTTACTTTTTTTCTTCTGAAAGATGGGCAGAGAATAAAGAAGTCATTAATACAGTTAGTGCCGAACCGTTATTTTGAGATGACATTGAGCCTGGTGCATAAGATTAGCCGTCAGATGGGATCGTATATCCGTGGACGGCTTCTTGACGCCTTTATTGTTGGTGTTCTTTCCAGTATCACCCTTTACCTGCTGGATATTCGCTATGCCTTTCTCATTGGGGCTCTTGCTGGCTGCGCCAATATCATTCCACATTTTGGGCCGGTTGTGGGCGCAATTCCCGCCATTGTTATGGCGCTTATGGCAACGGGTTCCTTTACCGCAGTGTTAGTTATCACAATCTGCTTTGTTGCAATCCAGTTATTTGACCATTTGTTTATTTCGCATATGATAGAATTAAAGAATATCCATATACATCCTGTCATTGTGTTTCTGGTTATTTTTATCGGAGGCTATTTAATGGGGGCAATAGGGATGTTTATCGCCGTATTATTTACGGGTATTTTAAAGGTGACCATTATTGAGTTGATCTGGAGCTTTAAGCATTACCGCATCTTCAACTCAAAACAGAAGTGATTGTGTTTCTCCGGCTTCATTACTTAAACACAATCTCGATTCTCAAACCATGGGTAAGGGATAGTTCGGGCATACCTGTCTTTTGGTTAAAGTTCTCCGATATCCTCATTCCATAGTTCCGGGTTCTTCCGGATGAATTCTTTCATGAGTTGCTTGCATTCGTCAAGATTCAAATTAATAACCTCAACCCCATGTGATGCCATAAATTCCTTCGCACCAGAGAAAGTCTCGCTCTCTCCGACAAAGACTCTCTTGATCCCGAACTGGACAATTGCGCCTGCACACAGATAACAAGGCATTAATGTTGAATAAAGGATGGTATCACGGTATCTGCCGATTCTGCCGGCATTACGCAGGCAATTAATTTCCGCATGCATGATAGGGTCGTTTTCCTGAACGCGCCTGTTATGCCCCCGTCCAATAATCTTTCCGTCTTTTATGATAACAGAACCGATGGGAATTCCTCCCTCACGCAATCCTTGCTTTGCCTCATCAATAGCCGCCTTCATAAAGACGTCCATAAGCGGTATCCTCCTTAAAAAACGTTTGGAACCACAGATTTCTCAGATTGCACGGATTTTGGATTATTAAATTCCGCAGATTGTTTTAGGTTTTTATCTGTGTAATCTGTGCAATCTGTGGTTTCAGTATGGAGCCGCCGGTACAGCCCATACGGCTTTTGCAGTAGTTCCTGATGGTTGCCGGTCTCCACAATCTCTCCATTGTCAAAGACAACGATCTTATCTGCCGATTGAATCGTGGAGAGCCGGTGGGCAATGATTATGGTCGTCCGGCCCTGCATCAATCTTTTCAATGCCTGCTGGATCAGGTTTTCGGCTTTAGAATCCAGAGAAGAAGTCGCTTCATCCAGGATCAGGATGGGCGCATTTTTCAAAAAGGCCCGCGCCAGTGCAATGCGCTGCCTCTGCCCACCTGAAAGCTTCATGCCGCCTTCCCCGATTTCCGTCTGGTACCCGTTTGGCAGTTTGCAGATAAAGTCATGGGCGTTGGCAGAAATAGCCGCAGCCTGGACGTCTTTTTCAGTAGCTGCGGAATTACCGAACACGATGTTCTCATAAATCGTTCCTGAAAAGAGGATGGGTTCCTGTGGTACCGTGGCAATGTGTCTCCTCAGGCAATTGAGCTTAAAATCCCGAATATCACAGTTATCTATGGTGATGCTTCCCGCAGAAACGTCATAAAATCTTGGGATAAGTTTTACAAATGTGGATTTTCCTGCGCCGCTTGGTCCGACCAGCGCTACCGTGCAGCCTGCCGGTATTGATAAATCGATGCCTTTCAGGACGGTCTTTGAAGGTTCGTAAGCAAATTGGGCATTCTGGAATCTGATTTCGCCCTTGATTGTGTCGAATTCCTTTGAGTCTGGACGATCCATAATATCGGGCGATGTGTTGAATACCTCGAAAATCCTCTCTATCGCAGATTGGGAATTGGCTAAAAGGATATTGAGTTCGGTGAGCCTGTTGAGCGGGGTATAAAACATGCCCAGATAGGCATAAAATGCCGTTAGTTCGCCAACCGTGAGGTGGCCATGAATGACCTGCATAGCGCCGTACCATACCACGAGGACAGGGGCGATAGAGGTTAGAAATCCGACCATAGATTGGGCATAAGCATTATGCTTTACGTTTTTCAGTTGATAGGATAAGTATTCACGGTTGTCCTGGAAAAAAACTTTCTCTTCCGCCTTCTCCCGTGTGTACGATTGTATTGTGGAAATCCCCCCAAGCTTTTCGTGAACGTTTCCAGAAATCTCTTCCATCTTACGCTGGGCTAGCTGGCTGGTTTTCTTGATTCGGGATTTGAAATACTTGTTCAGAACGACATAGAAAGGAAGGATCGAGATGGAAACCAGCGCCAATCGCCAGTTCATGCTGAAAAGGAAAAAGGCGATTAAAAAGAGAGAACTTGCGTCCATGATGGTATTGGTAAAGGCGGCGCCCACAAAATTCTGGGCAGATGCAATATCTCCCAGCAGCCGTGATGCAACTGAGCCGACCTGTCGTTTTGCGTAGAAACTCAGCGACATCCGCTGTAGATGGACGTATAATTCATGCCGCAGGTCGAAAATGATTCTTTGGCCAGTCCGGTCGGCAAAATAGGCTCTCAGATAGGTAACCACCGCCCAGAACACATAGAGCGCAACCAGTGACATCATGGTGTAGTTGAATTTCGTGGTGTCATAGGAAGATGGCGACAGCAGATGATCGATCACGTTTTTCAGGACTAGCGGGAAGATCAATGGAATGTTATATTTCAACAACCCGCAAATGGTAGCCACTACGATCAGCCAGCGATAAGGCTTAACGTGGGACAGAAATTTTTTCAGCGCCGGGTTTATAAAAAAATTTGACATGGCTTCTGTTGTTACCTGTAAAAACTCTTTGATAAATTTTATAGAAACATTATAGTATAAACCTTTATTAAGCGGCAACGAATAAAACGAGAAATTTAATACATACAAAGGGAGGGTTTTGGGATGAAATATCAGGTAGGTAAAGTAGGAAGGGTGGTTGTAGCAAAATTTGAGGACAAAGAGGATGTCCTCGGGAATCTGAGTACCATAGTGAAAAAAGAGGGGATTCAGGCTGCGGCGTTTTATCTTGTTGGCGGTATGCGTGAAGGGAAAATAGTCGTAGGGCCTGAAAGGGATGAAATACCGCCTACGCCGGTATGGAAAAATCTGGGAGAGAGCCATGAGGTGGTGGGTTTCGGGACTATATTTTACCAGGGCAATGAGCCGAAGGCGCATTTCCATGGGGCATTTGGTAAAAAGGATATGGTAAAGGTCGGATGTCTTCGGGAAAATTCATCGACGTTTCTCGTCCTCGAGGCGGTAATTATCGAACTTTCTGGGATCAATGCAGTAAGGGAGTTTGATCCTGCAACAGGATTGACCTTACTTAAGCTTTAATAGATTAATCACAGAGGCCGCAGAGAAAATCTAAGAAAGCATTGGGAACCACAGACTTCGTCGTGAGCACTCAGTCGAACGATTGCTCAGATTGCACAGATTAAAAAAACAAATAATCAGTGGTTGTAAAGAGAAGGAGGTGACGTGTGGAAATTCTAGAGGCGATCAGAGAGAGAAGGAGTATCAGGAACTTTCAGAAGAAGGACATTCCTCAAAAAATCGTTGACAAACTCATCGATGCCCTGATATGGGCGCCCAGCGCCGGAAATCTTCAAGCAAGAAAATTCTTCTTTGTTAAAGATGCAAAACTCAGGGAGGACATCGCCTCCGCCGCACTCAATCAGGATTTTATTGCCGAAGCGCCTCTTGTGATCGTTGGCTGTACGGATAGCAGGATCTCAAACAAATACGGCGAAAGGGGAGAATATCTCTACTCGATTCAGGACGTAGCGGCCGGTATTATGGGGATGATGCTGGTGGCGCATGAAAACGGACTCGGTACGGTATGGGTTGGCGCATTCAGGGAAGAGGAGGTATTTGGTCTCCTGAATCTGCCCCAAAACCTTCGTCCCGTAGCAATTGTACCGGTAGGGTATCCCGTAAAAATTCCATCGCCCCCTCCGCGGGTATCAAGACAAGAGGCTGTGGAATTTAGATGAAGAAAAACGTATTGTATTTGACAGAGATAGACAGGATGAACAGGATATTTTAACGGTAAGGAATTTCATTTGCCCACGAAAGACACGAAAATGGCTAAATTCCATTCCTTTCTGTTCGCGTGTTTTATGGGTAATATAATGCGGCTGCATTTTATGTTGGTTTGGTGAAGCCTGTCTGCGTGCGGACACGCACAGGCAGGCGGAGCGCACCCAACATCATGGCGCCTTTGCTGGTTCAATCGTCCTCGATTGAACCAAAATATTTCGGTTCAGGCTGCAAGCCATGAACCAGCACAGGGGGTGTGTTAGGGCGTATCCAACGGGTCTTCCTTACAATGTACGTTTTACCAATTACGATGTAAATCCCAAATCGTAAATCTCAGATTTGTTGGATGATGGGTTCGCACCCATCCTTCAAGGCTGGTTCACCCTTGTAGACTTCGTCGTGAGCGCTCAGTCGAACGATTGAACCACATATTTTGAAGGTACT
>Ga0080064_1006886_pt1 | contig 11911 bp, 10 predicted proteins | sample Subgrocontami54m_FD_69260 | JGI IMG/M metagenome (GOLD analysis project Ga0080064, IMG submission 69260) | Subsurface groundwater microbial communities from S. Glens Falls, New York, USA - GMW46 contaminated, 5.4 m (SPADES assembly) (version 2) ...
GGCTCCTCCGGGCTGCCCTACGCCATGCCCGCTCAGCTCGCCGGAGGACGAAATCTCGGCTTCATGTTCCTGCCGAACTACCGCGCCTGGGTCATCGTGTTCTCCCTCGGGCTGTGCCTCGGGACCTGGTACGTCATCGAGCGGACCAAGCTGGGTTCCTATCTCCGCGCCGCCACCGAGAACCCGTCGCTGGTCCAGGCCTTCGGTATCAACGTGCCGCGCATGGTCACGCTGACGTACGGTTTCGGCGTGGCCCTGGCCGGCGTTGCGGGCGTGCTGGCCGCGCCCATCTACCAGGTCAACCCGCTCATGGGCGCCGATCTCATCATCGTCGTCTTCGCGGTCGTGGTGATCGGCGGGATGGGGTCCATCATGGGCTCGATCGTCACCGGCTTCACGCTGGGCGTCGTGGAGGGACTGACCAAGGTCTTCTACCCCGAGGCCTCCAACACCGTGATCTTCGTGATCATGGCCGTCGTGCTCCTGTTCCGGCCCACGGGGCTCTTCGGGCGGGAGAAATAGGATGGCCACGGTCCAGGAGGCTGCGCCCGCGCCCCTGCTGGAAACGCCGGCCGCCTCGGGGGGCCACCAGGTCGCGGCGTTCGCGATCATGGTCCTTGCCCTCGTGGTGGCGCCCTTCTTTGTCTACCCGCTCTTCCTCATGAAGGCCCTCTGCTTTGGTCTCTTCGCGTGCGCGTTCGGTCTCCTGATCGGCTACGTCGGGCTCCTGTCGTTCGGCCATGCCGTCTTCCTCGGCTCGGCGGGCTATGTTTCGGCGCACACGGCCAAGGTCTGGGGGTGGCCGCCCGAGTTGGCCATCCTGGCGGGTACCGCCGTCGCGGGGGCCCTCGGAGTCGTGATCGGCGCGCTGGCGATCCGGAGCAAGGGCATCTACTTCGCCAACATCACGCTCGCCTTCGCGCAGATGATCTACTTTTTCTGCCTCCAGGCGCCCTTCACCCATGGGGAAGACGGCATCCAGGCTGTGCCGCGCGGGATGTTCCTGGGCGTGCTCGATCTCCGTCACACGCTCACGATGTATTTTGTCGTGCTGGCGATCTTCCTGGTGGGTTTCCTCGTGGTCTACCGGGTGATCCACTCGCCTTTCGGTCAGGTGCTCAAGGCAATCCGAGAGAACGAGCCGCGCGCGGTCTCCCTGGGCTACGCCGCCGAGCGCTACAAGCTTCTGGCCTTCGTGCTCTCGGGAACCTTGGCGGGGCTCGCGGGCGGCACCAAGGCCATCGTCTTCCAGCTGGCCTCGCTGACCGACGTGCACTGGACCATGTCGGGCGAGGTTGTGCTCATGACGCTCCTGGGAGGACTCGGCACGGTGTTCGGGCCCGTCGTCGGGGCCTTCATCATGATCACCCTCGAGCACTACCTGGCCCAGCTGGGCGCCTGGGTGACCATCGTTCAGGGGCTGATCTTCGTGGTCTGCGTGCTGACCTTCCGCCGTGGCGTGGTCGGCGAGCTTGCCCAGTTAGTCAGGAAACCGCTCTAGGCCTGCGTGGCTGGGCTTCCCGTTGCTTCGTTGGCCTGGGCGATCGTGGCCCGGCACCGCGCTTCGAAATCCTTCTGCACCTTCTCGTATCTGGCCTTGATCTCCGCCAGTTTGCGCTCCCACTCGAGATCGGCCTGCCGTCGGCGCTCGGCGCGGCAAGGCTCCCGGCCGGCTCCCGCCGGGCAGCGGGCGAGAGCCTTGTCGAGCAAGTCCCGGTGGATGTCTTCCACCTGCTCGATTTCCGAGAGCCTTGCGTACTCGATCAGCGCTCGCGCGCGCTCAGGGGCGGCGCAGTCGAGGTCGAGTTGGGCGGCCGCGCCGGCGGCGCTGAGAAGCATCCAAATGACCCACCTCACCATAATTTCCCCCATCCTAACAGAGGGCGCTAACCCCTTGTCTTACTGAGCCATTGGCTTGACAGGCCGGATGCCCTCGGCTAGACTCTCGCAACTCCAGCGCAAGGTCACGCGCTGCGACACTCTCGAGATCTCCAGATCGACAGCCGGACGGATGCTTGGGATAGGGGTATGGAGACGCAATCCAACGGCGTAGGCGGGCAGGACACGCTGTACAACCACGCGACCCCCGCGGCAGGGCGCGGTCGCCTGCGCCCCGACCGCGCTACAACAGCGTGATGGAGCCTTCGGCCGAGACACTGCCGCAGCTCTTGCTCGCTCAAGCCGAGCGCTGGGGCGACCGCCGCGTCGCCATCCGCGAGAAGGAATTCGGCATCTGGCAGGCCCACACGTGGCGCCAGTACGCCGACCACGTCCAGCGCATCGCCCTGGGCCTCGCCAGCCTGGGCTTCCGCCGCGGCGACAAGATCGCCGTCGTCGGCGACAACCGCCCGGAGCTGTACTGGACCATGGTGGCGGCCCAGGCGCTGGGCGGGGTGCCCGTGCCCGTCTACCAGGACTCCATCGCCACGGAGATGCACTACGTGATCGACCACTCCGAGTCCCGCATGGTCGTGTGCGAGGACCAGGAGCAGGTGGACAAGATCCTCGATATGAAGGACAAGCTGCCCGCGGTCGAGCTGGTCGTCTACGACGACCCGAAGGGCATGCGGCACTACGACTACCCGTTCCTCCTGGGTCTCGACAAGGTCCGGGAGCTGGGCGCGGGGTTCGCCGCAGGGCACGCTGGGTACTGGGAGGCCGAGGTGGCCAAGGGCAAGGCCTCGGATCTCGCCATCATCAACTACACCTCGGGGACGACGGGCTTTCCCAAGGGCGTGATGATCTCCCACGGGGCGCTCATCAGCACCGCCAGGAACTTCTTCCAGGCCGAGCGACTGGACGAGCGCGACGAGATCATGGCCTACTTGCCGATGGCCTGGATCGGCGACAGCTTCTTCTCTCTGGCCGTCGCCTTCCTCGCCGGCTGCACGGTCAATTGCCCGGAGGACGCCTCCACGGTCCGGCACGATTTCCGCGAGATCGGCCCGACCATGACCTTCGCGCCGCCGCGCATCTGGGAGAACATCCTCTCGCAGTCCCAGGTGCGCATCGAGGACGCCGACTGGCTCCAGCGCCGGCTGACGACGTTCTTCCTTCCGCGCGGGATGCTCAAGGCCAAGCTCGAGCTCGAGGGCAAGCCCGTGCCCGCGGGGCTCCGCGCGCTGTGCTGGCTCGGGCGGTGGCTCGTCTTCGACCCGCTCCGCGACCAGCTGGGCTTCCGCCGCATCCGCGCGGCGATCACGGGCGGCGCCGCCCTTGGGCCGGAGATGATGCAGTTCTTCCGCGCCATCGGCGTCAACCTCAAGCAGCTCTACGGCGCCACCGAGTGCTGCGCTCCGGCGACCCTGCACCGCGACGGCCAGGTCAAGCTCGAGACCGTCGGACCGCCCATTCCCGGCGTCGAGATCAAGCTCTCCGAGCGGGGCGAGGTGCTCATCCGCACCGACGGCCTCTTCTCCGGCTACTACAAGAGCCCCGATCTGACCGCCGCCGCGCTCAAGGACGGCTGGCTCCACACCGGCGACGCCGGCCTCTTCGACCCGGACGGGCAGCTGGTCATCATCGACCGCGTCAAGGACGTGTCCACGCTCCACGACGGCACGGTCTTCGCTCCCCAGTACATCGAGAACAAGCTCAAGTTCAGCGTCTACGTCAAGGAGGCCGTGGCGGTGGGCAATGAGCGGCCCTACGTCGCCGCGATGGTCAACATCGACATGGAAGTCCTGGGCAACTGGGCCGAGCGGCGCGGCATCGGCTACTCGGGCTACACCGACCTCGCCCAGAATCCGGCCACGTACGACCTGCTTCACGAGGAGGTCCGCCGGACCAACGAGACCCTGGCCCCGTCGCAGCGCGTCAAGCGCTTCGCCATCCTGCACAAGGAGCTGGACCCCGACGATGCCGAAATCACGAGAACCAGGAAGCTCCGTCGCGGGTTCATCAATGAGAGGTATGCGCCCATCATTGCCGCTCTCTATGACCCCAAGGCCGCGAGCGTAGCCGTGAAGCTGACGGTGACCTACGAGGACGGGCGGACCTCCGAGATGGAGCGCCAGGTGAGGATCATGGACGTCGGGGGGGCGTAGATGGGGGCGACGGCGCAGGCGCGTCGGAGCCCGGTTGCGGATACCGCCCCCGGCGGGGCGCCGCCGGAGCCTCTCCTGCGCGTCGAGGGGATCACCGTGCGGTTCGGGGCGGTGCAGGCGCTGAGCGACGTGAGCGTGGACATCCACCGCGGAGAGATCGTCGCGATCATCGGCCCGAACGGGGCGGGGAAGACCACCCTGATCAACGTGATCAGCGGCTTCTATCATCCCCAGAAGGGGCGGATCCTGTTCGAGGGCAAGGACAGGACCCGGCTCAAGCCCTACGACGTAGCCGCCCTCGGCGTCGCCCGGACCTTCCAGAACGTCGCCCTGTTCAAGGGCATGACCGTGCTGGACAACATCATGACCGGCAGGCTGCTCAAGATGCGCGGGCACTTCCTCCTGGACGCCATCTACTGGGGGCCTGCCAGGCGGCAGGAGCTCGAGCACCGGGCCGCCGCCGAGCGCGTCATTGACTTCCTGGAGATCCAGGCCATCCGCAAGACGCCCGCGGCCCGGCTCCCCTACGGCCTCCAGAAGCGGGTGGAGCTGGCCCGGGCCCTCGCCGCCGAGCCCCAGCTCCTCCTGCTTGACGAGCCGATGGCCGGCATGAACGTCGAGGAGAAGGAGGACATGTCCCGCTTCATCCTCGACGTCCACGACGAGTTCGGGACGACTATCGCCCTGGTCGAGCACGACATGAGCGTGGTGATGGACATCTCCGACCGGGTCGTGGTGCTGGACTATGGCCGCAAGATCGCCGACGGCACGCCCGGGCAGGTGCGGAAGGACCAAGCGGTCCTCGACGCGTACCTCGGGGTCAGCCATGAGTGACATTCTCTACGCGTTCGCCGTCGCGCCGTTCAAGGACATGGCGGGCTCTCCCGCCTTCCTCGGCGAGGTGCTCCTCGGCGGCGTCTTCGCCGGGCTCATGTACTCCCTCGTGGCGCTCGGCTTCGTCCTGATCTTCAAGGCGTCGGGCGTGTTCAACTTCGCCCAGGGCGTGATGGTGCTGTTCGCCGCCCTGACGCTCGTCGGCCTGCTGGAGCGGGGGGTGCCCGTCGCCGCTGCCCTCGTCCTGACGACGGCGGTCATGGTGGCGCTGGCCTTCGCCATCGAGCGCGTGGTGCTGCGCCCGCTCGTGAACCAGGAGCACATCATCCTCTTCATGGCGACGATCGGGCTGAGCTTCTTCCTCGAGGGCTTCGGCGAGATGATCTGGGGCAGCAACGTGAAGAAGCTCGACGTGGGGATTCCCGACCGCTCGTTCATGATGGCGGGGATCCACATCAACCAGCTCGAGCTGTCCGCCGCGGTGACGGCGGCGATCCTCGTCGCCGTGCTGGCCGCCTTCTTCCACCGGACGCGGATCGGGCGGGCGCTCCGCGCCGTCGCCGACGACCACGAGGCGGCGCTCTCGGTGGGCATCCCGCTCAGGACGATCTGGGTCATCGTGTGGTCCGTCGCCGGGCTCGTCGCCATCGTCGCCGGCATCATGTGGGGGGCCAAGAGCGGCGTGCAGTTCAGCCTCTCGCTCATCGCGCTCAAGGCGCTGCCCGTCCTGATACTGGGCGGCTTCACGTCGGTGCCCGGAGCCATCGTGGGCGGGCCCATCATCGGCGTCGGTGAGAAGCTGGCCGAGGTGTACTGGGGCCCGCTCGTCGGCGGCGCGATCGAGAACTGGTTCGCCTACGTGCTCGCGCTGGTCTTCCTGCTGTTCCGCCCCCAGGGGCTGTTCGGCGAAAAGATCATCGAGCGGGTGTGACGGCGTGATCTACCGAGAAGCCGGCCAGTTCAAGACGAGCTACGGCAGCGACCAGGCGGTCTTCCCGATCGCCCAGGACCGCGTGGTCGTCGCCCTCGCTGTCGTCGCGGCCTTCGTCGTGCCGCCGCTCGTGGCCAGCGAGTACTGGCTGCAGGCAGTCCTGATCCCGTTCCTCATCTACGCGCTGGCGGCCCTCGGCCTGAACCTCCTGACCGGCTACGCCGGCCAGCTCTCGCTCGGCACCGGCGGCTTCATGGCCGTGGGGGCGTACAGCGCCTTCAAGCTCACCACCGCGTTCCCGCAGTTCAACATCATCCTGGTCTTCCTGATGTCCGGGGTCATCGCGGCGGGCGTGGGGCTGCTCTTCGGCATTCCGAGCCTCCGGATCAAGGGGTTCTATCTTGCCGTCGCCACGCTGGCCGCACAGTTCTTCCTGATCTGGCTGTTCAACCGGGTCGGTTGGTTCGTCAACTACGCGCCGTCCGGGACGGCCACCGCCCCGCCGCGCGAGATGCTCGGGGTGATGGTCACGGGGCCGCACGCGACGGCCGAGGTGCGCTACATCGTCGCCCTCGCCCTCGTCGTAGTGTTCGCGGCGATCGCCAAGAACCTGGTGCGCGGCCGGGTGGGCCGCTCGTGGATGGCGATCCGCGACCGGGACATCGCCGCCGAGATCATCGGGGTCCGGCCGCTCCGGACCAAGCTGCTGGCCTTCGGCGTCAGCTCCTTCTACTGCGGCCTCGCGGGGGCGGAGCTGTTGTTCCTCTACCTCGGCAGCGTCGAGACCCTGGCCTTCGACATCAACCTGTCGTTCCTCGTCCTGTTCATGGTCATCATCGGCGGGCTGGGGTCGATCCTCGGCTCGTTCCTCGGCGCGGCGTTCGTCATCCTGGTGCCGATCTTCTTGACCAACGCGCCGCACTGGGTCGGCATCGCCATGCGCACCGACACCCAGAAGCACATCGAACTGATGATCTTCGGCGGGCTGATCGTTTTCTTCCTGATCGTCGAGCCCCACGGCCTGGCGCGGCTGTGGCAGATCACGAAGGAGAAGCTGCGCCTGTGGCCCTTCCCGCACTAACTATCAGAGAGGAGACAACCATGAAGCTGAGAACGTTCCTGATTGCCACGCTGGCCGTCGCCGTGACTCTCGGACCGCTGATCGCCCCGGCCCCGGCCCAGGACAAGGGCATCTTCATCCCACTGCTCGTCTACCGGACGGGCCCCTTCGCCCCGAACGGGATCCCGTCCGCCAACGGCTTCAACGACTACTTCAACCTCATCAACGAACGCGACGGCGGCATCAACGGCGTCAAGATCGTCTGGGAGGAGTGCGAGACCCAGTACAAGACGGACCTCGGGGTCGAGTGCTACGAGCGCCTGAAAGGCAAGCACGGCGGCGCCGTGCTCGTGAACCCGTTCAGCACGGGCATCACCTACCAGCTTATCCCGAAGGCCCCGGTGGACAAGGTCGTGATCCACTCCGCCGGCTACGGCATGACCGCCTCCGCCGACGGGCGGTGGTTCCCGTGGGTGTTCAACTTTCCGATGACCTACTGGAGCCAGGCCTCCGTCTTCATCAAGTACGTGGGCCAGCAGGAAGGCGGCCTGGACAAGCTGAAGGGCAAGAAGATCATCCACATCTACCACAACAGTCCCTACGGCCGTGAGGCCAACCCGACGCTGGAGATGCTCGCGCGGACGCACGGCTACGAGTTGACGCTGCTGCCCGTGGACACGCCGGGGCAGGAGCAGAAGGCCACGTGGCTGCAGGTCAGGCGGATCAATCCCGACTGGATCTTCATCTCCGGCTGGGGCGTCATGAACCAGGTGGCCGTGAAGGAAGCGGCCGCCCACGGCATGAAGATGGACCGCGTGGTGGGTAACTGGTGGACGGGCAGCGAGAGCGACGTCGTCCCGGCCGGCGACGCGGCGAAGAGCTACAAGGCGCTGACGTTCCACGCCGCGGGCGCGGGCTTCAAGGTCCACCAGGACATCCTCAAGCACGTCTACGACAAGGGGAAGGGCGCCTGGGGCACCGACCGGGCGAAGGTCGGCGAGGTGCTCTACAACCGCACCATCATCAACGCCATGGTCAACGTCGAGGCCATCCGGACCGCGATGGGCAAGTACGGCAACAAGGTCCTCACCGGCGAGGAGGTTCGCTGGGGGATGGAGAACCTCAACATCACCGAGAAGCGGCTCGAGGACATGGGGATGAAGGGCCTCATGCGGCCGCTCCGGGTGACCTGCGAGAACCACGAGGGCAACGGCTTGGCGCTCGTCCAGCAGTGGGACGGCAAGAAGTGGAGCACCGTCTCCGATTGGATCGAGCCGATGCGCGACATCGTCCGGCCGGCGCTCGAGGCGGCCGCGGTGGAGGAAGCCAAGAAGCTCAACTACACGATGCGCGACTGCGCGAAGGAGAAGTAGGTGCCGTGAGCGCCGTGAGCGGGGACGCCCCGCCGCTGCTGGCGGTCAACAACATCGAGGTGATCTACGATCACGTGATCCTCGTGTTGAAGGGCGTGTCGCTCCAGGTCCCCGTGGGGGGCATCGTCGCCCTCCTCGGGGCCAACGGCGCCGGCAAGAGCACGACGCTCAAGGCCATCTCGGGTCTGCTCCGAACGGAGCGTGGCGACGTGACCAAGGGCAGCATCGAGTTCATGGGCGAGGCCATCAAGAGGAAGGATCCGTCCGAGGTGGTGCGGCGCGGCATCGTGCAGGTCATGGAGGGACGCCGCGTCTTCGAGCATCTGACCGTGGAGGAAAACCTGCTTACCGGCGCCTACACCCAGCGCGATGGGCGCGCCATCAAGCGCGACCTGGATCTGGTGTACGCGTACTTCCCCCGCCTCCGGGAGCGGCGGGGCGTCGGCGCGGGGGATGTGTCCGGCGGGGAACAGCAGATGGTGGCCATCGGGCGGGCCCTCATGGCCCACCCCAAGCTCATGCTGCTGGACGAGCCGTCGATGGGACTGGCGCCCATGCTCGTGCAGGAGATCTTCGAGATCGTCAGCCGGCTGAACCGGGAGGAGGGTGTCTCGGTGCTCCTGGCCGAGCAGAACGTTTCCATGGCGCTCCGCTTCGCCGACTATGCCTACGTCATGGAGAACGGCCGGGTCGTGCTCGACGGGGACCGCAAGACGATCGGCGAGAACGAGGACATCAAGGAGTTCTACCTCGGGCTGTCCGGCGTCGGCCAGCGCAAGAGCTACCGTGACGTCAAGCACTACAAGCGCCGGAAGCGGTGGCTGTCGTGATACCCTCCGCGCTGTCATGAGCGCGCACGTCGAGATCCGCGAGGTCTCGAAGTCCTTCGGCGGCGTCCAGGCCGTCTCCGGGGTGACCCTCGACGTCAATGAGGGCGAGATCACCTCCGTGATCGGCCCCAACGGCGCGGGCAAGACCACCGTGCTGAACATGATCAGCGGCTTCTACCATCCCGACCATGGGCGCATCCTGCTCGACGGTGCCGACATCACCGACCTGTCGCCGAGCCACGTCGCCGCCCGCGGCGTGGCTCGCACCTTTCAGAACATCGCGCTCTTCAAGGGTATGACGGTGCTCGACAACCTCATGCTGGGGCGCCACGTGCGGATGAAGGCCGGGGTGTTCTCGTCGTTCGTCTACTGGGGCCTCGCGCAGAAGGAGGAGGTCCAGAACCGCCGGCGCGTCGAGGACCTGATCGACTTCCTCAAGATCCAGGATCTGCGCCGGCGCCCGACCGGCTCGCTCCCCTACGGGCTCCAGAAGCGGGTGGAGCTGGGGCGCGCGCTCGCCCCCGACCCCAAGGTCCTGCTGCTCGACGAGCCCATGGGGGGCATGAACCAGGAGGAGAAGGAGGACATGGCGCGCTTCATCCTCGACGTCAACGAGGAGTGGGGCACGACCATCATCCTCATCGAGCATGACATGGGGGTCGTCATGGACATTTCCGACCGGGTGGCGGTGCTCGACATGGGCCGGAAGATCGCGGAGGGCACGCCCGACGAGATCAAGGCCAACCCGCGCGTGATCAAGGCCTACCTCGGTGAGACGAAGCCCCGGCAGGAGGGCGCACGTGGCTGAGCCGACGACGCTGCCGAAGCTGCTCCAGAAGAACGCCCGCGACATGCGCGACCGTCCGGCCATCCGCGAGAAAGACCGGGGCATCTGGCAGACCCACACGTGGGGCCAGTACCACGACAACGTCCGCGACCTCGCCCACGGTCTGGCGGCGCTCGGCTTCAAGCGGGGCGACAAGCTGTCGGTCATCGGCGACAACCGGCCGCGGCTATACTGGGCCCAGGTGGCCGCGCAGACGCTCGGCGGCCTCTCGGTGCCGGTCTACCAGGACTCGATCGCCCGCGAGCTGGCCTATGTCTGGCAGCACGCGGAGGTCTCGGTGATCGTCGCGGAGGACCAGGAGCAGGTGGACAAGATCCTCGGGCTCAAGGACCAGCTGCCGGCGCTCCGCCTCGTCATCTTCGACGACCAGCGCGGGATGACGCACTACCGCCAGGACTGGCTCCGCGCGTTCCTCGATGTCCAGGCCCTCGGGCGGGAGTTCGAAGCGTCGCACCCGCGCTACTTCGAGGAGGAGGTGGACCGCGGCCGGCCCGAGGACGTCGCGATGATCGCCTACACCTCCGGCACCACGGGCAACCCCAAGGGCGCGATGCTGACCCACGCCAACGCCGTCGAGACGGCGCGGATCTTCATGGAGGCCGAGGACGTCCGGTCCGATGACGAGTGGCTGTCCTACCTGCCCATGGCCTGGGTCGGCGACACCATCTACTCGCTGGTGCTGAGCCTGACCGCCGGCTTCTGCTGCAACTGCCCCGAGAGCCCCGAGACCGTGCAGCGCGACCTCCGCGAGCTCGGGCCGACCACGCTGCTGGCCCCGCCGCGCATCTGGGAGAACATGCTCGCCTCGGTGCAGGTGCGGGCGGCCGACGCCACGCCGCTCAAGCGCGCCGTCTTCGACCGGTTCCGGGCCGCGGCCGAGCAGGCCGAGGTCCTCCGCGCCGATGGCACGCATGTGCCGGCGGGGCTGCGCCTTCTCTGCAAGCTGGGCGAGTTCTTCGTGTACCGGCCCATCCGCGACCAGCTGGGCCTGCGTCGCGCCCGCTGGTGCTACACGGGCGGGGCGCCGCTCGGGCCCGAGACTTTCCGCTTCTTCCGCGCCTTCGGCGTGAACCTGAAGCAGGTGTACGGCTCCACGGAGCTCTCAGCGCTGGTCTCCATCCAGCCCGACAACGAGGCCAACCCGACGACGGTCGGCAAGCCGTGCCCGGGCATCGAGGTCAAGATCGCCGACAAGGGCGAGGTGCTGATCAAGAGCGTGGGTGTCTTCAAGGGGTACTTCAAGGCGCCGGAGGCCACGCGCGAGGTCATCGATTCCGAGGGCTGGTTCCACACGGGCGACGCCGGATTCGTCGACCCGCGCGGGCACCTCGTCATCATCGACCGCGCCAAGGACGTGGGCGCCACGGCCGACGGTACGCCGTTCGCGCCGCAGTTCATCGAGAACAAGCTCAAGTTCAGCCCGTACATCCGCGAGGCCGTCGCGTTCGGCAACGACCGGCCCGCGGTCTGCGCCATGATCGCGATCGATTCCAACACGGTCGGCAACTGGGCGGAGCGCCACGGGGTGCCGTACACGAGCTACATGGATCTCTCCCAGAAGCCCGAGGTGCTGGGGCTGATCCGCGAGGAGCTGCGGAAGGGCAACGCGACGCTGCCCGACTCGACCAAGGTGCGTCGCTTCCTGCTGCTGACCAAGGATCTCGAGGCCGACGACGCCGAGATGACGCGGACGCGGAAGCTCAGGCGCAGCCACATCGCCGACAAGTACGCGCCCGTGATCGCCGCTTTCTACTCGGGGAAGAACGAGGTCGAGCTGGCGACCGTGGTGACGTACGAGGACGGCCGCCAGGCGACCATCCATTCGCGCGTGCGCATCGGGGACGTGGACGCGGGGGTGCCGGCGCATGTTTGAGTGGGGGTTCTTCGGGCTGCTCATGTCCAATGGCATCCTGATCGGGCTCATGTATTCCCTCATCGCCATGGGCTTCGTGCTGGTCTACAAGGCGACCGACGCCATCAACTTCGCCCA
>Ga0080064_1006887_pt1 | contig 11911 bp, 12 predicted proteins | sample Subgrocontami54m_FD_69260 | JGI IMG/M metagenome (GOLD analysis project Ga0080064, IMG submission 69260) | Subsurface groundwater microbial communities from S. Glens Falls, New York, USA - GMW46 contaminated, 5.4 m (SPADES assembly) (version 2) ...
CCAGAACCTGCCCGAGCTGCCGTTCCCGGCACGCCACCTCATCGACGTGGACAGCTACCAGTACCCCATCGACGGCGTGCGCGCGCTCTCGATGATCGCCCAGCTCGGCTGCCCCTTTGGCTGCGGGTTTTGCGGTGGCCGGATGAGCCCGTTCCTGCGGCGGATTCGGATGCGGACGTCCGAGAACATCGTCCGGGAGATGGTCCAGCTCTACAAGGCCTACGGTGTGACGGGGTTCATGCTCTATGACGATGAGCTGAACGTCAATCCCAAGATCGTGGAGTTGATGGAGTTGATTGCCAAGGCCCAGCGAGACCTCGGCGTGGAGTTCCGGCTGCGCGGCTTCATCAAGTCCGAGCTGTTCACGGACCAGCAGGCGGAGGCGATGTACAAGGCGGGCTTTCGGTGGATCCTCGTCGGGTTCGAGTCGGGCCACGAGCGCATTCTCACCAACATCCAGAAGAAGGCGAGCCAGGCTGACAACACGCGGGCCATGGACATCGCCAGGCGGCACAACCTCAAGGTCAAGGCTCTGATGTCCGTCGGGCACCCCGGCGAGTCGGAGGAGACCGTTCGGGCGACCCGCGACTGGCTGCTCGAAGTCAAGCCGGCCGATTTTGACGCCACCGTCATCACGACCTACCCGGGGACCCCGTACTTCGACGAGGCGGTCGAAACCAAGCCGGGTGTGTGGACCTACACCTATGCCAGGACCGGCGACCGGCTCCACAGCATCGAGGTGGACTATCGCGAGGTGGCCGAGTACTACAAGGGCGTCCCAGGCGAGTACACGTCCTACGTCTATACCGACCACCTGAGCGCGCAGGAGTTGGTGAAGCAGAGGGACTGGCTCGAGGCCGACGTCCGGGAAAAGCTGGGCATTCCCTACAACGCGGGGGCTCCGGCCGTCCGGTATGAGCACTCGATGGGACAGGGCGTGATCCCCGCGAACATTTTGCGATCGACCGCGCCGGCCGGCCTGAAGGCCGTGTGACGGGACGGGAGCGACGTGGGGGCTCCATGCGGATCGGATTGGATGTCAGTCCTCTGGCCCGCAACCGGGCCGGTGTCGGCACCTACATCGCGCACCTCCTGACCGCGCTCGTCCGGATTGCGCCAGACCACGACTATTGTTTCTACACCCCTCAACCGCTGCCGGAGAAGGACCGCGCGATCTTCGGCTCCCACCCTCACGTCCGGATCGTTCGGTGCCCCGAACTGCTGATGGGGCTTCGGGCCCGCTGGGATCGCGTGGACCTCTTCCACGGACTCAATTTCAAGCTGCGCGGGCGGGGGCGGCATGGAGGCATCGTGACCATCTATGACCTGTCGGTGGATCGCCTCGGATTTCCGTCGCGCAAGCTATTCGGGCAGCGGCGCTCGTTCCTGCGCACGCGGCGAACGGCACTGCGGGCCTCGCGGGTTGTCACCATCTCGGAGCGGTCGGCGGCGGACATCGTTGAACTCTTTGGAGTCCCGCTGGAGCGGATCGCCATCGTGAGCCCGGCTGTCAGTCCGGAGTTTGCGCCGGTCGTCGATGCCGGCATGGTCCTGGCGGTGAAAGCGCGGTATGGCATCTGTCGTGAGGCGTACGTGTTGTCGGGCGGCGGCGCGGAGCCGCGCAAGAACATCGCAATGCTGGTCGAGGCCTTCGGCCGCGCGCCCCGTCTGCGGGACCGGATGAATCTTGTCGTGGCCGGTGGCATGGACTGTGGCACGGAGGCGATCCGTGCGGCCGTCGTCCGCGAGGGCTTGGAGCCGGCGGTCATCTTCCCCGGCCATGTTCCACTGGATGACCTGCGAACGCTCTATGCAGGCTGCGCCCTATTTGCGTTCCCGTCGTTGTACGAGGGGTTCGGCATGCCGCCGCTCGAGGCCATGGCCTGCGGCGCGCCGGTCGTGTGCTCGAATGCATCCTCGCTCCCGGAAGCTGTCGGCGACGCGGCTCTGCTCGTGGACCCGCGCGATCTGGACGGATGGGCGCAGACGATGACGCGGGTGGCGGACGATGCGGCGCTGCGCGAGGATCTTTGCCGGCGCGGCGCGCTCCGGGTCAAGGCGTTCTCCTGGGAGCAGTCGGCTCGAGACCTGTTGAAGGTGTATCAGGATCTGATGAAAGGGAAGGCGGCATGAAGCGCGCGCTCATTACCGGCATTACCGGACAGGACGGGTCTTACCTGGCAGAGTTGCTGCTCGAAAAAGGCTATGAGGTGCACGGGATCGTCCGGCGGGTGGCGATCGAGGACCCCGAGCACCGACTCTGGCGGATCCTGCATTTCCGCGAACGCCTGCACCTGCATGCCGCCTCCCTGGAGAGCCTGCCCAGCATCTACCGCGTGTTCCAGTCGGTCAAGCCCGACGAGTGCTATCATCTGGCCGCCCAGAGCTTCGTCGCCTATTCGTTCGAGGACGAGTTCTCGACGCTGAACACCAACATCAATGGCACGCATTACGTGCTGGCCGCGCTGCGCGATTGCGCCCCGGACTGCCGGTTTTACTTTGCCGCCTCGAGCGAGATGTTCGGCAAAGTGTCGCAGGTGCCTCAGAACGAAGCGACGCCGTTTCATCCGCGTTCCGCCTACGGCATCTCGAAAGTGGCCGGGTTCCATCTGACCAGGAATTACCGCGAGGCGTACGGCCTCAAGGCGTCCTCCGGTATCCTCTACAATCACGAGTCCCCGCGGCGCGGCTTCGAGTTCGTCACGCGAAAGATTACCTCCCACGCGGCCAAGGTCAAGCTCGGTCTGGCCAAGGAAGTCCAGCTCGGCAATCTGGACGCGCGCCGCGACTGGGGGCATGCGCGCGAGTACGTGCAGGCCATGTGGCTGATGCTGCAACAGGACCAGCCGGACGACTATGTCATCGCGACTGGAGAGCAGCATTCGGTGCGGGAATTCGCCGAACTGGCGTTCGCGCGCCTCGGTCTCGACTACCGGGATCATGTGGTCGTGGACCCGCAGTTTCTCAGGCCTGCTGATGTGGAGACGCTGCTCGGAGATGCCGCCCAGGCGAGGCAGAAGCTGGGCTGGACGTATCAGGTGACGTTCAAGAGCCTAGTCGAGGAAATGGTGGACGCGGACCTGGTCCGTCTTGCCGGTGAAAGATCGTTGAACGTTTAACGGGACAGAGCCATTCGCAATATTTTGGTCATCAAGCTTCGGTACGTCGGGGACGTCCTGCTGGCGATGCCGGTGCTGAGCCGGCTGCGTGAAGGGTTTCCCAAGGCGCATCTCGCCATGATGGTGAACCCCGGCACCGATGGCGTGGTGCGGGGGCATCCGGCGCTTGACGACGTGCTGGTGGTGGAGCGGGGCAATCCGGCCCGGCAGTGGCGCTTCGCGCGGGAACTCCGGGCCCGGCGGTACGATCTCGTGATTGATCTGACGGACAGCGACCGGTCGGCCGTCCTGTCATGGTTGACAGGCGCGCCGGTGCGTCTCGGTTACAACAGCGAAGGGCGCTGGCGGGGGCGCCTCTACAGCCGGATCGTCGAGGCGGACCGGTTCGGGATGCACCAGGTCCGTTACCATCTCAAGGCGACGGAGGCGTTGGGGCTCACGGGGCCGCCGCCGCCGCCGGCGCTTGTGATTTCTCCGAAAGCCCGATCGGCGGCCGATCGCCTGCTGAAGGAGGCGGGGATCGACGCGTCGCGGCCGCTCGTCTGCCTGCATCCGGGTGCGCGTTGGTGGTTCAAGTCCTGGCCGGGCGAGCGGTTCGCCGCGCTCGCGGATCGGGTCCAGACGGAAACGTCCGCGCAGGCGCTGTTCCTCGGGGGCGAGCAGGAGCGGATTACGGCCGGCCGCATCGCGCAAAGCATGCAGACTCCGTTTCGCTCGCTAGTCGCGCGGACGGGGTTGCAGGAGCTTGGGGCTGTACTGGAACGGGCCGCGCTCATGGTCAGCAACGACAACGGACCGATGCACATGGCGGCGGCGCTGCGGGTGTCGGTGATCGGCCTGTTCGGGCCTTCGGATCCGACCGTCTGGGGGCCCTGGGGTGACGGGCACCGGACATTTTACAAGGGACTGGATTGCCGGGCCTGCTTTCATCCCGACTGCTTTCGAGGGGAGCAGAACTGCATGAAGCTCATTACGCTGGATGAAGTCTGGGCAGCGGTGCGGCAGGCTATCCCGTGACCGACGCGAGCCGGATGGAGAACCGCCGTTTCGGGCTGGTGATGGCCGCCGCGCTGTTCGGGCTGGGCGCCATCAGTTTTGCCCTGGGCGGCAGGGCGGCCTTCTGGCTGGTCGGCTCGGCGGCATTGATGGCTGTCGCGGCCTGGGCCTCGCCGGGGCTGCTCAATCCTCTCCGCGTCGTCTGGATGAAGCTCGCCCACGTGCTCGGCGTCGTCAATTCATGGATCATCCTGACCGTCATCTTTGTGGCGGTGGTCACGCCGGTCGCGCTGCTGCTGCGGATGCTCGGCCGGTCGCCCATCGACCGCGGGCCTGACCCCGCGCGTGCCTCCTACTGGCAGGCGCGCGGGCCAGAGGAATTCACCGCGAGCCGGATGGAACGGCAGTTCTGAGCGAGGCGGAGGAGAGACCGTGGGAACATTACTGAGGGAGTTGTGGGCGTACATGCGGGCCAGGAAGAAATTCTGGCTCGCGCCGATCATTCTCGTTCTGCTGCTGGTCGGCGCGCTCCTCGTGCTGATGGAGGGCTCGGCCGTCGCGCCGTTCATTTACACGCTGTTTTAGGAAGACGTTATTCGTTCAACGCGAATCGTTAACCGAAACCACATGGCAACCGTCGCGGTTAACGTTTAACCAATAACGGTTAACGGAGGTTTGACGGACTGTGCGGGTCTTAGGCATCTCGGCGTTTTATCATGACGCGGCGGCGGCGCTGGTGGTGGACGGCCGGCTCGTGGCCGCGGCCCAGGAGGAGCGCTTCACCCGCAAGAAGCACGACGCGGGATTCCCTGCGCACGCAACGGCGTACTGCCTGCGCGAAGGCGGCGTGGGGTTCCCCGAACTGGACCTGATCGCGTTCTACGACAAGCCGCTGCTGAAGTTCGAGCGCCTGCTGGAGACATCGCTGGCGTTCGCGCCGCGGGGCTGGCGCCAGTTCATCCAGGCGATGCCGGTGTGGCTCAAGGAGAAGCTGTTCTTGGAACGGATCATCCGGACCGAACTGGAGCGGATTGCGGAGAAGCTCGGCTGCCGCCCCTGGGAGGGGTCGTTCCTGTTTCCCGAGCACCACTTCTCGCATGCCGCCTCGGCCTTTTACCCCTCGCCGTTCGGCGAGGCGGCGGTCCTGACCATGGACGGGGTGGGGGAATGGGCGACTACCAGTTACGGAATCGGGCGCGGCGCGTCCCTCACCCTGCAATCCCAGATCACCTTTCCGCATTCCCTGGGGTTGCTGTACTCGGCGTTCACGTACTATACCGGCTTCAAGGTGAATTCCGGCGAGTACAAGGTGATGGGCCTGGCCCCCTACGGCGAGCCGAAATACGTGGACCTGATCCTGGCCCACCTGATCGACCTGAAAGAAGACGGCTCGTTCAGCCTGAACATGGACTACTTCGACTACTGCGCCGGCCTGCGGATGACCAGCGAGCGGTTTCACCGGCTGTTCGGAGGAGAGCCGCGTCGGCCCGAATCGGAGCTGACCCAGCGGGAGATGGACCTGGCCCGGTCCGTGCAGGAGGTCACCGAGCTGGCGGTGCTGCGCATCGCGCGCCACGTCCGCAAGCAGACCGGGATGAGGAATCTTTGCCTGGCCGGCGGCGTGGCGCTGAATTGCGTGGCGAACGGGCGGCTGCTGAGGGAGCGGGTGTTCGACCGGCTCTGGGTGCAGCCTGCCGCGGGGGATGCGGGCGGTGCGGTGGGCGCTGCGCTGGCGGCCTGCCATGTCTACGGCGGGGCCTCGCGCGACGAAGCGGAGCGAAAAAACGATGGCATGAACGGGGCGTACCTGGGGCCGGCCTATGCCGACGCCGAGATCGAGGCCTTTCTGAACAAGCACGGATATCCCTATGAGAAGCTCGACGGCGCGAGCTTCTATCAAACGGTGGCGGAGCTGCTGGCCGGCGAGAAGGTGGTCGGGTGGTTTCAGGGACGCATGGAGTTCGGGCCGCGTGCGCTGGGCAATCGCTCCATTCTGGGTGATCCCCGCTCGCCGAGGATGCAGGCGACCCTCAATCTAAAGATCAAGTATCGGGAGTCCTTCCGCCCGTTCGCCCCGGCGGTGTTGGAGGAACGCGTGGGCGACTACTTCGAACTGGAGGAGCCGTCACCCTACATGATGCTGGTCGCGCCGGTAAAGGCCGGGCGCAGGGTGCCGCTGACGGAGGACGACCGGCGGCTCTTCGGTATCGCGCGGCTGAACCGGCCCCGCTCCGACATTCCGGCGGTGACCCACCTGGATTATTCGGCGCGGATACAGACGATCTCCCAGGAGACGAATCCCCGGTTCCACGCGCTGCTGAAGGCCTTCGAAGCGAGGACCGGCTGCGGCGTGCTCGTCAACACGTCGTTCAACGTGCGGGGCGAGCCGATCGTCTGTAGCCCGGAGGACGCCTATCGGTGCTTCATGCGGACCGAAATGGATGCGCTGGCGCTGGGCAACTACCTGCTCAGGAAGGAGCGCCAGCCGCCGCTTGCGGAGGACGCCGATTGGACGCGGGAGTTCCAGCTTGACTGAGCGGCGTGAACACACCGTCCTGTTCGTCCACGGCATCACGGAGATCGGCGGGGCGGAGCGTGAATTGCTGGTCATGCTGGAGCGTCTCCCGCGACGAGGGTATCGCCCGATCGTGGTCTGTCCGGACCGCGGGCCGCTTGCGCAGGAACTGGTCCGTCTCGGCGTCGAGACGCGCCTCGCTCCCATGCCGCCCTGGCGCAAACTCTTCGCGTACCTCAAGCGGCCTGCGGCGGTCCGTGCGCTCCGCGACGTGATCGCGGCGGTCCGGCCTACGCTGATTCACGTCAACGACATCTGGTGGGTTCCGCAGACGTTCCGCGCCATCGCGGGATTGCCCGCTGTTCCAATTGTCGCGCACGTCCGGCAGGAGATCGAACCCCCGAAAGTGCGACGGTATGAACTCGATCAGGCTGGTCTTGTATTCCCGGTGTCGCGCCAGATTCGGCGGTCGTTGGAAGCCGGCGGCGTGCGGTCGGAACGACTGCAGACGCTCTACAGCGGGCTTGACATGACGCGCGTGATGGATCAAGAAAGCGGCCTGGACGCGCGGCGCCGGTTCGGCATCCCCGCGGAGGCATTGGTACTCGGAACGGTGGCGAATCTCTTCGCCCGCAAGGGCTACGAGGTGATGTTTCGCGCGCTCCCGATGATCGTGAAGGCATCTCCTGGGGCGCACTATCTGATCGTCGGAACCGGCGATGCCGACTACGAAGCGCGGTTGCGGATGATGGTGAAAGACATGGGGATGGAGACTCGCGTGCATTTTGCAGGATTTCAGGACGCAGTCTATTCCTGTCTAGCGGCCATGGATCTGTACGTGCATCCGGCCCTGATGGAGGGATTCGGGATCGCGGTGCTCGAGGCCATGGCGATGCGTAAGCCGGTGGTGGCGACCACGACCGGCGGTCTGCCCGAGATCGTGCAGGACGGGGAGACCGGCATGCTCGTTCCGCCTGGTGACGCCGATGCGCTGGCGAAGGCCGCGTCATCGCTTCTGCAGGACCCGGCGCGCTGCAGACGACTCGGCGAGGCCGGTCGGGCCCGCGTCGTTGCGCACTTCACGGTTGAGGCTATGATGGATCGGTTGGTCGAGGAGTACGGGGTGGTGCTCGGGCAGGCGGTTCCGGCGGCGCAGGCGGTGTCCCGATGAAACGAGCGCCCCGCGTCAGTCTCGTCATCCCCGTGTACAACCAGCTCGTGCACACCATGCAGTGCCTGGAGTCCATCCTGCGCCTGCCCGACAAGGGGGACGAGATCATCGTTGTGGACAACGCCTCCACCGACGGGACGCCTGGCTATCTGAAGGGCGTCGGCGTCACGGTTATCACCAACACGACCAACCTGGGCTGCGCCAAGGCATGGAACCAGGGCATCCGGGCGAGCCGCGGCGAGGTGATCGGCATCCTGAACAACGATATCGTCCTGACGCCGGGATGGTTGCCGGCGCTGCTGCGTTTCATGGAGCGGACCGGGCACGGCATCGTCAGTCCGGCGATGCGGGAGGGGCCGCTCGACTACGAGCTGGATCGCTACGCCGCCGAGTTCACCGCGGCCTGCAAAACGGCCACCCGATTGGGGCTCTTGGGGCCCTGTATGCTAGTCCGCCGCGAGGTGTTCGACCGGATCGGCTATTTCGATGAAGGATTTACCTGTGGCGGCTGCGAGGATCTGGACTTACTCTGGCGGGCGCAAAAAGCCGGGATCACGGCCGGCGTGACGGGCGCCGCTTTCATCCATCACTTCGGCATGGTCACGCAGAAAGCCGTGAAGAAGTCCGAAACCAGCACGTATGCGACGCAGAATCTGGCCTACTTCCAGCGCAAGTGGGGGCGGACGGTGCGGGGCAACTGGCTGCAGCGGCGCCTGGCCGGCTTGCGGGACCGGTGGATGGAGCGGATGGAGAAGATCCGTTATGGGCACCGGCTCGTGGAACGGGGATAGGCTGGACTTTCGTATCGGTTTGAGGCACAAGTAGTTTCAAAAGGAGGAGTGCAATCGTGCGCGTATTGATCACCGGGGGCGCGGGTTTTCTGGGGAGCCACCTCTGCGACCGTTTGATCGGGATGGGCCATGAGGTGGTGTGCGTGGACAACCTGATTACGGGGTCGATGGACAATCTGGCCCACCTCGTGGGGCACGAACGGTTCCGCTTCGTCCGATACAACGTCTGCGACTACCTGTTCGTCGAGGGGGCCCTGGACGCAGTGATGCACTTCGCGTCACCTGCGAGCCCGCAGGACTACCTTGAATTCCCCATTGCCACCTTGAAGGTCGGGGCGCTCGGCACCCACAAGGCGTTGGGACTCGCCAAGGCGAAGAACGCCCGGTTCCTTCTGGCCAGCACGTCGGAAGTGTACGGCGATCCGCTCGTCTCGCCCCAGCCGGAATCCTACTGGGGGAACGTCAACCCGATGAGCCCGCGCGGCGTCTACGACGAAGCCAAGCGCTTTGCGGAGGCCATGACGATGGCCTATCACCGCTATCACGGGGTCGATACGCGGATCGTGCGCATCTTCAACACCTACGGGCCGCGGATGCGGCCGCACGACGGCCGGGTCGTCTCCAACTTCATCGTCCAGGCCCTGACCGGCAAGCCGCTGACGATCTTCGGGACCGGCGCGCAGACCCGCAGCTTCTGTTACGTGGACGATCTCGTCGAGGGGATCACGCGCCTGCTGATGATCCCCTCCGACCGCACGCCGGAGCAGCGCACGGACCGGCAATCCTTCCTCTATAAGGGGGAATCGGCTGGTGAGACGATGCACGAGCCGATCAACATCGGCAATCCCCACGAGCTGACCGTGTTGGAGATCGCGAAAAAAGTCCAGGCAATGGTTGGAAAGCCGACCCAACTGGAACTCAAGCCGCTCCCGGCCGATGACCCGAAGGTCCGCTGCCCCGACATCCGACGTGCCCAGACCCTGCTCGGGTGGGAGCCCAAGGTGAGTCTCGACGAAGGGCTCACGCGCACCATCGAATACTTCCGGAAGAGGCTGACATGAAGCGGATGGGGCGCTGCTTGCCGCAGCCCTCTGACTCTTCTTGACTCCGAATCCGTCTTATGTTCAAATGTTGAACGTTTGTCTAAGATTTCAAGGTACTGTATGGACTTACAGGCCCAGCGAGACCTGCAGCTCCTTAATGAGGTCGAGCAAAACGCCGCTGTCACGCAGCGTACGCTGGCGAACAACCTCGGCGTGGCGCTCGGGCTGACCAACCTCTACCTCAAGCGTCTGACCCGCAAGGGCTACATCAAGATCACTACCATCCCCCGGCATCGCATCAAGTACCTCCTGACCCCCCAGGGCATGGCCGAGAAATCACGGCTCACGTACCTCTATATGCAATATTCCTTGACCTATTACCGGCAGATGCGGGAACGCCTGAACGTCATCCTGACGGAGCGCGCCAAGGCCGGCGCCAAGCGGATCGTCATTTGCGGGACCGGCGAACTGGCCGAGCTGGCCTACATCAGCCTCCGGGAGATGGACCTGACCCTCGTCGGATTTGTGGACGGGGAACAGGGGACCTTTCTCTCCTATCCGCTGTGGCCGGTCGAGACGCTGTCCAACTGGGAATTCGACACGGTGCTGATCGCCGACCTGGAGGGGGCGAAGAGGCTCCAGGCGCGGATCATCAAGACGGGCGTGCCGCGTGAGAAGATCGAGGCGCTGTAGCGTCGCGGGTTTTGTGACAGAGCCGTCGGGGGATTGTGCGCACTGTAAGTGAGAGGGCGAAGCTGTGCCTGGATATAGGCTAGGGGCAAGAGGCTAGAGGCAATAGGATAGCCTGCTGATGAATGCCCATAGCCCCTCGCCCATAGCCGCTAGCCCTCTGTTTTGGTATGCTATTCGGACTCGCTCTCGACATGAGAAGCTCGTGCGTGATCGGCTGGCGGCGCTGGGCATCGAGCACCTGCTTCCGACCGTCATGCGGCTTAGTCAGTGGAAGGACCGGAAGAAGGAGATCGAGGCCCCGCTGTTCTCGGGGTACTGTTTCGCCCGGTTCGGCTGGCCGGACCGCCTGGCCGTCCAGACGGTGTCCGGCGTGGTCGGGCTTGTGGGCGCGGGACAGCGTCCCGAGCCGATTCCCGATCATGAAATCGAGGCCCTCCGCAACCTGATGACCAGCACCCTCCGGTACGATCCGCATCCCTATTTGCACGAAGGCATGACGGTCGAGGTGATCCGCGGCCCGCTCGAAGGGGTGCGAGGCATTCTCCTGAGAAAGGGCAAACGCCATCGGCTCGTGATTTCCGTGCATCTGATCCAGCAATCCGCCGCCGTGGAGATCGACGTCAGTGATGTGGCGCCGGTATAATGGCGGACCTGGCCCGTAACCGGAGCACGCCCCATGCCGCAAAGTAAGCCGCCCACGCCGAAGAAGCTCAGCCGGTCGCTCCAGGCCAGCCTTGGCAAGGTGCGGATGCTGGCCATGGATGTGGACGGCGTTCTGACCGATGCGGGGATGTACTATTCAGAGTCCGGCGATGAGCTGAAGAAGTTCAACACGCGCGACGGCATGGGGATCAAGATGCTCCAGGCAGCCGGCGTGGTGACGGCGTTCATCACCAAGGAAAAGACCGCCATCGTTGAGCGCCGCGGGCAAAGGCTGGCGGTGCCTGAAGTTCATCAGGGGATCGACGACAAGCTGACAGACCTCACGCGCCTGGTCAGAAAACACGGGCTCACACTCGCCCAGGTCGCGTACATCGGCGACGACGTGAACGATCTCGAAGCCCTGCGCGCGGTCGGGTTTTCGGCCGCGCCGGCCGACGCCATGCCCATCGTCATCCAGGCCGTCCACTACGTCTGCGCCAAGAAAGGCGGCGAAGGCGCGGTGCGCGAGCTCGCCGACCTCATCCTCGCCGCCCGCTTCAAGAGCTGATCCCAGTAGCGGGTGGCGACGAACGGGCGCCCGGGCGGAGCGGAAGAGTCTACAGCCGAGTCTGCGGGGCTGCGACGGCGAAAGGGTCTGAGCTGGTGACCCGTTGCATTTGAGGAGCAACAGGTACCCCGGTAGCTCGCCGACAGGACCCGCCACAGTATCTCCTAACAGCAATTTCTGATAAAATCGCGCTATGGATATTCTCGCTGAAATCAATCGCGTGATGGAGCTGGAGGGCCGCACGCTGGCCAAGCTGCGCGCGGCCGTCGGGCCGGCCTACGAGAAGTCCGTGCTCCTGCTCTACGCCTGCCCCGGCAAGGTGATCGTGACCGGCATCGGCAAGTCCGGGATCGTCGCGCAGAAGATCGCCTCG
>Ga0080064_1006889_pt1 | contig 11908 bp, 10 predicted proteins | sample Subgrocontami54m_FD_69260 | JGI IMG/M metagenome (GOLD analysis project Ga0080064, IMG submission 69260) | Subsurface groundwater microbial communities from S. Glens Falls, New York, USA - GMW46 contaminated, 5.4 m (SPADES assembly) (version 2) ...
TATGGTAATGACTACAAGACTCCGGATGGGACGTGTATCCGTGATTATATCCATGTTGTAGATCTTGCTCGTGCGCATATCAAGTCCGTAGAGTATCTCGCCAAAGGGTCAGCGTCAGTAGCTCTTAATCTCGGAGTTGGGAAGGGATACAGTAATCTGGAGGTTCTCGATACGGTTGAGCGCGTAACGGGAAAGATTGTTAAACGTTCGTTCGGATCACGACGGCCAGGCGATCCTGCCAAACTGTGGGCGGATAATAAGAAAGCCAAGGAGGTACTCGGCTGGGAGTCTAAATATCCGGATTTGCAAACCATCGTTGAAACAGCCTGGAAATGGCACCAGAGGATATGCGCATAGGAATCGATATTAGCCAAATAGTGCATGAAGGGACCGGAGTCAGTACGTATGTCAGAAACCTCGTGAAAGCAATTCTTGAGAAAGACCACCATAACGAATACGTCCTTTTTGGTGCATCACTTCGGAAGCTTTCATTGATAAATACGTATTTTCAGGAGATACACGCACTTCATCCGCGTGTTCGGTTGGTGATAGTCCCGATCCCGCCGACGCTTTTAGAGTTCATATGGAATACGCTTCATATTGTGCCTGTTGAGTGGTTCACCGGCCCGATAGATGTGTTTTGGAGTAGCGACTGGACACAGCCGCCGCTCCGCGTGGCCAAAGGCGTGACGACCATTCACGATGTGAGCTTCTTGCGGTTCCCGGAAACGTTTGCAAAGAACATCATTGACGTGCAAAAACGACGACTGGCCCGGGTAAAGCAGGAGTGCAACGTTGTTTTTTGTGATTCAGAAGCGACAAAGAAAGACGTCATGAACTTGCTTGGTGTAGCACAAAACAAATTACAGGTTGTATATCCGGGATTTATATGATTATCGCTATTGACGGTTACGAGGCAAACGTGAAGGAGCGGGTTGGAATCGGTCGCTACGCATATGAGATCCTCAAGCATATGTTTGAGGAAGTTAAAAGTCGAAAGTCGAAAGTCGAAAGTGAAGACAAAATTAATTTTAGAATTTATTTACCGAGTGTGCCGCTGCCGGATATGCCGAAGGAGACTGATTGGTGGCAATATCGGATATTGCAACCAAAGAAGCTCTGGACGCTTTTTCGCCTTCCGTTGGCGCTGTCTGCTGATCAACCCAGAGCTGATGTGGTATTTTCTCCTACGCACTATATACCACGCTTTACCCGCCTACGGCGGGTTATGTCGATCATGGACGTATCGTACCTGCATTACCCGGAGCTTTTTAAGTCCGATGATCTTTATCAGCTTACGCACTGGACTGCATACGCCGCTTTTCATGCCGAACGGATACTAACCATTAGCGAGTTTAGTAAGAATGCTATAATCAAAGCATACGGGTTAGCACCGGAAAAGGTAGTGGTGACGTACCCTGGTTTAACAAATCACAAATTCCAAATCACAATGACCAAACAAAACATAACTCACAAATATCATCTTTCCGATCATTATATTTTGTCTGTGGGGACGCTGCAGCCGCGAAAGAACTACGTCCGGCTTATTGAGGCGTTCGCCAAATTTCTTAAGGCGAATAAGCAGCGTTTTGGGGAGATTGATCTCGTGATTGTGGGTAAGAAAGGATGGCTCTACGAGGAAATTTTCGCAGCACCGGCGAAGTTTGGAATAGCTGACCGTGTGAAATTTTTAGATTTTGTGTCCGATGAGGATTTAGCCTCGTTGTATGAAAACGCGCTATGTTTTGCTCTTCCCAGTCTCTATGAAGGATTCGGTTTGCCGGTACTGGAAGCGATGGCGAGGAAAGTACCGGTTGTGGTAAGCCGGGTTTCCAGTTTACCGGAGATTGCAGAGAAAGCAGCTGTTTACGTCAATCCGGATGATACGGAGAGTATCACGAGGGGACTTCTCTCTGCGGTACGGGATAGAAATTTGATGCAGGGCCGGTGGAGGGTGAAAAAAGGACTTGAGCAGGTAAATAAATTTACTTGGGAGAATGCAGCAAAAAAAACATTGGAAGTGTTGGAAGAGGTAGGGAGGGGGAATTAATATGCGAGTAATTATCGATTTTTGGGTTTTTTTATGTACTCTGACCGGGCTTATCCCGAGTCACACCGTAAGGCTATTCCTGTACCGGTACCTGTTTCGGGTGAAGATAGGGCAGGATAGCTCCGTTCACTGGCTTGCGAGATTTAATAATCCGTCCGGCGTTGAAATTGGTCACAATACTGTTATTGGAAACGATGCATTCCTCGATGGAAGGCATAAGCGAAATGGGGGAAGTTATGTTCGTGATTTTTTCTCCTCGGCAAGACGGCCGCTTCAAATCGGTAACAATGTATCCATTGCCGGAGAAGTTCGGATATTTACGATGCAACATGATATAGATAGTCCGGATTTTGGTGAATCGGAAGGCGAAGTCATCATAGATGACAATGTAGTTATCGGAACGCGCGTGACGATTCTCCCGGGAGTTCATATAGGGAAAGGCGCGGTTGTGGCTAGTGGCGCCGTGGTTACCCGAGACGCGGAGCCGTATAGCTTGGTGGGAGGGGTTCCGGCCAAACATATCCGGTACCGGTCAAAAGATCTTCGGTATAAACTCAAGTTTGCAAGATTGTTTCAGTGACTTCATGGATCTTTCTATCATCATCCCCAGTTACAACACAAAGGCGCTTCTTGAGCGTTGCTTAACCTCGGTTTTTGTAAGCTTAAAGAAAACGACGATAGATTTTGACGTGATTGTGGTAGATAACGCCTCAGATGACGGCTCGCAGGACTTAGTGAGCAGTAGATTTCCTCAAGTACATTTAGTGCGCAATAAAGAGAATGTAGGTTATGGCAAAGCAAATAATCAGGCAATTGCTAAGGCAAAAGGGGAGTATGTGGTACTTTTAAACTCTGATATAGTTGTTCAAGATGATGCGATTGGCGTGTTGTATAGATTTATAAAAGAAAAGAACAAGGCATTTGCAGGCGGGAAGCTCCTTAATGAAGACGGCTCAAAGCAACCCTCCTGCGGACCTTTTTTTTCTCTGCCGATGGTGGCTCTCATGTTATTTGCCAAAGGTGATTATTGGGGTGTTACGAGATACTCCCCTGATGAGTCGCAACGCGTGGATTGGGTATCGGGGGCATGCCTCATTGGACGAAAAGCCGCGTTTGGGGAGGTCGGACTTTTTGACGATAGAATCTTTATGTATATGGAAGAAATAGATCTTTTATATCGGGCAAGGGAAAAGGGATATGTAACGTTTTTTGTAGCCGAAGCGCGATTTGTCCATACAGGGGCCGCCAGCAGCGGGGAGCGTCGTACGCCTGTAGTAAACATTTATCGAGGTCTTGTATATTTTTATAAAAAACATTACAGCCAATTTTCAGTAACTGCCCTACGGGGCATGCTTCGGATCAAAGCCTTGGCAGGTATCATTATGGGGCGTATGATAGGGAAGCCCACTCTCGTTTTAACATATGAAGAAGCTCTTTCAGTTTTGTAAAGACAACGTGTTGTTTTTATGTACGCTTGCGCTTCTCGCGTTTATACCGCTCTATCCCAAGCTTCCGCTTTTGGATGTCCGGCATACCTGGGTGTATGTGCGCATAGAAGATTTCGTCGTTGTTCTCGTCCTTTTTTTCTGGGGGATAACTGCACTGCGCCGTAAAAACAGTCTGAACACCCCGCTCACGATACCCATATTACTCTTTTGGCTTATTGGCGCTGTTGCGACAATCCATGGGTTACTGCTCATTTTTTCATCTCTGGGAGACGTACAGGGGAATGTAGCGTTATTGAGCTTTCTCCGGCGTATCGAATATATGAGTTTGTTTTTTGTGGCGTATAGCGCCACGCGCGACAAGCGATTTCTTCTCTGGGTTACGGTATTGTTGACCGTTACTGTCCTTGCAGTCACCCTGTACGGGATCGGGCAGAAGTATGTGGGATTCCCGGCTTTTTTAACCATGAATGAGGAGTTTGCCAAGGGTATTCCTATCCGGTTATCAGGACTCTCCCGTGTGTCGTCCACATTTGGCGGGCACTACGATCTGGCGGCGTATCTGGTGCTCGTTCTCCCGATACTGGTCAGCATGGTATTCGGGATAAAGAATTGGTTTGCGCGCGTGGGGCTGGGTGTGGCTTCGCTTTTGGGGCTCATTGTGATGGTTATGACCGTTTCAAGAATCTCACTTTTTGCGCTCGTGGCGTCTGTCGGACTCGTCGTATTTGTGCAGAAGAAAAAGTTACTCCTTGTCTCTCTTCCTCTCATCATTTTTGGGGCACTTATTTTGATAAGCATACGCCCAAGTATCGTCGAGCGGTTCGGTAGCACAGTCAGGGAGATAGATGTGTTGGTCGACTCAAAGACCGGCGAGGCAGTCGGACACAGCAAGAATGTACCAAATACGTATTTTGCCCAGAAGACGGTTAAACAGGTATTGAGTAGAGATATAAATAATCTTTATAACAATGCAAGTCCCTCCGGAGCTATCATCATTCCGTATACCAGGCTTGAAGAGGCTCCGGTGCTTTTTGTAGAACCCAATGCTCCTACAGGGGAGAATCTTCCGCAGGGAACCGGATATATAAATCTTGCTCTTGCGCCAGTCACTCGTAAGCTCGGACATTTCTATTTTGAACCGATTCCGAAAGCCGCAACGACGTCAGCTGAAGTTTTTGTCATTAATGGCGATTTTTTGCTTAAAAAAGTATGGGCGTATGATTTGTCCTTCACGACCAGATTCCAGGGAGAATGGCCGCGGGCAATGGAAACATTCCGAAGGAACATCCTTCTCGGCAGCGGATACGGGTCTGTCGGACTTGCTGTTGATAACAGCTACCTCCGGATGCTCGCGGAGGTGGGGTTGTTGGGATTTGGTGCATTTTTGACCATATTTATCGTAACACTCCTGTATATCCGTAAAACAATGCCGGACGTGGATAACAAAGAAGCACGAAGTTTTGTCGTCGGTTTTATGGCAGGAGTAGGGGGACTGGCAATCAATGCCTTTTTCATCGACGTTTTTGAAGCGTCAAAGGTCGCATTCGTCCTGTGGCTGTTGTTTGGCGTCACCCTCGGGACACTTGGGCTTTATCGGCGAAAAGCTTTGGATTTGTACAAACCGTTCAAAGCGATCCTCATATCACCGGTTGCCGTCGTTTTCTATTTACTCATTCTTACCGTAGTTTTGTATTCGTCTATGGCGCGGGGTAACTTCGTAGGAGATGATTTTACGTGGTTACGCTGGGCTGCCCAAACAAAGTTTTCCGACTGGTATAAGCCGTTTGTCGATGCCGGCGGATTTTTTTATCGGCCGGGAGCCAAACTCTATTTCACTTTTATGTATTCCGTATTCTGGCTCAATCAAAGCGTCTACCACATGGTATCGCTTGGGCTTCATTTCGGCGTTACCGTACTCGTTTATTTTCTTGCCAGGAAAGTTTTGAAAAACGTCGGGTTAGCTGTTCTTACTTCGTTTGCCTTCCTTTTGATGAGCGGTCACGCAGAGCCTATATTTTGGATATCAGCGACGGGATTTCTGTTTACCGCATTTTTTTCTCTGTCGAGCCTATTAAGTTATATCGCATGGCGGGGGAGTGGGAAGCGGATCTATTTTTTCGTAACGCTCGGATGTTTTGTTTTATCCCTTTTGTTTCACGAATTGGGAATTGTGACGCCCTTGTTTTTTTTATTGTATACGTTCACGACCAATGGTTGGGGAGAGCTGCGGCGCCGTACCAGCAATGTGTTGCACGGTATATTATTTGCTCCGATACCCATATATTTGATAGTGCGGTATTTCGCTTCCAGCCATTGGTTCAGCGGCGACTATAATTACAATCTTTTGAAGTTGCCGTTTAATGTGATCGGCAACGGCCTGGGGTACGCATTCTTAGGATTCCTGGGTCCGATTTCATTACCTCTAGCGCAGATAATCCGCAGTGGTGCCAGAAGCAACATGATTATTGCCGCAATCGTCATTGTTATCGTCGGGTCGGCTACAGTATGGCTTTGGAAGAACTATCGGAATCGGATAGGAAATGAAGACAAAAAAATAGTACTATTTGGGACAGGTTTCTTTGTGATTTCGCTGTTGCCGTTTTTAGGTTTGGGAAATATGACGTCACGGTATAGCTATCTATCCTCCGTGGCTGTAGCCCTCATGTTCGTGTATATGCTGAAGAAGGTTTACCTGTTTTTATTGAGTAATGGCCGGACGATTGCGGTACTCATCGTCATAATCATTTCTAGTACATTCGGGCTTTTGCAGCTTATACAGCATCAGCAAATCCAAAATGATTGGTATACGGCCGGGGAAGCAACGCGAAAATTTGTCGTGAGTTTGGATGGGGCGTATGAAGACTATTGGAAGAGCGAGCCCATGGAGTTTCACTTCGTAAACGTTCCCATCAGGAAGGGAGAGGCATGGGTATTTCCGGTAGGGCTTGCGGATGCGTTATGGCTTGTTTTCCGTAATCCCAACATACGGGTATTTTCCTGGCCGACGGTCAAAGACGCGTTTGACGCGGTCGATTACGAATCCAAAAATCAGAAAGTATTTGAGTTCGCCCCATCTGGCGAACTCACCGAAAGGAGAAAGATACGCATTTCACAATGAAGAGGATAGAATATCTTTTTTTGGTTATTATTGTCGTTGTTGCAGTATGGTTTCGTCTGTATGGGTTGGGGAACCCGGTGGCAGACTGGCATAGCTGGCGGCAGAACGACACTGCGGCTGTGGCACGAAATTTCGATAAGTTCGGTTTTGATCCTTTTCATCCGCGGTTTAACGATTTGTCCAACATCCCCTCCGGCAAAGATAATCCGATGGGCTGGAGGATGGTCGAGTTCCCGCTCTATCAGTCTGTCGCTTACGGGGTTAGTAGAATTTTTTCCGGCGTTCCCATAGAAATTATTCTCCGCCTCGTGACCGTCGCTGCATCGGTAGGGACGCTTATTTTGTTATATTTTCTTATGCTGCCGACTGTCGGCGTGCTTGCGGCTCTCATTGGGGCTCTCACGTATGCAGTGCTTCCTTACAGTGTCTATTTCGGACGGGTTATCCTGCCTGAACCGTTTATGGTGTTCTGGGCGGTGTTAAGCGTGTATCTTGTCTATCGGGGAAAGATAACGCTCGCTGGGATTGCCGGAGCCGTAGCCCTCCTCGTCAAGCCGACGGCTATTTTTCTTCTTTTACCTGTTCCCTACCTTTTCTGGCATCGCTGGGGTTTATCGTTGCATTTATTTATTGGATTATTCGTTTATTCGCTTATTAGTTTATTCCCCTTGTGGTGGTGGAGACAATGGATCCTCCAATACCCCGAAGGAATTCCGGTCTATTTGTGGCTTTTGAATGAAGGCAACATCCGTTTTAAAGGCGCATGGTTTTACTGGTTGTTTGCCAAACGCGTGGGAGAATTAATGTTGGGTTACTGGGGACTTTTGCCATTTGGTTTAGGCATGCTTCTTGCTCCGTCAAAAAAAGAAGGGTGGCTCTTCCGCTTGTGGGCTATGGGCGCACTTCTTTACATGATAATCATCGCCCGAGGCAATGTGCAGCATGATTATTATCAGATCCTTCTCATTCCCGTTGTTGCAGCTTACCTGGGAAAAGGATTTGCATTTCTTTTGTCAAACAATGTTTTTTCTAAAGCTATCAGCTATCAGTTGGCAGCTATTAGCTTTTTATTCATGTTTGCTTTTTCCTGGTATACGATCAGGACGTATTATTGGATTAACCGGCCGGAGATCGTTGAGGCCGGTAGGGAAGCAGACAGGCTGCTCCCCAAAGACGCTAAAGTCATTGCGCCCTATAACGGTGATACCACGTTTCTCTATCAGACAAACCGTCAGGGATGGCCGCTTGGGTTTGACATAGATAAAAAACTGAAAATGGGAGCGACGCATTATGTGACCGTGTCTCCGACAGATAATGATTGGGAAACGAGAGACCTTGCAAATTTATACACCGTCCTTGTCAGAAATGACAAGTTTGCCATTATTGATTTGACAAAACCGAAATGACCGCATCCTATGAAAATTCTTTTTGTCTCCGCCATCATGCCGTACCCCCTCTATTCCGGGGGCCAAGTGCGCGTATATAATCTCCTTTCCCGTTTGGGAAAGAACCACGAGATAACACTGGTCACATTCTTACGGAATCTATCAGAAAAGCGGTACGAAAAAGACCTTTCGTTTTGTAAAAAAATTATTACCGGTTTTCGCGGATCTGCATGGCAGCCGGGATACATAGCGCGCTCTTTACTGGGAGGCAAACCTCTCCTATTAACGTCATATATCCACGTACAGCTTCGGGAAGAGATCAGACGTGAGTTAGAAGCTACTCAATACGACCTTATTCATATTGAACCGTGGTATGTGTCGCCGTCTCTGCCGGCTACGACCGTTCCGATGGTCGTTGCTACGCATAATATAGAATACGAAGTTTACGAAGAGTATGTCCGAAGATTTTGGTTTGTGCCCCTGAGGCCCGGATACTACTGGGATGTATTAAAACTTGCGTTTTGGGAGAAGCGCGTGTGGAGGCGTGCGTCACGCGTCATTGCGGTATCAAAAGATGATGCTTCTGTCATACAAAAAAACGTTGGGCCTGCCGTACCCGTGAGCATGGTACCCAACGGTGTTGATGTTTCTTCGTTTCGTTTTGAAATGAAAAAGCCAGAAGGACCGCCGGTATTTTTGTTTGTCGGGAGTTTTACATGGATGCAAAATCGTGATGCAGTCGAGTGGCTTATGAAATCAATTTGGGCGACGCTAGCAAAGCGATTCCCAAGCGCGGTTTTGCGGATTGTGGGACGGAATATGCCATCTCAACTTCGAAAGCTCGCGGTGAACACCCGGGTTACGCTACTTGAACATGTCGAAAATATTGAAGAAGAATTTCATGACGCCCATATATTAATTGCGCCAATAAGAATCGGCGGAGGAACGAGTTTTAAGATATTGGAGGCCATGGCAAGCGGACTGCCCGTGGTCACGACGACTCTCGGTGCAGCAGGACTTAATGTGGCCCACGGAAAGGAACTCCTTATCGGAAACACCCACGATGAATTAGTTGAAGCGGTTACCGTGTTTACCCGGTCTCCTAAAAAGCGAAGCGAGATAGCGAAAAACGCGCGGAAAACAATAGAACGGGATTATGCTTGGGATAATATCGCCAAATCTCTGGATCGTATCTGGTATGAAACAGCAAAAAAGTGAGGACGATCTTTCCATCGTTATCGTAAGCTACAACACCAAGGAGCTCTTGCGTGCGCGCCTAAAAACTCTTCAGGGGGCAATTATTGTGGTTGATAATGCATCAGGCGACGGAAGCTATGAAATGGTGAAAAAGGAGTTTCCAAACGTTGATCTTATCAAAAACCAACAAAATGTCGGATTTGCAAGAGCGAATAATCAGGGAATACAAAGGACGAAAAGCAAATATGTATTGCTTCTCAATACTGATTGCGAAGCAACGCGCCAGGCAATAACAGAGACCCTGAAGTTTTTTGAGACTCATCCGGAGGTGGGAGGCATTTCGTGCAAACTTGTTCTTACTGACGGATCGATGGACCCCGCGTGTCATCGGGGATTTCCGACGCCGTGGGCGTCACTCACATACTTCATAGGGCTTGAGAAATTTTTTGGGTCGTCCAGACTTTTCGGGCAGTATCACCAGGGGTATAAACCGATGGGGGAGATCCATGACGTCGATTGTATTTCCGGGGCTTTTTTTCTCGTCCGGCGGGAAGTTATTGAGCATGTGGGGCTTTTGGATGAAGCGTTTTTCATGTACGGAGAGGATATTGACTGGTGTTTTAGGATACGAAAAGCAGGCTACAAGATACAGTTTTATCCTCATGTATCCGTCGTGCACAAAAAGCACCAAAGCGGTCTTGCCCATGCAGATAGTCAGTTGCGTTTCAACACTCAGAAACATTTTTACGACGCAATGAAACTGTTTTATAACAAACATTATCGGTATCGGTATAACCCCATCGTTTCTGCGTTCGTACTAATGGGAATTAAACTCCGGTCACTCTTATGAAAATCGGTATAGACGCGAGGCTCATTGATGAAACGGGAGTAGGCAGGTATATACGCAATCTGATTGCGGAGCTAACCAAACAAGACAAGACGAATGACTACGTTGTATTTCTTAAAAGATCGCAATATGATCATTTTTTTCCACCAAATCCGCGGTGGTCAAAAGCGCTCGCTAACGTTTCCTGGCATACAATTGCCGAGCAATTGGTCATGCCGTGGCTACTTATCAAAGCGCGGCTTGATCTCGTCCATATCCCGTATTTTAATATCCCTATCCTTTATCCGGGCAAAATGGTTGCAACGATTCATGATCTCACCATTCTTCATTTTGACACAGGGAAAGCCACGACACTTCCATTACCGCTCTATAAACTAAGAAGGCTAGGATATTATCTTGCTCTCGCGGTGGGTCTACGACGAGCACGCAAGATTATTGCCGTCTCCAAAACGACAAAGCAGGAAGTTGTTGACCATTTTCAGATTGATCCGAATAAAATTGTCGTGACGTATGAGGGAGTAGACACAAAAATCTACAAATCTGCAAATAGCAAATCTACAAATATAAATCGATTGATTACGGGGCAATATTTTTTGTATGTGGGGAATGCGTATCCGCATAAGAATTTAGAGATCCTTTTTAAACAACATCTTTCAATAAAGCTTGTGTTGGTAGGAAAAATTGATTTTTTTTATGAGCGACTTAAAAAAAATATAAGTAATAGAAATGTTATTTTTTTTGGTCAAGCGAACGATGAACAGCTGATTACCTTATATACGCACGCATCTGCGCTCGTGTTTCCGTCTCTCATGGAAGGATTTGGTCTTCCGGCTCTTGAAGCGCTTGCCCTCGGGTGTCCGGTAATTGTCTCTGACATACCGGTCTTTCATGAAATACTGGGTGATCAGGCCATGTACTTCAATCCATTGGATTTTAAGGAACTCGCTCAAAAGTTGTCTGTTGTTGTTGACAGTCGTATCATCATAAACCAAGACAAAACCAGTCGATTGCTCGCTCGATACTCATGGCCTGTGTTAGCCTCTCAAACACTCATGGTCTATAATCAAATCGTTGAATAACTTACCTATGCCCAGCAAAAAAATTGCGAGAGTTGCGCTGTTTGAAGGGAAGCGGATACGGCGGCAGTGGGATGAAGATAATGAGAAATGGTGGTTTTCTGTGGTAGATATGGTGGATGTTCTCTCTGGGAGTGAACGGCCGAGAAAATACTGGGATGACTTAAAGAGGAAGTTAAAAGAAGAAGGAAGTCAGTTGTCCGAGAAAATCGGACAACTGAAAATGCAGGCATCTGACGGAAAATTTTACCTCACGGATTGCGCTGATACTGAAACAATGTTTCGTATTATCCAGTCGATTCCTTCACCTAGGGCTGAACCATTTAAGCAGTGGCTTGCCCGGGTTGGGTACGAACGAGTGGAAGAGACTCAAGATCCGGAGAAGTGTAGATAGTACACCTGGCAGGTGGACTACATTGGCACCTATTCTTTTGGGTCAAATGCCAGGTGTTTTATATGTTTCATTTTTTGAGCACTATTCCTTGAGGGGCTATATATTCAGGAAGGGATGACCAAAAAAGGAGAGGTGTCAAGCTAATCCACCCGGCAGGTGGACAACAACTTATGGATATACTTAGATCCCGAAACAAGTTCGGGATGACGTTTTTGTCAAATCCTGAACGGTTACAAAAAGAGATGACAAAAAAGCTACGTATAGCACTCGTCTATGACCGCATGAACAAGTGGGGTGGGGCAGAGCGGGTGCTTCTGGCTCTTCACGAACTTTGGCCGGAGGCGCCAATCTATACTGCCGTTTATGATGCCGCGAGGGCAAAGTGGGCAGACG
>Ga0080064_1006891_pt1 | contig 11906 bp, 12 predicted proteins | sample Subgrocontami54m_FD_69260 | JGI IMG/M metagenome (GOLD analysis project Ga0080064, IMG submission 69260) | Subsurface groundwater microbial communities from S. Glens Falls, New York, USA - GMW46 contaminated, 5.4 m (SPADES assembly) (version 2) ...
TTGATGTAGATCGCCCCCGCATCGATGTCGCCGCGCCGCACCAGCACGGCGTCGGCGCCCTCGACCTGGCAGCGCCGCAGGTAGGCCTTGACCCAGATTTCCGATTTCAGGCGCATGGGGAGCGCACTGTAAGGGCGCCGGGCAGGGCTGCAAACAGCGACCGCAACCCCGCCGCAGCCTCACCTGGCCGCCGACTTCGCCGGCGCCGCAGCCTGGCTCAGGCGCGCCATCAGCTCGGCGCAGATGCGGCCGCGCGGCACCTGGCCCTGGTCCATCTCGAAATCGCCGATGGCCTTGACGGTGTCGGCGCCCAGCCTGCCGTCGATTTCGCCCAGCCGGTAGCCGAGCGTGGAGAGCCGCTGCTGCACCGTGCGGACGACCCCCTCGGCCTGCGCCGACCGCACCTTGCCGGCACCCGCCATGTCCATCCCGGCCGAGGCGCCGAGCAGGATGCGCTTCAACATGCGCTCGCTCGCCACGCCGGTGAGCGCCAGCCCCTGGTCGTGCTCGAAGGCCATGATCGCGGCCCGCGTCGCCAGGCTGACGCCGCCGTCGCCGGCGAGGGGCCCGTAGCCGCGCGCCGCTAGCTCGCGCTCGATGGCGCGCACCGTCTCGGCATCCGCGTCCTCCTGCGGGGTGTCCGGCGTGCCGTCGATGCGGCCCGAGGCGAGCGCAAAGCGGGCGATGTGCAGCGGTTGGTCGGCAGCAGCGCTGGCGGGCCCGCGCGGGCCTGCGCGGCCGGGCCGGGCGGGGTGCGGGGCCTTGCGGCCGCGATCGACGGCGGGGCGCGACGGCGCCCGCTCCATGACGGCATTCGTGGGCGCTGCCGGTCGCGACTGGAAAAACAGCGCGTTGATCGCCACGCCGATCGTCACCAGGAAAAAACTCAACAACGCATACCGAGCCTGCCCTGGGGTCATTACCCTTACTCCTCTACGCGTAACCCTACCCCGAGGGCATTATTCGAAGGGGTTTGTAAACGAACTCTTAACCGCGGCCTCGAGGGGTCGGCCGGCGAACGCGCGCAATAAGCCGGGCACCGGCCTCGCCCGCCGCCGGCCCGCCGGCGAATGCATACAATTTGCTGCAATTTTTCGCTGCATCGCAGCGCCCGCATTGGCGCGATCGAGAGGTTTGTCTGTTAGGCCTAACCGCTAGAAGAGGGCGCTCGAGCGCCCCGGCGAAACAGGCGGGCGTAGTTCGATGTTCCTCATCCGAGTGGCATTCTGGGTCGGCCTTGTCGTGCTGCTGCTGCCCACCGACGAGCGCCAGCAGGCGCGCCTCTACGGCACCACGGTGGCAACGGTCGAGCGCGTCGTCACCTTCTGCGACCGCAATGCGCAGGCCTGCGCGGCCGGCGCCGAGCTGTGGGCGACGTTTCTCAAGAAGGCCGAGTTCGGCGCCCGCGTCGCCATCGACCTCGTGAGCAACGGCGGCCGGCGCGAGGAGGAGATGGCGCCATCGCGCCCGCAGCCGACGAGCGCCGGTCCCAGGCCCGAGCCCAGGACGGCTCCGCCCAGCCGCGGCACGCTGACGCCTGCGGACCTGTCGCCCCCCTGGCGCGGCCAGCTGCAGCGCACCGGCACCTGAAGGTCCCCAATTTGGGGCCCGATGCCGGCCAAGGCCTTCTTGCCTTGCGTCGAAGCTCGTCGAGACCATATGCATAGCAAGAGGCGGGGCCGGTTGGGCCGCGCCATCCTCATGCCACGGGTCCTGCTTGCGCCCCATGACGCTCGATGCCATCCGCTCCGACTTCGCCCTGCTCGACGACTGGGAGGACCGCTACCGCTACGTCATCGAGCTCGGGCGCAGCCTGCCACCACTGCCCGAGGCTTTGAGGATTGAGGCCAACAAGGTGCGCGGCTGCGCCAGCCAGGTCTGGCTCGCCAGCGAGGCGCACGCCTCGCGGCCGGGCACGGCCCCAGTGTTCGAGTTCCAGGGCGACAGCGACGCCCACATCGTGCGAGGACTGATCGCCATCCTCTTTGCCATGCACCGGGGCAAGACGGCAGACGAGATCCTGCGTACCGACGCGAGCACGGTTTTCGCGCAGCTGGGTCTCAAGGAGCACCTCACCCCGCAGCGCTCCAACGGCTTTTTCTCGATGGTCGAGCGCATCCGCCGCGACGCACGCGCCCTTGCCGCCGCATGAGCCGTTCGACCGCTGCCTAACGAGCGTGCATTGCCCGGCAAGACCTTCGTCTTGATCGCGGAAGCAATTTTTCCGCGCGCGCGAGCAACAGCTGTTGAGTGCCGGCGGGATATCGGGCATGCTGTGGTTCAACGCGCACAAACAATCGGCGCATCTAAGGGAGGAACTGTCGTGAGGCGAGCCCCAATCTCGTTGGCCGTGGGCATGCTTGCTGCCGCGCTGTTTGCAGCGCCCGCGTCGGCCGAGACCACAGTCTGGAACTTCAATATTTTCGGCCCACCCCGCGCGGTCACCACCGGCATCGAGGCGATGCGCGACTTCTACAAGAAGGAGTCCAACGGCGCCCTCGAAATCAAGATCGCCTACGGCGCCGCGCTGGGCCCGGAGCGGCAAGCGCCCGAATCCATCAAGTCCGGCGGCTACGAAGGCGCCCTGATGTGCGCCGGCTACTATCCCAACAAGTTCCCGCTGCTGACGGTGATGGAGCTGCCGTTCCTTCCGCCTCGGGATATCGGCGCAAACGAAAAGGTCAATAGCGCGATCCTCGAGCATCCGCTGATCGTCAAGGAGATGGCGGAGCGCTGGAACATCAAATTCTTCGCCCCGATCTTTCTTCCAGCGTTCGAGTTCATGGGCAACAAGCGCATCGCATCGGTGGCCGACATGAAGGGTGTGAAGATGCGCATCGGAGGCCTCAACGCCAAGGCGCTGCAGGCGTACGGGGCGGTGCCGACGATGGTGACCGCGCCGGAAGGATATGAGGCCCTGCAGCGCGGCACGATCGACAGCTTCGGCTTCCCCTACACGTTCGCCTTCGGCGCCTACAAGCTGCATGAGGTCTCGAAGTTCGCGACTGAAGGCATGGCCATGAGCGGCTTCATGTGCTTCGAGGGTGTCAGCCTCACGGCCTGGAACAAGCTGCCCGACAATCTCAAGGCCAAGCTGCCAGAGGCCCAAAAGCTCGCCGGCGCGGCCCTGCTCAAGGCCTACAAGGCGGACGACGACAAGTGGCTTCCGATCTTCAAGCAGAAGCTCGAGGTGGTGCAATTCCCCGCCGAGGAGCGCGCCAAGCTCATCGCGGCCTCCGGCGATATCTGGGAAGGCTGGGCCAAGGAGCAGGAAGCCGCGGGCCGATCGGGCCGCGAGGTCCTGAATTTCGTGAAATCGGAAGTCGCCAAGTCCACGCACTAGCTGTTCGGTGAGCCCGTGTACGAGGTTGCGATCCTTGTGGTCGTCGTTGTCGCCTTGATGGTGGCGACGACCTTCGTGGCCGGTCTGGTTGGCCGGTCGCTGCGCGTCATCGAGTATGGGCTGGTGACCGGCTCGATCCTCGTCATCCTGTTCGTGATGCTCTTCGTCGGCGCCGAGGTGCTGATGCGCTACGCCTTCGATTCGCCCATCCCGGGGCATCTCGAGCTCTCGGAGCTGATGGGGCCGATCATCGTGTTCCTGGCGTTGTCCTACACCCAGGCGACGCACGGAAACGTCGGCATGGACCTGGTGCTGGACTCCCTGCCGCCCGGTGGGCGCCGCTACGCGGAGATGGCGACCTTGCTCATCAGCATCTTCATCTGCTCGGTGCTCGCCTACTTCAGCTTCAAGAACGCGTATCAGCTCTGGCGCTACGACGACGTCACGATGTCGCCGCCGTATTTCAAGACCTGGCCGTCAGGGGCCGCCATCCCGCTCGGCTACGCCCTGGTCTCGATCCGCATGTACATCCAGTTTCTGCACCTCTACGACCCCGACCGCTTCCCCGCCAACGAACCGGCAGCCGGCGGATTCCATGCGGTCGAATAGGGGCAGCTCGACACACCGGCCTCATTGCCTCGAAAGGACCGCGCGCCGTGGATCCCGTTAGTATTGGCATGCTGTCGTTTGCTGCGCTGACGCTGTTCCTGGCGTCGGGCGTGCGCATCGCCTTTGCGACCGCGCTCTGCGGCTTCTTCGGGCTGTGGCTCCTGCGCGGCTACGATCCGGCAGCCCAGCTCGCGGCCAGCACCATCCTCGGCCATCTCACCAACTACAACCTGCTGGTGCTGCCGCTCTTCATCATGATGGGCTTCTTTGCCTATTACGCCAACATCACGCGCGACATCTACTGGGCGGCGCGGCAGTGGCTCGGGCATCTGCCCGGCGGGCTCGCCGTTGCGACCATCATCGGCTGCGCGGGGTTCGCTGCCGCCTGCGGTGCCTCGACGGCGTCGGCGGCCGTGATGGGGCGTGTCGCCCTGCCGGAGCTCAAGAAGTACGGCTACGACGACAAGGTCTCGACCGGTTGCGTCGCGGCCGGCGGCACCATGGCCATCATGATCCCGCCCTCGGTGCTGTTCGTCATCTACGGCTACATCGCCGAGGAGTCGATCGGCGCTCTGCTGCTCGCCGGCATCCTCCCCGGCCTGCTGCAGGCCATCACCTACGTGATCATGCTGCTGATCCGCTTCAAGCTCAATCCCGCGCTCGGCCCGCCGATCAAGGGCATAACCTGGTCCGACCGGTTCCGTTCGCTCACGGGCATCTGGGGCATGATCGTGATCATCCTGCTCGTCATGGGCAGCATGTACACCGGCCTCGCCACGCCCACCGAGGCTGCGGGCATCGGCGCCATCGGCGCGCTGATCATGGCCCTGCCGAGGCTCAGCTTCCGGGAATTCACTTCCGCCATGGTCGAGACCGTGCGCACGACCGCGCTGATCTTCGCCATCGTCGCCGGCGTCCTCATCTATGTGCATTTCCTCGGCTTCACCGGCACTCCCGCGGCGATTGCCGACACCATCATTCACTTGAACGTCTCGCCGATGGTGGTCCTGATCGGCATCCTGTGCCTCTATCTGTTCTTGGGCATGTTCATCGACGGCATCGGCATGGTGCTGCTGACCGTGCCCATCGTCCTGCCGACCATCAAGACGCTCGGCATCGATCCGATCGTGTTCGGCGTGCTGGTCGTGCGCATGGTCGAGATCGGGCTGATGACCCCGCCGGTCGGCTTGAACGTCTATGTGCTCAAGGGCGTCGCCAAGGACGTCAGCATGGCCGACATTTTCCGCGGCTGCGGCTGGTTCGTGTTCGTCGACATCATCAATGTCGCGATCTTGCTCGCCTTCCCGCAGATCATGCTGCTGATCCCGCAAAGCATGATCAAATAGCCGGCCGCGGCAGCCTTACCGCCAGGCGTCGATGCTCGGCCTGTAGCCCTCGTCTCCCCAATGCCGCGGCCGATGCGCTGTGGGCGATGGCGCCGGCGCCAGCAGGCCGTAGTGCCTCGCCAGGTACGTGAGCGCCAGCTGCAGGAAGGCCTTCCCCGCCCGCGCCGGCAAGCGGTGTGCGCGTTCGGCCGCTACTAGCCCGATATCATGGCAACAGACGTCGAGCAGGATGCCGGCGAGCTCCGGCCCCACCGCTGCCAGCGCCCGGTTGATGCGCTGGCGTGCGGCCATCGCGTTGTCGCTCAAGTCGACACCGACGCCCGGCGCCGCGCGCCGCATGCGCCGGCCGGGGGCGATCGCGGACCAATTGACTGTCACCCGCGGTGTGAGCTGCGCGTGCCAGAAGTCGGCAGACAGGCGCTCGCCGGCTGCGAACTGCGGCTCGGTTATGAGGGGCTGGCCGTCCTTGTCCTTGCGGCGGCGGAGCCAGGCGAGCGAGCCCTCCGATGCGACGCGTATCGGCGCGATGCCCGCGGAGGCTGCCAGCCTATCCGGGCCTGATCGCGCGCGAGGTCGGGAGGGGGCGGCGGAATGACTGCACTTGGCGCGCCGCAGCACCTCCACGCCCGCGGCGGCGATGCGATAGCGGTTGGCTCCCTGGTCGAGCTCGAGCCAGCCGCGGCTGCACGCCCAGGCGATAGCCTCGCGCGGAATGGTTGCGAGCGCCTGCTCGCGGCCGTTGCGCGGCGAGAACACGGCAAACTCGCTGCTGGCGCCGAGAGCCGCATCGACCGGCTGCGCATAGGCACCCTTCGCCGCCAGCCGCGATAGGGCCTCGAGAGCGCCAGTCTCGGCGGTCGAACGGCCAAGGGCGGCGCGGTCTGCCTTCGGCATCTACTGCTCGAGCCGCGCGTGAACGGGGAAGCGGACGGAGAAAGGCGCGAGGCTGCGTAGCACGCCCTCCAGCAGCTCCATGGAGCGATCGAAGGCAGTGTCGTCGCGCAGGTCCTCGACCAGGCCGCAGGCGTGCGCCACCGTCGTGCGGTCGCGGGAGAAGATGCGGCCCACCTCGGTCAAGGTGAGGCCGCAAGCGACGTGCGCCAGGTACATGGCGACCTGCCGGGCGAAGGCGGCGCGGGGGCGCCCGCGTGTTTCCGACCAAAGGTCGGCGCTCGCCACCATGAAAACTTGGGAGACTGCCTGCTCGAGCATTGGGCGGACCAACTGGGCCGGGATCAGCGCTGCTGCAACCTTGCGTACCCGTCTGGGTTGTGGAAATAGGTAAATACACCTTAGGTATCGGGTCATCGGTCCAGTCCATCGCAAGACAATTGGCGTGCATTACTCCGTGATCGGGCGGCTAATCTTCATGGTAGACGATTGAACGCCGTTCGCCACACGATTGTACTGGATCGGTGAACAGCGAGGATAAGTAGCGGCTTGGTTAAGCCCTCTTGTGGAGTCCGCGCTGGGTGGGCCACAGAGGGGGCGGCGAGAAAATTCGCGCAGGGCTTGGCCGTGCCCTCCGCATCGAAAACGGGCGCGGCTTATCGGGCATACAACCTATCAACAATCGCGGCAGCGCTGGCATGTGGGACGCGAGTAGGCCCCGCGGCCTCAAGGGCGGGCAAGCCGCAGCCCTTGTATTCGGAGCTCGAAAACCAGATCAGGCGCGCAAGAGGTCGGTTATTTCTCGCGGCGGGTGCCGAGCCCCATCTGCTTGGCGAGCTGCGACCGGGCCGCCGCGTAGTTCGGAGCAACCATCGGGTAATCGTGCGGCAGGCCCCACTTCTCCCGGTATTCCTCCGGCGAGAGATTGTAGTGGGTGCGCAAGTGACGCTTCAATGACTTGAACTTCTTGCCGTCCTCCAGGCAAATGATGTAATCGGGCGTGACCGATTTCTTCAGTGCCACAGCAGGGCGCAGTTCTTCACGTTCCGCGGGGCCTATGCGCTGGGAGGCTTTGCTCAGGGCCTCGTGCACATCGCCGATGATTGCCGGAAGATCCGATGCAACGACCGTATTGTTGCTGACATAGGCGGAAATGATGTCGGCGGTGAGTTCCACCAAATCGGCTCTATTCGCTTCATCCATAATGTCTCTCCATCAGGATGGACACTTCCCCAGACCATGCGCCATGCAACAGCAGCGGCGGCCCTCACCAAACCGATGGCTGCAGCCTTGAACGCTTCCATCCGTGGCCATATTACAATGGAAGTTCCAATAGAGTAAAGCATCACTGGTTACGGATCCAAGAAAAATCGGCCCTGTCGCGGGTATGCCGCTCCGACTATTTGGGCTCCTTCTGGTGGGCTTGCCGACTAGTCAGCGCTCTTGTAGGGCACACGTTGCTCTAGACTTCGGCTATCGCAGGGCATGCCCGTTCCCAAGCAGCGCTGCAACAGGGTGCTGCAACACGAAGACTTGAAGTTATATGCGACTCGATGCCGGCAATCGATGGCGCCATAATGGGGCCGCCGAGGCACCCTACCTAGCACGCCCTTCTGAGCGAAAGCCCTCCCGCATGACCAAGAGCCAAACCGCGGTGCGCGCCGACAAGATCGTCAAGAAGGACGCGCAGTGGCGCGCGCAGCTCACCCCCGAGCAGTACCACGTCACGCGCCAGCACGGCACCGAGCGAGCGGGGACGTCGCCTCTTAACAAAGAGAAGCGCGCGGGCATGTATGCCTGCGTGTGCTGCGGTGAGCCGCTGTTCGCTTCCGTTGACAAGTTCGAGTCGGGCACGGGCTGGCCGAGCTTCGACAAGCCGGCCGGCGAAGCCGCCGTGAGCGAGCACGAGGACCGTGCGCTCTTCATGCGCCGCACGGAGGTGCGCTGCGCGCGCTGCGAGGCCCATCTCGGTCACGTCTTCCGCGATGGCCCGCAGGAGACGACCGGGCTCCGGTACTGCATCAACGGCGCCGCCCTCAGCTTCAAGCCCGGCGACACCTGACGCGGCGCCTCCGACAACTCGCCTTTTACAACAATGCGTTGGCGGACGCGGGGGCATTCCTGCGCCCGGTCCGCAAGAGAGGATCAGATGCACGGTCTCGACCGCCCCGTCACACGGCAGCTGCCGCCAATCGCCCAGCGCCAGCCCAAGTTCTCCGTCCAACACGGCCTCGAGCTGGTGGACGAGTACGCCTGGCTGCGCGCCGGCAATTGGCAGGAGGTGATGCGCGACCCCGCGGCGCTCGATCCGCAGATCCGCGCCTACCTCGAGGCCGAGAACGCCTATACCGAGACCGCATTGGCCAGCACGCAGGAGCTGCAGGCCGCCCTGTTCGCCGAGATGAAGGCGCGCATCAAGGAGGACGACAGCTCGGTGCCGGCGCCCGACGGCGCTTACGAATACTTCGCGAGCTACGTCACCGGCGGGCAGTATCCGCGCCTGTGCCGGCGGCCGCGCGGCGGCGGGCCCGAGCAGATGCTGCTCGACGGCAACAAGGAAGCCGAGGGCCAGGCCTACTGGCAGGTCGGAGCGACGGCGCACAGCCCCGACCACAAGCTCTTTGCCTATGCCGTCGACGACAGGGGATCCGAGCTCTTCACCATCCGCATCCGCGACCTGGCGACCGGCCGGGACCTGCCCGACGCGATCCCCGACACGCGCAGCGCCATCGTCTGGGCGAGCGACAGCAAGACCCTGTTCTATGTCCGGCTCGACGCCAATCAGCGTCCGCTGTTCGTCTATCGCCACCGCGTGGGCACGCCTGTCGGAGAGGACGTGTTGGTCTACGAGGAGCAGGACGTTGGCTTCTACGTCGGGGTCGGCCAGACGCAGTCGGGCAAGTTCATCGTCATCGATGTGCACGACCACCAGACGAGCGAGGCGCATCTGCTCGACGCCGACCGGCCGGAGGGCGCTCTGCGCCTGGTGGCGCCGCGCCAGCACGGCCACGAATATGCGGTGGAGCACCACCGCGACCGCCTGATCATCACCACCAACTCGCAAGGCGCCGAGGACTTTCGCGTGTGCGAGGCGCCGGTGGCGGCGCCGGCGCAGGCCAACTGGCGCGAGATCATTGCCCACAAGCCGGGCCGCCTGATCCTGGAGGCGATCGCCTACCGCGACCACCTGGTCCGGCTCGAGCGCGAGGACGGCCTGCCGCGCATCATCATCCGCCGCTTCGGCGATGGCGCCGAGCACGCCATCGCCTTCGACGAGGAGGCCTATTCGCTGGGCGTCTCGGCGGGCTTCGAGTTCGACACCACCACGCTGCGCTTCACCTACTCGTCGATGACGACGCCGGCGCAGGTGTTCGACTACGACATGGAGAGCCGCGCGCGCACCTTGCGCAAGATGCAGGAGGTGCCGAGCGGCCACGACCCTGCCGACTACGTGACCCGCCGGCTGTTCGCGCCCGCCGCCGACGGCGAGACCGTGCCCATCACGCTCCTCTATCGCAAGGGCACGCCGCTCGACGGTTCTGCCCCCCTCTTCCTCTACGGCTACGGCGCCTACGGCATCACCATCCCGGCGGGCTTCGCCACCGGCCGCCTCAGCCTGGTCGACCGCGGCTTCATCTTCGCCGTCGCCCACGTCCGCGGCGGCAAGGACAAGGGCTACCGCTGGTACACGGACGGCAAGCTCGAGGAGAAGCTCAACACCTTCACCGACTTCATCGCCGCGGGCGAGTTCCTGGCCAGGGAGGGCTACACCCGGCGTGGCCGCATCGTCGCCAACGGCGGCTCGGCCGGCGGCATGCTGATGGGCGTGGTCGCCAACATGGCGCCCGAGCTGTTCCTCGGCATCATCGCCGACGTGCCCTTCGTCGACGTGCTCAACACCATGCTGGACGAGAGCCTGCCGCTGACCCCGCCGGAGTGGCCCGAGTGGGGCAACCCGATCGAGTCCAAGGCCGACTTCGACATCATCCGCTCCTACTCGCCCTACGACAACGTGGCGCCGAAGGCCTACCCGCACATCTTCGCCTACGCCGGCCTCACCGACCCGCGCGTCACCTACTGGGAGCCGGCCAAGTGGATCGCGCGCCTGCGCCACCTCAACACCAGCCAGAACCTGATCCTCTTGAAGACCAACATGGAGGCCGGCCACGGCGGCGCCTCGGGGCGTTTCGAGGCGCTCAAGGAGGTGGCGGTGGATTACGCTTTTGCGCTGAAGATTGTGGGCGTGGCGGATCGGGAGGCCGTTGCCAACGCATAGGCAGCTTTGCATCCCCGGCCGCAGCGCGATAGCGCGGAGAGCCGGGGGCTTGCCGGCAGCAGTCGAGCACTACTTTCGATCACGGGGGAGGATCCCGGATAGCCGCGCCACGGCGCGGCTTCCGGGAACGCAGCCAATCAGATCTCGATCTCGCCGTCGCCGCCGGGGTCGTTGGAGTCGTTGGAGTCGGCGTCGTAGCCTGGATCGTTGGCATCGGCCTCGGACGTTCCCGGATCGTTGTCGCGCTCATCGACGGCGCGCTGGCCGGCGTCCTGCGCGCCGCCCTCCTGCGGGCCCGACAGAGGTGACGGGGACGACGGGCTCGCGTGCGCGCCGCCCAGCATGTTGCGGACGCTGTCGGCCAACACCATCCCGCCCGCGACGCCGGCCGCGGTGGCGAGCGCCGATTTCAAGAAGCCACCGCCCGGAGATGCGGGCGCCGGGGGCGGCTGCGGCGGTTGCGGTTGGGGGGCGCCCTGCGACCAGGGCGACCGGCTCTCATAGGCGGAGGGCGTGGCCCGCGCGCCGACCTGGGGCACGCTCGACCTCGGCTCCTCGCCGCGGCGGCCGCCCCAATAGCCGCCGAGGAAGCCGCTCGACCGCGAGCCGCGGGGCTCGTCGCCGCCGTCCGTGGCGCGCAGCTGATCCTCGAGTTCCAATACGCGGTCGTTGGCCGCCTGCAGGGCCTGCTCCTGCACCAGCACCGACTGCACCAGCATGTAGGGCGCATCCGGGTTGGCGCGCAGCGACTGGCTGATCAGGGCCTCGGCCTCCCGGTCCTTGTCGGGGGCGCCGTAGCTGCGCATGCGATCGAACAGGCCGGCGATGAGCTGGCGTTCCTGTGGCGTCATGGGGGTCCTCCCGGGAGCGTGGTGGCCGATATATCGGATCGCCGACCGTATTGTACAATGACGACCGGGGAGCGGCGCCCGCGAACGCGAACGAAATCAGAACAGCGCGCCCCGCGCCGCCACCGGCCAAACGCTCTCGACCCGAGGTTCAGGGCCGCCGAAGCCGCGTACGCCCACGTACCAGTCGTGCAGATTGACCGTGGGGTCGCAGTGGCCGGGGACCAGGAGGACCTTGTCGCCGCGCCCCGGACGCAGCCCGCAGCCGGCCAGATCGAGAACGCCGTGTTCGTCGGAGGGCCGATGATAGAGGGCGCCCGGCATCCCCCAGGGGACGGCCATGCCACTGTCGACCGACAGGGCCTTCAGTCCGGCATCGATGACGGCCCGGTCGGGGGCCGGCTGGCTCATCACCGTGGCGTAGACGAAAAGCGCGTGCTCGAAGGCATCGAAGGCCATGCCGTCGGCGCGCTTGTTGCGTGCGTAATCGGCGTCCATGAAGACATACGACCCTGCCTGCAGCTCGGTGTAGACCCCGCTCGCCGCCTCGTTCTCGTACGTGCCTGTCCCCGCACCCGACACCGTGCTCGCCC
>Ga0080064_1006892_pt1 | contig 11906 bp, 8 predicted proteins | sample Subgrocontami54m_FD_69260 | JGI IMG/M metagenome (GOLD analysis project Ga0080064, IMG submission 69260) | Subsurface groundwater microbial communities from S. Glens Falls, New York, USA - GMW46 contaminated, 5.4 m (SPADES assembly) (version 2) ...
GGATGCCGTGCCGCCCGAAGCCAACGAGTAGAGCAGGATCGTGGAGATCAGGGTCTTGCGCCGTCCGATGCGGTCGGCCAGTAAGCCCGCCGCAAGCCCGCCAACAGAGGAGGCCATGAGCGTGACCCCGCTGATCAAGCCAGCCGCCGCGTTGCTCAGGCCGAACTCTCCTCTAAGCAATTGAATCGAAAATACATAAAGGAGAACATCACACGCGTCGAGCATGTAGCCAAGCGTGGCGGCCGCCAGCGCAATCCATTTCGGGTCGCGCCAATAGCCTTTCCGGCTGGCTGCATCCGGCGAAATCGGCATGGGGGAAGACTAGCATATATACGATCGCGGTAACCTACGCCTGGAATCACGCGCCTTTCTAAAGTGAGCCACTTCGGCTATGCTATGGGTAGCGTGTATTTTGGCAATCGTATAGTCTGCCAGTGGTTTAAGCGAGGTGCACATGTCTGCTCTTGGAAATCCAAAACTTTCACCAGTTGAAGCTCCCGTTACGCATGGAGCGCCCCAGGTTCCGGCGCCTGGGTCCCAAGGATTTTCCTGGAAGTGGATCCTCGTTCTGGTCGCCATCGGGGGCGGCGCCCTCACAGCCTGGCAGCTTTGGTTGAAGCCCAAGCAGCCGGATCCGGCGGTGGCTGCCATTGCTTCCGTTCGCACGGCGAAAGTCGTCATCGGCCCAATCGAGAAAACTCTGCGGCTCTCCGGTCAGACAACCTCGCGCGAATACTTCAACATCATCGCGCCGATTTCGCGGGGCCGCGAATCGGGCTCGGAGATGATTCTGCTCTATCTGGTTCCCTCCGGCACACGGGTAAAGAAGGGCGTCATTCTCGCCCAGATTGACGCCAAGTCCGCCGAAGATCACGCCGAGGACACGAAAGCCCAAGTCGAGAATGCCGAATCCGACATTCGCAAGCGCAAGGCAGAGCAGGCGATCGACATGGAGAACCTGAATCAGTCCATTCTCATTGCGAAGGCTGACTTCGAAAAGGCCGTGCTCGATGCCAAGCCGGCCGAAACGCGTACCGCGATTGACCAGGAACTGCTGAAGCTGAGTGTGGATGAGTCCGCGGCGCGTTACAAGGACGCCCAGTCTCAGGTGCAGTTCAAGCTGGCTGCACAGAAGGCGGAGATGCGAATTCTGGAGATCACAAAGATGCGCCAGGCGCAGCATCTGGAAAGGGATACGGCGGTCATTGATAAGGCGACGTTGAAGTCTCCGATGGACGGGCTGGCGGTTGTGCAGGCCACCTACCGGAGTGGCGATTGGAGCCCGATTCAACAGGGTGATCAGGTGACGCCCGGACAGTTGCTGATGAAAGTGGTGAACCCCGAGAACATGCAGGTGGAAGGTTTTCTCAACCAGACCGAAAGCGATATCGTTAGAATCGGGATGGAAGCCCGGTTGACTTTCGACGCTTTTGGCGGCATGCGGTTTCCCGGGAAACTCTACAGCATCGGCGCCATGGCTGCCGGCGGTATGCGCAGCGGCAACTTTATCCGCAACATTCCCATGAAGGTCACCATCAAGGGGTCAGATCCTAAGTTGATTCCCGACTTGTCGGCCGCCGTGGATCTTGTCATTGATCGCCAGGACAACGTGAAGAAGATTCCGCTTGCCGCCGTCTACAAGGATGGCCAAAATGATATCGTCTTTGTCAGGCGCAACGGCCGCTTTGAAAAGCAAGCGGTGCGGCTGGGCATGGCCAACAATACCCAAGCAGCCGTTACGGCTGGACTCGATGGCGGTGAAGAGATCGCCCTGAGCCGTCCGCCCGGAGTCTAACGACGGGTCAGTTCCACGTCGATCGTAATGGTGACTTCGTCACCTACCATTACGCCCCCAGCCTCCATCACGCGGTTCCAGGTCATACCGAACTCCTTGCGGCTGATCTTCGCGGTAGCCGTCGCGCCCATGCGCTCTACGTTCTGATACTGGATCGGCGCTGATGGGCCTTCCACTTCGAAGACCACCGGCTTTGTTGTTCCCCGAATCGTCAGGTTCCCTGCCATTCTCAATTTTCCCTGCCCCCCCGGTTCAACCTTCGTCGATTGAAAGGTCATGGTGGGATACTTCGCCACGTCGAAGAAGTCCGGACTCTTGAGATGCGCGTCCCGTTTCGCCTCTCTCGTCTCAATCGTCGAAACATCCACTTCAGCCTGGATGCTGGCCGCGGCCGGGTTTGCCGGATCATATTGGAGCGTACCGGTCAACTTCCCGAAATGCCCCCGTACAGTTGACACGACCAGGTGGCGCACCGAAAACTGCGCCGCAGAGTGCGCCCGGTCAATCTGCCACTCATGGGCAAAGCAAACAGAACACAAGGCTAACGACGCCACCGCCCGATTCAAGAATCCAATCATTTCGGAGCGCTCCTTTTCAATTACACTGAGACGCTCACTGAACCGGCGGGGTTTCCGATGTCTTGGATTCCGGCAGTGGTTCCGGCGTGTCGAACGTAATGGTTGCCTCCGCGCCAAACTTACGATACATCCGGAACTCGACATCGTTTTTGACCAGGAACTTTCCCTCGCGCATCCGCATTGTGTGCTTGAGCGGCAGCATGAACTCGGAGTCGCTTATCTTCACCATGTCGTAATCGAGCTCAACCGAGGCCTGTTGCACCGGAAACGAGGGGGGCAGGCCGGAGGCTTCCAGCTTGATGCGCGCCACCGTGCCCCAGTCCCGGTCGATATAGATCAGTCCGGTATAGCCCGGCGTGATCTGTTGGGTTCGCTGATAGCTGATGCTCCATTTGGAGCGGGATTGCCGCACAATGTACCGGTAGACATGCATGCGCCGTCCCCGCAGCGTGGCCCAGCGTTCCCAGGTGAACTCGGTTTCCGTCGCCGGCTCAAACACCTCTTTCAACATCGTTCCGAACTCGCCGGCGGAATTCGATCCGCCCAACTGGTCATAGCTGATATTGGTGGGCTGGCTATTGACCAGGATTACCTTGTAGTCCTCTTTCTGTTCAAAATACGACAGCCGCGTCGTAATCACATCCTGCCGCTGCCAAAACTCAAGCCCGGTAGGGTCCACATAGCGGCGCGTCACTTGCGTACAAATAAAGTCCGGCAGTTTCTTGGTGTAGTTCAGCGCATATTCGCGGGCATGCTCGATGATTCTCTTCTGATCCTCGGGCGAGGGAGGTGGAATCGGCACCGGCACAGGTTTGGGAACGTCCGGCGCCGGCTCGGCGCGCGCGGACGAAGTCCGGCTCAATTCCTCGAGCGCTTCCACGGTTTTGTAGCCGATCCCGTAGCCTTGCAGATCCTCGATGGTGCGCGCATCCAGTTTCTCGGTGAGCACCACCTTTTTGAGGTATGCGGCCACTTTCCGGTCATCGTGCTTCAAATCGACCGAGGAACGCAGAAACGTCTTCAACTGCGCCACGGTCATTTTCATCTGACCGCCGAGGGTCAGGGCGAGAACCAGCAGGAATACTGCAATGCGCCGCGCCATACTCCTATTGTCGCTCAATTTCTCCCTGGCTACTTGTCTATTCTTCCTCTTCCACCTCGCCCGCGCGTCCTTCGCGGGCCGCCGCGATGATCTTGTCCGCCTGCTGGGATGGAACGTAGTCGTAGTGGTCGAACTCCATGCTGAAAGAGGCCCGTCCCTGGGTCATGGAGGTGAGATCGTTTTGATAGGTGAGCATCTCGGCCATCGGCACCTGGGCGCGGATGATCTGCGTGGTTCCCTTGACATCCATGCCTGCCACGCGGCCCCGGCGCGAATTGAAGTCGCCCATCAGGTCGCCGGCAAACTCCACCGGAGCCTGCACCTCCACGTTCATCACCGGTTCCAAGAGCGCCGCCTTGGCTTGTTCCATGGCCAGCCGGAACGCCTTGCGGCCCGCCATCTTGAACGACATTTCGTTGGAGTCGACGTCGTGGTAGGAGCCGTCGTAAAGAGTCACCTTGAAGTCGACTACCGGGTATCCGGCCAGGTAGCCGCGCTCGGCCGCCTCCAGAATCCCCTTTTCAATGGCTGGGACGAACTGGCGCGGGACCGCGCCGCCGAAAATGTCGTTGACGAATTCAAACTTCCCCCCGCGCGGCAGCGGCGACATTTTGATCTTGCAGTCGCCGAATTGCCCGTGGCCGCCGGTCTGCTTCTTGTGCCGCCCATGCACATCGGCCAAACCGCGAATCGTCTCGCGATACGGAATCTTTGGCGCATGCAGTTCCACATCCACGTGATACCGCTTTCTCAACTTGCCACAGACAATCTCGACATGCTGCTGACCCATCCCCGCCACCAGGAACTCCTTGGTTTGGGGATCGCGATAAAACCGAAGCGACTGGTCTTCTTCCAGGATCTTGTGAATCGCGTGTCCCATGCGATCTTCGTCCTGCCGTGATTTGGCCAGTACCGCGTAGGCAATGGAGGGCTCCTGCAGTTGCACCGGCTGGTAGGCAATCTCGGAGGATTTATCGGCCAGCGTGTCTCCAGTGAGTGTTTCCTTTAGCTTCGCCACTGCCCCTATGTCGCCTGCGTGCAGGTCCGTGACCGGAACGATCGTCTTGCCTTGCAAAACTCCAATGTGGGAAAGCCTTTCATCCGATCTGGCGCGAACATTATTCAGATGCATGTCATTCTTGACAACGCCCGATATCACCTTGAAGTAGGACACACGCCCGGCAAATACGTCGGCCACCGTCTTGAACACAAATGCCGACACCGGCCCGGCGCTGGAAACCTTACGTTCGGTCTCCTTGCCGTCCAACTGGCCCTTTACCGCCGGGGCTTCCAGCGGCGACGGCATGTACTCGCAAATGAGGTTGAGAATGGAGTCCGTGCCTATGCCGGCATGGGCCGAGGCGCAGAGCACCGGGAACATACGGCGCTCCCGGATCCCCTTCGCCAACCCCTTCCGCAGATCCTCCACCGGCAGGGTTCCCATTTCAAAGAACTCTTCCAACAAGGCGTCATCACCTTCGGCAGCCATCTCCACCAGCGCCTCGTGCGCCGCCTTGGCCGCCTCCGCATGCTCGGCCGGGATGTCGGCCTCCCTACCCTTGCCGTTCCCGCTGGCATCGTAAAGATAGCTCTTCATGCTCACCAGATCGATGACACCTTTGAAATCCCGCTCCGAGCCGATCGGCAAATGAATGGGAATGGCTCCCCGGCCGAAAACCTCGCGCACGGATTCCAGAGAACGGTTGAAGTCGGCCCGCTCCCGGTCCAGCTTATTGATGAGGATCATTCTCGGCAGCGAATACTCTTCCGCGATGCTCCAGAACTTCTCCGTCTGCACTTCCACGCCGCTGGTGCCGTCCACGACCAGTATGGCGCTGTCGGCGGCCACCATCGCCTGACGCGCGTCGTTCACAAAAATGTTGAACCCCGGCGTATCGATTACATTGATCTTGTTCTTTTTCCATTCCACCGAGAGTACAGCGGAGGCGATGGAGATCTTTCTCGCGATCTCTTCTTCGTCAAAGTCGGTGACCGTGTTGCCTTCTTCCACGCGCGTGATCCGCGTGCCCACGCCGCATGTGAACGCGATGGCCGATGCCAGAGTGGTCTTCCCGCAGTGCAGGTGTCCTGTCACCGCAACGTTCCGTATATCAGTGCCTTCGTATACTTTCAAGTTGATTTGCTCCTTTCAGGAGCCAAACTGGCAAGGCTCCCGTTTCCAAAAAAATGATTTAGAAATACAGAGAAATACAGGATGTTACGCAGGCGCCAACCGGCCAACACTTCAGCGGCCGGTCAGCTCATGTCCACCCTTTGTCCTTCCCTCGGATCCACTGCCGCCGGCCCTCCCGTGGCGGTGTCGAAATCCACCGGTGGGTTGTAGTGCAGGATGCGCTGGCAGTTCTCGCAGTACATTACCTTCTCCCCTTTTCTCAATTCCTGGTAGAGCTGGGGCCGTAATTCCAACTGGCAGGCCGAGCATCGGCCCTTGGTGGCATCGGTGACGGCCACTCCCGCCCGCTTCCGCATCAGCTTGTCGTACTGGGCCAGCAGCGGCTTGGCCACCGTCGCGGCGATCTCCATCCGCTCCGCTGTCAGTTTCTTCAATTGCTCCCGGTCGGCGGCGGTGCACTGCCGCGCCTCGGCCTTCTGGCGGTCCACCTCGGTAGTCTCTGCCTTCAGCGCCAGCTCGGCTGCCTTGACATTGTTGTCCAGCGCCTCAGAGGACAGCATGAGTTCCAGCGTGCGGTCTTCACACTTGGCAATGGACTGCTCGCAAAACTCAATCTCATGCTGAAAGGCCCGGTACTGATCATTGGTTTTGGCCAATAGCATCTGGTCGCGCAGTTTGGATATCTTTTGCTGGTGGGACTGGACGTCGAGATCCAATTGCCGGCGCTCCTTCTGGCTCGCGGCCAATAGCGCACGATCCGCTTCCAATTTGCGCTGATGAGTCTCCAGGAGTTTCTCGATCGCGGCAATCTGGACCGGCAGGCTTGCGATCTCCTTGCGCAACTCTTCCGCCCGCATGTCGATCCCTTGCAATCTGAGTACTTTTTCTATGTCTGCTATCACGGCCTAGGAGATTCTAACACGTGAGGGGCCTTGTTTGGCGCCACACCTGTATTCTGCCGCCCGCCGGGTCTGCACTTAGAAAAACATAAAACACAGGTCGTGTTTGATACCGGCTCCTCCCACCGGCCAAAGATTATAAATCTTAAATGTAACGGGAACCCCACAAAAGCCATGTTATGATACCGCATACAGAATTTGCTGGGAGAGTTCGTATATCAGCCAAATCAACTGAAATTGACTAAGGAGAACGCAATGAGATCTCGTTTTTCTCGTTTGCTGACCACGGCAGCCATGGCTACCACCATGTTGTTTGCGCAGCGCGATTTGGGCACCATCACGGGAACCGTTACCGATGCTACGGGCGGCGTGGTGGGTGGGGCCAAAGTTTCACTCACAGAAAAAGGAACCGGAAGCCGGCTGGAGGCAACAACCGATGCTTCGGGAACCTACGTCCGAACGTTGTTGAAGCCAGGTCTCTACACGATTGAGGTCAAGGCGTCGGGATTCAAGACCGGCGTGCAGCGCGACATCCCGCTCGGGTCTGGTGACCGCGTCGGCGTCAACATCGCTCTGACAGTGGGAGAGGTTTCTCAATCGGTTGAGATCACATCGGCCGCGCCGCTGTTGCAGACCGAAACAACCACGCTCGGCCACACGATGCAATCCAAGCAGGTGAGCGAATTGCCACTGGGCGGCCAGCGCAAGTTCACCTTCCTGGCCCCGCTCGCCCCCGGCGTGGTGCCGGCCGAGCAAGGCGCGCGGGACTCGGCCGGTGGAGGCTTTTCGGCCAACGGTGTTCGATCGAACGGCCAGAACAACTTCCTGTTGAACGGCGTCGACAACAATGTGAACGTCATTGACTTCATCAACCAGACCTCATACGTGATTGGCCCCTCGGTGGAAGCCATCGGCGAAATGAAGGTGGTGACCAATGGCTACTCGGCCGAATACGGCCGTGGCGCCGGCGGCGTGGTCAACATCTCGATCAAGTCGGGCGCCAACGATCTCCACGGCACCGTGTTCGAGTTTCTGCAAAACGATAAGGTCAACGCGAATACCTGGGAGCGCAACCGCGCCGGTGCAATTCGTCCTTATGTGCGTCAAAACCAGTACGGCGCCGCGATCGGCGGTCCAGTGATCAAGAACCGCACGTTCTGGTTTGCCGATTGGCAGGGTACCCGGGTGCGGTCGCTGTCTGGTGTGGTTCCCGGCCTGGGAGGCATCACGAGCCCGATCACGATTCCGAAACCGGAGTTCCGGAACGGGGACTTCCGCAGCCTGCTCAGCGGATCCACCGTCGGCACCGACGCGATGGGACGGCCCATTCCCCAAGGCGGCATCTACGACATCGCTTCGCAAACCACCACTGCGGCTGGACTCGTGGTCCGCAATCTGTTCCCCAACAACACGATCCCCGCTTCCCGCTTCGACCCAGCGGCCAAGAAGCTGATGGATCTGTTCCCTAGCCCGAACCAGAACCTGACGGACCGTCTGCCCGGCGCCAACTTCCTGCCGACAGCACCGGCGCTGCAGAACAACGATCAGTTTGACGTTCGTATTGATCACCGCTTATCGGACAAGGACTCCCTGTTTGGCTCGCTGAGCTGGTCGGAAGAGAACAAGACGATCAGCCCGCCGCTGCCTGGCGGCTTGGACGCCGCCGGATTCAACGGCGCTTCGGAAAAAAACCAGGGCCGCAACGCGATGGTGTCTTGGACTCGTGTCTGGTCGCCGGCATTCCTTACGGAAACCCGCGCGGCTTTCAGCCGGCTGGTGACGCAGCGTTTCCAGGGAAACAGGAATACTGACCAGTACGCTGCCTTCGGTATCGGCGGTTTGAATCCCACCGGGAGCACCGCCGACAACGGCGGATTGCCGCAGATCGACATGGGCGGCTACTCATCCTTCGGCGGCAGCAACTGGCTGCCCACCAAGGAATACAACAACGTTTGGGACTTCATCCAGAACGTTTCCATCAACAAGGGCAAGCATGCCGTGAAGTTCGGCTACGAGTTCCGGCCCATCAAGTTCCCCTTCTTCCAGGTGCCCGCCTCCCGCGGCAATTGGTCGTTCCCGACGAACCGCACCGGGATTCCAGAAAACCCGGGCCAGACCGGTGACGGCTCTGCTTCGTTCCTGCTCGGGCAACCCGGCAACTCGCGCTTGACGACGACGAATTTCATCTCGTCGGAAAAGTCGGCGCATGCCTGGTACTTCCAGGACGATTGGAAGTTGACCAGCAAGCTCACCTTCAACATCGGGCTCCGCTACGAGATCTTCTCGCCCATCAGCGAGCGATTCGCGCGGCAGTCCAACTACGTGCCAGAGCGCGCAACCCTGGTGATTCCGAAGGGACCTAACCAGGATGCGGCTCTGCCGTCGAACTTTGCCCAGGCCTTCCCTGCTATCAAGGTGGAACGCGGCATAGCGGATAAGTACTTGATTCCGTGGGATAAGACCAACTTGGGTCCGCGGATCGGCATAGCCTACCAGCTCTCCCAGAAGTTCGTTCTCCGTGGCGGCTTTGGCCTGTTCTATGGCGGTGAAGAAAACCAGGGCGGTAGCCCGAATCGTGGCGAAGGCGTTCCGTTCAACCAGATCATGGATCTGAACCTGAACTCGAACTTCGAAGCCAAACACCCGTTCCTCACTACCTTCACCAACGGTTGGCCGCTCAACACTTTCAACCTGCCGGCGAACATCAGTTTCCGTGGAGTTTCCGAGAACTTCCGGAACCCGCTGGTGTCCAAGTGGAACTTCACCATCCAGCGCGATCTCGGTTGGGGTTCGGCCTTGGAGGTCAGCTACATTGGCTCAAAGGGTTCACGCCAATTGATCAACTGGGATCCCAACACCCCGATCAATAGCCCCACCCCGAACGCGGATGTGAATTCGCGCCGTTTGTATCCCTACCTGCGAGGTGGCGTCTCGCTCACCTCAACGTTTGGCGTCTCCAACTACCACGCCATGGCGGTGAAGTTTGAGAAGCGGTACTCCAACGGCCTGTCGATGGTGTCCTCCTACACTTGGGGCCACACTTTCGCCAACACGGGCACCACGCTTTCCGGGTCGAGCGGCTTCGGTGTTTATGACATCGCCTGCGGCTTCCGCTGCGAGTACGGAGCGGCGGCCTGGGACATCCGTCACCGGTCGGTCACCAGCTTTAACTATGACCTTCCGTTTGGCAAAGGCAAGCAGTTTGCGGCCAGTATGAGTAAGGTTGGTGAAATGCTCATCGGTGGTTGGCAGACCAACGGGATTGTTACGTTCTCGTCGGGCCAACCGTTCACCTTCCGCTCTCAAAACTGCGTCTCCTCCTTTAACGCCTGCCGTCCGGACGCCGTTTCAGGCAAGGATCCCATGTCTGCCCCGGCCGGTGGACGCACGCCGGACCAGTGGTTTGACCGCACTGCCCTGCAATCGCCGGCGGTTGGCACGGGCGGCAACCTGGGATCCCAAACTGGCGTTGGCCCCGGCATCGTGGCTTTTGACATGTCGCTGTTCAAGAACTTCCAACTCAACGAGCGGTTTAAATTGCAATTCCGCAGTGAGTGGCTGAACATGTCGAACACGCCGCGGTTCGCGGTCAGCTCGATTGGCAACACGCAAGGTTCAGGTAACTTCGGACGCCTGAGCGCCACATTGCCTGGCACCGCCCGGAATGTCCAATTTGCGCTCCGGTTGATGTTCTAGCCAGCGCCTGTTCTTGACTCATATCCCCCGTTTCCGGGCTCTCAGGCTCGGAAACGGGGGAATCTGTTTTCACGCCTGAAGGCAAAGGCGCTGCGCTGCTCTTATATAATCAATCCAGAGGATTCATGCTCGCTTTGCTCCTATTCGCGTTGCAAGTGCCGGCCGATCCCGCCCAGGCGGTTCTTCAGTTGCAGCAGGCGATCCGGAACGAGCCCGCTCTGGAGAGCAACTATACGGATCTGGGCAACCTGTTGCTCAAGACACAAAATTTTCGCGAGGCTGCGATCGTGCTGGAAACAGCGCGCTCCCGTTTTCCGGATAGCGCTCAAGTGCGCCTTTCCCTGGGGGTCGCCTATTATGGGCAGCGCCGGTTTCCAGAGGCCGTCGGCGCGTTTCTCGACGCGGCCAGCCGTAACCGGCAAGCCGAGCAGCCTGTCGCCTTTCTGGGCCGCATCCTGGAGCACTCCGGGGAACGCTCCGGCGAAGTGATTGCCGTGTTTGAGGTCTTCGCCAAGACCCATCCGCAGAATTTCCTTGGCCACTTTCTGTACGGCAAAGCCGCCGGCAATGCCCAATCTCTGCGCCGAGCCATCGCCCTGCAGCCAAACTATTGGGAGAGCCATTTTGAACTCGGCGTCCTGCTGGAGCGGGCACAGGAATTTGCCGCCGCCACCGCTTCGTTTGAACGAGCCGCCCAATTGGCCCCAAACAATCCAACCCCGCAATACAGGCTATTCCGCCTCTATACCAAGCTCGGCCATGCGCCCAAGGCCGCGGCCGCGAAGAATCGGTATGAGGTTCTGGCCACGGAGGAGAAGAAGCATCTGGATCAGCGGCAGGCGGCGACCAAGCACTTGGATCTCAAGGTGAGTCAATGAAGCGCCGCCAGTTCCTCCTCTCCTCCCCGGCAGCCCTTTACGCGGCCGACACGCAGCCGAAGCTCCTCCTTCCATCCGATATTCCGGATGCGCTGGGGTTCCGGCAGATGTGGTACACCCCGGTGCCTCCGATTGACCAGGCGAAATGGAGACTGCACCTGACCGGGCTAATCGACAAACCTGCCGAGTTCACGGTTGCCGATCTGCGCAAGTTGCCTCACTTCGAGCAAAGCTCGCGCATGAAGTGTGTGCAGTGCTGGAGCTCCCGCACGAGCTGGGGCGGATTCCGTTTTGCATCGCTACTGGCCTTGGTCAAGCCCGTCAGGAACGCCCGCGCCATTCGCATTGACTGCGCCGACAAGTGGTACGAGTACATGACGCTGGAGGAGATGGCCGATCCAGCCGTGCTGATGGCGATGGACATGGCCGGAAAGCCGCTCACCGCCAGCCATGGCGCCCCGCTCCGTTTGCTGGATCCGTCCAAGTACGGTTACAAATCCGCCAAGCTGATTACCAAGATCACCTTCGTGGCCGAAGGCAAAGGTTCGATGGCATGCGATCTCGGACCTTATTATTCGCCCGGCGGCGAAATTCTTCCCGGCTACGACACGCCGCTCGACTTGCATCCGGAGGCGGCCAAGCCGGGCTGGAAACTCAACCCGCAGGCCCGGCGCAAAATCAAGGGCGGCGAAATCACGGAGTATTAATGCTATCCAAACGCCAGTTCCTGCGCGCCGCCGGACTCACCGTTGCCCATCGCGTTATGGCGCCTGCCGCTGAACCGGACTCGGCCCAGCGCAAAGTGATCCTGGTGACCTTTGGCG
>Ga0080064_1006893_pt1 | contig 11899 bp, 10 predicted proteins | sample Subgrocontami54m_FD_69260 | JGI IMG/M metagenome (GOLD analysis project Ga0080064, IMG submission 69260) | Subsurface groundwater microbial communities from S. Glens Falls, New York, USA - GMW46 contaminated, 5.4 m (SPADES assembly) (version 2) ...
GTCGAAGAACTGGATGTCGGCGACGGAGAGCACCTTGGCGGCGTTCTCGGCCTCCTTGCGGCGCGCAGATTTGACGGCGTCGAGCGTGATGCCCTTCTGCCGCCACAGCTTCTCCGATTCGCCGCGCTCGCCGAAGGAGAGGCAGACCACGTGCATGGCGTAGCCGCGAGCGGCGTGGAGCGCGATGGCGCCGGCCGCGCGCCACACGAAGTCGGCGGAATGGGCGCTGACCACGAGGGCGGTCTTGGTCATGTGACTCTCCTTTTCTCCCTCTCCCCGTCCTTCACGGGGAGAGGGTCGGGGTGAGGGGCAGATGCTTGCTCCGGCGTGTTTGGCTGCCCCTCACCCTAGCCCTCTCCCCATCATGCCGGAGGCATGTCTTCGACATGACGTGAAGGACGATGGGGAGAGGGAAGCTCACCGCTTGCGCTGTCCCGTGTACTGCTCGATCGGCGGGGTGCCGTAGGTGTGGAAGCTCTCGGTGGTCTTGAGGCCCCATGCCTGGCCCCTCTTGCGCTCGGCTTCCGTCCACACCACCGGCTGCCAGTCGGGTGCCAGCATCAGGCGCGCGCCGGCGTTGGCGACCTCGACGCGGTTGCCGCCCGGTTCCATCACGTAGAGGAAGAAGGTCTGCTGGATGGCGTGCTTGTGCGGGCCGGTCTCGATCGGCACGCCAGCCTCGAGGAAGATGTCGGCGGCGCGCAGGATCTCCTCGCGCGAATCGAGCGCAAAGGAGATGTGGTGGAAGCGCCCCTTGGCGCCGTAGTGGTCGAGCGTGAAGGCGAGATCGTAGCTCTTGTTGTTGGTGGTGACCCAGGCGCCCGCCTCCACCCCGCTGTCGAGCACGATCATCTCGGTGGTGCGCAGGCCTACCGTATCCTCCAAGAAGTGCCGCAGCTCCGCGACGTCGGAGGTGAGCAGGTTCATGTGGTCGAGGCGGCGCACGTTGACGCCGCGGGCGGGGAAGCGCTGCGCCTGGTTCTTGAGCGCGGGTTTCAGCTCCGGCGGCGGCTTGTACCATTCCGTCTCGTAGTAGATCTCCATTGCGTGGCCGTCGGGCGTGGTGAAGGCATAGGCCGGGCCGTGACCCAGGTCGCCTTGCGTCCACCCCCCTCCGAGCCCGGATTTCTCGATAATGGCCGCACGCCGCTGCAGCGCCTCGGGGCTCGTCGCGCGGTAGGCGAAATGCCCCAGGCCGGCGACCTTGGCGGCGGTAAGCTTCAGCGTGTGATGCTCGTAGTCGTCCCAGCCGCGCAGATAGACGGACTCGCCGCGGCGCCCGCTTTCCGTCATGCCCATCACGTCGACGAAAAAGCGCAAGGACGCGTCGGGCTTCGGGGTCAACAGCTCGAGGTGGGCGAGGTGAGCGAGATCGAAGGAGCGGATGGTGGGCTGCAAGGGTCGAGCCTCGGATCGTGGTCGGCGGATGGGACCCGGAGCATAGCGCGGCCGGAAGGACGAGCGAATACCCTCAAAGGCCTCTTCAGGATCGGGCGCAACTGCGATACCAATTGGCGGGCCGGGGCCGTCCCGCGAACAAACGTGGTTCATTGCGGAGGAAACTGATGTCGCGCATCGTCAAGCTTGGCCTCGTGCTGGCGGCTGTCGCCGGGCTTGTTTCTCCCACCGCGGCACAAGAATATCCGGCGCGGTCGGTCAGGATCATCGTGCCGTTCGGAGCCGGCGGCCCGGCCGACGTCTACGCCCGCTTCCTCGGTCAGCACCTGCAGGAGAGCCTCAAGCAATCGTTCGTGGTCGAGGACCGGCCAGGTGCAGGCTCGATCATCGGCACCGGCGAGGTCGCCAAGTCGGCGCCCGACGGCTACACGCTGTTGATGATGTCCAACACCCACACCACCAACGAGACGCTGCGTCCGAACAAGCCGTTCCAGCTGATGCGCGATTTCGTGCCGGTGGCGACGGTCAACTATTCCGACCTCATCATGGTGATCCATCCCTCCGTGCCCGCGAAGGACCTCAAGGAGTTCCTGGCGCTGCTCAAATCGAAGCCCGGAGCCATGAACTACGCCTCGTCGGGGCCCGGCACCCCCTACCACATGGCGAGCGAGCTGTTCAAAGCCATGAGCGGCACCGACATCGTGCACGTGGCCCACAAGGCCAGCGGCGACGCCCGCAACGCCGTGCTCGGGGGGCACGTGCAGATGATGGTCGACGCCATCACCACCACGGCACCCACGGTGCAGGGCGGCCAGGTTCGAGCGCTCGGGACGACCGGCAAGGCGCGCTCGAAGCTCTTGCCCGACGTGCCCACCATCGCCGAGGCCGGCGTGCCCGGCTATGAGGCCACCATCTGGCTCGGGCTGATGGCGCCGGCCGGCACGCCAAAGCCGATCGTCGACAAGCTCAACGCGGAGGTGAACAAAGTGCTGAGCAAGCCCGAGGTCAAGGCGGCATGGGCCAGGCAGGGCGCCGAGCCCCTGATCATGACGCCGGCCGAGTTCGACAAATATCTGCGTGGCGACATCGAGAAGTGGGCCAAGGTCATCCAGACCGCCGGCATCAAGGTGCAGTGAGCGCGCCATGCCCGAGCCGACCAAACTGCGCGTGAACGGCACCGAGCGGAGCATCGAGGCCGATCCGTCGGCTTCGCTGCTCTCCGTGCTGCGTGGGCCCATGGGCCTGACGGGCACCCATTTCGGCTGCGGGGCCAACCAGTGCGGCGCCTGCAACGTGCTGATCGACGGGCAGGCGGTTGCCGCCTGCGACACCCCGCTGTGGGCCGCCGCGGGCAAGGACATCGTCACGGTGGAGGGGCTCGGCACGCCGGAGCGGCCGCACGCGCTGCAGCGCGCCTTCATCGCCGAGCAGGCGGCGCAGTGCGGCTACTGCCTCTCCGGCATTCTCATCTCCGCCGCGGCGCTGCTCAGGCGCACGCCCGATCCGAGCGAGGCGCAAGTGCGCGCCGCCCTCGATCGCAACCTGTGCCGCTGCGGGGCGCACAACCGCATCGTGCGCGCGGTGCTGCGCGCGGCCAAGGAGGGCTCCAAGTCATGAGTGCGCAGCTGCCGCCCAACCTCGCCGCCAATCCGCGGCTCTCGCGCTGGCTGCGCGTCAGCCGTGACGGATTTGTCGAGCTGAGCCCCGGCAAGGTCGAGCTTGGCCAAGGCATCGTCACGGCGCTGGCGCAGATCGCGGCCGACGAGCTCGACATCAGCCTACACCGCATCCGGATGGTGCAGGTCTCGACCGGATCGAGCCCCAATGAGGGCACCACCTCGAGCAGCCTTTCGGTCGAGCAGTCGGGCTCGGCCGTGCGCTACGCCGCCGCTCAGGCGCGGTCGCTCTATCTGGAGGCCGCAGCGCAGCGGCTGGGCGTGGCCCCCGAGAGCCTCAGCGTCGAGGATGGCACCATCGCCGGACCGGGCAACCTGCGCACCAGCTATTGGGAGCTCGCCGACGACAATCTGCTGGCCCGCGACGCTACCCCCGGCGTCGCCGCCAAGGCACCCGCAGCGCGCCGCCTCGCCGGAACACCGGCGGCACGACTGGACCTGCCCGACAAGGTGTTTGGCCGCCCGCGGTTCATCCATCAGCTGGCGCTGCCGGACATGCTGCACGGCAGGGTGCTGAAGCCGGCTTCGCCGGGCGCCAAGCTGACGTCGCTTGACGAAGCCGCCGCGCGCGCAATTGCAGGCGTCATCGCCGTCGTGCGCGACGGCAGCTTCACCGGCGTCGTTGCCGAAACCGAGACGGCGGCGGAGGCGGGTCTCGCCGCCTTGCGCAAGGGCGCGGCGTGGGGCCCCGGCGATGCTCTCCCCGACGAGGCCAACCTCTCGGCCTGGCTCAAGAGTCAGCCCGCCGAAACGACGACCGTCGACGAGCGCAGGGCTGCAGCTCCCGCACAAGTGGCTCGCACCATCCGCCGGCAGTACTCGCGCCCCTTTATCGCCCACGCGTCGATGGCGCCGTCCTGCGCGGTCGCGCAGTGGACCGGCGCCGACAAGGTGCAGGTCTGGTCGCACTGCCAGGGTGTCTACGGCCTGCGCATCGACCTGGCGCTCGCGCTCGGGCTGCCGCAGGAGCGCATCGTCGTGCATCACCTCGAAGGTGCAGGCTGCTACGGGCACAACGGCGCCGACGACGTGGCGTTCGACGCGGTGCTGCTGGCACGTGCGGCCGGCGGGCGCCCCGTGCGGATGCAGTGGTCGCGCGAGGACGAGCTCGCCTGGTCGCCGATGGGCGCCGCCATGGCCGTCGAGATCGAGGCCGATCTCGACGCACAGGGCGAAATTCTATGCTGGCGCGGCGAGGTCTGGAGCAACGGCCACGTGTCGCGGGCGGGCCGCGCGCCAATTCCGACTGTGTTGGCAGCCTCGCACCTCGCCAAGCCGTTCGAGCGCTTCATTGCCTTCAATCCGCCGATGGCGAACGGGGGTGGCGCCGAGCGCAACGCGGTCCCGCTTTACGACCTGCCCGCGCTCAAAGTCACGTGCCACCGGCTGCTGACGATGCCGATCCGCACCTCGGCGCTGCGCACGCTCGGGGCCTACGCCAACGTCTTTGCCATCGAGTCCTTCATGGACGAGTTGGCGGCCGAGCGCGGCGAGGATCCGTTGGCGTTTCGTTTGCGCCATCTGAAGGACGCTCGCGCCCGCGCGGTGCTCGAGGCCGCCGCCAAGCGCGCCGGATGGGGCGCATGGACCAAGCGCGACGGCGTCGGCCACGGCATCGGCTTCGGGCGCTACAAGAATTTCAGCACCTACTGCGCCGTGGTGGCAGAGGTCGAGGGCGCCGCCGAAATCCGCGTGCGCCGCCTCGTGGTCGCCGTCGACGTGGGCGAGGTGATCAACCCGGACGGGGTTGCCAACCAGATGGAGGGCGGTGCCATTCAGGCCACCAGCTGGACGCTGAAGGAGGCTGTGCGCTTCGACCGCGTCCGCATTACCAGCGACACCTGGGAGACTTACCCGATCCTGCGCTTCTCGGAGGTGCCGATGGTGGAGGTCGAGATCATCGCCCGACCCGAGGAGAAGGCCATCGGCGCCGGCGAGGCCGCGCATGGGCCGACCGGCGCGGCGATCGGCAATGCCGTGTGCAATGCGCTCGGCGTGCGCGTGCGCGATCTGCCGATCACGCGCGAGCGCATCATCGCCGCCATGGCGTGAGGGCCGGGGCGATGCAGCTCGAGGTACTGAGCGGCGGCGCAGCGCATGGGCTGGTGTCCGCGCTGGCGCCGCAATTCAAGACCGAGGTCGGGTGCGAAATCGACGGCACTTTCGGTGCCGTCGGCGCCATGCGCGACAAGCTCCTGGGCGGTGCTCCGGCAGACCTCATGATCCTCACCTCTGCCTTGATCGCAGAGCTGACCGGCTCCGCGCATGTGGTCGCCGGCTCGGCGAGGGACATCGGCATCGTGCGTACGGGGTTGGCAGCGCGTGCCGGCGATCCCTTGCCGGCGATCGGCGATGCGGACACCCTGCGAGCCACCCTGCTCGCGGCAGACGCCATCTACTTCGCGGACCCGAAGCTGGCGACTGCCGGCATCCATTTCGCCGAGGTACTCCAGAGGCTGGGCGTTGCCGCCGCACTAGCAACGCGGCTTAGGCCCCATGCCAACGGCATGGCGGCCATGCGCGCCTTGGCGCAAGACCAAAGTAAGCGTCCGATCGGCTGCACGCAGGTGACCGAGATCCTCGGCATCCCGGGCGTGGCGCTGATAGGGCCGCTGCCCAAGCAATTCGAGCTCGCCACCCTCTATACCGCCGGTGTTTGCACCCGCGCGGCATTGCCGGACGAGGCGCGGCAGCTGGCAGCCTTGCTCAGCGGCGAAGCCTCGAGCGCCGTGCGTGGGCAAAGTGGTTTCGAAGCCTCTAGCTGACGCCATTCCCGCGGAGGCGGGCCCTCGTTCACGCCGACGCTCTTACTCGATGTGTCCGCCGCCCATGTCGAAGAACTTGTTGGGCTTCAGGAAGAACGACAGCACGATGCAGCCGTCGGGCGAGTGCGCATCGTGGCGGCTGCCGGCCGGACGCCACACGTAGTTGCCGGCCGTCGCGACGCCTTCATCGTCGGCGAGGGAACCCTGCAGCACGTAGCTCTGCTCGAGCTCGGTGTGCTCGTGATCGGGCAGCTTGGCGCCCGGCGCGAACCGCGTCAGCGCCGTCATCAGACCCGTTTTCTTGTCCTCCATCAGGACCTTGAGATCGACGCCCTTGAAGCGCGTCGGCACCCACGGCAGGGAAGCGACGTCGACGTAGCGCGAGGCAAGCGCCGCCAGGCGCTCGTGGCCCTTGGCGTTGGGTGTCATGATGGTCATGGGCTTCCTCCCCTGTTGACGGAGCATTTACCAGGGTAACCAGCATATCCCATTTTGTGCCGCCCATCTCCCCCCGGCCTCGGGTATGCGCAAGGCGAACCGGCCGTGCCGCTGTCCGTCTCGCGTTGGCGCAATTCTATGCTTCTTGGAAAACGTCATTTGTCTCTTTCTTTATGTTTGAAAATTACCTTCGGTCAGACGCTTGTGGGGAGCTGGCGTATGCCAAGACATATTTTTTTCGCTAACGCATTCGCACGCCTTCGAAAGGGTTTGACGGATGCCTGGGCAGCGGCGCGCGGCAGGGTTTTGCGCGCCAATACCCGGCTGACGAAAAGCGTCGGCTCGCCGCGGGCCTTCATCGGACGCTTGGGCATCGTCACCACCTGCGTCACCATCTTGGCGCCGCCGATCATCTATGTCGTGCTGGGCGCGCTGCAGTTGCAGCAGCGTGCCATCGAGCAGGCAAACCTCGGCGCGCGGCACGTGGAGGTGCAACTCGCCCAGCAGAAGTCGGTCGATTGGCTCAACCAGGTGTCGATCAGCGTGCTGCACGCCACGCGCGGCGCCAACAGCACGGTTGTCGCCAACTGGCTCACCGACAAGAACGGCACGACGCTGATGTTCGACGGCGTGCCGGCCTGGTGGCCGGAGTTCAAGGCAAGCAGGCCTATTCGCGCGCCGGGCTTTGAAGGGCGTTTCCACATTGCCGTCAGCACCCGCGAGGTCTTCGTCGGGACAATCTATGTCGCGGTCGCCTTCTTGATCCTCGGTCTGGCCGCGTACTACTGCTTCCGACGCCTGCCGCTGGCGGCCCTCGACGATGCCCAGCAGCTCCTGCAAGACAAACAGACCGAGCTGTTGGCGCAGAAGGAGCAACTGGAAAAGCAGAACCTGCGCTTCGACGCCGCCCTCAAAAACATGTCCCAGGGTCTGTGCATGTTCGATGGCGAGCAGAGGCTGGTGGTCTGCAATGCCCGCTACATGCAGCTCTACGAGTTGTCGCCTATGCTGGCCGTGCCGGGCACGACGCTGCGCCAGATCCTCGATCATCGCATTGCCAGCGGCGTGTTCGGTGGCGACGACCCGGAAGGCTATGCGCAGGGCGTGCTGGCCGTCGTGGCGCGCAACCAGCCCGGCACCAGGATGATGGAGCTGCAAGACCGGCGCGTCGTCGCCGTGAAGCATCAGCCGATGCCGGACGGGGGCTGGTTGTCGACGCACGAGGACATGACCGAGTACCGGCGCATCGAGGCGCGCATCACGCACCTGGCACATCACGATGTGCTGACGGAGCTTCCCAACCGCACGCTGCTGCGCGAGCGGCTGGAGCGGGCGCTCGAGGACGTGCACGAGGACAAGGGCCTGGCCGTGCTCTGCCTCGACCTCGACCGCTTCAAGGACATCAACGACACGCTCGGGCACTCGGTGGGCGATACGCTGCTGAAAGCCGTCGGCGCGCGGCTCTCCGCTTGCGTCGGCGAGGCGGACACCGTAGCCAGGTTCGGCGCGGACGAATTCTCCATCGTGCAGACGGCGGCGGAGCAGCCGATCGCCGCCACGGCATTGGCGACGCGCATCGTCGAGGCGATCGGCGAGACCTTCGATATCGACGGTCATCAGGTCAGCATCGGCGCGACCATCGGCATTGCCGTCTCGCCGAGCGACGGCACCAACCCCGACCAGCTCCTGAAGAATGCCGACCTGGCCTTGTACCGGGCCAAGGGTGAAGGGCGCGGACTTTACCGTTTCTTCGAGCCGGACATGGATGCCGACATGCAGGCGCGCCGACGGCTGCAGCTCGATCTGCGCAAGGCTCTGGCCGGCGGCGAGTTCGAGCTTCACTACCAGCCCCTCGTCAACCTCGAGCGCGACGAGATCAGCGGTTTCGAGGCGCTGCTGCGCTGGCATCACCCCGAGCGCGGCATGGTCTCGCCGGCCGAGTTCATTCCATTGGCCGAGGAGACCGGTCTCATCATTCCCATCGGCGAGTGGGTAATGCGGGAAGCCTGCGCGGCGGCGTCCAAGTGGCCAGGCGAGATCAAGATCGCCGTCAACCTCTCGGCCTGCCAATTCAAGAGCCGGCAGCTGGTCGAGACGGTATTCTCCGCGATTGCGGCATCCGGCCTCGCGGCGCACCGGCTCGAGCTCGAGATCACCGAATCGGTGTTGCTGCAGAACAACGCCACGACGCTGGCCATGCTGCATCAGCTGCGCGCGATGGGCGTGCGCATCGCCTTGGACGATTTCGGCACCGGCTATTCCTCGCTCAGCTATCTGCGCAGCTTCCCGTTCGACAAGATCAAGATCGATCGCTGCTTCGTGTCCGACCTCTCGGAAGCGGGCGAGGACGCGCTGGCCATCCTGCGCGCGGTTGCAGGGCTCGGCGCCAGTCTCGGCATCGCCACGACGGCGGAAGGCGTGGAGACCAAGGAGCAGCTGGCAAGAGTGCGCGAGGAAGGCTGCACGGAGATGCAAGGCTATCTCTTCAGCCCGCCCCGTCCCATCAAGGACATCAACCGGCTGTTCCTGTCCGGCGCCGAGAAGGCGGTGAGCGCTGCCTGATGGAGGCGGCTGCCGGGCCGCGAGCGCGCGACTATCCGAACCTGCCCGTGATGTAGTCTTGGGTGCGGGGGTCGCTCGGCGAAGTGAATATTGTCTGTGTCGGGCCGAACTCGACGAGCGACCCCAAATACATGAAGGCGGTGAAGTCGGAGACGCGCGCGGCCTGCTGCATGTTGTGCGTCACGATCACGATCGTGTAGTCCTTTTTCAATTCGTCGATCAGCTCCTCGATCTTGGCCGTGGAGATCGGATCCAGCGCCGAGCACGGCTCATCGAGCAGGATGACCTCCGGCTTCACGGCTACCGTGCGGGCAATGCACAGGCGCTGCTGCTGACCCCCGGAGAGGCTGAGACCGTTGGCGGCGAGCTTGTCCTTGACCTCCTCCCACAGCGCCGCGCGCCGGAGCGCGAGCTCGACGCGGCCGTCGAGCTCGGTGCGCGGAAGCTTCTCGTAGAGCCTGATGCCGAAGGCGATGTTCTCGTAGATCGACATCGGGAACGGCGTCGGTTTCTGGAATACCATGCCGATGCGCGAGCGCAAGAGATTGGCGTCCAGCTTCGGGTCCAGGATGTCCTCACCATCGAACAGCACCTCGCCGATGGCGCGCTGATTGGGATAGAGGTCGTACATGCGGTTGAGCACGCGCAACAGCGTGGACTTGCCGCAACCCGACGGCCCGATGAAGGCGGTCACCTTGTTCTGGTAGAGGGACAAGGTGATGTCCTTCAGCGCGCGCGCATCGCCATAGAAGAAATTGAGATTTCGCATGGTGACCTTCGGCGTCAATTGGCTGGCGTCGAGCGCGGCGTGCGCTGCACTCGGTGCTGCGAGGGTCTGGGCGCGCGAAGGTGCGACGTTCATGATGACTTGCTCGATGAGGAAAGGGCGCGGGCGATGATGCTGAGCGCGAGCACCGCCACGGTGATGAGCAGCGCGCCGGTCCAGGCCAGCTGTTGCCAATCGCTGTAGGGCGAGAGGGCGAACTGAAAGATGACTGCAGGCAGGCTCGGCATCGGAGCATTCAGGTTGGTGCTCCAGAATTGGTTGTTGAGAGCGGTGAAGAGCAGCGGCGCGGTCTCCCCGCTGATGCGCGCGATTGCGAGCAGCACGCCGGTGATGATGCCGGCACGGGCTGCACGGTAGGCGATCCTGCGCACGATGTAGGCGCGCGGAAGGCCGAGCGCCGCCGCAGCCTCTCGCAGCGTGTTCGGCACCAGCAACAGCATGTCCTCGGTGGTGCGCACCACCACCGGGATGACGATGATCGCCAGGGCCACCGCCCCGGCCAGTCCCGAGAAGTGGCCCATCGGCGCCACCATCACCTCGTAAACGAACAGGCCGATCACGATCGAGGGCGCGCTGAGCAGGATGTCGTTGATGAAGCGCACGATGCTCGTGAGCTTGGCGTAGCGCCCGTATTCGGCCATGTAGGTTCCTGCCATGAGCCCGATCGGCGTGCCGATGGCGATCGCAAGGACGGTCATGATCAGGCTGCCGACAATCGGGTTGAGCAGGCCGCCGTCCGAGCCCGGGGGCGGCGTCATCTCCGTGAACACCTTGAGCGAAAGGCCGCTGAAGCCCTGCCACAGCAGCACTGAGAGGATCAGCACCAGCCAGCCCAGCCCAAACAGGGTGGCGAGATAGCCCAAACCCATCATTGCCGAATTGCGGCGCCGACGGCGCGCGTAGAGGCTGCTGCTGGCGGCTCGAGCCATGGCGCTACCCGATCCGTCGCTCGATGCGCATCAGCAGGTAGCGCGCCGCTGCGAGCACGATGAAGGTGATGATGAACAGGATCAGGCCGAGCGCGATCAGCGACGATGTATAGAGGTCGCCGACCGCTTCGGTGAACTCGTTGGCGATGGAAGCCGAGATGGTGGTGCTGGGCGCCAGCAGCGAGGCGGAAACCCTGTGCGCATTGCCGATCACGAAGGTGACCGCCATGGTCTCGCCGAGCGCGCGTCCGAGCCCCAGCATGACCCCTCCGATCACGCCGACGCGCGTGTACGGCAGCACCACGTTGCGGAACACCTCCCAGGTGGTGCAGCCCATGCCGTACGCAGCCTCTTTCAGCACCGGCGGCACCGCGTCGAAGACGTCGCGCGAGATGGAGGTGATGAAGGGCAACACCATGATCGCAAGAATCAGCCCCGCGGTGAGCATGCCAATGCCGTAGGGCGGTCCGGCAAACAGGCTCGACAGGATCGGCACGTTGCCGAAGGCATCGATCAGCGGGGGTTGCACGTACTGCTGCACAAACGGTGCGAACACGAACAGGCCCCAGATGCCGTAGATGATGCTGGGGATGCCGGCCAGCAGCTCGATGGCAATGCCGATCGGGCGGCGCAGCAAAGGCGGACAAAGCTCCGTCAGGAACAGTGCGATCATGAGCCCCACCGGAACCGCGATCAGCATGGCGATGATGGACGTCACCAGCGTGCCGTAGATCGGCGCGACGGCGCCGAATTGCTCGGTGACGGGGTTCCACACCTCGGTGGTCACGAAACCGAAGCCGAACTTTTCAAACGCCAGCAGGGAGCCGGAGATCAGCGCCACGATCACGCCGCCGAGAAGCACCAGCACAGCCATCGCTGCCGAGCGGGTCAGGGCATGAAACACCGCATCGACAAGGCGCAGCCTCTTGAGAACTGCGGCCCGCGAAGGGGGTTCGGCGGCGCTGACCATCTCGTCGCGCAGCGCGATATCGGTCACCTCTGGCCTCCTCGCGGGCGGCACCTGCGGCTCTCCCGGTCCATGTCACCCCGCGTGCAGGGGTCCGGGGCAGTCAAGCGGCCCGCAGGCCGCCGCACAAGCCGTCTTCACGGGTCTTCGACAAGGAAAAGGCGCCGGATGGCGCCTTTTCGAGGTCACTTGCGCGATCAATGCGCCATCGCAAACACCGGCTTGCCGCTCGCGTCCTTGATTTCGGACGCCCACGTCTTCTGGATGTCGGCGACCACATTGGCGGGCATCGGCACGTAGTCGAGCGCCTCGGCCCTCTTGCCGCCGTTCTTGTAGCACCAGGCGAAGAACTTGAGCGCTGTGGACGATGCAGGCGG
>Ga0080064_1006894_pt1 | contig 11898 bp, 3 predicted proteins | sample Subgrocontami54m_FD_69260 | JGI IMG/M metagenome (GOLD analysis project Ga0080064, IMG submission 69260) | Subsurface groundwater microbial communities from S. Glens Falls, New York, USA - GMW46 contaminated, 5.4 m (SPADES assembly) (version 2) ...
GTTTCGAAATCAAGCAGCCAGACCAAAGATTCTGACCTGGTTAGAGTTTATGCCGAGAACTGCCTAAAGGCAGCAAGTGAAGACGCGCTGTTCAACAGGCTTGGGCTTCTGGGAGGATATATTGATTCAAAAGAAAATGCCGAATATGGAGAACGAGGAATTCCCGAAAGCCAGGCTGTGCAATATGCCGAATTCAAGCTCCCTTATGCCCCTTATGCCACCCCTCTCCAGACAGCGGACATAGAAAAGAAAATGGAAAACTATGTGATTGTCGAATTTGAAAAATGCTTTAATAAAAACAAGTTCAGGGACATTGGAATTGCAGTCAAAAAGCCGGAAGTAAATTATCAAATGGAAGGGTTTGATTTAAGCAGGACAGATGTGGGGATTAAAGTGCAGCTTAATGATGAAGACGTTTCTGTGCAGTTAAAATACCCGTTAAATGTGAAAATAAATGATGCAGAATCAAAAATAGAAAATTTTAATGCTGCAGTGCCAATCAGATTCAAAGAATTATACGAATCATCAAAGCAATTTGTTGATAATGCAATGGCAGCCCAGCCTGAAGCTTATGCCTTAAGCTCCCGCTGCAATGAATACAATAAAAACGGCCTGACAAATGTCTATGTTCTGGACAATGGGGCAAGGGGCAGGGTAATCAGGTTTGTCGACTTTAGCACTTACCAAAATAATTATTTCAAGTCTTTTGTATTCCAGTTTGCAATGAAAGATGCAAAGATTGAAGGCGAATGCTCCGGATAAGGCAGTCATCAAAACTTTCTTTTGAATTTCGGATACTACTGTCAAGTAATTCTTAGAAAAAGGTTTTTAAACCACCAAGATAACCTAAAATGATGGCATTAGATGGTTTAATAGTAAGCGAGGAAGAGCTTTACGGCCTTTACAAAGAAACCAACAAAGTAACGGAGAGAGGATTCGACTTTTTGAGGGAAAACGGATTGCTGCCCCTAAGAGTCGAATCTTTTGGCTCAGAAGCGGGAAGTTCCTTTCTGGAATTGGCCACATGGGTTTATTGGAGCGGGGAGCTAACCAAAAGAAATATCGTCCCAAAAATAACTGGTTTGGAGCAAGCCCTGATTAAGCTTAAAGAAGAGAAGCTTAAATCACTTGGGCTTAAGTTTAGAATTTTGAAGGGAAGGGGCCATTATCTAAAACTATGCGAGCACAGCGGAGCAGTTGGAAGGTTGGTTCATTCTATGGGTATTGGGATCCCTCATGGAACAGACCAAGGAAGGGAAACCAAGGCTCATCATCGCAAAGATTTGCCAAAATATTTCTATGACGTTGTTAATTGGCAGCCGTTTGATGACGCTAAAAAACTAGTCCGCGCGAATGCGCTTGACACATTATTAAGGATAACTTTTTTTGACAGGCTCACATTGACAGAAGATCGAAATCGGGATTTGTATCTGGGATCATTTCCAGACAAGGAGTCTGCTCTAAACTATGGCAAAAGAATGGCAGCCTTCATCAATTCTATTTTTCAAACAAATACAAGAAACATGATTTCAAGAGACAGGATAGATGTTGAATATTCCAATACCAATAAACTTTATTGCTGCAAAATAAAATTGACAGCAAATAATTTGTCCTATCTTGCAAAAAAATTAATTTCTCCAGCAAGGGGCCCTATTTTGCAGGTAGCTTACTAAAAATCAAAACCTGAATTTCTGAATTTCAAAAACTTTATATACTGTATATTGGAAAGTTAGCAGCCGATAATGAAAAAAGGCGGGTATATTGCTTTAATAGTGTTTTTTATAGTATTAGCTATCCCCGCCGTTTCTCATATTGCTTATTCACAAGTTGCTGATTCCGATTATGACGGTGTGCCGGATGATGATGACATATGTCCGGAATCGCAAACAACCCAAGTTGACCAGTTTGGATGCAGCTGCGCCCAAAAGAACTGCCTTTCAGACAATAACCCATGCACTGATGACTGCAGCATAGACAATGCCGGAAGGCCGTCATGCTTTTTTTCTGATAATTCCAACTCATGCCCCAATGGCTATTGCTCTGACGGCCAGTGCAAAATATCAGGCGGTACCGGAACATTGATTGGCAGGATATGGAAAGATGACAACTCCAATGGAAAATGGGATTCAAATGAAGCTTTTATCAGGGATCCAAGCGGAACATCCTGCGCTAATGAGTTTATCCAAAATGGATTTGGAGTAGAATATAGAGGCCCATCTTCCGGTTCAGAGAAGGCCAATAAATGCAATCCTGAGCCTTACTATGCTGTTCAACTTCCTTCTGGAAACTATAAAATATCTGTTTCAGTGCCAAGCGGATGGAAAATTACAGCCGGAAACAGTGAAGCTGTGATTGAGCAAAATAAGCCAAATCACCAATGGTTTGGAGTTGCAAATGTTAATGTAAATACCAGATGCGGTGACGGCAAGCTTGATTCTGGTGAAGAATGCGATGCAGGAACAAATAACGGCCCCTGCCCGAATGCATGCTCTTCAGGCTGCGTGAAAAATACATGCCAAGCCAGCGAAGAATGGATATTTTGCGCAAGGGAAGATGAACGCTGCGGTTTTTCAGGAACCAAGGAAGTAAGGTACGGCGAGGATGGCAAATTTTTCATTGGAACATACACTGATGGTGTTGACTGCAGCAATTCTGTATTCGGAGATCCTATCGTCGGAATAGTGAAATCTTGCTATTACAGGAGCGTCCAGATAAACTTATGCGGCAATAATAATATCGACATAGGTGAAGATTGCGATGATGGCACAAACAATGGTGCTTGCCCGAAGGCCTGCTCTGCAAGCTGCACGGCAAACAGCTGCCCAAGAGATATTGTTATCCGCGCCAAGTCGGATATTGCTAAGGGGCAGGGTGCAGATTTTGATGTTGAGGTTAACGGAAACAAGATAGGCTCCGGAACAGCTTCTGCAGCAACATTTGAAGAATATGGATTTTCATTCTCCGGAAGAGTGAACTCGCTGAAAGTAATTTTCACGAATGATTATTATAATCCTGCTGCAGGCGAGGACCGCAATCTCTACATAGACTATGTTATAATTAAAGGCGATAAAAAGGAAGCCGAGAATGACTTTGATTATTTTGTAGGAAATCAACTAAAGCATAGCCTAGACTCAACAGGAACTTCTGTAATGATGCTTTGGAATGGCGAGCTTGTGCTTAAGCAGCCTCAGGCTTGCGGCAACGGAAAGAAAGAAAGCAATGAAGATTGTGACGGGGATGATTTAGATGGGAAAAAATGCACTTCATTTGATTCTTATTCAGGCGGAGCCTTGAAATGCTCTTCTGAATGCAAATTTGATAAATCCGGATGTATGGGGAAGCCAAGATGCGGTGACGGAAAGATTGATGCAGGAGAAGAATGCGATGGAGCCGACTTGAATGGAAAAACATGCCAAAGTTTAGGGTATTCAGGAGGCAGTTTAGGATGCTCGCAATCATGCGCATTTATCACAAGCTTATGCATATTTGATGAATCTAACTATGACTTGACTAATGACGGAAAGATAGACCAGAAAGATTTTGAATACATGCTCGATATTGTCGGCGGAAATTCTGCCTGCCCCCCTGACAAGAAATGTGATTATAACAAAAACGGCAAAATTAGCGTGGCAGATTTAGTAACCATGATAATTTTTATCAATAAAAAATATGATGTAAATGCAGACGGAAAAACAGATATTTCTGATGCTTCTTTGATTGAAGAAATACTTTCGGGAAACAAAAAATGCACCGAAAAGGACATATGCGACCTTGACTTAGACCATAATATAACTTATTATGACAAGGAGCTTATAGTTAATTACCTGACTTCAAAATATAATTTGAACAATGATGATAAAGTAGATGCAAGCGATATTTACACTCTTAAAGAAGTGATAGCCGGAACTGCCAAATGCCCTGAAAAGAAAAACTGCGATTTTGACTTCGACAATAAGACATCTGATTTGGATATGCAGGCTCTAAAGGAGTTCATAGGCAGGTACTGGAACAATGGCTTAAGCTGCGCTGATTCTGATAACGGCAAAGATTATGAAATAAAAGGAAATACCACTAAATCAAATGTAGAAAAATATTGGGCATATGATTTTATTGAAGGACTCTTCAAAGAAGGCATAACATCCGGCTGCAGTTTAAGCTCGCTGCAGTATTGCCCTGAGGAAAATTTGACAAGAGCCCAGATTGCCGTGCTTTTGCTGAAATCGCTTGGAGTGGAGCCCGATTCAACAGGAGCGCAGAAGTTCAAGGATGTGCCGCCATCACACTATGCTTATGGTTACATCCAGGTTTTTTATCAAAAAGGATTTGCCACAGAATGCAGATCTTACCCTAAAGGAGGGCTTGATTATTTGGATTATTGCCCTGATGATATTGTTACAAGAGCGCAGCTTGCAGCATTTATAGTAAGCGCTTTGGATAAAAAGCCTGACAGCTCAGGCTATCAGCTTTTTTCTGATACTCCAAGTTCACACTATGCTTATGGATTTGTTCAGAAAGCGCGCAAGCTTGGAATTGCCGAAGAATGCACAAAATCTCCCCTGAATTTTTGCCCTGACCGCCCCGCTACAATGGCAGAAACCGCAGTAGTCCTTAGCAGGGCATTTAAAATTGAGCCGTTTGACAATCCACAGGCAAGTTTTGCAGACGTCCCTAAATCTATCAGTTCGGATAGTTCCTATGATTTCTGCTCAAATTCACTCTTGACAGAATACTATTGCGATTATCAATGGTTAGGGAGCGAAGAGTACAGCTGCCCAAAGAAATGTAATGATGGAAAATGCACAGTTCCTGACACATGCGCTGCATCTGGCGAGTCATCGTCTGGAATTAAGGCAGAAGCAACAAAACCGCAAAGTTCCTCTTCTTTTGCAATATTTGTAAATCCGCAGGTAAGCAAATACCAATCCAAATTTTCTTTATCATTCGATGAAAAACTTGGCATTAATACAGAAGAGATAGCCAAGTCAATTGGAAATTCGGCTGGCTACACAAAAAACAGCATAATAATTGAGAATAACGGAAAAATAAACCCATTTGTTATAAAAAAAGTTGAATCTGGGAAAACAAGTATAACCTCATTTAATAGTTATATAGTGGAATTGGAAGGCCCATCCTTAATTGAAAAAGAAAACGCGCTTATTGGCATCGCGCAAAAAAATGAGGAAACAATCAGCTCAATGAGCAATCTCAATCCCGTTAAATACGTCTACAAGGCATTTTCAACCCAGTCTTCAGATGTTCCCGGAAAAATAAAAACATACAAACGCGACCTAAAAAAACAGCATGAAGAAATAAATGGCAGCATAAGAAAAATATTGGATAACGGGGTAAATGGTGGGGTTACCGGGAATGCAGTTGCAACTCCAAATGCCCAAATAGGTGCAGCTAATGAATACATAAAAGTTTATAATGGTTTTTCTGTAAAGGCAGACGAAGAAGAGATAAGGAAGATATCGGTGATAAAAGGCGTTAAGAAAGTACATCCAAACATGGAAGTTCGCTTAAACTTAAACGAATCTGTTCCGCTAATTCGCGCAAATGAAGTCTGGAAACTTGATAAGGACGGAAATGACTGTTCGCAGAGCGGCAAAGAATGCCTTACAGGAAAAAATGTCATCATTGCAGTAATAGACACCGGTGTTGATTATACTCATCCGGATTTAGGCGGATGTTTTGGAACAAGATGCAAAGTCATTGGAGGCCATGATTTCATTAACGATGATGATGACCCAATGGACGACCATGGGCACGGAACTCATGTCGCAGCAACCGCTGCAGGCAATGGCGTGTTAAAAGGAGCAGCTCCCGATGCTAAAATAATTTCTTACAAAGTGCTGGACTCCGGCGGCTCCGGCAGCTTTGAAACCGTTTTGGCCGGAATTGAGAGGGCAGTTGATCCTAACAACGATGGAGATTATTCTGACCATGTAAATGTCATAAGCATGAGCCTTGGCGCAGGCTGCTGGACTTATAACGACGACTGCGGCCCAAATGACCCGCTTTCAAAAGCTATTGACAATGCAGCAGACGCAGGCGTTGTTTCTGTAATCGCTGCAGGCAATTCCGGCCCCGGGAAAGGAACTATTGGGAGCCCCGGAACAGCAAGAAAGGCAATAACTATTGGTGCAACTGATAAAAACTTAATCCTTGCTGATTTTAGCAGCAGAGGGCCGGTTGAATTTGGCGATGAATCAATCTCAAAGCCTGATGTTCTTGCTCCTGGAGTTAGTATATGCGCTGCAAAATCTTCTCAGGATAAAATAGCGCCGTATGTTTTGGAGCATAATGGCATAGACCTGCATTGCCTTGATGACAAGCATATCTCAATTTCAGGAACGTCAATGGCAACCCCCCATGTATCAGGGGCCGCCGCCCTGCTTATTCAGTCTCATCCTGATTGGAGCGCCCAGCAGGTAAAATCTGCATTAATTCTTAGCGCAAAGGATTTAGGCTACCCTATTAACGAACAGGGTGCAGGTTTTATCGACGTATACAAGGCAAACAAGATTGATTTATTCATAGAGCCGGCCAGCATAAATTTTGGCAAGATTTTAGATAAAACTCCTGAACCAAGGATAATCAAAATTTCAAACCACAGAAATAAGGAATCCAAACTGAATTTAAGCACGGACTGCGGCGTTGCTTCCTTAAGTGAAAATGAAATTATTTTAAAGCCAAATTCAAGTGCAGACATAAAGTTATACATCAACCAACTGCCGGCAAAAGAAGGGCTGATAAACTCCAATGTGCATATTTCTGATGGCGTAGAAGAATTCAAAATACCTTTTACTCTTAATTTAGTCTCAGAAGTTACTGTATACGTAAAAACTCCGGAAAAAGCCCCCCAGTCTGATTATGCCATAGTTAGTGAAAAATTGGATTATGCCGATTACTTCTTTGATGATCCATCGGTTATTGAAAAAAATAACCATATTTTTTACGTAACCAGCGGAAGCTACATAGTATATGCTGCCGGCGATGCCCAGGATGTTTACAGCAATGAATATCTATTGATGAAACAGGCAACAATACCTAAAAATAAGAGAGTTTCAGTAACACTCGATACAGATGAAGCCAGGAAATTCCGAATCAAAGCAAGATCGCTTGATGGCACAAATTTGGTGTTATATGAATGGCAAAAGGCCTACCACACTTACAATGACAAAGGATGTTTCTTTGGTTACGATTTGACAGATCCAAATTATGGTGACAGGATAGTTTATGTTTCAAACAGCCCAAGCAAAAGCCTGGACACTGACATATTTTTCAAATACGACGGCGTTCCATCAAAAAATTACACCTCCAACGGAGTACGCGGAAGCAGTTCAAGAGGGTTTAGCTGGAAATTGTGTGAACAGAATTGAATGTAAAATGAAATTAAGAAACAAGAAAAGAATTGTTATCGCAGCCTTACTAGGTTTAACTCTCTTACTGACAGGATGCCCTAATAGCGATAAAACTTATACTCTTTCAAATGAGGAGTATCTGCTTGGCTGGACACTGCATAACATAGACAATACTACTCCAACTGATTTGACCTATTCATATAATGAATTATCCGTATATAATTATACCTATAACTACCCTACATATTCCTCCAGAACATTTGACAAAGTTCAATATTGGATAGCGCCATTCCAGCAGATGGCATTATCTTCTATCATAAGAGTTCCAGTCCCGTTAAATAGGGTTATTTACCTAAAAGGAAGCAATGCCTATTCAAATTCCGGATCAATTTATCCCCATGACTGGTCTTATTACCAGCTCATGTATATCAATTATATTACAGGGAATGATACAATCACAAGTTTCTATGATTATACAAATACTGAGTTTTATGGCCCGAATTTTGATAACCCATTTGATTCAATAAAACCATCACCGGGGCAAATGGAACAGGTTTACTTTGGAACTTCACCTTATACTCCTGCAAGCGTTATTGTAAGAGGAACGTACTTGAAGTTGAATGGCCCGTTGCTAAAAGGATATGACGGAAAATCTTATCTTATGAGGCATTTATCCGGAGATTTTGAACAGGTACTGCCGCCTCCGACATATAAAATTTATTTGAATGATGTTTTAAAACAGGAAGGCAATTTTACACCTCTAGGATCATCCGCTTTTGGGCGTTGGGAATACTCATCACTAGATTATTATCTGGGTAAAGATGGAAACTACTTTGTTGAGGTAAGCCTTTCTTCAGGATATCCTGTTTTTAGTAAAGTTCTTGTGAAATCCAGCTTCTTTAAGGATGCAGGCACTTCAGAAATTAAAATGCCTGTTTTGAAGCATATTGAATTTCCATCGAGGTTCAACCTTAATGAATATCTGCCTATCAGGCTTGATTTTGAGAACCAAGAGCAAATAGTTGATGTGCTTATGTACTACAAAACAAATGTGATGGATGATTGGTCACTAATTTCTGATAAAAACACTGCAAGCCTTAGCATAACGGACAATGACGCAAAAGAGATAAACTTTAAGTTTATAGCATCAACAAATGAAGGAAAAGCAACATATGAAATATACCCAATCTCCCTGAAAGCGATTGATGTTTTCTGTGACCATAATTTAAGTTATGACATTAATAATAACACTTTTTTAAATGGAGAATGTTTAGATGACAAGGAAAATCCTGTAAGCGGCATACATGTAGTCTATTACTCCCATGATGAGTTGTTAGGGCAAGATAAAACTGAAATCGGCGGGATGTATTCTTCGTCATTTAATAAAAACCTAGACACAGTAGAAACAAAATTTCAAGGCACTGGTGTTTATAATGCTATAAGGGATAAAGTTCCTTATTGCATTGACCCTGATTCAAGCCCAGATTACAGTTTAATGAATATTGATTATTTAATAACTCCGCAAAAAAATGTTGATTTATACTTAAAAGGATTTGCCAAAGCCGGATATTCTTATTCACCAAATTCTTCAGGAATATCAAAACGCTTTAAAGTCATAATAGATAATTGTGATGGAAACAGTGTAATAGAATCATACTGCACCGCCAACCAAACATTGCTGTCTGCAAAAATTGCTTGCCCGAATGGGTGTGCAAACGGCTTTTGCATTTCAAATGGAGAGATAGATTCCCATGAATTTGCAATGGATGGCGTTGTGGTACCAGATTACTACTTTTTCCAATGGGATAAAGATGGCTTTATTTATAACATCAATATCAATCCTGCAAATAAACTGGCCATTATCCAAAAAGTGCCGAAGAATTAAGGGAATGTGGAGTGAACTCTATGTGTAGACAAATAGTTAAAATTGTTTGACCATCGGAAAACAGGTCAGGAATTTCTACATGAAACTATTTTTCAAAAACTTTATATACTATATATTGGAAAGTTAGCAGCCGATAATGAAAAAAGGCGGGTATATTGCTTTAATAGTGGTTTTTCTAGTATTAGCTATCTCATTTGCAGGTATTTCCAATGCCCAGGTTGCAGACTCAGACAGAGACGGAGTTCCGGATGCCCAGGACAGATGCTCAAATTCTCAAACAACTGTTGTTGACCAGTACGGGTGCACCTGCGCGCAAAAAAATTGCCCTTCTGATAACAATCCATGCGCTGATGACTGCGGCCCGAATAACCTGGGGAGGGCTGAATGCGGATTTACAAATAACAATAATCAATGTCGGGGCGGATATTGCTCTAACGGAATATGTGTTGCAGGCTGCTCAAGCGAAAATTCTAAAATGTCAGTTGTCAGCGATTCAGGCACATTGGCAGATGGAAACCCGTCTGTTAAAGCATGGGATCAGAATGTTGCGTGGACAGCAAATATTCCCGGTGCAGCATGGATTTGGAAAGAGTATCTTGTCAGCAATCCTTCCCAAACTACGACGGTTACTTTTACAAGAACATTTGAACTTCCGGCTGATGCCAAGAATTTAAAAGGAACATTTGTAATTGCCGCTGATGATTTATTCAAGTGCTACCTTAACTCAGATTCAGCGCCTTTTATTCAATTAGTTCCGGTTGCAGGCAGAGGATATTATCAGGAAGAAAATAAAGTTACCATAAACGTCGACAATTACCTCAAGCCAGGCACCAATCTCCTGAAATGTGAAGTTACAAACATTGGAGGGGATGCAAGCGGCCCATGGAAGGCAACATCCGAGAATAATCCTGCAGGACTTTTGTACAGATTAGGCGCAAGCTGGGATTGCGGTGCAGTAATATGCGGCGACGGGATAAAAGAAGGAACAGAAGAATGCGACAAAGCGGATTTAAATGAAAAAACATGCATTTCATTCGATGCCTATTCAGGCGGTGTTTTGAAATGCACTTCTGACTGCAAGCTTGATAAATCAGGATGCAATGAAAAGCCAAAAAGCTGTACAGATTCTGACGGCGGAAAAAATTACAACACAAAAGGAACAATAAAGGGAACGGGTGATGAGAAATACGGAAATTATGAATTTGCTGATACCTGCTCATATTCATTATTGCCTCAGCATAGAAGTCTGTTATTTGAATATTATTGCAAGTCAGATGGAAGTTACGGCACAGAAGACCACAAATGCAAGAACGGATGCGAAGACGGGGTATGCAAGTCAGAAAGATGCGGTGATAATCACATTGACTCAGGAGAAGAATGCGACAGTTCGAACTTAAATAATCAAAATTGCCAATCAAAAGGCTTTGCATCAGGCAATTTGAAATGTTATGCCACGGGAACAGCTAATCAGTGCAAGTTTGATTATTCCGGCTGTGCTGCAAAAAAATATGATTATAAAGTCTATTTGGATTCTAAAATCAAGCCGCCAAATAAGGATTTTAAGATTTATACAAAAAATCCCGAAGGGCCAATAACTGACAGAATATTCGCTTTTGTTTATAATTCTGAAGGCAGAAAAATTAAAGCAGTCGAGTTATTTAATGACGGAAATCATGGCGACTTGGATGCAAATGACTACTATGCGGCAAACTCTTTCTCTTTATCCGATGAAGGCGAATATGCAGCCTCACTGTGCGTTGGAAATTCAGAGGCAGCTTGCAGCGAGATAATTCCATCAGTTTTTAACGACGGCAAGCCTTCAGTGTTTGAAATCAGGAAAATGAGCTGTGAGCAGTTATACGCCACCAATAATGACAAGACACTTGACAGAATTAACATGGTGCTGATTGGCGCGAAGTATAAAGATATTGAGCAGTTCAAGACAATAGCCAAAAAGGCAATATCACTTGACGGAGTTCCTACAGTAAAGAAAGATTCAACCGGAACTAATGTTGATTGGGGCTTGTTTTCAATTGAGCCGTTTAAGTCCAATAAAGACAAATTTAATATTTGGTACTTATCCAAACAAGTCACGGGAAAAGTTTTTGATTTCAATGAGTTTATGTATGTGAAAGATTTCTGCAGTTTAGACAATGTTTACACTGCTTTTATTGTTAATGAGCAGTTTGGTGACACTTTTCCGGATGGCAGGTCCATGGCAGTATTTCCCAGCTTCGTAAATCAAAAAAATATAGATAAAACCAATCTGATGTTTGGCAGTTCCTATAACTCATTCCCTACTAATGAAAGAGGAGATGATACTACAAATGCTTATTGGATATTGGCACATGAAACAGGCCATTCACTATTAGGACTCGCTGACGAATATGATAAATCAGCTGCGGAGCCAGAGTACACATATCCGAATTGCGCTCACGATGCACAGGAAGCGATTGGATGGTGGGGGGACCTGAAAGGAAAGATTGACCCATTTTATTATGAATACAAAAAAGTATCAGAAGCAAATGGCCTGCAGGCTTATCCAGAAAACGGCGTAATGACCCAATACTTTTATGGCGGCTGCGGCATTCCTCATGGAAAAGAGAGTGTCATAAAACCGACTGAATTTTCTATCATGTCCTCTTACGA
>Ga0080064_1006896_pt1 | contig 11897 bp, 6 predicted proteins | sample Subgrocontami54m_FD_69260 | JGI IMG/M metagenome (GOLD analysis project Ga0080064, IMG submission 69260) | Subsurface groundwater microbial communities from S. Glens Falls, New York, USA - GMW46 contaminated, 5.4 m (SPADES assembly) (version 2) ...
CTTCAACTACTTCCTCCACTTCTTCTACATCTTCATCCAGCTCTTCAAGCAGCGGCGGGTCTTCCACTACTTCCTCCACTTCTTCTACATCTTCATCCAGCTCTTCTTCCAGCGGCGGGTCTTCTACTACTTCCTCCACTTCTTCTACTTCTTCTTCATCAAGCTCTTCATCTTCCAGCGGCGGATCTTCAACTACCTCCTCCACATCTTCCACTTCTTCTACTTCTTCATCTTCAAGCTCTTCTTCTAGTGGCGCATGTTCAATTACATGTGTACCTGATGGTGGTGGATTCTTTAAATTAAACGTAACTCCGGGACGAACTGCATTATGTCCACAAGCTGGCTTCGAACCATACTGTGATATTGATGGTTCTCTGCTCTGTCTCAATCCAGACACATTTGATATTTCAGCATCAAGTCCATTCTGCGGTGACTGCATATCATGTAATGTGGATAAACTATATGTTGCTGATGGATTATGTGCAGTTTGTCCGGATTCTGGATACGAAGCTATCTGTAATTCCGGCGCAATAGAATGCTTTAATGGCTTTGATGTAAAAGGTACTCCAAATTGTCAATCAGGAAATTGTAACTGTCCTACCTGTAAGAAAGTAGGAGATCAGTTTGTACTTACTGTAAAATCAGGAACCACTGCAAACTGTCCTAGTGTTAACTTCACACCTCTATGTCTGAATTCAACACAGGGATGCTTCCAATTTATCAAAGGACCACCACCTTCTTATACATTTAATCAGTTTGAAGCATTCTGTACGACATCAACAAGCGGTGCCAGCCTGAGACTATTCCCGGAAAGCTATACGATAGCTGATAATTCTTCACATGCACCAACAGATAGCAACATAATTACTGAAGTAACATCAAGCCTGAAAGAAGTGGGCATGAAGACACAAAAGAAATTCTTTATTGATGGTGGGTTATTTGCAAATTCTCTGAACATATCATTAGATCAAATAACATTTGTACAATCAGGTTGTAGTGCACAATGCCCATCCGGCGCCAAAACACCAACATGTACAAATTGTCCAAGTGGATTTGACTTTGAATGCGAGAACGGACTTAAGAAAGGCTGCCATCCAAGCAGAGGCCCTGTATGTTTTGGCAACGGTCAATTTACAACTGGCAAGTGTAACTTTGTATGTCCACAAACCTGTAACAATGGAAAGGCTGAATGCTGTGCTGATCAAACATTCAAGTGCCCAGATGGACTTATTGAAATCTGCGGTAACAGTGGACCACTCTGTTACAGAGAAAATCCACTTGCACTTGTTCCCGGAAAATGTGAACCAAATACATCTACTACCAGCTCAACTTCCTCCACTACCAGCGGAGCATGTACAAACCCCGATCCATTCTGTGATGGCACCAATGCCACATGCTGTTCACCAAAAACATTCTCATGTCCATCCGGATTTACCAAGGGTTGTGTTAGTGGTAATCCAAGATGCATAAGCGGTTCAACAATTACAACTGGTTCTTGCATTGTCTCATCTAGCACTTCCACTACTTCCTCCACGACTTCCTCTTCTACATCTTCCACTGGCGGATGCACTCAAAATACTGATTGCACAAAACTTGCAGATCCTGCAAACTGCCTGGATGGAGTTTGTGCTAATGGTCAGTGTGTACGACAACCTACCTGCCCACCATTCTTCCAATGTGTAAACGGTGCCTGCATTCCACCATCTACTACATCTGGAACAACTTCAGGCACAACATCTGGAACAACTTCAGGTACAACATCTGGAACAACTTCAGGTGATGGCGGAACATCCGGTAATGAAGGTTCTTCTCTACCACCATCTTCTCCATCAAGCGGAACACTTACCCCTGATCAAGCTAATGCATCTCCTAATGCACCAACATTTAGTCCGGAATCCAAGGTAAGAGCAGATCTACCACCTGAAGCTACTGTAAAAGGTGTCTTCTGGCTTGAAGGTACAACCAGAAATATTACCCCATCATCTACAATTAAAATTAATGTATCTGCAACAGATTCAGATACGCCAGCATCCTCCATTAAGACCAGCTACATACAATGGACACTCTATGATGCAATATTCAACGATAAAAACCTGAACAAAGATGTACCAGACAGATTCATCTGGACTCAGAAAGGACCCAATCCACAGACACTTACATTAAATGCAAAACTTAACGATGCTAATCTGCCTTCCGGTGTCTATAAGGTAAACTTCGTAGCAAATGATGGCACTAGTGACGGACCTGCTTCAGAAATATTCTTCTCAATAGACAACCCATCAAAGAACGACAGACCATACCTTAAAGAAATCCAAAACGTAACCATCCGTGAGGGTGATGAGACAATACTCAACCTGGACAACTTTGGAATTGATCCTGACAAGAACAAAGACAACATTGGTAGATTAACATACTCTATAATTTCTACTTCACCTGAATTCAAAGGTATAAAAGTATGCGGAGTTAACCCATTAACCAACAACCAAAACTACATCTTAAGTGTTAAACCAGCTAGTGGTGATGTAGGCAGTGGTACAAGTAAGAGAATAACAGTAACCATCAGAGCAACTGATGGTGGTACACCTGCACAAACATTTGACCGTACATTTACAATTACAATATTACCTAAAGGATCAAAGCCAATTGTATTCAATCCATCCGGACTGCCAAGCTGTGATGATGCACTGCTTGAAGTTGAAGCTGCACTTATTACAAGCCTGCCAAATGTGTTTAACCTGCTTGATCTGAATGTACCTAACCTTACCAAAGCAATTAAAGGTGATCCATTAACAGCTGATAAATTCGCTAAAGGTCTAAGCAGAATTCTCAGCAAGCAAAAGATCGATGGTAATCTAATTTCAGGTGGCAAAGCTTATGTTGGATTACAGCTTAAGCCGTCAACTACACTGGCTGATGCAGACTTGAACTCACTTACTGTTTCAGTAAGAACTGAACTAGATAGCAAAGAAACTAAAGTTACAGCCAAAGTAACATCCTTTGATAAGATTACGAAGAACCTGCTGCTTGAAGTCCAGCTGCCTGACAATATTGCTCCAGGATCAGGAACATTTGTAGTAAATGTTAAACGAGGTGGTAAAGTAACACCTGTTTCAAAGAGTGATGCAACAATTCTCCCATCAATAATTGCAAAATCAATTATAAAGAAAGATCTTATTGGTAAGCCGGTTATTTCAAAAGTAAGACTGGTTGAATTCCCGCAAAAAGGCGAAAGTAACAGGAAACAATACCTACTGATAGTTACAGGTGAAGACTTTGTCAAGAGAACTGTTTCTATTAACAATACGACTATAGTATCTCCTATCAAGTTCCAGCCATTCAGTATACTTACCTTCACCAACAAATCTGGAATTGCAATAAGGAGAATGAGAGTTACAAGAGACGGTAACGATGTAAGAAGAACAAAGATGGAAGTATTGCTTGAATACGATCCAGCCAGCGTACCAGGTGATAAGGATATAAGATTCTTTACAGTAAGCACACTGGTCGGTCAGATCACAGGTAGTGTAAACCTTAAATCACCTGATGATAAGGTAAAACCTGAGGATTTAAAGGAATAAGAAGTGATATGCATGCCATTCAAATGCATAAAACAAAACAAAAATAATACAAGAAAAAAAGCTTGTTTGATTATTCTTGGATTGTTTTTATGTATATTTATACCGGCAGATGCATCCCAAAATTGTATTCGTACAAAAATAACACCTTTAACCAGTTCAATAACAGAAATCACTTCTTCACAAGGCAACACAAATAATGATCCTTCATTTGAAGAGATTGATGACTTTGCAGATTTAAGCACTTCAGGAGATAACACACTTGGGGTTTGCATTCACAAAAGTGATTCAGCAAGGATATTAAATATTGATTCAAATACAGGCGGCTTGACCCTTTCAAACAGCTTTGCACAGACAGATCCGGTAAACTCAAATGATCCTGGCGCAACAAGAGGAATTTGTTCATTTAATCCTTTAGGAAATCAGATATTTTTCCTGGGAAATGGTCCAAAGAGCGCAGGCTTTGACAGAATCTACATGTACAGAGTAAATGCTTCACAGAAACCAGCTGCACTTGAAAAGCCAGATGGAAACTATTTTTTTACACCAAATGAGCTACCAAGAAATCTTGCTGTTACACCAAACGGGAAATATTTACTTTATATTGAGTCACTTACTTCAAATAATAATTTAGGAAGCATACAGGCAATTGAAATTAAAAATAACACTCTTGAACAAAACTCCGTTGGGCAGGATATTGCAAAAGCTGTTGATGCAGGTACTAATTTTGAAATCACTGGCAATCCTGAATCAGATATAGTTTATGGACTCTTTTCAAATGTAAAACAGGGGAAAAGCGGAAGCGGGGATGGGTTTGCAATATTCCAGGTAAACCAGGAAAATGGTACAACCACTATACTTGCTGAATACAAAAAAGGAAATAATGATTTCCCGCTGCCTTCATTGTTTAATAATCCTTTATTTGCAGGCTTCTCATCTTTAAAAATCGTTGAGAAAGAATCAAGCCTTTATCTTCTAGTATCATATGTTGAAAATAATTCAAAAGAATATCCTGGCTTTAAATACAACACAAAACTTGCAGTCTTTAGGCTCTACCCAAGAGAAAACTCAGCAGAATTAATTCCTGCCGGAAAACCAGTATCCACAGTAGTTCAGATTGCGCCATGCACGGAGAAAAATGTTTCAGGAGTTAGTGGACCCATGGAACTGTCAGGAAAATCAATTTATATAGGAGATTCTAATTCAGAACAAAAAGACAATTATATTACGTCCTTTTATATAGACTGGGGCGAGGTAATCACGGGTTCAGAAGAAAGTAATATATTATATCTCTCCACCATACCAGTAAAAGTCTCTAAACAAGACAATGAAAGAATAACCGATATTTCAGTTACCGGAAACGGTAAATTTATTTATATCGTCCTGGCTAATTCAAAATCAGCATCATTAGCAAAAGTAAGTGGATATACACTTGAAAATTTAAATTTAAGCTGCAGTGTTGTTAGTACGCAAATAGGATCAGGCGGTATATGCAATGCTACTCCTGAAAAAAATTACGTAACTATAACAAAAAATCCGCAGAATATAAAACCGCCAGATGAGGTGATCTTAAATCTGGATGGTTCAGAAAACAACAAGCCTCTTATTCCCTCAGGTTCACAAAATCTTGGTTTCCTGCCAATAATTTCGCCTGAAAGCGGAAGACCTGCTCTTATTCTTCCAACAAAAGGAAGACCACCATTATTTGGTTCTAAGCTACCTAAGCCTCCTGCCAGTTCTTATTCACCACCAAACAATATACCAGGAGTTAAAACTTCAATTAATAGTCTGCTTAATAATCCTAAAAAATCAGCTTCACAGTTACAGCCTACTCAGTCAGCACTTCAGGGAGCTAAGCTACCGGTTTTGCCAGCAACAGCTGACTCACTAAAACCTGCTGAGTCTTCAGCAAAGGATACAGTAAAAGAAATTGCAAAAGAATCTGCTGAAAAAGACAGTGAAAAACCTCTTACGGATGAAGACCTGGATATGGTTCTGGTAGAAGCTGAAGATATTGATGAAAATGAAGAAGGAGATATTAAAATAGATGATCTTGATGTTGTGCTTTTAGCTTCAGACACATCTGAAATTAATATAAATCCCCCGAATATTGATCTAAACACACTTGATCTGAGTGGGAATTATTTGCCAATCACCGCACCAAAAATACCATGGATATCACTCAATACAATAAGTATTGAAGAAGCAAAAATTGAAGCAGTTAAAGAAAGCATAGATAAAAATACAGAAAAAACTGAAATAAAGGCAAATATTGAACCTAAAAAAGAAATATCACACAGCACTGAAACAAATGGCGGAATCAATGCAGGCTCAGGTGGTTACATAATTACTTTAAAAGGTGGCATTAAACTACATCCAAAAGATCTAAAAAATATAATTTTTGCAGTTACTGAAAACAATAAAGATATAACAGAGGTTGATGCAAAGGCATCATTAATAAATCCTGGCAAACTTCTTACCAGCCTTACACTTCCAGATGATATGAAGTCAGGTACAACAACATTAATTGCGGTTTTAAATAAAGGTGAAGATAAAAAAACTGTGATTTCAAAAGGAAAAATAGATGTTCTCGAATCCCTGGATTTTGAAAACTTGGGTAACAGAAAAGTTAAAATTAATGCAATACCTGCAATAACAAAAATCGAAGGACGGGTAACTGGTAATTCACAAAGGGGCGGGAAAATAATAAGATTAAAAATATATGGGAATAATTTTGCTTCAAGATTTATTCAGGTAGGAAACACAACCTTCATTCCAAACAAATTAAAATCACACACTTTGATATCTTTTGGTAATTCAAATGATATTGAAGTTTTAAGAACAAAAGTAACAACCAAGGGTGATAAAATGCTTGTAACAATAAGAAGCCAGAAAGAAGACATAAGTTCTATACCAATTACAGTAAGCACACCAAAAGGGCAGTACTTTAAAAATAAACTTGGTGTAAAGTTTCTAACGCCTGGTCCTGAGGTAAAAACTCCACTTAAAACCCAATAAAAGAAGTAATACGGATAATTTAAATTGTAATAATTCACAGTGGCATCTTGGTTAACTATATTTCGCTTAGTATAGAATTAGTTAGTTGCAATTTTTAACAACCAAAGGAGCAAATCTTGCCACCTTTAAAGCTTGAACCCAAGGAAGAAACAAACAAAAAGAGAACCATTTTGAGTTTAAAAAATTCACTGTTAAGAAAAAAAGAAATGGTTTCAGTTACAGAAGATGTGCAGTCTTCTCATGGACATCATGGTCTTGTAAGAACATTAAATGCATGGGATCTAGTTAATTTAGGAATTGGCTGTATTATCGGCACAGGAATTTTTGTCCTGACTGGAATTGCTGCTGCAAATTATGCAGGACCCGGTGTATTTTTCTCATTTATTCTTGCCGGGATGGCATGTGCTCTTGCTGCATTTGTATACAGCGAGTTTGCTTCCCTGGTACCGCTTTCAGGAAGCGCATATACCTACATTTATATTACGCTTGGTGAAATGGCTGCCTGGCTTATTGGGTGGACCCTGCTTCTTGAATATCTCGTATCAGTATCTGTTGTTGCAATTGGATGGAGTGCTTATTTTAATAATATGCTCACTAACTTTGGATTAAGCATTCCAAAAATACTAACTGCTTCACCAGGTACAGCAGATGTTCCGGGTGCATTAATGAACATGCCCGCAGCAGCAATAACACTAGCTCTCACTCTCCTGGCAATTGCAGGAATTAAAAACTCCACTGTATTTAATAACATAATTGTTTCAATTAAAGTTTTTGTAGTATTATTTTTTATTGCATTTGGAATTTTCCATGTAAATCCACAGAACTGGCATCCTTTTGTACCAGAAAGAATTTCTACTCCATCAGGACATGCAATGGACATACTTCACCTGCCTTTTAATGATTTAATAATAAGGTTTTTTCAAGGCACATTGCATGTACAACAAACCGATGTTATATACCACTATGGCTGGCAGGGAGTTTTAACTGCCGCAGGAATTGTATTTTTTGCTTATATTGGTTTTGATGCAGTTTCAACCGTAGCAGAAGAAACTAAAAATCCCCAGAGAGATTTGCCTATCGGAATTATAGGTAGTCTAATAATATGCACTATTTTATATCTAGTTGTTTCATTAATTCTTACAGGACTTATACCTGTAGCTATTGATGGAAAGCCAAACCCTGCGCTAACAGGGCATGATGCAGGTGCAGCACTTTCTATAGCATTTACTGCTCTTGGTCATAAATGGGCTGCATTAATAGTAAGTTTTGGTGCAATCTGTGGTATGACAAGCATAATTCTGGTCATGATTGTTGCCCAGGCAAGAATTCTTTTTTCAATGGCTCGTGATGGATTACTTCCTCAATTCTTTAGTTCAATTCATCCAAAATACAGAACACCGTTTTTTTCTACACTAATTACTGGTATCCTCTCAGCGCTTATTGCTGCATTTACTCCTATACTAACAGTTGCAGAACTAACCAGCATTGGCACACTTGCTGCATTTGTTTTCGTATGTCTTGCAGTTTTAATTCTAAGGATTACACAACCAGAACTAAAAGCAAAATTCAGATGCCCCGGAATGCCTTATACTGCAATTGCAGGAATAGTAATAAACTTTCTCCTTATGACAGGGCTTCCTACAGCTACCTGGGTCAGGTTTGTAATCTGGATGTTTATTGGTTTTATTATTTATTTCTTTTATGGTTACTGGTTTAGTAAGTTAAGAATTAAGAGCTAAGCCAGGTATTCTTCCAGCCCCCGGTTTTGCTATTACAGCAGGTTTATTACCACCAGGAGAAGATCCAGTTCGTTCTGCATTATTACCATTTATTTTTTCCCTGTCCCCATCTATATCCATTGCATTTGCCCCTGTCATAAATAAAAATCCTATATTATCCATTCCAACTGCAAGTGTTTCTAATTTGTTCATCCCTGTCCATCTGTATATTAAGTCAGCAGCTGATCCCAAAGTATAAGCCCCTCCACAAATCATATATAAGAAATTACCAATCCCTGTTGAAACACCATCTTTTGTATTAGACCAGCCTTTCTTAAAGAGAGAAAGATCAGCATGCACACCAAACAAATCTCTTAGCGATGAACCTATTGAAAAAAGAGTACCTTTCATGCCTGATAATGCACCTATCAATACCCCCGATAAAATCCCGGTAGATGAAATGAGTAGATTTTTCTCCCCGGTTTCTTTACCCGAGAAAAATTCATTTGTCAGTGGTTTAAGTAATGAACCAACTATACCCATTCCTCCTGTCCTGTTTTGTTTATAATCCTTAAATATATCTTGAAAAACAATACCAACAGCATCTTTGAGTTTTACCATGCTGTCAGTTAAACTACTATAATTGTTAAAAGTATTCACTCCATTTTTAGTATATTTTTTAGCAATTCGATCATTATGAGCAACATCTTTTAAAAATGCTGGTATCTGATCAAAGGCACTACCTGGACCTTTTGCAAAATACATAAAAGCATTTGGGAAAAAAGATGAAAAAGAAACAAGCGAGTAACCAATAGCACCTGGCAGACAATTATCAAACAGATTTTTTAATGCACCATATATACCGTTAAAAAAGTAAGTAAACCTGTTTGCAACATTTGCATTTCTATCCCAGTATTCATCTTCCTGTCCGCCAAAATTAGCTTTTACAAAAGTCATCAGCGAAGAAACACCAGCTACAAATGCACTTGGAACAATTACACTTTTAAACCCTATATCTAAGTATTTATTTAATCTTTCTTTTCTTTCTTCGTTATTTAACTGGTTAAATGGTTTTCTTGGAGTAGTTCCGTTACCTGCAGACACCACAGCTTGACTGTTTCCTCCTGTTAATTTGTCTACAGTATTACCACTCATTTAACTAATAACTCCTATTCATCAAATACAGATAAAAGAAAAACTGAAATCAGTTTTTTCCTGTCAAATAATTCCAAATGATGCCTAATTTTAATTTTGAATTTCATATTAACTAAATATAAAAGACCTAGAGAGCCATTTATAAAGGTTCTTAAATATACTTTTATCGTAGCAAAAATGAGTAATAGCAGTAAATTAGAAAAATAAAAAAAAGCTTAACATTCACATTAATTAAGATTGTAATGAACTTGTAACCCATTTATAAAGCAATATTGTCATGGGTTAAGAAAAAAGGTTAAAACCTATAGCCGTAAATTCCTTGAAATAATAGGCTGAACATTAATTATTAACCTATGTTTCTTTGGCTTAATTAAGAACGATGCTGAAGTTATACCTTCCGGTGTAGCTATAACCAGCACTGAATCAGTTACTTCAGTTATACGCTCAGGCAGAATAAAATGAATCCTCATAAACTTACTTCTCTTCCGGACAATTCTCTTTTTAATATTAGAATGCAAATCGCTTGGATAAATTGTTACCGAGGTATGGGGATCAGGGGCTTGTTTATTTCGACTAAAGTTTATTTCATCATCCTGTGCATATAATATCTTTCTGCTTGCAAAGTTAAAGCCTCTTACCCTTAGCATCATTCTTCTGCCCCTCTTTATAACAATTATTCTGTTAATGACAGGCTTACCAATATCTTTTCTGATTGGATTTCTTATAGTTACTATTTCAACATCATATGGATCAATAATCTGAATAATCCCTGTTAACTCTTTACCATCAGCAAAGTGCAGTGTTACATTTGATTCTCCAGGAAGCATTTCATCAGGAATAGTTATTGTAAATATAAACCTGTCATTGCTGCTAGGAACATTTGTTACTTTAAATGGAATATTTTCAAATCTGTTACCATCACTGTCTTCAAGATCAACAGAAACAACATTTATTTCTTCAGGTATAAATGATAACTTAACCTCAAATGAAGGGTTTGATCCAATATATGCAAATCCTATTTTGCCAACAAATTCATCAGTTACAAGAGGCAATTCAATAATTTTAGGTAATTTTGGCGTAGAAACTATTTCAAGAAATTCTGCTTCATCTATTTCTAACCCACCTCTACCTAATAAACATGTTCCATCTGAAAACTGATCTTCAAGTTTACACAAAGGTAACCCAAGTAATTCACATGTTGGTGAACCGCTTGACGAACAAACAAACACATAAGGACCAGGACATTTCACAATACTATTTTCACAGAATGGAACTGAAGGATTTCCTCCAGCTCCAGAGGTAGAACTGGTAGTCGTATCAATAACAAGTTCTGATGTTGTTCCACCAGTTGTACCAGAAGTTGTGCTAGAAATTGAACTAACTCTTGCACCTCCACCTCCACCAGATGAAGAACTGCTTGAACTTGACGACGATGAACTACTGCCTGATGAGCTGCTTGAACTTGACGAGCTACTCGTTGTATTTCCTATTCCTCCACTCGATGAAGAACTGCTTGAACTTGATGACGATGAACTACTACCTGATGAGCTGCTTGAACTTGACGAGCTGCTCGTTGTATTTCCACCTCCGCTCGATGAAGAACTGCTTGAGCTAGATGAACTACTCGTTGTATTTCCTATTCCTCCACTCGATGAAGAACTGCTTGAACTTGACGACGATGAACTACTGCCTGATGAGCTGCTTGAGCTAGATGAACTACTCGTTGTATTTCCTATTCCTCCACTCGATGAAGAACTGCTTGAGCTAGATGAACTACTCGTTGTATTTCCTATTCCTCCACTCGATGAAGAACTGCTTGAGCTAGATGAGCTACTCGTTGTATTTCCACCTCCGCTCGATGAAGAACTGCTTGAACTTGAGGACGATGAACTACTGCCTGATGAGCTGCTTGAACTTGAGGAACTACTCGTTGTATTTCCACCTCCGCTCGATGAAGAACTGCTTGAGCTAGATGAACTACTCGTTGTATTTCCTATTCCTCCACTCGATGAAGAACTGCTTGAACTTGACGACGATGAACTACTGCCTGATGAGCTGCTTGAGCTAGATGAACTACTCGTTGTATTTCCACCTCCGCTCGATGAAGAACTGCTTGAACTTGAGGACGATGAACTACTGCCTGATGAGCTGCTTGAACTTGAGGAACTACTCGTTGTATTTCCACCTCCGCTCGATGAAGAACTGCTTGAACTTGATGACGATGAACTACTGCCTGATGAGCTGCTTGAACTTGACGAGCTACTCGTTGTATTTCCACCTCCGCTCGATGAAGAACTGCTTGAACTTGAGGAACTAAGCTGCGCGTATACAGGATTTATTAAATTAACCTCTTTTGAGAATGAAGGTATATAAAATAGATTTTTGAAATTTATATTTAGTGTTACAAGTATGGGAGTATTTACAAGAAATA
>Ga0080064_1006901_pt1 | contig 11889 bp, 8 predicted proteins | sample Subgrocontami54m_FD_69260 | JGI IMG/M metagenome (GOLD analysis project Ga0080064, IMG submission 69260) | Subsurface groundwater microbial communities from S. Glens Falls, New York, USA - GMW46 contaminated, 5.4 m (SPADES assembly) (version 2) ...
GCAGACGCTCGCGGCTTACGGCGTTTCGAAAACTACCGATATAGAATCCTGTTTCATTGCGGTAAGCTCGATCTGCTGCCCGCTATATAGAACTTTCACCCATTAAGATCCCCGAAGAACCCAAAAGAAGGCCTCGCAATACGCCCGCTCCCTCATCGAGGCGTCGCTCGACCCGCTCGTCACGATTTCGCCCGACGGCAAGATCACCGACGTCAACGACGCCTCCGCGCAGGCGACCGGCATCCCGCGCGACCGGCTGATCGGCACGGATTTCTCGGATTATTTCACCGCGCCGGACAAGGCGCGCGAGGGTTACCAGCAGGTGTTCTCGCAGGGTTTCGTGCGCGACTACCCGCTGGCCATCCGACACGCCTCCGGCCGGGTGACCGACGTGCTCTACAACGCCAGCCTCTATCGCGACGAACGCGGCAACGTGCTCGGGGTGTTCGCCGCCGCCCGCGACGTGACGGCACGCAAGCTGGCCGAGGCCAAGCAGCGGCTGGCCGCCGCCTACTCCCGCAGCCTGATCGAGGCGTCGGTCGACCCGCTGGTCACGATCAACGCCGAGGGCAAGATCACCGACGTCAACCAGGCGACCGAGATGGTCACCGGCATTCCGCGGCAGCGGCTGATCGGCACGGATTTTTCGGATTACTTCACCGAGCCGCACAAGGCGCGCGAAGGCTACCAGCAGGTTTTCTCGCAGGGCTTCGTGAAGGACTACCCGCTCGCCATCCGCCACGCGTCGGGCCGGCTCACCGACGTGCTCTACAACGCGAGCGTGTACAAGGACGAGAAGGGCGCGGTGATCGGCGTGTTTGCGGCCGCGCGCGACGTGACCGACCGCAAGATGGCCGAGGAACTCCAGCGCGCCTCCTCCGCCTACGCCCGCTCGCTGATCGAGGCTTCCCTCGACCCGCTCGTCACGATCAGCTCCGACGGCAAGATCACCGACGTCAACGACGCTTCGGTCGAGGCGACCGGCGTGCCGCGCGAGCAGCTCGTGGGCACGGATTTCTCCGACTACTTCACGGAGCCGGAAAAGGCCCGCGAGGGCTACCGGCAGGTTTTCTCGAGGGGCTTCGTGCGCGATTACCCGCTGGCCATCCGGCACACCTCGGGCCGCGTGACCGACGTGCTCTACAACGCCAGCGTGTTCAAGGGCGACAAGGGCATCGTGCTCGGCGCGTTCGCCGCCGCGCGCGACATCACCGCGTTGAAACAGGCCTCCCAATACGCGCGCTCGCTGATCGAGGCGTCGCTCGATCCGCTCGTGACGATTTCACCCGACGGCAAGATCACCGACGTGAACGAAGCCTCCGCGCAGGCCACCGGCGTGTCGCGCGACAAGCTGATCGGCACGGATTTTTCGGATTACTTCACCGCGCCGGAGAAGGCGCGCGAAGGCTACCAGCAGGTGTTCTCGCAGGGGTTCGTGCGCGACTACCCGCTGGCCATCCGGCACACGAGCGGCCGGCTGATCGACGTGCTCTACAACGCCAGCGTCTACAAGGATGGCAAGGGCCGCGTGCTCGGGGTATTTGCGGCGGCGCGCGATGTCACCGAGCGCCGCCGTTACGAACAGTCGCTGCAGGAGGCGAGCCGGATGAAGAGCGAGTTCCTGGCCAACATGTCGCACGAACTGCGCACGCCGCTCAATGGCATCATCGGGTTCTCCGAGTTCGTCGTCGATGGCAAGCCAGGGCCGCTCAATCCGAAACAGAAGGAATACGTCACCGACATCCTCAACAACGGCCGGCATCTCCTCCAGCTCATCAACGACGTGCTCGATCTCTCGAAAGTGGAGGCGGGCAAGATGGAATTCGTGGCGGAGGAATTCGCCCCCGCCCGCGCGATCGAGGAAGTGTGCGCGGTCGCCAAGGCCCTGGCGCAAAAAAAACACATCGTGCTGCACCGCGAAATTTCGCCCGCGCTGGGGACGGTCGTGCTGGACCAGCAGAAGTTCAAGCAGGTGCTCTACAACCTGCTCTCGAATGCGGTGAAGTTCACCGAGGACGGCGGTCTTGTCGAAATCACCGCCCATCCGCACACGCAGAACCGGTTCATCGTCTCGGTGCGCGACACGGGCATCGGGATCAAGCCGGCGGACTTCCCGCGGCTCTTCCGCGAGTTCGAGCAGCTCGACGCCAGCACCGCGCGCAAATACGAGGGCACCGGACTCGGGCTCGCCATCACCAAGAAGATCGTCGAGTTCCAGAAGGGCTATATCACCGTCGAGAGTGAAGTGGGCAAGGGCAGCACGTTCTCGATCGTGCTGCCGAGGAAGGCCGAATGAACGCCGGGAAGCCTTCGCCTTGGACCACGGACCAGGGACCAAGGACCAGGGACCTCGAGCCCGCAGGGTCGGCGCTTGCGGCGGACCTTCCGAGGGACCGCGTTTCCGGTTTCATTCCGGGGCCCTGCGTTCTGCTGGCCAGCAGAACAGGCCCTGCGCAATCCCGGCCCACCGCAAGCGATGGCCCTCCATTCCCCATGAACACCGCGGCCCTTTTCGGTGGCTGCGAGCGCCAGCGAGCGGACCAGCCACCACTCGCTGGCGCTCGCGGCTGCGATTTCGAGCCAACCGCATGAACACCGCCGCGCTCATTCTCGTCGTCGACGACAATGCCACGAATCTCAAGCTCGTGGCCGACGTGCTCGAGTTTGAAGGCTGCCGCATCATCACCGCGGCCGACGCCGAGGTGGCGCAGACCATCATTGCGCGCACGCCGCCGGAATTGATCCTGATGGACATCGCGCTGCCCGGCATGGACGGGCTCACGCTCACGCGGCTGCTCAAAGCCGACCCGAAGACGCAGCACATCCGCGTCGTCGCGCTCACCGCTTTCGCGATGAAGGGCGACGACAACAAGGCCGTCGCCGCCGGTTGCGAAGGCTACATCACCAAGCCGATCGACACGCGGAAGTTTCCCGCGCAGGTCGCCGCCTTTCTCGCCAACCTCCCGGCGAAGTCCGTCGAAAAAATCTGAACGTCACGTCCGCATTCTTCCTCCCATGAAAATTCTCATCATCGAAGACGATCCCGTCAGCTTGAAGCTCGCCAGCGAGGTTCTCCAAACCGGAGGCCACATCATCATGCTCGCGGCGTCCGCAGACCAGGCCATCCGCTCGATCAACGCAGTCCGGCCGGATGTCATCCTGCTCGATCTGCGGCTGCCCGGCATCAAGGGCATCGGCGTCGCGCGCCAGTGCCGCGAGGACGTCGCTACGCGCGACATCCCCATCATCGCGGTCACGGCGTTTTCATCCGACTACGGCCGGGGCGATGCGCTGAAAGCCGGGTGCGATGAGTACATCGTCAAACCGATTAACACGCGGACGCTCCTGCAGCAGGTGGATGACGTCGTGGCGGCGAAAGCGCTGGAAGTCAGCGCTCGGAGCTGAGCCGTGGACACCGTCACGCCCATAGGGCCTGTCCGTGTAGGGCCTGTGCGCAGGGCCAAACCGTCCAGACCGGGTCCGGCGCCCGCCGTCGCTGCGCTATGGCGAGGCAAGCAAGCGGCGTCCCTGCGCTCTAATCCCCACCCATGAACATTCTCATCGTCGACGACATCGCCATCAACCGGAAACTGCTCCGCGCCCAGCTCGAGGCGGAGGCGCACACCGTGACCGAGGCCGCCGATGGCGTCGAGGCGTTGCAGATCCTCGCGCGCGAAACCATCGACGCGGTCATCTCCGACATCCTGATGCCGCGGATGGATGGCTACCGGCTCTGCCACGAAATCCGCAAGAGTGCCGCGTGGTCGCATCTGCCGTTCATCCTTTTCAGCAGCACTTACACTTCGCCAGCCGACGTGCGCCTCGGCACCACCGTCGGCGCGGATCAATTCATCGCGAAGCCGGCGCCGGTGGCCACGATCATCGGTGCGTTGCGGCTGGCCACGACCGCGCCCGTTGCGCGTTCCTCGGAGCTGCCGGGCGAAACCTCCGTCCTCCAGGCCTACAGCACCGTGCTCGTGGCCAAGCTGGAGGAAAAGAATTCAGAACTGCAGACCGCGCTCGATTCGTTGCAGCGCGCGCACGATCGGATCGCGGAGATCAACGCCCGGCTGGAGCACCGCGTGGCCGAGCGCACCGCGGAACTGGAAAAAACAAACGACGAACTGCGGGCGACGCTCGCCGAGGTGAAAGTGCTGTCGGGGCTGCTGCCGATCTGCGCCTACTGCAAAAAAATCCGCGACGACAAGAACTACTGGCAGTCCGTCGAGGGTTACATTTCCCATCATACCGCGGCGGAGTTCACCCACGGCTGCTGCCCTGACTGTTATGAAAAACAGTCCGCGCTGCTCGACCGGCTCTTCCCGGACAGCCTGCCACCCTCCTCATGAAGATTCTGATTGTCGACGATCAGCCAACGAACCTGAGGCTCCTGCGCGCGCAACTCGAGACCGAGGGCCACGTGGTGACGCAGGCGGCCGATGGGATCGCCGCGCTCGAGGTCCTCGAACGCGATCCGGTCGACGCGCTGATCACCGACATCCTCATGCCGCGGATGGATGGCTACCGGTTGTGCCACGAAGTGCGGAAGAACTCCGCGCTGCGGGCCACCCCGATCGTCATCTACACCTCGACCTACACCTCGCCGGGCGACGAGAAGCTGGCCCGCGACGTGGGTGCGGATGCTTATCTCCGCAAGCCCGCCAGCGTGACCGAAATCGTCGGCGCGCTGCACCGCGTGACGAGTGGCGGAATCACGCGTTCGTCCGTCCCGTTGCCCACCGAACTCACGGTGATGCAGGAATACAGCGAACGCCTGATCGCCAAGCTGGAGGAGAAGAACATCGAGTTGCTGGTCCGCGGCACGGCGATGGAAACCGCGGGCAGCGCCGTGATGATCACCGACGCGAAAGGCGTCATCCTCTGGACGAATCCCGCCTTCACCGCGCAGACCGGCTACCCGGCGGAGGAAGCGCTCGGCCGCACGCCGCGGATCCTGAAATCCGGCCGGCAGGATGCGGCGTTCTACAAGAAATTCTGGGCGACGATCCTCGCGGGAGAAACCTGGCGCGGCGAATTCACCAACCGCCGGAAGGACGGCGCCGTTTATTACGACGAGCACACCGTCACGCCCGTGCGCAGCAGCGGCGGCGCCATCACGCATTTCATCGGCATCATGCATGATGTGACGGCGCGCAAGCAGGCCGAGGAGGAGGTGCGCGCCACGCAGTCGAAATTGCGTCACCTCGTCGATCACACTCCGGCCGTGCTCTACGCGCTGAAACTCGAGGGCGAGGCCATCATTCCCTACATGGGGAGCGAGAATATTTCCCGGCTGCTGGGTTTCACCGTGGCGGAAACCCTCAGCATGGACTGGTGGCTGGGGCAGCTGCACCCCGACGATCGCGAACGGGCGATGGCCAGCATCCCCGAGGCCATCACGCACGGAACGAGCCACACCGAGTATCGGCTGCGGCACAAGGATGGCGGCTACCATTGGGTGGATGACCATCGCCGCCTCGTGCGCAACGCGGCCGGCCAGCCGGCCGAGCTGATCGGCGTATGGACCGATGTCACCGAGCGAAAGCGGGCGGAAGAAGTATTGCGGGGAGTGGCGACGCAGCAATCGGACCGGCAGGGGAAACAGATCGTCGTGGACATGGGGATCATTGCCCTCGGGGTCGCGCTGATCTTCGTGCTCGGCGATGCGTTCGGCTGGTTCAAATGGATTTTTGTGATGATGGCGAGCGAGAGGTTGCATCCGCTGGCCGATGAAGCGGTCGCGGCGCTGGGCTTCCTCGTGGTGGCCATGCTGGTTTTCTCGATTCGCCGCTGGTGGGAAAACCGGTCCGAGGTCACGGCGCAGCGCCGGGTGGCGGAGGCATTGCAGATTCTGCACGCCGAACTCGAGGCGCGCATCCAGCGGAGCACGGCGAAATTGCGCGAGGCCAACGATGCGTTGCGCGCCGAGGCGGTCGTGCGGCAGCGCGCCGAGCAATCGCTGCGTGAAAGCGAGGAGCGCTACCGGTTGCTGTTCGAACATTCCCCCGATGTCATCTATTCGATCGCGCCGTCGGGTGCCTTGGTGTCGCTCAACCCCGCATTCGAAACCATGTCCGGCTGGCCGCGCGCGCAATGGCTCGACCAGCCGTTTATTCAACTCATTCATCCCGATGATCAGGCCCGCGTCCGCGAGCGATTCCAAGCCGTCCTGGGCGGTGCTGAGCCTCTGGCAAACTTCGAGCTGCGCGTGAACGCCGCCGATGGCGGGACCCGCGATCTCGAGATCACCGGCTTTCAAAGCCGGCTGGGCGACGGTCAGCTCGTGTTGCACGGCATCGGCCGGGATATCACCGAGCGCAAGCGTGCGGAACTCGCGACGCGCCGGCTTGCGGCCATCGTCGAATCCTCCGCCGACGCGATTTTCAGCAGGGACCTGCATGGCATCGTGACGAGCTGGAACCGCGGCGCGGAAAAACTTTTCGGCTACACCGCGGGCGAAATGATCGGATCGTCCGTCGGGCAGTTCGTCCCGGCCGACCGGCCGGAGGAGGGAAATCAAATTCTGACCACGATCGCCCGCGGCGAGAGGCTGGAACACTTCGAGACGCTGCGCCAATGCAAGGACGGACGGCTGCTCGACGTCTCGATTACCCTGTCACCCATCCACGACGCCAGCGACAGGATTGTCGGCGCGTCGATCGTCGCACGTGACATTTCCGAGCAAAAGACGAGCACCCGGGCGCTGGAGTTGAGCGAGCGACGATTCAAGTCGCTGTTCGAGCAAGCGGCAGTGGGGGTGGCGCAATCCAGCGTCGTGCCCGGACGATTTGTGGAGGTGAACCAATGCTTCTGTGCGATCACCGGCTACAGCCGCGAGGAATTGCTGCAACGCACATTCGCCGACTTCACTCATCCGCAGGACGTTGATCTCACCATGAACCTGAGGCAGCAGGTGCTCTCGGGGGCCATCCGCGACTATACTCAGGAGCAGCGCTACGTGCGGAAAGACGGTTCCGTCGTGTGGGTCAACCTGACGGTCTCGGCCATGTGGGCGCCCGGCGAGACTCCGGATTATTTCATCGGCGTCGTGCAGGATATTACGGAGCGGAAAAAAATCGAGGAGCAGTTTCGCCAGGCCCAGAAAATGGAGGCCGTCGGCACGCTGGCCGGCGGCATCGCGCACGATTTCAACAACATCCTCGCTGCGATCAACGGCTATGCCGAACTGGCGAAGATGGAAAGCAGCGCCAACGCTGAAATCACCGAGTACCTGGAGGCGGTGCTGCTCGCCAGTCGGCGCGCCATGGATCTGGTCCGGCGCATTCTCACCTTCAGCCGCCACCAGGAAACGCAGCGCATGGTGATTCACCTCGGCCCCGTGGTGTCGGAAGTGCTCCAACTCCTGCGCGCGACCATACCCGCGCCGATTGAGTTCGAAAGCTCGCTGACCGAAGAAGCGCCGGCCGTGCTGGCCGACGCCTCGCAAGTTCACCAGGTTCTCATGAACCTCGGCACGAACGCCGCCTACGCCATGCGGGACCGACCGGGCCGGTTCACGGTGAAGCTGGAGAACGTGCGGATCGATGACGATATGGTCGCGACAATACCCGGGCTGCGGCCTGGCTGTTACGCGCGCCTGACGGTGAGCGACACCGGCCACGGCATGAATGCCGCGATCCGCAGTCGCATCTTTGAACCGTTCTTCACGACGAAGCCACCGGGCAAGGGCACGGGATTGGGCCTCTCGGTCGTGCACGGCATCATGCAGAATCATGACGGCGTCGTGACGGTCTACAGTCATCCAGGTGAGGGCACGACGTTTCACCTGTATTTCCCGGCGCATGCTGGCGCGGAAGCCTCACTGGTGGAGGGGCCGGGCAAGGTCCCGCGCGGCCAGGGCGAACGGGTTCTTTTTGTCGACGACGAGCTGCCGCTGGCGCGGCTCGGACAAAAGATCCTGGAACGACTGGGCTATGTCGTGGACGCGCGGACGAACCCGCGGGAGGCGCTTGAAGCCTTTCTCGCAAAACCGACCGCCTATGATCTGGTGTTGACCGATGAGATGATGCCCGGGCTGACGGGCAGTGAGCTGGCGAGGCGGATTCACGCAATCCGGCCGGACCTGCCGGTTGTCCTCGTCACCGGTTATACGGCGACGCTGACCCCGGAGCGCGTCGAGGCGCTCGGGATAGCGAAACTGCTTCTAAAACCGCTTTCGGTGGAGGCCCTCGCGACCGTCGCCCACCAAGTGTTGAGCAAAACAAGAAAATAAGAGCGCCGTGAAAAAAATCCTCCTCGTCGATGACGACGACTCATTCCGCAAAATGCTGCGGCTGACTCTGGTCAAGATCGGTTACCATGTCGTGGAGGCGCGCGATGGTAATGAAGCGCTGAAGCTTCATCGTGACGTGTCGCCGGATGTCGTGTTGAGCGACCTCATCATGCCGGAAAAGGAAGGTTTGGAGACAATCCGGGAGCTCCGGCGCCTGCATCCGGAAGCAAAAATCGTGGCCATGTCCGGCGGTGGGCGTGTGACCGCCACGGACTATCTGCGGATCGCCAAGGCGATGGGCGCGGATCGGACGCTCGCGAAACCGTTCTCGACCGATGAGCTCACGATCACCCTGGACAGTCTCCTGAACAAGGATCCGCGGCCCGCATGGCCAGGGTCGCATCCCTCGGCCGGGGCAAGTCGAGACGGGCCGGCGGGTGGGGAAGAGCCGGTGGGGCGATGACAGCGCAACCAAACCCAAACCATCTTACAGGAGGTCGCAGAGACCGCAGAGAGAATCCATGAAGGGAATCTTCCCTCTGCTTCCTCCGCGAGCTCCTGTAAAATTCAGCGGTTTGAAATCGTCGCAAAGATGAACGATTCGGACCGGAAATTTCGCACCGCGGCTAACACCGCAACCACAAACCCAAGCCATCTTACAGGAGGTCGCAGAGACCGCAGAGAAAATCCATGAAGGGAATCTTCCCTCTGCTTCCTCCGCGAGCTCTCAACAAACATCAAGCCGCCAAGCCTCCAACAGAAGAGCGCGAAGAGCACGAAGAAGAATCGAGCGGGTTGAATGCCGGCCGCCCTCTTCGTGGCCTTCGCGTCCTTCTGTTCAACGGTTTGATGCGACGCAGATGCAAAACCATATTGCTTGGCACGTTTGTTCACGGACATCGCCCACCATCTGCGGGGCTTTGGGCTCCTGTAAAATTCAGCGGTTTGAAATCGTCGCAAAGATGAACGATTCGGACCGATATGAGCCTACCGCGGCCTGCGGCCGCAACCAAAGGACAATTTTGATGGGACACAGAGGTCACGGAGGGAAGAGGGAGGTCACAGAGCAAGACACCACAGGCGTTTGGCTCTGTGCCCTCTGGTTCGACCTCTGTGCCTCAAAGGATCAAAGTGTTGTTTTCCTGCGTGCAAATTTTTTGGGACACAGAGTTCCTGGCGCGGCGCAGCCGCATCGGAACCCAAGCCTCAGCACAGGAGGGCGCAGAGATAGCAGAGAAAAGGCATGGCTGGCGTTGGACGACTCCTCTGCTGGCCGCCTGGAATCGTCGCGTTTGTGCACGATGTAGAGCGATAGTCACACACTCCTGAGCTGAGTGAAGTTCGTCGCAGCCTGTTGTAGCGGAACGCGTGAGCTTTCCGCTACGGGGTGAAATTTCCAGGCTTATGCGAGCTGTCCGCCCGGCGCGGGTGAGCGCTGGCCGTGCTCGACGGTCGTTTGCCGTCGTTCGTCGCAGGAATCCGGCGGTTCGTCGCAGATCGCGTTTATCCGCTTGAATCGCGGCGGCCGGCGGCGGATGAACGCTCGCAGAATGGACAAGCGCTGGACTCATTACTCCGTCCTGGTCGGCGGCTGGATATTTCTCGGCTTCATTCTGTCGCTCGAGGTCTACTTCAACCTGCGCGTGCAGCTGGGCGCGGACCGGGTGGATTTCATCGAGGCGGCCATGCCGCAGTTCGGCCGCGTGGCGATGTGGGCGCTGCTTGCGCCGCTGATCCTGCGCATGCAGCGGCTGATGCCGCTCAGCCGCGGCGCGTGGTGCGGCGGCGTGGCGTTTCACCTCGGCATGAGTTTCGTCGTGATGGCGACGTACTTCCTCGGGCGGATGTTCGCCTACCGGCTCTTCAACGCGGACCAATGGGAGGGAGGCTTCTGGGAAATGGCGCTGGCCGGTTTCTGGGGCCGCAACCTGATCGACATGGGCTACTACTGGGCCGTGCTCGCCTTCGGCTACAGCCTGGAAATCTATCGCCGCTACAAGCGCGAGGAGCTGAAGGCGGCCCAGCTCGAATCGCGGCTGATGGAAACGGAGCTCAAGGCGCTGCGCGAGCAGCTGCAGCCGCACTTTCTCTTCAACACGCTGAACACGATCGCGGTGCTCGTGCGCGAAAACAAGAACGACGCGGCGGTCAACCTGATCGCGCGACTGAGCGCACTGCTGCGGATGTCGCTCGAGAAATCCCGCGGCCACGAGGTCACGCTGCGGGAGGAAATGGATTTCCTCGAACGGTACATCGACATCCAGAAGGCGCGCTTCTCGGACCGGCTCCGGGTCGACATCGCGATCGAACCGGCGGCGATGGACGCCCGGATTCCGAATCTGCTCCTGCAGCCGCTGGTGGAGAACGCGATCCTCCACGGCGTCGCGCCGAAATCCGGACCCGGCCGCGTCGATGTCGTGGGCCGGATTGCGGAGGGCAAGCTCCACCTCGAGGTCCGCGACGACGGGCCCGGGCTGGGTGACGCGACGAAGCGCCGCCGCGAGGGCGTCGGCTTGAGCAACACGCGCGAACGCATCGCGAAAATCTACGGCGCGAACGGCCACCTCTCGTTGCGCAGCGATCCCGGGCAGGGCGTCTGCGTGCAAATTGTCCTGCCCTGTCGCACATGAGCGATGCCCTGCCTGTTTCGATTCGCGCGCCGGCCGGCGCGGCCGCAGCACGGATTCGCGTGGTGATCGTCGACGACGAGCCGACGGCGCGGCGCGGCGTGCGGCTGTTGCTCGAACGCGATCCGGAGGTCGAGGTGGTGGGCGAGGCGTCCACTGGCGCCGAGGCCGCGGAGCTGATTCGCCGGGCGCAACCCGATCTCGCTTTCCTCGACGTGCAGATGCCGGGCGCGAGTGGCTTCGAGGCGCTGGAGAGAATTGATCCGGGCGCGGCGCCGGTGGTGGTGTTCGTCACCGCGTACGACGAGCATGCGTTGCGGGCGTTCGAGGTGAACGCCGTCGACTATTTGCTGAAACCCTACGATGACGCGCGGTTCGGGGCGGCGCTGCAACGGGCGAAGCAGGCGGTGCGACGCCGCAGCTCCGACCACGTGCACGCGCGGCTCACGCAGCTGCTCGAATACCTGCAGCAGAACAACGCGGCGTCCGCGACGGCGTTGGCCGGCGAAACGGCGGCGGATCGGATTCTCGTCAAGTCGTCCGGGGAAATCTTCTTCCTGAAGGCCGAGGAGATCGACTGGATCGAGGCGGACGGCGACTACATGAAGTTTCACGGCGGCGGCCGCACCCACCTGATGCGCGAGACGATGGCCCGGCTGGAGGCGCGGCTCGATCCCCGGCGGTTCATCCGGATTCACCGCTCGACCATCGTGAACATCGATCGGCTGCGGAAACTGAGCCCGTCCTTCGCTGGCGAGTACGCGGTGGTCCTGCACGACGGCACGAAGCTGAAGCTGAGCCGGGGGTACCACGAGCGGATCGATACGCTGCTGAAGCAGGCGCGGTGATTCCAATTCGCTTCCAAGTTGAGACGAATGAAATGAATCGTTCTCGTTCTCTTAGCCGGATCAATGCAGTAGCCCGCGAATGGACGCGAATAAACGCGAATGAGATTATCGAGAGAACTCGCTCCACTGAAAGGTGGCGGCACACCGCGCCAACCATGTCCCGTTCTTCCCCTCTGACATT
>Ga0080064_1006903_pt1 | contig 11887 bp, 13 predicted proteins | sample Subgrocontami54m_FD_69260 | JGI IMG/M metagenome (GOLD analysis project Ga0080064, IMG submission 69260) | Subsurface groundwater microbial communities from S. Glens Falls, New York, USA - GMW46 contaminated, 5.4 m (SPADES assembly) (version 2) ...
GTGTTCTTCTGCCTGCAACGCGCCGCGCGGCAGATGATCGCGCAGCACGGCGCCGAGGGACGCGGCGGCCGCATCATCAACATCGCCTCGATCTCCGGGCGCGGCTATGCCGGCGCGTCGAACGCCGCCTATGCCGCCAGCAATGGCGCGGTCATCGCCTTGACCAAAATGGCGGCGCAGCAGCTCGGCCGTTACGACATCAACGTCAACGCGATCTGCCCCGGCGTGACGCGCACCGAGCTCGGCCAGCGCAACGCCGTCGGGCGCGCGGCGCAGCGCGGCATCACGATCGAGGAACTGCAGCGCGAGCAGGAGGCGACCATCCCGATCGGGCGCGCCAACACGCCCGAGGATATCGCCGCGATGGCGGTGTTTCTCGCCTCGCCCGGCGCGCGCAACATCACGGGACAATCCTACAACGTCGATGGCGGCCTCGTGCCGAGCTGAGTCCTCATCGCCGAACCCCGGCGACCGATAAACCGCGCCCCTCGCCCGGGCTTGGGCAGGCCGAGCCCGCAGCGCGGGCGATCCGATGCCGACAGATACCGCGCCGACGCGATAAGGCTATCCCCAGCTGGCCTGGCCGCCGACGGCGGTGATCGTGATATGCCCCATCGTCGTGTCGGCCCTGGCGCCGTGCCAATGGCGTTCGCCGGCCTTGATGTGCACGACATCGCCGACGTTGATCTCATGCTGTTCGTGCTCGTTCGCCACCATGCCGGCGCCCGAGGTGACGACCAGTATCTGGTCGCAGGAATGGGAATGCCAGCCCGTCGTGCAGCCTTGGCTGAAGTTCACGACGCTGCAGTTGTAGTTTGTCGAGTCGCCGGGCTGGATAATCGTCTGGCGCGACCGGGCGACCGGCCCCGTCCATCCCTCAATGCGCTCGGCGCCCTCTACAGGGACGTTCGGTATGTCTTTGAGCGTGACCACCTTCATGACGACTTCCTCCTCGTGTTGACGGGTATCGCGGTACCCGAAGGCCGCAACTGTATCGCCCGCGCAGCAGAAGACCATAAGCGGCTCGATCCGCCTATGACTCCTGCAACGCGGCGCGTCCGAAGGCGCCGGGTCCGGTGCCGCCGTGCCGCCCGATGACGACCGCGGACGGCGATGAACAGGCTGGAACTGCCGCTTCATCGCCCCCGTCCCCGATCCTGAGGCTGCCGGCGGCGTCGCCGAAGCAAAGGGTAGGCGGCGCCCGGCGGGCTGGGCAAGACGCCTGCGCAGCGCTAAACCAACGGCCGGTGCAACGCACAGGGAAACCGACGGGAGGCGCTCGATATGCCGTCTGACACGATGGGGCCGCATGGCCCGCTGCAGGGTGTGAAGGTCGTCGCCTGCTCCACCGCACAGGCCGGCACGGTGCCCTACATGCTGATGGCCGATCTCGGCGCCGAAGTGATCAAGATCGAAGTGCCCGAAATCGGCGACAATTCGCGGGGCTCGACGATCCTGCCCGGCATGCCCAGCACCTATTTCGAGACCAACAATCGCGGCGTCCGCAGCGTCACGCTGAACCTGAAGGCGCCCGAGGGCCGCGAAATCCTGCGCAAGCTGGTCGCCCAGGCCGATATCTTCGGCCAGAATTTCCGGCCCGGAGCGGCCGAAAACAACGGCTTCGGCTACGAGGAATTGCGCCAGGTCAACCCGCGGCTCGTTTATGTGTCGGTGTCGGGCTACGGCCCGCAGGGACCGCATGCGGATTTGCCGGGCACCGACTCGATGGCGCAGGCGCTCGGCGGCATCGCCGAGGCGTACTCGACGCCGGGCCAGCCGCTGCGCACCGGCATCGTCTCGGTCGCCGACGAGACCTGCGCAATCCTCGCCTTCGGCGGCGCGTTGGCGGCGCTGACCCACGCGCGTGCCACCGGCATCGGCCAGAAGGTCGATTGCTCGCTGCTCGGCGGACAGATCCGCCTGATGGGCTGGACCCTGACGACGGCGATGTGGCGCAACCGCGACCCGGTTACCGGCCAGGCCCGCATCACCGGCACCCCCGAGCGGCCCGGCATCAGCGCCAGCTTTAACGACCGCGACGGCAAGCCGCTGGTGTTCCAACTCACCGGCAACCGGCCGTGGCGCAGCGCGATGACCGCGCTCGGGTTTTACGAGGCGCTGGAGGCCGCCGGCTTCGGCGATCTCGGTGTGGTCATCGCGTCGGAGGCGCAGCGCACGGCGCTGCTGCGCCGGCTCGACGAATTATTCGCCACCGGTCTTCGCGACGATTGGGTGGCACGATTGCGCGGGGCCGATATCGTCTCCGCGCCGATCAACACCCTTCTGGAAGCGTCGAACGACCCGGACGTGTTGGCCAACGGCTATGTCGCGGAGGTGCCCTACCCAAAATACGGCAAGACGCTGAAGGTGCACGGCTCGCCGTGGCGCTTCTCCGAGACGCCGGCAAAGATAGGCATCGCACCCGAACTCGGCGCCGACAACGACGCGGTGCTCGCCGGCCTCGGTTATAGCGCGGCACAAATCGACGGGTTGCGACACCGCAAGATCATCTGAGCCGGACGGCCGGCGAAACGCTGCCGCAACCGGCACGGAAGGGCGGCGGCGCGGTGCTTGCTCAACGGCGCGCCGTTCGGCTACAAGGCCGCAGGCGTCTCGTTTCAGGCGACCGGGACCGTACAGGTTCAACCGCCGCACGGAAGGGAAGGCGATGCGACGACTGATCGTTCTCGGCGTCGCGGCCGTGCTTGCCGCGATGGATTCCGGAAAAAAGGCGGCGCATGCCAAGTCGGGGCTGATCGAGCGCGTCAAGGCGTCGCCGCTGTCGGAAGCGGAGGTCGAGAACCGCATGGTCGAATTCCTGCAGCCGTTTGTTCCGCCGGGCGCGTCCCCGATGTGCGGCAACTCGGTGCACCAGGACCGCCGCTTCATGGTGCCTTATCTGCCGCGGCTCGAAGCGTACTTTCATTACCGCAACCTTGACGTGAGCACGCTGAAAGAACTGGTGAAGCGCTGGAAGCCGGAACTCGCGTCCGGCTTCACCAAGCACGGCAAGCACGAGGCGCTCGCCGACATCCATGAGTCGATCGAGGAACTCAAGTACTACCGCGAGCACTTTCTGAAACTCTGAGGCGGTCGGCAATCAGACCCGGCTCGACAGCTTGCGGCTGGGGCCGATCGCGATGCGCGACGTGGGCGCGCACGCGTCACCGATTTACAGTTCACTCGAGCCTGATTTCGCCATCCAGTGTGAGCGTGAGCCCGATGCTGTCGATGGTGAGCTGCATTTTCGCGGCAAACGCTTCGTTGCCTTTGAGCTTGCCGTCGGCAATCGCTTTGGCCACCGCGCGCTCGATCTCGGTCTGCGAGCGCACGCCGACGGTCTTGAGGAACTTGCGGATGCTCATGTTGAAGGTTTCTTCATGCATAGTGCGCTCCTTATGGCGGTCTAACGATTAGCGGTGGGACTTGTAGAAATTGATCAGGCCGTTGGTCGATGCGTCGTAAGCTGAGACCGGATCGCGGCCGGCGAGTTCAGGCAGGATGCGCGCAGCCAGCCGCTTGCCCAGTTCGACGCCAGGTTGATCAAAGGCATTGACGCCCCAGATCGTGTTCTGCACGAAGACCTTGTGCTCGTAGAGCGCGAGCAGCAGTCCCAGCGCGTGCGGCGTCAGTTTTTCGACCAGGATCGAGTTGGTCGGCCGGTTGCCCGGAAATGCGTTGTGCGCGCCACCCGCTGCGGGCGCACCGTTCATCAGCGCCGCGGTCTGCGCGAAAAAATTGGCCATCAGAACCTCGTGATGCCGGCCCAGCGCGTGATGGGGTTGGCACGCCGCGATAAAATCGGCCGGTACCAGACGCGTGCCCTGGTGCAGCAACTGAAAGAACGAGTGCTGGGCATCGGTCCCTGGCGCCCCCCAGATTACCGCGCCGGTATCGTAGTCGACCGGCCCGCCGCTGCCGGTGACGCGCTTGCCACTCGATTCCATATCGAGCTGCTGCAGCCAGGCCGGCAGCAGTGCGAGCGATTCGTCGTACGGCAGGATCGCGTGCGAAGCCGCACCGAAGAAATTGTTGTACCAGACGCCGAGCAGGGCGAGGATGACCGGCAGGTTGCGCTCGAGCGGCGCGGCGCGAAAATGCTCGTCCATTGTCCGCGCGCCGCGCAGTAGCTGCTCGAAGTTATCCATGCCGACCGCAAGCGCGAGCGGCAGTCCGACCGCCGACCACAGCGAGTAGCGGCCGCCGACCCAGTCCCAGAACGGAAATACACGCGCCTCTGCGATGCCGAAGTCGCGCGCGAGCTGCGTATTTGCCGTGACTGCCACCAGATGATTGCCTATGACTGCGTCGTTGCCCAGTGACTGGGCCAGCCAGGCGTGCACCGAGCGCGCGTTGAGCAGCGTCTCCTGCGTGGTAAAGGTCTTGGATACGACGATGACGAGTGTCGCGGCAGCATCGAGGCGCGCCAGCGTGCGGTGTAACGCAGCGCCATCGACGTTCGATACGAAATGCACGCGCAGTCCGGGGCTCGCGTAGGGCGCAAGGGCATGCGTCGCGAGCGCCGGACCCAGGTGCGAGCCGCCGATGCCGATATTGATGATGTCGGTGAATTGTCTGCCGCGGTGGCCCGTGATCCCGCCGGTGCGCACCGCATCGCTGAATTCGCGCATACGCCCGAGTGTGGCGCGAATCTGCGGCATCACGTCTGCGCCGCCCACCGTCACCAGCCGCTCACCGCGCAGCGCGGTATGCAACACGGCGCGGTTTTCGCTCGTGTTGATGGCTTCGCCGTTGAACATGCGCTGCGTCTGGCCTTCCACACCGCGCTCGCGCGCGAGGGTGACGAGCAGCCTGACGGTCTCGGCGGTGACCAGGTTTTTTGAATAGTCGAGCAGCAACTCGCCGAGCTGAAGCGAGAAGTTTCCACTGCGCTGCGGATCGGCGGCGAACAGCTGCGCGATGGCGGTGCCGGCCATCGCTCGCTGGTGCGCTTCGAGCGCCTGCCAGGCGCGGGATTGCGTGAGGGTCGACATTTTCTCGTATGCAATCGTAGCGGCGAACCGCCAACCGACACGATTTTACTGGCTTTCAGGACGCGTGCCCAACTGCACGTAGGGCGCGGCTTCAGCGCGCCGGGTTGTGGTGCCCCGAGCCTGTCTCCACGCTAGAATGCCTTAAACCTCAATCCTGAATCCTATGAACGATGTATTGCAGGCATTCGGCCGCGCGTTTCGCAGCATGCTGCATCCGCGCATGCTGGCGCTGACGATCTGGCCGATGCTCGTCGCACTCGTAGCGTGGCTCGGTCTGGCGTGGTTCTACTGGGACCTATGGTCGCAGTGGCTCAGCGCCATGCTCGCGGCGTCGGACGTCGTCAGCTGGTTGCAGCAGCACGGTTTTTCCGGCGTCGTGCGTTACTCGGTGTGGATGTTGCTTTGGTTGCTGCTCGCACCGACGATACTGATCACCGCGTTGCTGATCGCGGCGCTGGTCGAGATGCCGCTGATCGTCAGCTTCATAGCATCGCGAGATTATCCGGCGCTCGAGCGGCGTCGCGGCGGCACCGTAGCAGGCAGCGTCGTCAACGCGTTGGTCGCGGTGCTCGTATTCGCCGCGCTGTGGATAGTGACATTGCCGCTGTGGCTCACCGGCTTGCTCGCGCCGGTGCTGCCGGTCGTGATCTCGGCGTATCTCAACCAGCGCCTGTTCCGTTACGACGCGTTGTCGGACCACGCCAGCGCGCAGGAATATCGCGCGATCCTGCAATCAAGCAGAGGAAGAATGTACGTGCTCGGCGCGCTGCTTGCGCTGCTCTACTACGTGCCGCTGCTCAATCTGATGGTGCCGGTGTTAAGCGGCCTGGCGTTTACTCATTTTGGCCTCGCGCGGCTTGCCGAGTTGCGCAAGTAAAAAACTTCCCTCGCCCCCGATTACATCCTCATGTGTGCTACACGTGAGGAAAATCCGGGTTATGGGCAGCTTCCCAGAGAAAACCATCAAGGTCCGTGAAGTAACCGGAGTAACCACCCCAGTCTGTCGGGTGCGCCGGCTTCACGATTTTGGCGCCAAAAGCAGCGACGTGCGCCAGCAGCGCGTCCACCTCGGCCGGAGAGCGCACATTGTGGGCAAGAGAAAAGCCGGGGAACCCCGAGCCTTGAGACGATAGCCCGGCATCGGCAGCCAAACTCTCGCGCGGCCAAAGAGCAAGCCATGTTTTTCCGAGTTCGAAGAAAGTAACAGAAGGCGGCGTCTTGAGCCTGGGCAGACGCAGGCACTCCTCGTAGAAATGAGTGGCCCTTTCGAGATCGGCAACGCCGAGGGTAATGAGACTAATGCGTGGTTCCATTTTTGTTTTCGATCACGCACAACGATTGCGCTCAGCGGCTGGCGGCTTTTGGCCGGTCCACTGGAGCGCGTGGTTGGGCGATCTGCTCATACAGAAACTCAGGCGCAAGGTCGGCACCATTGGGCCATGTGACGGTTTCAAGCTCCGGGTGTATCGCAGCTTGGCCGAAGAGCGTCTTGTCTTTCAACGGTTCGAACATGGGACCCCAGAGTTCAGCGCTCAGATCGACGGTCCCGGTGGTGCCATCATTGAAACGGAGCCAAAGCCTATAGCCCTCCAAGCACTTTACCTCAACAACTTTCGGAATCATGACTTACTCCAGCGGTTTGATTGGGTTTAAGGGCTGCCTGGCCCGAGCGCGATTCCAATCTTCAAGCAACTCCACTTGGTGGAGAATACGCCACTCCTCGACCAGACGCATCGTGCGTGTTCCCAGTTTGCCTTCCACGATCGCACCATTATCTATCCGAATGGACGCCTGGTCGCCACCATATTTCGCGTGAAAATGGGGCGGTGAATGATCATTGTAGTACATGGCGATGAGGATACCGAAGAATCGGCTTAATTCGGGCAATTCTGGCTCCCGGAAACGCGTATCGGCGCTATTATCTCGCGCGTCGGCTCAAGACGTTTCTTGATCGTTTCAAGTTTCATAACGTTGCTATAGGTGACAGCCACGGACAAATTGTGTGGCGACGTATTGCTCTTGTCAATACGTTACCGGCAAGCCATGTCCCGAGTCTGGAGAAGGGATGAAGAGTGAAGGGGAAAAGGCAACCAACGCCAAGAGGCTGAAGCAAAAAAAGCACGCGATATACCGCGTGCTTTTTCTGGCGCGCTGAAGCTGCGCCCTACCGGAGCCTTGTCCTGACCGTAGAGAGCGGGTTTAACATCAGCGCGGAATAACGAGTGGGGGCACCCGAATGACGGCTATAGGACTTGATCAGAGCTTCCTTAATTCAGTCTTTCAAAGATGGCGGCAATCCCCTGTCCGCCGCCGATGCACATCGTCACCAGTGCATAGCGCCCGCCGCTGCGCTGCAATTCATACAGCGCTTTGACCGTGACGATGCAGCCGGTGGCGCCGATCGGATGGCCGAGGCCGATGCCGCCGCCATTCGGATTGGTTTTTTTCATGTCGAATCCGAGGTCGCACGCGACGGCCAGCGCCTGCGCGGCAAATGCCTCGTTGGCTTCGATCACGTCCATGTCCTCGATTTTGAGCCCGGCTTTTTCGAGCGCTTTTTTGGACGCCGGCACCGGACCTATGCCCATGTATTTCGGATCGACGCCTGCAAGCGCGTATGACACCAGGCGCGCCATCGGCTTGAGACCTTTCTTCGCGGCGGCGCTTTGCTCCATCAGCACTACCGCGGCGGCGGCATCGTTGATGCCCGACGCATTGCCGGCGGTGATCGAACCGTCTTTCTTGAATACCGCGCGCAATTTCGCCATGCCTTCGAGGCTCGCATCGGCGCGCGGGTGCTCGTCTTTGTCGAACAGCGTCGTGCCTTTGCGCGTCTTGAGCTCGACCGGCAGGATCTGTTCCCTGAAGTAGCCTTTTTCGATCGCGTTGATCGCGCGGCGGTGGCTTTCGACCGCGAACTCATCCTGCTGCTCGCGCGTGATCTTCCATTTCTCGGCGATGTTTTCAGCGGTGATGGCCATGTGCACGGTGTCGAACGGATCGGTCAGCGCGCCGACCATCATGTCGATCGTGCCGCCGTCGTTCATGCGCTGGCCCCAGCGCAGGTTGGGCAGCGTGTACGCGGCGCGGCTCATCGATTCGGCGCCGCCGGCAACGGCCACGTCAGCATCGCCGAGCAGGATCGCCTGGGAAGCGCTGACGATCGCCTGCAGCCCGCTGCCGCACAGGCGGTTTAACGTCAGCGCAGGTGTTTCGTGGGGCAGGCCGCCTTTGATGCACGCAACCCGCGACAAATACATATCCTTGGCTTCCGTGTGGATCACGTTGCCGAACACGACATGGCCGACTTCCTGGGGGGCGACTTTGGCGCGTTTCACGGCTTCGCGCACTACCTGTGCGGCGAGCTCGGTAGGGGCGAGGTCTTTCAGGCTGCCGCCGTAATCACCGATCGCGGTGCGTACCCCGCTGACCACCACCACTTCGCGTCCGTTGCCCATGGGAACTCCTTAAGTCATTGATCGCAATAAAGGTAATCCAGCCCCAGTCTACGCCTGCACCCGAGTAGTGTCGAGATTTGTGCTGCGCCACAGCAAACGCGAGCAATGATGAATGATGAGCGAAAAACCGTGCTGTTGCGATCGCTGTGCGCGCAGCAATTGGCGCTCGATTCCGTATGCGACAATCCCGGTTCATTGGGTACTGTTCGCATGCAAGATACCGTCGCGCGCCACCGGGTGGTTTACCTCACCTATACGATCCTCGATCAGAACGGCGAGCTGTTCGAGCAATACGATCTGCCGGTCGGCTACGTGCACGGCGTCAACGGCCCGCTGTTCGAGAAAATCGAGCGCGCACTCGAAGGCCGGCAAGTCGGCGACCGTATTGAAGTCACGCTGCCACCCGGGGACGGCTTCGGCGACCATAAGCCCGAGCTGACTTTCACCGATGACATCGACAACGTGCCGCCGGAACATCGCCGGCTCGGCTCGCAGGTGATGTTCGAAAACGAGCGCGGCGAGCAGATGGAGCTGCGCGTCACCCGCATCGCAGACGGCAAGCTGACCGTTGACGGCAATCATCCGCTCGCCGGACAGACCGTGAAGTTCGTCGTCACCATCGTTGGCGTGCGTGCGGCGACACCGGAGGAGATTGCCAATGGCGTACCGGCGGGCGGCGAGGCCACGCCCCGAATCCATTAAAGTTTTGCCGCCGGAGAAGGATGTATTTCTTAAGGCATCCTGCGGTGCTCAATGTGTCTTGGGCTTCATATCCGTGCGCCGGTAGAGCCGGTAGCGCTCGACATTGTCACCGGGCCTTGCGCCTTCCCAGATTTTCTGCCACGCCCCGAGCGGTACGGATTCCTCGCTCGCCACGCCCTGCACGAGCATCAAATCGCAGTCGTGCTGCCGCGCGGGATCATCGTGACGGTCGGTGATAATGCTGGCGAAGTAGTGCAGCATCGCGCGCTGCGGCTCGCCGAGGTTGTGGCTCGCGATGCATCGATATTGCGGCGGCAGCGTTTTCTGCAGGTCGGCGATCATCGAACGGTAGCTTTTGCCGGCGTCGACCCAGCCGACGAATAATATCGCGAGCAGCCCCCAGATCGTGGTCATGGTCGCGGTCCACGCGATCACCGGGCGTTCGCGGCTTTTTTTCAGCCGCAGCAGCAGCGCGATCCAGCCCGCGGTATAGAGCGCGGCGAGCGTGAACGGCAGCCATTTGAATCCGGGCCCGTAGCCGGGCTGCAGCGTGTGCAGGTGGGCGTGCAGCTTGGGCGGTATCTCAAGTTCGAGCGCGCTCCAGTAAAACCACGCGGCGATGACGAAAACGCCGCCGCCCATCACGCTGAACCAGTAGATCAGGTTCGCTACGCCGCGCCGCAGCGTGTCGGTCGCCGGCGTTGCCAGCAGTGCAAGCGTGAGCACCAGGGGCAACGCGTACAGTTCACGTGCATCGGCGGACGCGCTCAATACGATGAAGGTCACGGCGAAGCCGGTGAGCGGCAGCGCCAGCGGCGGCTCGAGGATGTTTTTGAGGCGCGCGCGCCACAGCGTCCATCCTGCCAGCGGCAGCGCCGGCAGCGCGTACCACGGCAGAATGCGCAGGTAATGCGCGGTGTCGGCGGACGGGCCGATCGCGCTGGTGCCGAGGAAACGCCCGAAATTGTTGACCCATAGCCATTCGGTGAACAATGCCGGCGCTTGTTTATAAAGGGCCAACGGCCAGATCAGGAGCCAGGGCGCGCAGGCGAGCGCGGCGACCCCCAGAGACACGACGTAACGGCGGGTGCGCCACGCAGGATACAGCGGCAGCAACGCCGCGGTAATGCCGAGTACGCCCGGCGCGAGCAGCCCTTTCGAGAGAAAGCCGATACCGACGCCCGTGCCCAGCCAGAAGCCGCCGAGCGCGGGGCGCCTGAGCGCAACCGCGAAACCGTAGAAGCCGGCGGCAAAGCCGGTCAGCAGCGAGATGTCGGTGATCAGCTGGTGGCTGCGGACCAGGATCCCGAGGCAGCCCATCAGCATCAGCATCGCAAGCCAGCCGCGATTCGCGCCGTAGAGCTCGCGCGCGGCACCGGCGATGAACGCAAACGTGAGCGCCATGTATAGCCCGGTGGTCAGGCGCGCGGCGTCGTGCAATGCAAAGGGCGGCGAGAAGATCGATGCGATTGCCGCCGCGCTCAGGTAAAACAACGGCGGCTTTTCGACGAACGGCTCGTGCGCGAGCATCGGCACCACCCAGTCGCCGTTCTGCAGCAGGCTGTAGACGAGACCGAAAGTGTAGGCCTCATCGGGTTTCCATGGATCGTGGCCGACCAGGCCGGGCAATATCCACGCCGCCGCCAGCACCCAGATCCACAGTAATGCAATCGGCTGCTGTCCTGCGTCCTGAGCGCTGGGAACTGGCGTCATGATCGTATTTTCAGGCGAGCTTGCGCTGGTAGAGCCGCTCGAGGATGCGCAGCGGCGCGCGGGATTCATCCTGCATCGCCGCAACCGGCAGATAAAACGTCTGCTCCAGCAGGAACTGGCCGGCGAGCGCCGCGTGCATCACGCGGTCGGTAAAGACGATCCACGTCGATTGCGCGGGAAACCCGACGCGCGTTCTGGACGCCGACTGCTGGTAGGCATCGTCAAGTTTCGCCTTGTCGTGAAGGTTCAGCATGATGTGATCGTAAGCGCTGCGGCGTCCTTTGGTGATGCGCGTGCGCTCGAGCAGCCACGCGCTGGCCGGCCATTGCGGCGCCACGCGGCCGCGGAAGCGCTGCGCGACCGCGTCGAACGGCTCCCCGAGTTCCCACACGCGCGGCTCATCGAGAGGGTTGACGTTGCAGAACACGCGCAAAATGCGCTGGCCCTGGTTGGGGCGTGAAGCAAAAGCGTCGACGTGCAGCCGCGTGTCGTCTTTGGTGCGCGAACTCTCGCGGCCGCGCGCTTCGACCGGCCGGAAGCTTCCGAGACCCCAGCGCAAATGCGCAGCGTAGCCCGGGCACGTGCACGAGACCAGTTCGCGCGCCTGTCGTGCATAGCGCTCCATCATCGAGGCGAGCGCGCGGCGGTCCTCACCGGTCGCGGAAGTGTGTCTGAGTGCCGCGGCGGCCGGGTCGTAGCTCACGTTTTTCGCCTTGCCATCCGACCACGCCGGCGACAGAAAGCGCCGCTCCGCATCGGTCAGCGTGAATTTCAGCCGCGGCAGAAACAGCACGTTGCCGGTTTCGAGTTCGCGCGTGGCCGCAGCAGCGGCAGCGGGGTCGAGCGGCTGATGCCACTGCGCGAGCTCGAGTGTCGTGAGCCGGCTCATTATTCGATGACTTTCAGCGGCTGGCCCGCGACCGGCTCGCCGCCCGGATACAAGCCGTTAATCAGCCGCCGGGGCGATACCCCCTTCTTGCCGAGCGGCGAAATGCCGGCGGCCTCGGAGAAGGTCGCCCC
>Ga0080064_1006904_pt1 | contig 11885 bp, 7 predicted proteins | sample Subgrocontami54m_FD_69260 | JGI IMG/M metagenome (GOLD analysis project Ga0080064, IMG submission 69260) | Subsurface groundwater microbial communities from S. Glens Falls, New York, USA - GMW46 contaminated, 5.4 m (SPADES assembly) (version 2) ...
AAACACTTCCCGGCTTTCAGCTTGTTTTAACTAGTTGATTTTACACGAATACGTATTTTTGTAAAACCACAATATGGCCAAAATCACCCATGTTCAGAGCAAAAGCCATGAACTTGGGTTACGGCTGGTTTTGGATATAGCTGGAATAATTACCTGGTCGATTTTGGCTGGTCTCACCACCTGGATGTGGATGACAAAAATGGACAATCCCGGATCGGGGCGGACTACGAAAATTCTACCCTGGGATTTGGAGACAATCTTTTTGTGATAACCATTACCTATCTATATAATTAAGGAGAAAGCAACATGGCTTTTAGTGATTTGCGCGATTTCTTGGCACGATTGGAACAAGCCGGTGAACTGCTTAAAATAAATGAAGAAGTTGATACCCGATATGAAGCTTCGGCGGTGCTCAAATCGGTCGGACAGGCCGGGGGGCCAGCGGTTTATTTCAATCAGCTTAAAGGGGCGCAGATGCCGTTGGTAGGCAACCTTTTTGGCAACGTCAAGCGCCTGGCTTTGGCTCTGGAATGCCCACCTGACGAGGTTAACCAAATTTATCTGGAGCGACGGGAGAAGCCGATTCCGCCTCGGCAGGTTCCCGACTCGCCGTGTCAGGAAGTGATCTACCGGGAAAACGAGGTTGACCTTTTGTCGCTGTTGCCCGTCCTCACCTATCATGAAAAGGATGCAGGGCCATATATCACCCAGGGTTTAGTGATTGTACGCGATCCACATTCAGAAGCGCAAAGTTTGGGTATTCACCGTATCCAGGTCAAGGGGCCGCGGCAAGTTTGCATTCAGCTTGTCAGCCACACTTCTACGGTATATAGGGAGCGGGCGGAGGCTCTGGGTGAAGGAGCGGAAATAGCGATAGTTATTGGTGTCGAACCTTCCATCATGCTGGCTTCGATGAGCTGCACGCCCTTCAGCGACAAACTGGCCATGGCCGGCGCGCTGCGGGGGAGTCCCGTAGAGATTTGCCGGGGGCTGGTCAGTCGAGTCAGCTTACCAGCAAAGGTGGAGATTGTCCTGGAAGGGCGGTTTATTCCCGGCGTGCTGGAAGAGGAGGGGCCCTTTGGGGAAAGCACCGGCTACTACATCACTTCACAAAGTCCCGTCGCCAAAATTGAACTGGTTTCAATGCGCCGCAATGCTATTTATGCCGTCTCTGAACCCTGGACGCGGGAGGACGAGATTCTCACTTCCTGGTCCTGGTCCGGCGATCTTTTAAACGCTCTGCGCAAGGATTTTCCCGGAGCGCGAGCGCTGAAGCTGTCATCGATGATGGCCAACTGCGTTGTCTCTCTGACCAAAAGCTCCCCAGGAGAACCCCGGAGGCTGATTTATCGCTTATTGACGATGAATCCGTACCTTAAATATGTCACCGTAGTCGATGATGACATTGATATTGAAAACCGGATGCAGGTTGATTGGGCGCTGACAACCCGTATGCTGCCCGATCGGGGCATCGTCATCTTGCAGGATGTGGATGGCTCGCCCATTGATCCCGGGGTTAAGCTCAGTCCTCAATTGTTGACGAATAAAATCGGCTTTGACGCCACCCGTCCCTGGGGCCGCGATGAGGAGTTTGCCAAAATAGAAGTCCCGCGCCCGGCATGGCAGCGGGCAGCGGCGCTTTTAGCCGGCTGCGGCTGGAAACCTTGAGAGCCCATCCCATCCTCGTTGACGCCGTCCAAAGATATTTCAGCGGAGAAGAAACGAACGAATGAGTGATTTTAATTTATTTGAATTATTGAATTTTAATCCTGAAGAGGGCGTCATTAGGCTCAAAGGGCAAAGAATGCTGCTATTTATGGCGGATGCTATGGGGTTCTTAAGAAAGAGGCTTATTGAAATTTTGGGTGAAAAGATGGCAAGGGGGATTTTTACGAGATTCGGTTTTACTTCCGGATACCATCAGGGCTTGGCAATGAAGGAACTCTTTAAAGGATCTACAATAGAAGAGATTTTAAAAAATGGACAAAGTTTGCAGATTCAGGAGGGCGTAGGAAACATACTTAATTTAAACATTGATTTTACTTTTAAGAATGGGAATTTTCTCGCAGAATGTATTTACACTCACTCTTATGAGGTAGAACAGCATAAGCTCCATATAGGCGGAAGCGCCATACCTGTCTGCTGGACAATGACGGGCTGGGCAAGCGGGTATTGTAGCGGGGTTACGGGAGAAAAAATATATTTTATCGAGGATGAATGTATAGGCAAAGGAGACAAACGTTGTCATGTCATAGGCAAGCCTTTTAAGGAATGGGACAAAAGGATAGAGTCATACTTGGAGTACTTTAAGACGATAAATACCGATAGGGAGATCATAAGGATTAATAGAAAAATAATTTTAAAGGTTGAAGAGCTTAGGAAAAAAGAGAAGAAGCTTGAAAAGCTGGAGGAGATGATTCGAGAAAAAGGGAATTATGGAAATATCATAGGAAATAATAAAGAAATAAAGAAAGTATTTTACCTAATAAATAAGATTGCCGACAGCGAAATTAACGTTGTTATTGAGGGAGAAAGTGGGGTTGGTAAAGAATTAATTGCTGTGGCTATCCATAATAACAGCCTTAGAGCAAACAAAAAATTTATTGCCCTAAATTGTGGAGCGCTTCCTGAGACATTACTAGAGAGTGAGTTGTTCGGTCATGCAAAAGGCTCTTTTACCGGCGCAGATAAGGATAAAAAGGGGCTTTTTGAAGAGGCGGAGGGAGGGACAATATTCCTCGACGAAATCAGTGAGACCTCACCTTCTTTTCAGGTAAAACTTCTACGAGCCATAGAAGAAAAAGAAGTAAGAAGAATAGGAACAAATATTCCGATAAAAATAAATGTCAGAGTTCTTTCGGCAACAAACTCTAATCTTGAAGAACTGGTTAATAAAGAAAAATTTAGGGGCGATCTATACTACAGGTTAAATGGAATTAAACTCTATATTCCTCCCTTAAGAAATAGGAAGGAAGACATCATACCTTTGGTAAAATATTTTATTGGAAGATGTAAAGACGTTGATAAGCCGGTAGATATTTCCTCAGAAGCAAAAGTCCTTCTATTAAAGTATAACTGGCCGGGCAATATTAGAGAGCTAAAGAATGTCATTCAGAGGGCGCTGGCATTAATGGATAATAGTTTTATAGACGTAGATGATCTTCCGGATGAGATTAAAAAGGGAAAGAGCTATCTTGAATCAGACGGGGATATTCCATTAATAGAGTTAGAGAAGAGATATATATTAAGGACCCTTGATAAATATAAAGGGAATAAGATACAAACTGCAAAATCATTAGCTATAGCCCCCAACACTCTCTGGAGAAAATTAAAAGGGTATTCCCTGATGGAGTAATGTTGTTCCATAATGGAATGCCATATTCCATTATGGAACGCATGCGTATATAATAATTCCGATAAACCGCTTATTTTACTATCCAAAATATTTGGCACAAATATAGCTTATACATAGGGCCGTGGCAAGCGGTGCCTTTGTCTCCGTCTGCGCCGTTTTGCGTGCTCGTCATTGTCCTTATAATAAGTTCGATACTTGATCCGAGCTATCCTCTGAGTGAAAGGGATACGCAAAAGTATGGCCAGGGGAAAGCTTCCCGGGTTCTTATCGGTGCGACCGTGAATTGGGAGCTTGAGCCTGAGGAGCAATACGGCGGCGCGCGGTCATTGACACCTGCACGACGCCGGACCCGGAAGATCAGGCGCGGGTGGAAAAGAGGTGGAAAGAATACGGGATTGAGAGATCGCCATTGACAACCTCAAAATTATGACTGTAATTTTTCGAAAAGGAGGAGGGGACTTATGAAAAGATGCGGTTTGGTTTTTAGTTTGGCTGTTCTGTTGTTATTGGGAGCGACTTTTTCCGCTCACGGTTTTAGCCTGCTGGATGACAAGCTTTCCATCAGCGGCTATCTCCAGAACCAGAGTTCTTACCGGTTGGGTAATGAATCCCAGTGGGTAAGCAGTGAGAACCGTCTGCAGGTGGAGATGGTGGGGAAGCTGCACCCCAATTTTGTTGTGGCGGGCACCTTCCGGGGCACCTATGACGCCATATATGACCTGCGGAGCAGCAGCGGCCAGTGGGGGCAGGACTATGCCGGATCTCGCGACGCCCTGAGCAAGGAAGCCAAGGTGCGCGAACTGTATGTGGATACCTCTTTGGGCGGTTGGGATTTCCGGATCGGCCAGCAGCAGATCGTCTGGGGTGAAAGCGATGGCTTGCGGCTGATGGATATTGTCAACCCTCTGGATATGCGGCGGCAGTTCGTAACCCGTGACTGGGAGGATGTTCGCATTCCCCAGATGCTGGTAAAGGCGACTTACGGGATTGATCCGGGGTCCAATTCCTTCTTGGAATTGGTGTGGAACCCCGGCGATGTCAGAAGAGACAGGATATTGGTTGACACTACCATGGGTGAAAATAATAATTCTCCCTGGACGATCTCCAATCCTGCTTTGCTGGGTACTTTGGAGATTGATGCTCCGATTATCATCGCCAGCGGCCCTCTTGCCGGTGTTCCCCTTACCACGACTGCCCCGCCTTTCCTGTTGAACACCGCTCAGTTAAGGCAAGCGGGGATTCTGAATATAGTAGAGGAAGACCCTTCCTGGCTTAATGTCCGCAACAGCGAGTTCGGCGGCCGTCTGGCAGGAACATTGGGCGGTTATTTCCTTACCTTGAATTACTACCAGGGTTTTTCCAAGACGCCGGTTATCCGGTATGAAGGTGGCGGCTTGCTGGGTGCAGGCAACGTCTTCGGCAATCCCGACGTCTTTACGGGCCTTGCTCCGCCTGCGCCGACGCAACTGCCGATGAACGATGTGCTTGGCGCTTATCTGTCCGGCGCTCTTGGCCCCGGCCCCTATAATGGCCTTTTGAAACCCTTTCCCATCATGTTAAGGTACGACTATCCGCGGGAAACCGTGGTCGGTTTCACCTTCAACAAGGCCGCCGGTCTGTGGGTATGGCGTGGTGAGTTCGCCACCTATCTGAACAAACACTATAATAAAGTCGGCCCCCAGGGATGGAGCAACCATATCTCGCCGATAAATGCCGCCATTGAATTTACGGGCGATATGGTGGACGACAAGATCCTGCAGGCCTCCATGCTTGGTTTCGATTATAAGTGTTCTGTTAACTGGCTCAATCCGGAGAAGATGTTTTTCATTTCGGGCCAGGTCTTTAACTACCACATCTTTGATTATGATGATGAGCTGCGCTCCGGCCCCTATATGCAGCAACCCCGCGAGGACACCTATTATTTGTCGCTTTTGATCAACACGGGTTATAACATGGAAAGGATCAACCCGGAGATTTTGGTGGTGTATGATGCATCTGCTACCGGTTGGTACATAAAGCCGCGGGTGGAATTAAGATACGGCGACCACTGGCGTCCCGAGTTAGGCGCGCTGTTCTTTACCGGCGACGACCAGGAACTTCCCTTTGGAGAATTTGACCATAAGGACGAGGTTTACATCCGGCTGAAATATCAGTTCTAAAAGGAGAATGGACATGGCAGATAAAAGTTTTGATGTCGTAATTGTCGGAGGGGGCAATAAGGCCCTGATCGCGGCGATGTATCTCACCAAGTATGCCAAGCTGGAGGTCGGGATATTTGAGGAGCGACATGAGTTGGGGGGCGGTTGGTGTCAGGAGGAGTCGGCGCCCGGTTATCTCGGCAATCCCTGCGCGGCGCATATGACCGCCCAGTATCATATTCCTACCTTTTGGGACTTTCCGGAGTGGGAGACCTATGGGGTGAAAATGGATTATACCAAGTGTGCTGCCGGAAGCCTCTTTAGTGAGGACGATACCTGTCTTATCCAGTATACGGCCTTTCCTGATGTCGATCCCGACCAGGAAAAGACCGCTTCCGAAATCGCCCGGTTCTCTCAGAAGGATGCCGACACCTACCTCAAACTTTGGAAGAATCTGAAGACGAAGTGGGAACCATATATATTGGAGGCATCCTTTAATCCACCACCGCTTCCGGGGCAACCCGATGCGATCGATCGCATGCTCCAGCAGCCTGATTCCGAACTCGATCCCTCCTGGTTTTTCCAGTCGCCGATCCAGATGAATAGAGCCCTCTGGGAGGATCCTCACGTCCGACATAGCTTCAGCAGAATCAATGAATCCCTGGGGTTTGAGGGGGATCAGGCCGGGTCAGGCTTCATGGCCAATATCTGCAACACCATGATGTACTGGCCCATGTCCTGCTGGATAAAAGGGTCCACCCATGTCAAGGCTCATGCTTCCCAGAAGATAATTTTGGAGAACGGCGGGCGCGGTTATGTCAATTCCCCGGTAGAACGCGTCATCATCAAAAACGGCCGGGCCGTGGGCATCAAGTTGGAGGATGGTACCGAGATCGAGGCAAGAAAGGCGGTGCTTACGGACGTTGACCCGGATCAGCTCTGCAACAGGTTGATCGGCAAGGATTATCTCTCTGCCGATCTCTTGCGCAAGATAAATGCGCTCGAGCGGGACTACATCTGTATCATGTGGTACAGTTGGTCCTTCAAGGAGCGGCCCAGGTACAAGGCCGAAGCCTGGAACCCCGATTGCTGGCAGTCGATGGTTGTTGCCTTGGGGGATATGGATGATGAGACGGTCCGACAGGAAGGTTGCGAGAGAAGGATCGGCATATGGCCCACAAAGTTAAACATTGTAGTCTGTTATCATGGGGAGAGTGAGACCAGCCCCGGCGACTCCTTGCTTGCCCCTCAAGATGTCAACTTCACCCTTACTACCGAACAGTTTGTCCTTCCCGCCTGGCGGCTTTCGGAAGAGGAATGGAAGAGAAGAGAGACCCAGCATGCCGAGGAGGTAGTGAAAAAAATGCAGGAGTATGCTCCCAATGTGAGTTGGGACAATATTGGCGGCTATACTCCCGTAACCCCGTATTATACCGCTAAGCGAAGCAGGAACTTTGCCCCGACGGGGAACTGGTGTGTTATAGATAATATTCCCTCCCAGACGGGCAGATTTAGACCTGTCGCTGAGTTGGCGCGTCATAAGGTGCCGGGGATAGAGGGCCTCTACTGCACCGGGTCGGCCTGGCCTCCCTATGGGGCGGGCCACAGCATGCAGGGTTATAATTGCTATAAGATAATGGCTGCAGACCTTCATCTTCCCAAGCCCTGGGATGTAGATGGCAGGCCCTTCTAAGAGATGTGGTCATCATCGGCGAAGACGTCCACGGAAGATTAGACGGAAGGAAATTTATTTTCTAAAGGAGGGGGAAATGGTGATCAAACTGAAAAGACTTTATTTGTCAGCAGCTTTTTTGATGGTGGTTTTATGTCCGGCTTTTTTGGGGGCTTCGGAGTTTCCAACTTATCAGAAGTACACGGGACTCATCAAACCGGGGATAGTAATTACCAAGGAAAACTGGGACCACTATCTGCCGGAGTTGCAAAAACTGACCTCCCCATCGAGACTCAAGTGGTACAGCATGGGGGTGAAGGGGGGTTATATAACCATACCAATTGTGGAAACCACCTATGTTCCGCTCAGCAAGAGTCAATTGGAGGCTACCAGGAAGTATGGTGGTAAATGCCGCGTAGGAGCCGACAATCAGTTGTATGACTGGACAGCCGGAGTTCCCTTCCCTGAACCCAGGAATGGGGTAGAGCTGTACTGGAATGTGTGTCCCGTTCTCGGCCGCTCCAATTCCCATGACGAGGAATACTTTCCCGCCTTCTTTGGCATGTTCCAGGGAGTCAAATATGAGAAACACTTTACCTGGGATTACTATATGCGCAAGTACCGGGGAAGAGTGGATTTTCCTCCGTTAGGGGATCTGCCGGAATTTAAAGAAAAGGGGATATGTTTCAAGGAAGCGCTGGTGATTACCACACCTAATGAAGTGAGGGGCTTTATGCAATTAAGGAGCAGATACTGGGATATTGATAAGGCGGATGATTCTTTTGCCTATATCCCGGCGCTTCGGAGGCTGCGCCGTCTTACCGGTTCTGACCTTACCGATCCCCTGCTAGGAAGCGACATTACGCCGGATGATTTTGAGACGATGAGGCAGAAGATTCATGCCAAAATGAAGTTCAGGGTCGTGGCGCATCAGGATATGCTGGTTCCGAGGACCTACTCAAAAGAACTGCCTCCTCCCTATGATTATACAAAGACTGGTCCCTTCTATAGCGCAAATTGGGAGATAAGGCCCATGTATCAGTTGGAAATAATAATGAACGATCCGAATTATGCGTATTCGAAAAGGGTGCTTTATATAGATGGTGTTCCCTTGGATCAGGGAGGGAGCTTCCTCCTTTTCGCGGGGGATACTTATGATCAGAAAGGCCGTTTGTGGAAGTGTACTGACCACGCGGCTTTTTACGCTGATGCGCAATTAAAGGAAGGACTCAGATCCTTTATGCGTCACTGGATTATCAACTGCCAGACCGACCATATAACGGTCATGCCTACCCCTCCTGGCTATTCGTCGGAGAATTTCAATAAAATATATCCCCTGAAGGATGAAAATTTCACTATCAAGGGCTTGTTGAAGAAGGCACAATAAACTGGCAATTTTAATTTAAATGGTCGGTATTAGGTAATAGAAAAAGGAGAATGGACGTGGCGGATAAGAGTTTTGATGTAGTAATTGTCGGAGGGGGCAATAAGGCTCTGATTGCGGCGATGTATCTCACCAAGTACGCCAAGCTGGAGGTCGGGATATTCGAGGAGCGGCATGAGTTGGGGGGCGGCTGGTGTCAGGAGGAATCGGCGCCAGGTTATCTCGGCAATCCCTGCGCGGCGCATATGACCGCCCAGTATCATATCCCTACCTTTTGGGACTTTCCGGAATGGGAGACCTATGGGGTAAAAATGGATTATACCAAAGTTGGCGCCGGAACTATTTTTAGCGAGGACGATACCTGTCTTATCCAATATACGGCCTTTCCCGATGTCGATCCCGACCAGGAGAAGACCGCTGCCGAGATCGCCCGGTTCTCCCAGAAGGATGCCGACACCTACCTCAAACTTTGGAAGAATCTGAAGACGAAGTGGGAACCATATATATTGGAGGCGTTCTTTAATCCGCCACCGCCGCCGGGGCAGCCCGATGCGATCGACCGCATGCTCCGGCAGCCTGATTCCGAACTCGATCCCTCCTGGTTTTTACAGTCGCCGATCCAGATGAATAGAACCCTCTGGGAGGATCAACATGTGCGTAATGCCTTCAGCCGGGTAAATGAATCATTAGGGATTGAGGGCGATCAGGCCGGCTCAGGTTTTATGGCAAATATCGTAAGCACGATGATCTATTGGCCCATGTCCTGCTGGATAAAAGGTTCCACCCATGTCAAAGCCCATGCCTCCCAGAAGATAATCCTGGAGAATGGCGGGCGCGGTTATGTCAATTCCCCGGTAGAGCGCGTCATCATCAAAAACGGTCGGGCCGTGGGGATCAAGTTGGAGGACGGAACCGAGATTGAGGCAAGAAAGGCGGTGCTTACGGACGTTGACCCGGACCAGCTCTGCAACAAGTTGATCGGCAAGGACTATCTCTCTGCCGATCTCTTGCGCAAGATAAATGCGCTCGAGCGGGACTACATCTGTATCATGTGGTACAGTTGGTCCTTCAAGGAGCGGCCCAGGTACAAGGCCGAAGCTTGGAACCCCGACTGCTGGCAGACGATGTGGATGATGTTAGGAGACATGGATGATGAGACAGTCCGACAGGAAGGTTGCGAGCGCCGGATCGGCATCTGGCCCAGCAAGCTCAACCTGGGGATTGCCTATCATGGGGAGAGTGAGACCAGCCCCGGCGACTCCTTGCTTGCCCCTCAAGATGTCAACTTCACCCTTACTACCGAGCAGTTTGTCCTTCCCGCCTGGCGGCTTTCGGAAGAGGAATGGAAGAGGAGGGAGACCCAGCATGCCGAGGAGGTAGTGAAAAAAATGCAGGAGTATGCGCCCAATGTGAGTTGGGACAATATTGGCGGCTATACTCCCGTAACCCCGTATTATACCGCTAAGCGAAGCAGGAACTTTGCCCCGACGGGGAACTGGTGCGTCATAGATAATATTCCCTCCCAGACGGGCAGATTCAGACCTGTCGCTGAGTTGGCGCGTCATAAGGTTCCGGGTATAGAGGGCCTCTACTGCACCGGGTCGGCATGGCATCCCTATGGGGCGGCCCACAGCATGCAGGGTTATAATTGTTATAAGATAATGGCCGAAGACCTTCATCTTCCCAAACCCTGGGACGTAGATGGCAGGCCCTTCTAAGAGATGTGGTCATCATCGGCGGTGGGCGGCCACGGAAGAGGCGACCATCCAGGCGGGTTTCCGTCACAATGTCCATGCCACCTATTTTATGATGGCCCTTCCATGCTCCGATATATAATGATTTAGGGGAAATTATTTCCTAAAAAAGGGGGGCAGAATGATCAAACTAAAAAGACTTTATTTGTTGGCAGCTTTTTTGATGGGGCTTTTGTGTCCGGCTTTTCTGGGGGCTGAGGAGCTCCCCTCTTATCAGAAATATATGGGGTCCATTAAACCGGGGATAGTAATTACCAAAGAAAACTGGGACCACTATCTGCCGGAGTTGCAAAAACTGCTTCCCCTCTCCAAGGTCAAATTATACGGCATGGGGGTGAAGGAAGGGATGGTAACCATGCCCATTGTGGTAACAACTACCGATTACCAGGTCACCAAGGGGCAAATGGAGGCTACCAAGAAGTATGCCGGTAAATGCCGCGTAGGAGCCGATAATCAGTTGTATGATTGGGTAGCCGGAATTCCTTTCCCTGAACCCAAGACTGCTCAGGAGTTAGCCTGGAGCTGTAATCCCACTATATCCCGCACCACTGCCCACGACGATGCTAAATACTATAACTGGTTTGGCCTTTTCCAAGGGATCAAGTATGAGAAACACTTTACCTGGGATATCTTTGATCGTAAGTACCGGGGAAGAACGGATATTCCCCCTTTGGGGGATATGCCGGATTTTACGGAGGGGGGAATCTCTCTCAGGGAATCAACCTAACGAAGTGAAGGGGTTTATACAGCTGAGGACCAGATACTGGGAAATAGGTAAGGCAGATGAATCTTATGCCTATATACCTGCGATTCGGAGGGTGCGCCGTCTTACCGGAGTTGATAATACCGATCCCCTCTTGGGAAGTGACTGTGTGCCGGATGATTTTGAGGTATGGAGGCAGAAGCTTGATTCCAGAATGAAGATCAGGGTTCTGGAACACCGGGATTTCCTGGTTCCCAAGATGTATGTACCTTTCTATGACGGCTATAACTATAAAAAGCATGGTCCTTGCTTTCAGGTAGAATGGGAGATAAGGCCCCAATGGGTGCTAGAAATTAAGATCAACGATCCTAATTATGCCTATTCTAAACGGATAATTTACATAGACGGTGTTTCCTTGGGAAAAGGGGGGAACTTCCGTCTTAACTGGGGGGAACAGTATGACCAGAAAGGCCGACTGTGGAAGAGTGGCGGCCATATGACTCCATCCGCTGATAAGCAAGGATTTCAAAGGATGTTTAACTATGTGTACATGAACTACCAGACCGACCATTATACGGTAGTAAGCTGTTCTCCTGACCATGTGGAAGATTTCGCTAAAGTCTTTCCGCTGAAGGATGAGTTTTTCACTATCAAGGGCTTGTTGAAGAGGGCACAATAAATTGGCAATTTTAATGGCCGGTATTAGGTAGTAGAAAAAGGAGGATGGACGTGGCAGATAAGAGTTTTGATGTCGTAATCGTCGGAGGGGGCAATAAAGCCCTGATCGCGGCGATGTATCTCACCAAGTATGCCAAGCTGGAGGTCGGGATATTCGAGGAGCGGCATGAGTTGGGGGGCGGCTGGTGTCAGGAGGAATCG
>Ga0080064_1006908_pt1 | contig 11880 bp, 8 predicted proteins | sample Subgrocontami54m_FD_69260 | JGI IMG/M metagenome (GOLD analysis project Ga0080064, IMG submission 69260) | Subsurface groundwater microbial communities from S. Glens Falls, New York, USA - GMW46 contaminated, 5.4 m (SPADES assembly) (version 2) ...
CTTCCAGCGTGCCGTTCGTCGTCAGCTCGATCGACGGTGTGCCCCCGTTGAGCCCGATGTAGAAGGAGCCGGAAACCACGATGCGCACGGGACCGTTGATCGTGATCTTCGTCGTGCTCGTGAGATTCAAGCCGGTCGAATAGTAAATCGCGGGCGAGGTGTCGGTCGGCGAGCCAAGCGTGGTCGACGAGCCGGCAGTCGGGTTGCTCAGGGTCGATCCGGTGCCGGTCACGGTCTTGATGGTGAAAACCGGCTGGTAGGGACTCGTGCTGATTCGCGACGCATCGATGCGGGTGGTGTCGGGCGTGGTCGGGCCGATGAGTTTCGCGCTCGTGCTGTAGGACGGACCGGCGCTGTACAGCGTGGCGGCGTAACCCTTGACCTGCGCGTTCGTGAGTTGAACCGTGGCCGAGGTGCTGGAGAGCGCGGAAGCCAGGATCGCGGAATAGCCCGGGGTTTGCGAGCTGTACTTGCCGATGGCCGAATCGTAGCTGTCGACCGTGCCGCCGCTGCTGAAGCTGATCGTGCCGTTGGTCGCCGCGACCGCGTTGACCGCCAGCGCCGCCGGGACCGAACTCGACGTAAGCGTACGGCTGATACGCTGGCCATCGGCCGTCGTCGTCGTACCAACCACCGTGACGCTGCGCGTGCCCGCGGTGCCGTTGTAGCTTGCGATGGTCACCGCGACGTCACCCGTGACGCCGCCACCGAAATTGAAGTCGCTGATCGTCTTGCTCGCGGTCGTGCCGGAAATCGTCCAGGTCGACCAATCGTTCTTGTTGAGGGCCCAGAGCGCCTCTTCCATGCCGGTCTCGGCCAATTCCAAACTGCGAGTGCCTTGCACGCTGCGCGCGCTCAGGGCGAGTTCGCGATAGCACAGCGTCAGGTAGCTGCCCAGGGAGATCGCGAGCACGGTGGCGAAACAAAGGGCTGCCAGCAGCGCCGATCCGCGCTCGCTGCGGACAGTGCGGCGCGCCTGCGCTACCTGGCGCAACGCGATCTGCGGGTGATTTGCCGTCGGAAGCATGCCGTGCTGGATAGGTGAATAAGATTTGCGGTGGTGCCAGAACGTCCAGCTTCGTAGTGCGCGGAAAACGCGCACGGACAATGCGTAGCCACGCGCATTCCATCTGCGTATGCCACCAGGTCCATTCGTACCGGGACCTTCGGGCATCTTAGCTACTATCAGCGGGCTACAGCGGGCAAAAACTTGCGATTATCCCCCGAGCCGCCTCACTCGGGGCGCGATGACGAACGCGCCGACGATTCTCGTGGTCGAAGACGAGGAAGATTCCGTCCTGCTGCTCGAATCGGCGTTCCGCAAAGCGCAATTTGCAAACCCCGTCCACCGGGTGTCGCACGGCGCGCTGGCCATCGAGTATCTCTCCCAGGCGGTGTCGAAGAACCGTCCGGTGCCGTTGCCCGCGATGGTCCTGCTGGACCTCAAACTGCCGCTCGTGTCCGGGATCGAGGTGTTGAAGTGGATTCGCGCCCATCCGCTGCTGCATTCGCTCGTCGTCATCATTTTCACCTCGTCGACTGAGCCCCGCGACATCGCCGAAGCGTACCGCGCGGGAGCAAACTCGTATCTGGTGAAACCGACCAATCTCAGCACGCTGACCGAACTGGCGATCGGGATTCGCAGCTATTGGCTGCGACTGAACGTGCCGCCGAACGAACCCCAAATCAAATGACGGTCCCGTGTTTCAGCGCCCAAGGCCGCACGGAGAAATGCCCGCTTCTCGCATCCACCATGAAAAAACTGACCATTGCCCTCATCACCGCACTCGCGCTCGCTTGTGTGTTGCCGTCGTTCAGCCAGGACAACCCGAAGAAGAAGGAGGGCGCCGGCAAGAAGCAAGCGGGCGGGCCCGGCAAGCGAACCAGCCCGCACGAGACAGTTTTCGCGCGCATTGGAGAGTCGCGCAGTCTGGTTTCGATCAGCTATGGGCGCCCGTATCGCCGGCTGGGCAACAAGGCCGATGCCGAGGTGCGCAAGATCTGGGGGACGCTCGTACCGTGGGACAAACCGTACCGCCTGGGGTCCGACGAAGCGACGACCATCTCGCTGCAACATCCGATTTCAATCGGTGGAACGACCATCCCGGCCGGGGTCCATGCGATTTACATGGTGCCCTCCGGAAACGGGCCCTCCAAGCTCGCCTTCAGCTCGAACGTCGTGAAGTGGGGCATCCCCGTGGATGAGAAACACGACATAGCGCGCGTGGATCTGAAGAAGGAGACGCTCTCGCAGCCGGTCGAACAATTCACGATCTCCGTGGAAAACGCTCCGCCGACGGGCGGCGTGATCAAGATCATGTGGGACGACACGCAGTACTCCGTGCCGATCACCGTCTCGAACTAAAAATTCCCTGGGCGCGTATTTTCGCCGCAGGCGCGTTGGATTGCCAACGCGCTTTTTTGTCACAAACGTCGGAAGCGCGGGTGAAGTTTCTCCCGCAGCTGTTGGACGGTGACCGCGCGATCGTAGAGTTCCGCCAGATCGCCGTGTGCCGGCGGCAACCCGATTTTCACCGCGACGTGGGTGATCAGCACGCCGCGTTTCTCCCAAAGCTCCTCGATTTGCCGCTGACAGGCGGCGAGGAAATGATCGAGGTAGTGGACGAAGAGCACGCGTTCGCGCGGCGCATCGGGCGCGCCGCGGCGGCCGAGCAGGATGTAAAAGGCATTCTGTGACGCCGAGAAGCACTCTTCCAAATGCCGTTTCGGAACCACCTTGAAGCCCGGTAGTTTGAGGGGCTGGAGCGGGGTAGTGTTCATCGCGATGAAGGCTAACGCCGGCGTGCGATGAGACCATCGCAAGTCGCTGGGCAAACCTACGATCGTCGCATCGGGAAAAATCGGCGCCCCGCGACTCCCAAGCCCGTGTCGGGGCAAACCTTTTCGTGAAAAGTTATTCACGAGTTATCCACGGTTTTTTCGCACAGGGTCCCGTGGGGGCCCCCGGGCGGCTGGGAATTCCTCCCTCGGGTTCGGCCTGCGGGCGTGCGCGCGCATTCCGTCCACGCGTACCCACTTTGTTACCACGCCGGCCGGAGGAGCGCCGCAAACCCGCTTGACGTGAGGCACGAATGGGCGACGCTGCTCGCTCTGGTTTCCGCCCTCATCGTCTATCGGTTAGGACAGGAGATTCTCAATCTTCAAAGCGGGGTTCGATTCCCCGTGGGGGCGCCAATCAGAAGCGATTGGGCGGTTTCTGGATAGGATTCTTGCGGGCATCGCCACGGCGAAGTGTAGCGTTGAGCATTCTCAGACGTCTTGCGGTTGGGATCCAGCACCCCCGACTGCCGCGCGCCAGCCATGAACGTTGTCATCATCGAAGATCACCTGATGTTCCGGGAGGTCCTGCGCAAAATCTGCGAGGAACTGGAACTCCACGTGGTCGGCGAGGCGGAGGATGGCGAAATGGCAATCGAAACGGTTCTCCGCACCAAGCCCGGCATGGTGTTGCTGGATTTGCATCTGCCGAATGTCGACGGTTTCGGCGTGCTCGACGCGATTCAGATGCAGCACCCGCTGGCCCGCGTGCTGATCCTATCGTCTCATTGCGACGAATACACGGTGTACCGCGCCGAGGCGGCCCGCGTCGTCCGGGGGTTTGTCGACAAGAACAGCAACAGCATCGGGACGTTGAAAGCCGCGCTGCGCGAAGTGGCCGAGGGGCGCAACTGGTACTCCGCGGCCTTCCGGCGAGCCCGGCTGGCCCGGCTGCGCAATCCCGATTCTTTCGACAAACTGCTCACCTCGCGCGAACGAGCCGTGCTCGCCCTCGTCGGGGAACCGCTGACCGATGCGGAAATCTCGAAACGACTGGGGATCTCGGTCGAGACGGTCGAGAAACACCGGTCCAACATGCGCCGCAAACTCGGGGTGGTCTCGATGGCCGACCTGGCGCGCTACGCGCGCGAGCATGGGTTCACACTGACCGCGCGGCAGGGGGATGGCCAAGCATTGCTGCCGTAAGCGCCTGGATTTCCTCGCCGACCTGGCCCGAGGTGGCCACGCACTGCGGAGCGTCGGCTGACCGCGCGGCGGTCTCGAGTGTCGCCGCCGCCTGGGCGAGTGCGGCGCCGCCCACCATGCGAGCCTGGCCGCGAATCGCGTGGGCGGCGAGGGCGAGTTCGGGATAATCACGCCGGCTGCCCGCGGCGCGCATGCGCTGCTCGGCCGCGTGCAGGCTGTCGAGGAAGCGCTTGACCTGCTGTTTGAAGCCTTCCGGCGAACCGTCCGACAGATACATCAGCATCTGCACATCGACTTCGCGCGGGGTGGCGGCCGCGGAGATTTCCATCGTCGTGGCGGCCGCCAATTGCCGCTGACCCGCCGCAAGCAGCGCCTTCCGCAGCTTGTCGGGCGTGAGCGGCTTCCCGACGAATGCATCCATGCCGGCCTCGAGGCACCTGGCGCGATCCTCGGCCGTGCAGTAGGCCGTGACCGCGAGGATGACCGCAGGGACGTTGCCTGCTTCCAATTCCCGGATACGCCGCGCGACGTCCGTGCCGTCCATGTCCGGCAGGTTCCGGTCGAGGAGCACGACATTGAAACGTTTCTTCGCGACGAGCTGCAGCGCTTCGGCGCCGGTGCGCGCCCGGTCGCAGCCGAGGCCCAGCTTCGCCAGGACAGCGCTGGCGGCCCACGCGTTGTAATCGGTGTCCTCGACCAGCAGCACGGAGGTATTCGGCAAGTCGTCCGGGGCGGGCTCCAGCTGGGCGCTGGCAACGGCGAGCGGAAGGCGAAGAAAGAACTGCGCGCCGTCGCCCGCGGAACTGTGCAGACCAACCGAGCCGCCCATGATGTCGGCGAGCAGCCGGCACGCGGCCAGTCCCAGCCCGGTGCCCGGGATGCGTTCACCGCCATGAGTGGGGCGCAGGCGGGTGAACTTCGTGAAGAGCTGGCCCTGCTCTTCCCGTGCGATGCCCGGACCGCGATCGGTCACGGCGAATTCGACCTCACCCGGCGAGTCCTCCGGCAGCGTGACCGACAGGCGAATCTCACCGCCCGCGTACTTCAGCGCGTTGGAAACGAAGTTGACGAGAATCTGCTGGATGCGGCCGGTGTCGCCTTCGAGGTGCGAGGGCAGTTGGGGATCGGCCGCGAGCGTCAGCGTGGCCCCGCTCGCCGCGGTCTCCGCCTTCATCATTTCCGTGATCGAGCGCAGCAGCTCGAGCGGTGCGTATCGCGCCGGCCGCAATTCGACGCGGCCGGCCTCGATGCTCGCGAAGTCCAGCACATCGTCCACCAAGGAGGACAAATACGTCGTGCACTCGCGCAGCGTGGCGACGAGTTCGGTCTGGCGGCGATCGAGCCGGGTGTCCTCCAGCGCCAGCGCCAACCCCACAATGCCGTTGAGCGGGTTGCGGATGTCGTGGCTGATGTTCGCGACAAACTGCGTCTTGGCCGCGTTCGCCTTGACGAGTTCTTCGGTACGCTCCCTGACCTTCGCTTCCAGTTGAAGGTTGCGGCGACGCAGCCGCCGCACGCGCAGGAGATAACTGCCATAACCGAGCGGCAGGAGCGCCAGCGTGATCGCAACCAGGAACCCGGGAGTGCGCCAGAACGGCGGCAGCACCTCGAACTTGAATGTGGTGGGTTCACTGGCGATGCCGCTCTCGGCGAGCGTGCGCACCTGAAACGAATACTGGCCGTCGCGCAGCGCGGTGAGTTCGCGGGTGCCGCCCGAGGCCGTGGCCGCCCAGCCTTGATCGATTCCGGCGATGCGGGTTTCCAGCCGGAGCGATCCGCGCCGCGCAAACTCGGGCGCCGCGAACTGGAACTCGACGCGCTGCGTCGAATACGACAATGGCGCGCTGATGAGGTGGGGTGAATCGTTCTCCGCCTGGAAAGCGAACACCTGCAACACCGGCGGCCGCGGGCGCGGGGTCACCGGTCCTTCCGTGACGACGTGCCGCAGCACGGAGCGCGTTCCGCCGATCCAGAGCACAGGCTTCGTGTCGGGCCCCGTCTCCGCGAGAATGCTGCGTGGCAAACCAATTTCCGGCAGGCCGCGAACGGAATGCGGCTCCCAGATCGCGGTGCTGCCGTGTATCCGAATTCGCGCGACGCAGGCTGCCAGCCGGTCGGTCGACGGGTACGCGACCCAGGCCGTCCCGTCGCCGGCAATCTCAGTTGCGGCGGTGATGCTGCGGGCCGGATAGTGCTCAATGGGGCGGAAGCGGGCCTCTCCGGCGGGCTTGATCCATCCTCCATTGTCGGCCAAGGCGAGGATCGTTCCGGCGCTGTCCATCCGCAGCAGCGATCGCCCCTGGAGCGAAGGCAATCCGTAGGCGGCGGGCACGGGTCCGGCCCGCACCGCGGTGACGGCATCCGGCGTCGCGAACAGAATTCCCTCGGTGATGGTGGCGAGCCACAGGTTGCCCGCGTCGTCCTCGGCAATCGAGCGGACGATTTCCGGGAGGTCCTGCACCACGATGCGCACCACGCCGTCCGGGGTTCGGCTGACGATGCTGCGCGCCTCCGAAAAATAAAGCGATCCGGGGTGGCGGCGTGAATCCGCGACGGTAAACACGTCCACACCGGTGTGGTGCACCGGCACCGCCCCGCCACCGTCCGGAATCTCCCTCGCCCAGCCGAGTCCGGTCGCGATCAATCGATCGCCGACCAGCCGGACGTCGTGGACGTGCTCGCGCACGGTGTCGGAGAGAGCGAAGCGCTGCTGGCCGGCGGCGAGTTCGTAGAGTCCTCTTTCGCTGCCGAACACGAACTGATTACCGTGTTTCGCAATCGAACGGTACGACTGGGCGGGGAGGCCCGCCCGGTCGTCGAACACGACGGTGCTCGAGTTGACGTCGACCCGAAAAATCGCGGAGGCCGAGGTCGCCCAAAGATCGCCATCCCGATCGACGTAGAGCGAACTGATGGAACGGGTCGGCAGCACATCGTCTTGCCAGTGGTGATCGAGCGTGCCGTCGCGCCGCATGACGATGATGCCGCCGCGTGACGTGCCGAAGGCGTAGCGTCCGTCGGCGAGTTGAACGCCGCAGGTCAGCGAATTCGCGGCCACGAGCGCCGATCCTTGGTCCGCAAAGCGCACGAGCTTCCCCTCATTCAGCAGAAAAAGCCCGCGCTGGGTGGCGAGCAGCCAGCCGTCGCGCCGGGCATCCATCCAAAACACGCGCGCTTCACCGAGCACGGCGCGGGGAATGAACAACTGCGGCCCGTCCGCGCGGATCGCGTGGACGCCAGTCGACTGGTCGTCGACGTAAACGGTGCCGTTGACGCGCATCGCCAGCAATCGCCGTTCGCTGCGCAGCGGCCAGACCTGCAGCCGATGGTCACGCCAACGGAGAATCTGGTTGCCCGTGACGAAGATCGCGCCGGCTTCGTCGGCAAACACGCGCCAGACCTGCCCGAGCGGCCCTGCCTGTGATGGCAAGTGCGGGCGAAGCGAGGTGAAACGCCGGTTCGGCGTCGTCGGCTCGGTGAACCAGCCCAATTCACCCACGGCGCCGACCCACAGTCGTCCGTCGGGCCCGACATCCAATCCGCGGATACCGTACGCGCCGGCCAGTGCTGTGCTTGTCCAGCGTTCGCCATCGAAACTCAGCAACGTGCTGCCCCCGAAAAAAAGGACACCGGAGGGGTGCTGGGTCGTCCCGTAGCTTTGCGCATCCCCACCAATCTCGGAACTCGAGTAGGTTGAAATGACCGGGTAGCCAACGGCCTCATTCGGCGCGCCGTGCAGCCCAGCCGTCAGCGCGGGCAAAAGCAGCGCCGCGAGCAGCCACGGGAAAACCGGCCAACTGGGACTGGAACCAGGTGGTTTCAGAGGAGCAAGGGGGTGGGGCTTTACCATTTTTCGGCCAAAGGCAAACTTAAATTCTACCGGAATTCCGGTAGTTTGAAAGTTCGCAGGAGGCGATTGCACCCCCCGACTCTGCAGCCGCCATGAATACTATCAAACGTCTAATGCTTGGGATTCTGTCCAGCGCTTTGCTCGCTGTTGGCCTGGTTCGCGCCGCCGATCGTCTCGATCCGATGAGTAACTCCTTGCCGGCGTCACAGGCGTCGGTCTCGGAAACCGCTCCGGATACGGAAACGGACTGCCTGCCGGGCAACCTCGAGTAAGCCATGCTCAGCCTCGCCGGTCTCCGTTACCGCAGCGTGCTCGCCCAGCATGGGGGGCCCGTGGCGCGGATTGATGCAGGTTACTTTCCGGTACGTGGCAAGCGGGTCGTCCTGGCAAATGCCTCGCTGATCCCTGGCCTCACCCGGAAAGGACCGATGAGTCTGTTCAGCCAGACGGCTGACGGGACCGGCGTGGATCCCATCGCCTCGGTCGCCCGCCACAAGGCGGTGTCCGAGGCGATGGAGCGCTGGGCGTTCCATTCCATCATTCGATCCGAACGCGCGGCAGATTACGCGTTCGACATCGATCCTTCCACTTGCGGCATGTCGGCATTTCCCGGCTTGCTGCGTCGTCAGGCGCGGCGCTCGGCGGTGCTGGAGGCCGTCGAGCGCTTCTCCTTGATGGCCTGGTGGGAAGGCCTGGCTGGAGCGCGAAAATTTGAAACTGACTGGCCCGGCGTCTCGGCGATCGCGATCGACGGGCCGTTTGGCGGCGTCACGGTCATTACTTTTGCCCGCACGGATTGGGGCGGCTACGTGTACGGCCACGCCGCGGAGGAATCGTTCGGCGCAGCCTGCGAACGCGCGGTGCTCGAACTCGCCCGCCACGAGTGGATTCTGCGCTCGCGCTGGCTGGCCATCGCCGCCGGCGAACGCGCCGCCCCGACTAACATCTTCGAGCGGCGGTGCGTCTTTTTCGCCTCGGAGGAGGGTTTCGAGCTGTTCCAGGAGCGGATATCGAACGGGGTCAGTGGTCCGGCTCCCCGGGCCGAGGTGGTCCATGACGGCGACATTCCGGGACCCTGGGATCAGTACGCCACGGTGTGGCGGTTTGCCCTGCGCCCACTCGGCGACGGCTACCTCCGCGGCGGCGAAAGGTACTTCTTCCTGTAATCGCAACCCCCGATCCAGATTCGACGTGCCGATTGCCAGTACTGCCCTCCTTCCCATTCCGAACGCGCACTCTCACGTCACCGAATCACGGACCGCTTTGCCGCGGTCCGCCGTTAGCCAACCCCCCGCGATGAAAGTCCTGCATCTCGAAGACAACCCCGACGATGCCGAACTGGTTCGTATTGCCCTCGCGCATGAATGGCCGGACTGCGACTTGAAATGCGTCACGACGCGTTTCGATTATGTCAGTGAGCTCAATCTGTCACGCTACGACGTCATCCTGTCCGACTTCAAGCTGGGCACCTTGAACGGCCTCGAGGCCTTGCAGCTCGCGAAGGAGCGCTCGCCGGACACGCCTTTCATCTTTTTGTCCGGCACCATCGGCGAAGACCGCGCAATTGAAGCGGTGCAGTCGGGTGCCGCCGATTACGTCCTGAAGGACCGGATGAAACGGCTGATTCCGGCGATTGCGCGGGCGGTGCGGGAACGGGACGAGCGGAAGCGCCGGCAGCATGCGGAAAGCCGGATGCGCGAGCTCGCCGAATTCCTCAACCAGGCACGCGAAGCGGTGATTGTCACCGACCTCGACGGCCGGATTACATTTTGGAACCAAGGCGCGGCGCGGCTTTCCGGCTGGGCTGCCTCGGAGGCGCTGGAAAAGCACTGCGGGGAATTGTTCGATCTTGGGACCGCGACCGAGCTGGCGGCCGCCTGCCAGGCCGCTTTGGACCATGGAGAGTGGGTGGGCGAGCTGCAGTTGGCGGATCGCAGCGGTCAGCCGAAGTGGGTCGAACTGCGCATCACGCTGGTGCGCGATGACGGCGGTCGGCCCCGGGCCAGGCTCGTGCTCGGCACCGATATCACCGAACGCCGGCAAGCCGAACGCCGGGTCCTCGAGCAGGCCGAGATGCTCAACCAGGCGCGCGAGGCGATCTTTATCACCGACCTTGGGAACCGGGTGATCTACTGGAATGCGGGAGCGGAGCGGCTTTACGGCTGGACATCGGCCGAGGCACTGCACCACACGGCGGAGGAGCTTTTCGACCCCGCGGTCGCGGCCAACATCCAGATGGCGCGGGCGGAAACGCTCGCCAAGGGCCAGTGGAGCGGCGAGCTGCGCATGCACAACCGCCACCGGGTGCCGATCATCGTCGAATCGCGGCAGTCGCTGATTCGCGACGAAAAGGGCCGGCCGAAGGCGCGCCTGTGCATCAACAGCGACATTACGGACCGCAAGCGACTCGAGGAGCAATTCCTGCGGGCCCAGCGGTTGGAAAATATCGGCATGCTGGCGGCTGGCATTGCGCATGACCTGAACAACATGCTCGCGCCGATTCTGCTCGCCGCGCCGATGCTGCGCGAGCACGTCGGCGATCCGGGTGCGCTCGCCCTGCTCGGCACGGTCGAGAAGAGCGCGGAGCGCGGCGCCAACCTCGTGCGGCAGATTCTCGCGTTTGCGCACGGCGCCACCGGCGAACACCGGCTGCTGCAGGTGAAACACCTGCTGCGCGACATCACGAGCGTCATCACCGGCACGTTCCCGAAGTCGGTGCACCTCGAAGACTACATCCCGTCCGATCTCTGGCCGATCAAGGGCAACTCGACTCAGATTCACCAGGTGCTGCTGAACCTCTGCGTCAATGCACGCGATGCGATGCCGACCGGCGGCACCTTGCGTCTATGCGCGCAAAATCGCGTGCTCGACCTGGCCACCGCCGCTGCGATCGAAGGCGCGCGACCCGGATTATTTCTCCAACTCGAAGTGGCGGACACGGGCACCGGCATTCCACCCGAGATCCTGCCCCAGATGTGGGAGCCGTTCTTCACCACGAAGGAAACGGGCAAGGGCACAGGACTCGGACTTTCAACCGTGCGTGGCATCATCGAGGCGCACAACGGTTTCATCGAGGTCGTGACCGCCCCCGGGGCCGGCTCCACGTTTCGAATTTTCCTGCCGGCGGCGGAAGGCACGACGATCGAAGGCGGCAGCGCGCCGCCGCACTCTCTGCCGCCGGGCAAAGGCGAACTCATCCTGGTCGTCGACGACGAGCAGCCCATTCGCGAAATGACCCTGACGACGCTCACGCGAAATGGTTATCGCGTGATTCTCGCGGCCGACGGTGCGGAGGCGGCCATGGTCTTCGCGCAACGCGCGGCCGAAATCCGGCTGGTGATCACTGACGTGCAGATGCCGAATTTCGATGGCGTAATGCTCGGCCGGGTGTTGCACCGCATCAACCCGAACGCCCGACTGCTCGTGATCAGCGGGCTGTCCACGGCGATGGCGAATCGACCGGACTACAAGCCGGAGGAATTTGCCGACTGTTTCCTCCAAAAGCCGTTCAAACCGGAGGCGCTGCTCGCGAAGGTCCACGAACTCCTGCGGGGCACCGAGCCCGGTCCGGCTCATCCAGGCCAGCGGGCTTCCGGGTGACCGGTCAGTAAAATACCGCGCGATCGAGGCTGCGGTACTGGATGGCCTCCAGCAGGTGGGGACCCTCGATCGAGGGGGCGCCGGCGAGATCGGCGATCGTCCGCGCGACCTTCAGGATGCGGTCGTAGGCGCGGGCCGAAAGCGAGAGCTGCTCCATCGCGTGCTGCAGCAAATCGCCCTGCGCCGCGTCGACTGCGCAATACTTGCGGATTTGCGCGTGCGTCATCCGGGCGTTCGACGTGATTCTCGTGCCGGCAAAACGCGCCTGCTGCCGCCCGCGCGCGACACTGACGCGCCCGCGAATGGCGGCCGACGATTCACCCGGCTGCGACGCGCGCAATTCCGCCAGGGAAAGGGCGGGCGCCTCGATGTGCAGGTCGATGCGGTCGAGCAGCGGCCCGCTGATCCGCGGGCGGTAACGCTGGATCTGCGGCGGGGGGCACCGC
>Ga0080064_1006910_pt1 | contig 11879 bp, 7 predicted proteins | sample Subgrocontami54m_FD_69260 | JGI IMG/M metagenome (GOLD analysis project Ga0080064, IMG submission 69260) | Subsurface groundwater microbial communities from S. Glens Falls, New York, USA - GMW46 contaminated, 5.4 m (SPADES assembly) (version 2) ...
GACGCCCTGGCAGTAGAAGACGAGCAGCTTGTCCTTGTCCTTGGGCAGCCGGTCGAGGAACTTGTCGAACGCCGGGAAGGGCAGGTTGACGGAGGTCGGAATCGTGCCTTGCTGGAACAGCGGCAGCGGGCGCGAGTCGATCAGCGTATACGCGCCCTTGTCCGGGCCGGCCGCGACGAGCTTCTCGACCGCCGGACGGAAGATCAGCTTTTCCTGGGCGATCTTGATCGGTCCCTTGAACGAGATCAGGGTCGCGGTCTTGACGCCGTCGCGCTCGGTGTACTCGATGCGCGACTCGCGGCCCTTCTTCACTTCGCGCAGATGGTCGGCCTTCTTCTCGTCGCCGGCGTCGATGACCTTGATGGTCTTGGCGTCGAACTTGACGATCTCGGTGCCGGCAACGAGGTTCAACTGGATCGAATTCGACTTGAACGCGACGTTGTCGAAGTATCCGCGCATGGTCGTGGCGGCCGGCTTGTGGCAGGTGCCGCACACGGGCGGCATCGAAGGCTTGCCTGCGGGCGCGGTCGCAGGCGCCTGGGCGGACGCCCATCCGGAGAACGCAATGGACAGCGCTAGAATCAATTTGGCGTTCATGCTCTGCATCCTTCCAAGTAACGAAATCCCTGAATGCCTCGTCTATACGAGGTAGTAAATGCGCGGCTTGGTGCCCTTGTCGGGCTTGAGCACCTCGTGCTTGCGCGTGCGCAGCAGTTGCTTGAGCTTGCTCTTCGGATTCTCGAGGTCGCCGAAGAAGATGGCCTTGGTCGGGCAGACGGCGGCGCACGCGGGCTCCTTGCCTTCGGCCAGGCGGTGGGCGCAGAACGTGCACTTGTCCGCGGTGCCGTCGCGCAGCTCGTTCATGAAGCGCGCCTGGTACGGGCAGGCCTCGACGCACAGGCCGCACTTGATGCACTTGTCGTAGTGGATCTGCACGGTCTTGCCGAGCTTGCTGACGTGGCTCGCGCCCACCGGACAGACCGGCACGCAAGGCGGCTCGTCGCAGTGGTTGCAGCGCTCCGAGAAGGACTTCATGGAAAGGTCCGGAAAGCGGCCCGTCACTTCCGTGCGCACCCGATCGCGGCGCTTCCCGGGGGGGACGTTGTTCTCGATGTTGCACGCGACGACGCAATCCTGGCAGCCGATGCACTGGCGCGTGTCGATCACCATTCCAAAACGGGCCATGATCGTATTCCTATGCCACTTTCTCGAAGGTCACGAAATTGGTGTGAATGCTCGTGCCTCCCATCAGCGGGTCAATCTTCACGTGGGTGCTGAGCTGGGCGGTGCTGGCGCCCTTGCGATAGGCGCCCTTCCAGGCCTTGGATTCGCTGCCGAAGCCGTGCACCATGTACACGCACTCGGGCCGGATGCGCTCGGTCGCAAGCACCTTCACGGCGTTGCTGACCACGCCGTCCTGGTTGCGCAGGCGCACGCTTGCGCCGTTCGCCAGGCCCAGCTTTTCCGCTTCCTGCGCATTGAGCCATACCTCGTTCTCCGGCATCAGTTCGGCGAGGCGGGGATTGCCGATGGTGCGGCTGAAGGTGTGCATGGGTGCGCGCCCCGTGATCAGCCGGTAGGCGCCCGGTGGGTTCGCATCCGGCTCCGTATAGCGCGGCACCGGATCGAATCCCTTGTCGGCGAGCTGCTTGGACCAGAATTCGACCTTGCCCGAGGGCGTTTCGAACGCGATCTCGGCGCCCTCCTCGACGTAGATGGGCTGCTTCTTCCCGAGCAGCACGCCCTTCGCCTTGAGCTCGGCCCAGTTGAACCCGGCCTTGACGATGCGCGTCTTCAGGCATTCCTCGAGATCCTTCCACGGAAAATAGGCTCCGAGTCCGAGCCGCATGCCGAGCTCGCGGCCGATCCACCAGCCGGGCTGCTGGTCATTCGGCGGCGGCACGACCGGCTGGCGGTAGGCGAGGAACGGAATGCGAAGGCAGTCGTCGTTCAGCGTGTCGTGGCGCTCCAGGTAGGTCGCTTCCGGCAGCACCACGTCGGCGTAGCCGGCGATCTCGCTCGGCACGGTGTCAACGACCACCAGCAGGTCGAGCGCATCGATCGCCTTCATCGTCCGCGCGCGGTCCGGCAGGGCCTGCAGCAGGTTGGTGGCGACCACCACCCACGCCTTGATCGGGTAGGGCTTGCCTGTGATGGTGGCCTCGCGCAGCCCGGTGCTGACCGTCTGGCTCGCGAATGGCCATTTGTTTCCGGGATTGTCCGCTTTCGGTCTTGCCGGCTTCGGGTACTTGGGTACGCCGGGATAGTCGGGCAGGTCGATGTAGTTCGTAACGTAGAAGCCGCCCTTGCGCCCCCAGTTGCCCATCAGGGCGTTCAGCAGCGCCATTGCGCGGCTGCGCTGCGTGTCGTCGCCGTACCAGGCGCTGCGCCGGCCCGGATGAATCAGCGTCGCCGGACGCGTCTTCGCCATCTCGCGCGCGGTGGCACGGATGAGCTCGGCGGACACGCCCACCTGGGGTGCGGCCCATTCCGGCGTGTTCCCGGCGATCGCCTTGGCGAATTGCTCGAATCCCATGCCGTGCTTCGCCACGAACGTCTTGTCGTAAAGCCCCTCGGTCACGATCACGTTCATCCACGCGAGCAGCAGGGCGAGGTCGGTTCCGGGTCTGACAGGTAGCCAGTACTTGGCCTTGCTCGCCGCGGTCGAGAAGCGCGGGTCGGCGACGATGATGGTGGCGCCGTTGCGCACGACCTCGGAGAACTCGCGCACCTGCGAGTTATGCATGTTCTCGCCGAGGTGCGAGCCGATCAGCACCAGGCATTTCGTATGGGCGATGTCGGTGTTCTCGGGCGTGCCCGGATTGTTGCCCAGCGTCAGGTTGAAGCCGATGTCGCGCGGCCCGCGGCATTGCGCGAAGGAGGGCGCGGCGATGTTGGGCGTGCCCAGTGCCTTGAAGGCATGCTCGATGTAATAGGCGCTGATGCCGTGCTTGAACAGGGCGATCGTCTCGGGTCCGTTCTCCGCGGCCAGCTTCTTGATGCGCCCGGCGAGGTAGTCCAGGGCCTCGCCCCAGGTCACGGCCTTCCATTCCTCCTTGCCGCGTGCGCCGACGCGGATGAGCGGCGAGCGCAACCGGTCCGGATCGTAGTGCGCGCCGATGCCGCCGGTGCCGCGGGTGCACAGCCGCCCCTGTGACAACGGATCGCGCGGATTGCCTTCGATCTTCCACAGCTTGCCGTCGCGCACGTGCGCGATGGCCCCGCATTTCCAGAAGCACATGTCGCAGGTGGTCGCGATGGTCTGCACGCGGCCCGTGCCGCCTTGTGCGGCCGCGGCCGCGCCGAGCGGAAGGCTGGTATGCGCCGCCGCGGCGCCGAAGGTCGCGGCGCTGATCTGCAGAAACCGGCGTCTCGAGAGTCGTTGCATGGTGTCCTCGTACGTTGAGCACACGAGGCCGCCTTGGGGCCCGACTGGCACCACCATGCGGCATCGCACCAAACCGCAGCGCCATTCGACTGCATCTAGGCCGGGGGAGTGTTGAGGCATATCAATAATTGCTAATATACAGATTCGCCCGAATGACTCGATCAAGTGCAAGCCATTTGAAAATTATCTTAGAATACAAATAATTGGGCAAATTGAATGCAGCGCGCCACCCTTCGCATCCTTCTCACGCTCGGCTTCGCAGCGTTTCCCGCCTGCGGTTCGGGGCACGATGCGCACGCCACCGCGGTGAACGAAGGGGTACGCCCGGGAGGCGCGATCCCGGCGCCCGAGGAACGGCTGTTGCCCGGGACCGGCAATTACCGCTTCCGGATCTCGACCCGCTCGCCGCTCGCCCAGCGCTTTTTCGATCAAGGCCTCGTGCTGGCCTGGGGTTTCAACTTCGCCGAGGCGGAGCGCTCGTTCCGCGAGGCCTCGCGTCTGGATCCGGAGTGTGCGATGTGCCTCTGGGGGATCGCCTATTCGCTCGGTCCGAGCATCAACCATGACATGAGCCGCGCGGCCGCGACTGCCGCCCACAGCGCCGTCAGGCAAGCGGTGCGGCTTGCGCGGGCCGCAGGCGCCAGGGAGCGCGCACTGATCGATGCGCTCGCAAGGCGATACGAAGCCGCGCCGGCCGACGATCGCTCGGCGCTGGACCTGGCGTACGCCGGGGCGCTGCGCAAAGTCGCGCAGCGCTTTCCCGATGACGCGGACGTCCTCACCTTGCTAGCCGATGCGCTCATGATCCCGCACGGCCGCGACTACTGGCGCAAGGACGGGACGCCCGAGTCCTGGACGCGGGACATCATCGCGACGCTCGAGCGCGCACTGAAAATCGCGCCGGATCATCCGGGAGCGAACCACTTCTACGTGCATGTTCTCGAGGATTCGTCCCAGCCGGGGCGCGCCGTGGCGAGCGCCGAGCGCCTGCGCACGATCGCACCGGGCGTGGGACACCTCGTTCACATGCCCTCGCACGTCTATCTCAGGCTGGGGAACTACGCGGGAGCGTTGTGCGCGAACGAGGAGGCGATCGCAGCCGATCGCGCCTATCTTGCGGCGATCGCGGCGGACCCCGCGTACGTCTCCGGATACGTCGAGCACAACCATCACTTCCTCTGGTATGCGGCGGTCATGTCGGGCCACAGCGCCGCCGCGCTGTCCGCCGCCGCCGAACTCGCCCGGAGCGCCGGCTCGGCCGCCGCGGGCGGCCCTATGAGCGGCACGCGCCAGCACTTCGTCGTCTTGCCGCTCTACACGCTGGTGAGGTTCGGCCGGTGGCAGGACATCCTCGCGTCGGCCCGTCCTGTCGCGGCGACGGGGTACACCGACGGCGTCTGGCACTACGCAAGGGGAATGGCCTACCTGCGGACCGGGCGAGCCGACCGCGCGCGCGAGGAGTTGGAGAGCGTGAATGCGAGCCTGCGTGCGGCGGCGTTCGGCGGTGCCGAGCTCAAGAACACGAATCGATTGTCGACGCTACTCGAGATCTGCTTCGAGCTGCTGCGGGCGGAGCTGGCCGGGGCGCAGGGGAATGATGCGACGGCGATCGCGCATGCGCGCGCGGCGCTGAAGCTCGAGACGGGCCTCGCCGCCGACGAGCCGCCTGCCTGGCACATGCCCGCGCGGCATACGCTGGGCGCGCTGCTTCTGGAGGCGAAACGCGCGCCGGAGGCCGAGCGCGTATTCCGCGAGGATCTGGCCGTTCATCCTGAAAATGGATGGGCGCTCGCGGGGCTGGCCGAAAGCCTGACCCGCCAGGGCAGCGCCGGTGCCGCCGACGTGCGCGAACGATTCGACCGCGCCTGGCAAGGCGCAGATACTGCGATCAGCGGTTCGAGGTTTTGATCGCTTGCGCGGTCGCGATTACGCCTGCGCTAGCGGCCGGCCCTCCCGCAAGGACCTGCGATACTCGAGATACAGGAGGGGCAAGGCCAGGACCAGGCCGGCTATCCGGCTGGGCCATCCGGGAACGAACATCAACAGGGCGCCTATGCCCAGCAGGATCCGCATCCACCAGGAAAGCCGCCGGTACCAATAGCCCTCCACGGCCACGGCGAGCAACACCACCGCGACCGCCGCGTCGAACATCGACCAGGCAATCTCCGAACCCGGGCCCAGCAACGCCATGCCGGGCTTGTACAGGAAGATGAACGGAACGATGTAGCCGGCCAGGGCAAGCCGGATCGCCTGCCAGCAGGTCGGCAGGAACGGCGCGCCGGAGATCGAGGCCGCGGCATATGCCGCAAGCGCCACAGGCGGCGTCAGGAAGGAGAAGTTCCCGAAGTAGAAGACGAACAGGTGCGCGAGCAGGGGCTGGACGCCCGCGGCGACCAGCGCCGGGGCCATCAGCACGGCGACGAGGATGTAGCAGGCCGTGGCGGGCATTCCCATTCCCAGGATGATGCTCGCGGTGGCCGTGCCCAGGGCGAGCAGCAGCAGGCTGTTGCCCGCGAGGTCGACCAGGGCCTGTGCCATGGAAACACCCAGGCCGGTGTAGGCGACCAGGCCGACCACGAAGCCGGCCGCTGCGCAGACCACGGTGATCTGCACCATCGACTGCGCCAATTCCATGCACAGCGCGACAAGCTTGCGCGGCGCCAGCGCATGCCTCGCGTTCGGCTTCAGCAGCGCGAGAACGATGTTGGCGCCACAGCCGTAAAGGGCGGCCGTCGCCGCTTCCGCATTGAGCAGGAAGATGCTGCCTATCAGGACAATGATGGGGAGAATGTAGACCCAGCCCTCCTTGAGCACGGGGCCGACCGGGGGAAGGTCCTCCCTGGGCAGTCCCTTGAGACCCTCGTTGATCGCGCGCAGGTCCACCTGGATGAGCAGCGTCGCATAGTAGGCGAGCGCCGGGACCAGCGCCGCGAGCACGACGGCGCCATAGGAAATGCCCAGGAATTCGGTCATGACGAAGGCGGCGGCGCCCATGACCGGCGGCATGATCGCGCCGCCGGTCGAGGCGACGGCCTCCACCGCACCGGCGAAGGTCGGGCTGTAACCGGTGCGCTTCATCAGCGGTATCGTGATGACGCCGGTGCTCGCCACGTTGGCGACGGCGCTTCCCGAGATACTGCCGAACAGCGCGCTCGCGACGACTGCCGCCTTGGCCGGCCCTCCGCGGTACCTTCCCATCGTCGCATGCGCGAGCTTGAGGAAGAGGTCTCCTCCTCCGGTGGCAAAGAGCACCTGACCGAACAGGATGTAGGCGAATACCACGAAAATGGCGATGCGCAGCGGCGCGCCGAACAGGAAATCCGTGCCGAGAAACAGCAGATTCACCAGGCGCTCCCAGGTCAGGCCGGTGGTCGCCAGCGGGCCGGGAAAGAGCGCGCCGAATCTGCCGTAGAGCAGGAACACAGCGATGATGATCACGAGCGGCCAGCCCGCGGTTCGCCGCGTGCTCTCCAGCACGATGGCGATCGCGAGCACGGCGAGCGCGGTCCGCTCCGGGCTGAGAAGGCCGATGGTGTCGACGATCCGCGGATACCAGAACGCGATGTACAGGCCGAGCAGCAGCGAGGCGACGGCGAGCAGAACATCGTACCAGGGCACTGCGCGCTCGCCCGTCGCATCGGGCTGCTCCGATCCCCTGCAGGTGATGAACGTGAGGCAACTCACCAGCCCCCAGAACGAACCCAGATACTGCTGGGGAAAGATCGAGAATTGCCCCAGGTGCATGGGCAGGTCGAGAATGGCCGACAGGCCGAGGACGGTAACGAGCACGCCGAGCACCTGCTCGGCGACCCGCCTGGCAGGACCGTATCCGGCCTGCTTAGCGCGCGTCGTCATTTCCATTCATTCCTTGGATTCGGGCGATGTTCCGGAGCGGCGGCCGGGCGCGACGGGTGCCCGAAGAGGACGAGAACCCGAAGCGCCGCGGAGAACTCCAGCGAGTCTTGTCTGAAAGGCTCGAAGTTGCGATGGCGAGGAACTAGCGAAGGAGCCTGGCTTGAATGTCGTCCATCTTGGGCGACCACGCGCCGACTTCCTTGTAGAACTTGACCGCGCCCGGGTGATACGGAATGGTGGCCGACTCGTCCACGTAGTTCTCCTTCACCCATTGCCTGAGGCGCGCGTGGATCGGGAACAGTTCCGCGTTGTTTTCCCACAGCACCTTGACGATCCGGTAGGCGGCCTCCGGGGACAGGCTCTGTGCCGCGACGAGGTAGAACGGATACTCGGCGACATGGATCGGCTCGCGCACGCCGACCCGGCCCTTGTCGGGGTCGAGCTTCTTCGAGGAAGCCGGAAAATGCGCCTTGAACTTCTCCCAGGCGCCGGGGGCGGGGTCGAGCGACACGAACCGCGCGCCGCGCCTCGCATCCAGTTCCGCGATGATTCCCATTCCGACCGCGGCCGAGGCAGCGGCGTCTGCGGAGCCGTCGATCACCGCCTGTATGCCCTTGTCCGGTCCGCCGGCCACGACCACCTGTTTGTAATCGCCGGCACCGAGCCCGCAGTTGGCCATGATCGCCTCCCCTTGCGCCGTTACGCCGGCGCTTCCCGAGAAGCGGCTGACCACGCGCTTGCCCTTGAGGTCCGCGCAGGTCTTGATTCCGGATCCCTCGCTGGTGATGAGGCCGAGCCAGTTGCGCGTGCCCGATGTCAGCAGCATGATGGGCGCGCCCTTGTTGCGCAGCGCCTTTTCGTAGCCGCCGTCGGCGCGGCGTCCGTGCAGCGCGTCGTAATTGTTGAGCACGCCCATGTGCACTTCGCCGGTCGAGATCTGCGGGAGCCATTCGGTGGGGCCCGAGGTCGGCATCACCTTGACCTGGGTGTTCAGGTGAGCGTTGATCACCTTCGCCAGCCCGACGCCGATCGCGTTCAGCACGCTTCCTATTCCGTGCGTGGACAGGTTCATGACCTTGGGCACATCCTGCGCCGAAGCCGGCCCCCACGCGGCGAGCGCAATCGCAGCGGCGACGGCGATGCGCATTCCATTCGAGCTCCAGCTAGCGAGCAATTTCGATTTCATGTTCCGTGTCTCCTCTCTATCGTCTCGGCTGACCGATGGGCAGCCATGGCCAAAGCACACTTCACTTCGGGGGCAAAGCAGGTCGTTCCCAGGGGCGACGGGTACGGCGCGTCACGGCTTTCCCGCCGCCACGCCAAGACTGCGCTGGCGTGGCGCATGACGGAACGCTTCTTCTGGCAGGCCGTTCGGGCTATTGTGTTGCGTGCGGACAGGCTCGTCAAGGGACGAAGGTCTCGAATTCGAGCATCCGCCATCGCGTAATGTCGGCATCGGTCCGGATTCCACATGGAGGCACACGGCGGTGCGGATCGTCAATGGAGGAAATCATGGAGGACATCGGCGCGGCTCGGCGTGAGGCCGGGCGGCACGGCGCGGACGCGAGCGGAGTTGCATGGGGAGACCTGCGAGAATGGCTGGCGCTCGTGGAGAAACACGGGATGCTCGCGCGCATCGGTGCCGAAGTGGACAAAGTCGAGGAGCTTTCCGCGATAACGCTGATGGCGTCGCAGTCGGAAGGGGCGCCCGCGCTTCTGTTCGAGAATATCAAGGGCGACCGGGTGGGCGCGCGCGTGCTGACGAACATGCTGGGCTCGAGCGCGGCGCGCTACGCGTTGACGGTGGGCCTCGACCCCGGTCTTTCCGTACGGGAACTCGTCGTCGCCACGCGGCGCCTCGGAATGCGGAGAATTCCGCCTGCATGGATCCCGAAGCACGATGCGCCGGTCAACGAAGTGGTTCTGAGGGACGGCGATATCGATCTCACGCAATTCCCGGTGCCCACGTTCTGGCCCGGAGACGGCGGCCCCTACATCGGCACAGGTGACATCACGTTCACGAAGGATCCCGCGTCCGGGCGCATCAATGCAGCGGTCTACCGTCAGATGCTCCACTCGCGCAATCGCGTCGGACTGTACTGCTCGCCGGGCAAGCACGGCCGCCTGGATCGCGAAGCCTGGTGGGCGCGCGGCGAGCCCTGCGAGGTCGTCGCCGCCTACGGCATCGATCCCGCGACGTTCATGGTCGGCGCGCAGACCTTCCCGGTTCTGGAATCGGAACTCGACACGGTGGGCGGATTGATCGGGCGCCCCGTCGAGCTCACGCAGGCCGAATGCGTGAGCCTGCCCATCCCCGCGCGCGCGGAAATCGTGGTCGAAGGAATCCTCGTGCCGGGCGACATGGCGCTCGAAGGGCCGTTGGGCGAATTCACCGGCTATTACGGCAACGTGCGCGCTCCGCAGCCTGTCATGCAGGTGAAGGCCCTGCACTTTCGCCGCAATCCGATCCTGACCGCGGCACTGATGGCGACCTATCCGTCCTGCGAGATCGGCGCCTATTACGCGATCATGCGCTCGGCGAAGGTATGGGATGATCTGGACAAGCTCGGCGTGCCGGGGGTCTGCGGCGTCTATGCCCATCCTGCGGCGGCATCCGGCTGGGGCATGCTCGTGGTGTCGGTCCGCCAGCAGTACGCGGGCCATGTCGCGCAGGTGCTGGCGCTCGCCGCGCAGTGCCCGGCCGCCGCCTACTACACCAAGTGGATTATCGCCGTCGACGATGACGTCGATCCAACGGACCTCAATCAGTTGCTCTGGGCGATCAGCACCCGATGCGATCCGGTCGGGGACATCGATTTTCAGCGCAATACCTGGTCCACGGGGCTCGATCCCAGCAAGTTCCCTCCCGAGGAGCGCCCCTACGGGTCGAAGGTCCTGATAAACGCGTGCAAACCGCACCGTCACTTGAAGGAGTTCCCTCCGCGCACGCTGCTGAGAAGGTCGGTGTACGAGAACCTCGTCCGGCGCTGGGACGAATTCGGATTGGGCGTCGCGGCTCCGGAATTCCACGCATTTCATCCCGAGCCCGGCGATTGAAATCGGGATGAGCCTCCAGCGGGCAGCGCGTCAGGTGCGCCAGGCAGCGAAGCACAGGCCCGTCCCCGTGCCCGCGGGCGAACGATACGCAGGCACGTACTCCGCCCAGGCAAGCGGAAGGTGCTCGAGCGCGCCGGCCGCGGCGATCCAGTTGCGGATCTCGGAATTCCCGGAATTGAGCTTGTGGACGGGTAGGCGCTTCAGCGCGTCCGCATCCTTCTCCCGCAGGGCGCGGACGATCTCGCGGTCGAAGGGCTCGTCGATGGCGAAATGGCTCAGCCCGCCGGAACCGAGAATGCCGACCCGGGCCGCGCCCGCATGGGATTCGACCGCGGCGCGCAATGCCTGTCCGAGCTCGTAGCAGCGCTTCGGGGACGGCTGGTTGGGCGGGTAGTAGGTGTTGACGAAGACCTGCACCATGGGAACCACCGGGTCGAATCCGAGCAGCCGGCGATGGACGAAGGCGAACGCGTGCCCTTCGCCCTCGCCGCGCGGCAGGCGGTCCGACACCGCGACGTCGAAGCCGCGATCGACGAGCCGCTCGATCAGGTGGGACGCCAGTGCGCCGTCGGCGGGATATTCGATCCTTCCCTCCTGGATGTAGTAGCGACCCTGGATCGCGGCGAACCAGTCGACCCAATCGGGCTTCGGAGCGCGCGCCTGGTGCGGAACGGTGCTGCCGCGGTAGACGAGCAGGCCTGGCAGGTTGTCTTCGAGGAAGAGCTCCTTCTGGTCGTCGCCGACGACGATCAGGGCGTCGAGCGACGCGCTTCGGATCTCTTCGGAGATGCGGTCGAGCAGCCGCATCGTGGGCTCGCGCGGGGCGAACCACGCCCATTCCTCGGCGGTCGCATTGAGCATCGGCGAGTGGGACGTGCCGATGCCGAGCACGATCTGTCCCATGAAGCTCTCCCGGTTCAGAGAGACGGCCGGACGGTCACGCCGGCCTTCCCGATTCCAGCGTCCCGTTCGCGCCGCGCCTGCGGCCCGGCGCTCAGATCAGGCCCATTCCCTTGAGTACGGAGAGCATGACCGCCGCGGCCATCACCGAACCGATCTGTCCGCCGGTGTTCGCGCCCGCGGCGTGCATGAGCAGATGGTTCCTCTTGTCGTAGCGCTGGCCCTGCGCCTGTACCACCCTGGCGGCCATCGGATAGGCGGAGATTCCGGCCGCCCCGATCAGCGGATTGACCTTGCCTCCGGTGATCAGGCAGACGAGCTTTCCGAACGACACCCCGGCCACGGTGTCCAGGCATATGGCGACGAAGCCCATGGCGAAGATCATCAGCGTCTCGGGCTTGAGGAAGGCGTGGCCCTCCATCGTGCCTCCGATGGCCAGGCCGAGGAACAGGGTCACGACGTTGGCGAGCTCGTTCTCCGCGCTCTTGTGCAGCCGGGTCACGACGCCGCACTCCCTGATGAAGTTGCCCAGCATGATCGTTCCCATGAGAGGCAGGCCCTTGGGCGCGATGAGGCCGGTGACCAGCGTCACGACGATGGGAAAGAGGAGCTTGGTCTGGGTGGATACGCTTCTCTTGATCGGCGCCATCTTGACCACGCGCTCCTTTTTCGTCGTCAG
>Ga0080064_1006913_pt1 | contig 11878 bp, 10 predicted proteins | sample Subgrocontami54m_FD_69260 | JGI IMG/M metagenome (GOLD analysis project Ga0080064, IMG submission 69260) | Subsurface groundwater microbial communities from S. Glens Falls, New York, USA - GMW46 contaminated, 5.4 m (SPADES assembly) (version 2) ...
TATTACGGTATGCGGCGTTGCGGCGGCGCTTGCGGCTGGTTGCGCGAGGCCCGCGGCGGGGGCGCTTCCGGCGGTTCCGCTTCGGCGACCACGCCGCCCCTACAGTCGGTGAGCCAGACGGCGTAGATCGGATGGCCGACCGCGCGCAGCAAGTGCAGTCGCGCTACGAGTCGCGTCAGGAGAGCACGCAGGAGGCGCTGGACGAGTTGCTTGCGCTTCTGGCCCGCAATGAACAACGCAAACGCGAGCAGGCCGAAAAAGGCTTCGACGGTCTTACATACTTCGTTTATCGCACCTTGCTTGATGCCAAGCTCGGCAATGCCGAAGCGGCAGCGAAGAAAATTAAGTCGGCTTTTGTTGCGCACCCAAACTGGACCGCAAGCGAAGCCGAGATGCGCGAACTGCGCCAGCAGGTGACTTTCGCGATCACCCCCGAACTCGACGATCTCGATCAGGTCGCGGCACTGGTAGCGCAGTTGTTCGACTTGCTGGCAAAAGCCTACAAACTCGACCGATGAAGCGCTGGCAGGACAAGGCTGAATTCAAAGGCCGCATTCATCATTGGGCCGGCAAGCTGGGCGTGCGCGTTCACATGGCGACTGTGCGCCCGATGCGCAACAAGTGGGCATCGTGTTCCACGGCGGGCAATCTGCACTTCAACTCGGAATTGCTGTCGCTGGATCGCAAAATCGGCGATTACGTGATCGTGCATGAGTTACTGCACTTCTCGGTGCCGAACCATGGCAAGCTGTGGAAGAGCCTGATGCGCGCGCATCTCGGCGATTATGAGTGCATCGAAGCGAGACTACGTCGTGCGGCGGACCGCAATGGGCGTTTTTCTGATTGAGGGTTACGCCCGCAGCACTCTGATTTGTTCGGGCTGGATGCCGAGGTCGACTGCGTCGCCTGGCTCGAATTTGCGCGCGTCGGTGTAATGCGCCTGATCGGCGACGATCTCATTGGCGCCGACGGTGACGACGTAGCGGATGAACTCGCCGAGGAATTCACGCGCGGCGACCGTGCCTTTGAGCCGGATGCCGCCGCCGCCGGGCGCCGTTCCCGCCTCGACGAGCGTCACCACATGCGGCCGGAAAGCGATTTCGACTGCGCCAGCGAGCGCGGCCGGCGCGCCGGGCAGCAACAGCGTGCCGAGCGCCGCCGACTCGAATACCATCCCGCCGGCGCCCGGCCTGAGGCTGCCCGCGAACATATTGGCGGTGCCGACGAAGTTGGCGATGAAGCGGTTCACCGGGCGATCGAACAGCTCCACCGGCGTGCCGATCTGCTGGATCACGCCCGCGTCCAGCACTGCGACGCGGTCGGAGATCGACAACGCCTCCTCCTGGTCGTGGGTGACGAAAATGGTCGTCACGCCGAGCTTGCGCTGCAGCGCGAGCAGCTCCACGCGCATGTGCACGCGCAGCTTGGCGTCGAGGTTGGACAGCGGCTCATCGAGCAGCAGCACCTTGGGTTCGATCGCGATGGTGCGCGCGAGCGCGACCCGCTGCTGCTGGCCCCCGGAGAGCTGGCTCGGCCGGCGCGAACCGAACTCCTTCAGTCCCACCAGCTCGAGCACGGCGGCGACTTTGCGCTCGATTACGCTGTTCGGCAGACGGCGCTCCTCGAGCCCGAACGCGACGTTTTCGTGCACCGTCATATGCGGCCAAAGTGCGTAATTCTGGAATACCATGCCGACGTTGCGATGCCACGGCGGCACGCGTGAAATATCCTCGCCGTCGATCAGCAGCCGGCCCGACTGCGCCTGGTTGAATCCCGCGATGAGCCGCAGGAGGGTGGATTTTCCGGAGCCCGACGGACCCAGCAGCGCGAAGAACTCGCCCGGTTCGATCACGAGATTGATGTCACGCAGGACCTGCGTTTTGCCGTAGCTCATCGCAATGTTCCTGGCTTCGACTTTGACTTTATCCTGCATGAGGCTTCCTTCCCGGGTGCAAACGGTCGCCTGGACCTAGATCTGCTGGTCGAGCGCAGTGGCGCGCGAACGCAGGAAGCGGTGCGACAGGTAAGCGCCGAGCGCCACCATCAGCACGGCCAGCACCCCCAATGCCGCGCCCGGTCCACGCCCGGCGGCGGACTGCATGTAGAGGTAAATGCCGTAGGACATGGGCGCGTTGGTCTGCGATGCGGTAAGCATGAGAGTGGCCGAGAGTTCCACCGCCGCGGTCATGAAGCTGGTGATGAATCCCGCGAGGATACCGCCGGCCATCAGCGGCACGACGATGCGCTGTATCGTGCGCCGTTTGCCGGCGCCGAGGTTCTCGGCCGCTTCCTCCAGGGATACGTGCATTTGCTGCAGCGCCGCCACGCACGAGCGCAACGCGTACGGCAGCCGCCGGATGGTATAGGCGAGCATGATCAGAATCCACGACGAGGTCAGCAGCTCGTCGGTGAAAGGCATCTCGACCCCCCGGAAGGTGCGCAGATAGCCGATCGCCAGCACCACGCCTGGAATGGCCAGTGCCGCGCTTGCCATGAAATCGAGCGATTGCCTGAGCGGCAGCCGGCTGCGCAGAATGAGGTAGGCGATGGCGGTGCCGAGAATGACGTCGAGCAGCGCGGCAAGCCCGCAATAGAGCATGGTGTTCCAGACCATATGCGGTGAATCCTGCGCCACGGTCGCGTAATGCTCCAGCGTGAAACTGTCGGGAAGCACGCTGAAACTCCACACCTTGCCGAACGACAAAAGCAGAATGCCGATGTGCGGCGACAGCACCAGCAGCAGCACGCAGGCGATCCAGCCGTAGGCAAGGGTGGATTGCCACTGCGTGAGCGTGCGCTTGGCGAGGCTGGAGCCGCCGCGCTGCAGCGACGCGTAGTCGCGGCCTTTCAGCGCCAGGGCCGAGGCCCACAGCGCAAACAGCGAGAAACCGATCATGAGCACGCTGATGACATAACCGACGGGATCTTCGATGCCGATTGACGTGATGCGCAAGTAGGCCTGAGGCGCCAGCATATTCGTCTGGTGCAGGACCAGCGGCGTGCCGAGATCGTCGAAGACCTTGACGAACACCAGCGAGGCGCCGGCGACGTAGCCGGGCATGGCGAGCGGAAACACGATGCGGCGGAACAGGCGGAAGCCGCTCGCCCCTAGGTTCTGCGCGGACTCCTCCATGGCGCTGTCTATGTTATTGAGCGCGACCACCAGGTTCATCAGGATGAACGGGAAGTAATGCAGCGCTTCGACGAAAATCACGCCGTTGAGCCCGTCCATGATGGGCAGGGTGAAGCCGAACCAGTCGTTGAGAATCAGGTTGACCGAGCCGCTGCGCCCGAAAATGAGTTGCATCGCGACCGCGCCGACGAAGGGCGGCATGATCAGCGGCAGCACGCCGAGCGTCTGGATCGCAAGCGCGCCGCGAAACTGGAAGCGCACCGTGAAATAGGCGAGCGGCAGCGCGATCAGCGACGCGAACACGACTGACAGCGTGGCGACGTAGAGACTGTTCCAGAACGATTCCCGCATCAGCGAGAGCTGAAAGAACGAGCTGAAATGCGACAGCGTGAAGCCGCCGTCCGGATCGGCGAACGCAACGTATATCACCGTACCGACCGGCAACACGAGGAAAACGATCAGAAAGGCGGCGATCAGCAGCGCGACCGCGGCCTGGGGAAGGGTGAATGCGGCTCGCTTCACTCCGCCCGCGTCACGGTCTGGCGGATATGGCGCACGCCGAGCGCGACGAGCACTGCGACGACCGGGATGGACACGCCGACCGCCAGATCGGGATCGACGTCCAGGCCAATGCTCTTGGCGGCCTTGACGATGTAGCCAATGAGCCCCACCGCGTAATAGGTGATCGCCGCGACCGACAGGCCCTCGACGGTTTGCTGCAGCCGCAGCTGAAGCCTGGCGCGCCGGTTCATCTGTGCCAGCAGCTGCAGGTTCTGTTGCTCGCGCTCGATGTCCACGCGGGTGCGCAACAGGTCGCTGGAGCGCGCGATGCGCGCGGAAAGCCCGTCCTGGCGTTCGGCCACCGACTCGCAGGTCTTCATCGCGGGCGCCAGCCGCCGTTCCATGAATTCGCCGATGGTCTGCAGCCCCGGAATGCGTTCCTCGCGTAATTCGCGGATGCGATTGCGGGTGAGTTCGTAATAGGCGCGCGCCGCGCCGAAGCGGTACTTGCTCGCGGACACCGAGCTTTCCACCGCCGCGGCAAGGCGCGTGAGTTCGTTGAGGAGTTGCGGCTCGTCTTCCGTGCCGGCACCCGCCATGCGTTCCGTGAGCGCCGACAGGTCGCGCTCGGCGACTGCGATTTCTCCGCCGACACGGCGCGCGACGGGGAGCGCAAGCAGTGCCATGATGCGGTAGGTCTCGATCTCGATCAGCCGCTGCACCACGCGCCCCGTCCGGTAGCGGCCGAGGCCGCGGTCGAGCAGCAGAAAGCGGCTCATGCGGTCGGCATGGACGCGGAAATCGGTGAATACATAAGCCGCACCCGATGCGACTGCCGAGCCGACGACGGGATTATCCGCGAAGCTGTGGGCGATTTCCCACACTGCGGGAAGCTGCGCGGCTGCTTTGGTGACCGCGACCTGCGCGGCGACTATCGTTTCTCCGGGCAGCGTCGCAAGCCAGTCTGCGGGCACCGCGTCGAATGCGCCAGCGGCGAACGGAACGTCGCATCCGCCGCGCTGGAAAAAGGTGAAGCTCGTGAATTCGGTGTGGCGCTCCCACTTCAGGCGAAACGTCCCGAGGTCGGCGGCCACGTGGGACACATCGAGCGGCGGCAGCGGCTGGCCCATGCGCTCGAACAGGCGGGCAAGCGCATCGGCCGCGCCGGCCCCGCCGTCGGCGGCAAGCAGCGCGAGGAACGAGACTCGCTCCGGGGCCTCGACCTGCGCGTAGGGCCGCGCATGAACTTCGTCGTTGAGGACGAGCCTTTGCGCGTGGTCGGCGGGAATGGGCATGCCGCGTGACGGCGGCTTATTTCGCCAGCGCCGCGGCCTGGTTGGCGAGTTCGGCCGCCTTGATGTAGTTCTCCCGCGCCTTGCGGCTCCAGTATTCCTCGAGCGAAGTGACTTCCTTGGCGCGCAGCGCGTCACGCTTGGTGGCGCTGTAGAGCGCGAGGAAATCCTTTTCTTTCGCTTTCTGTTCCGATACCAGCGGGGTGAACGCGAGTTCGCGGGCTTCATCCAGCAGCTTCTGCGCCGCCGCATTTTTCTTGACGGCGAGTTTTCCCGCAGCGTCGTGGATTGCCTTGGCCGCCGCCGTCAGCTCTTTGTGCCGGAACGTAATGGTGTGGTCGTAGAGGCTGTTCACGAGGTAGTAGCGGGATTTGGACATGTCGGAGTCGAAGTTGACCTTGGGCTTGATCTTGCCGCTGAAAGGGTTGGGATAGCCTTGGGGCGTCTTGGCGTAGACCGCGGGCAGCACCGGCAGGCGGCTGATCTTGGGATCGAGCAGCAGCAGTTGGCCTTCCAGCGAAAGCGCGAAGCTGATGAATTTCTTGCCCAGCTCGGCATTTCTGGCGTTGGCGATCAGTCCGATATTGGCCGGCACGATCGCGGTCACCGAGGGATAGACGAACTCCACCGGGAAACCCGATGCCCTCGCCGACAGGCCGAAGAAGTCGATCACGATGCCGAGACCGTACTGGCCGTTGTTGACGCCGTCCGGCACGCTGAAGCTGCGCTCGGTGATGGCGGCGCAGTTGCCGCTGATGGCGAGGATCTGGTTCCAGCCTTTGGTCCAGCCTTCCCCCTGCAGGATGGTTTCGATCGTGAGGTGAGTCGTGCCGGATCGCGACGGCGCGGAGATCGATACGTGATTGAAATAGACCGGCTTGACGAGATCGGCCCATTCCTTCGGGTCCGGCAGCTTGTTGGCTTTCATGTAGCGCGTATTCCACATGATGCCGTAGCCGGCGAGCGCCTGGCCGTAGTAATAGCCTTGCGGATCGTTGATGGGATAGCTGCCGATTTTGGCGGGCACATCCTTGTTGGCGCCGTCGAACTTCTGCAGCAGCTTCTCGGAGGAGAGCACTTCAAACGCGTCGGGAGCGGACGCCCAGAAAATATCGGGTTTGTTGCCCGCCGGCGCCTCGCGCACATAGGCGATGGCAGCCGAGGTGCCGCGGCTGAGGATTTCAACCGTGACGCCGGGATTTTTCGCCTCGAAGGCTTTCTTATAGACCGCAGTCAGGTCCTTGGGGAACGAGGTGACGATGGAGAGCGTCTGCTGCGCCAGCGCCGGCGCGGTAAACCCGGCTGCGAGCGCCACGCACGCAAGCCGCAGGATGTTGAGGATCGGGGTGCCGCGCATAAGGGTTCTCCCGTGTGAAAGGTAAATTGTATCCTACAACGTCCGGGGCGCAACCGGGGCTTGATATCCGGAGAACCGCCCCCAGATTCCAATGACTTTTGACAGGGGAGGTTAGGTAATGGAAACCACGACCGGCAAGGAGACGCTCGGATTTCAGGCTGAGGTCAGGCAACTGCTTGATCTCATGATCCACTCGTTGTACAGCAACAAGGAGATCTTCCTGCGCGAGCTGATTTCGAACGCTTCGGATGCCTGCGACAAGCTGCGCTTCGAGGCGCTGACCGCAAAGGATCTGTTCGAAAACGACCCCGAGCTGAAGCTCCACATCAGTTTTGACCGGCAGGCGCGCACCATCACGGTCGCCGACAACGGCATCGGCATGTCGCGCGACGAGGTGATCACCAACATCGGCACCATCGCGAAATCCGGCACGCGGGAGTTCTTTCAGGCCCTGAGCGGCGACCAGGCGAAGGACGCGCATCTGATCGGCCAGTTCGGCGTGGGCTTTTATTCGTCGTTTATCGCGGCGGACCGGGTCACGCTCGTCACGCGCCGCGCCGGACTCGGCGCTGAGCACGGCGTGCGCTGGGAGTCGACCGGCAGCGGCGAGTATACGATCGAGCCCGTGAATAAAGCGGGCCGCGGCACCGAGGTGACGCTGCACCTGCGCGAGGGCGAGGACGAGCTGTTGTCCGGCATGCGGCTGCGCGCCATCATCCGCAAGTACTCCGATCATATCGTGCTGCCGATCGTGATGAAGAAGGAGGAATGGGACAAGGATAAATCCGAGTACAAGCTTACCGATGAAGACGAGACCGTCAATCAGGCGAGCGCGCTGTGGGCGCGCCCCAAATCCGAAATCACGCAGGAGCAGTACGACGAGTTCTACAAGCACGTCGCGCATGATTTCGAGACGCCCCTCGCCCACGCCCACGCGAAGGTCGAAGGCAACAAGGAATACACGCAACTGCTTTATCTTCCGGCGCACGCGCCGTTCGACCTGTGGGACCGCGAACACCGCCGCGGCATCAAGCTCTACGTGCGGCGCGTGTTCATCATGGATGACGCCGAACAGCTGATGCCGAACTACCTGCGTTTCGTGCGCGGCGTGATCGATTCCAACGATCTGCCGCTCAACGTCTCGCGCGAGATCCTGCAGGAATCGAAGGACATCGAGGCGATCCGCGCCGGCTCGGTGCGGCGCGTGCTCGGCATGATCGAGGACCTGGCCGCGAACGACAAGGATAAGTTCGCGACCTTCTGGAAAGAGTTTGGCCGCGCGTTCAAGGAAGGCGTCGGCGAGGATCACGCCAACCGCGAGCGCATTGCGAAACTGCTGCGTTTCGCCTCCACGCACACCGACACCGAAGCACAGGACGTGGCGCTCGCCGACTACGTAGGACGCATGAAGATCGGGCAGGGCAAGATCTATTACGTCAGCGCCGACACCTTTGCCGCGGCGAAGAACAGCCCGCATCTCGAGGTGTTCCGCAAGAAGGGCATCGAGGTGCTGCTGCTCGCCGAGCGCGTCGACGAATGGGTGGCGAGCCACCTGCACGAATTCGACGGCAAGCCGCTGCAATCGGTCGCCAAGGGCGAGCTCGATCTCGGCAAACTCGAGGACGCAGCCGAGAAGAAGGAACAGGAGAAAGAGTCCGGCGAGTTCAAGGAACTGACCGACAAAATCAAGCAGGCGCTTGGCGATGGCGTGAAGGATGTGCGCGTGACGCTGCGGCTCACCGATTCACCGGCGTGTCTGGTCGCCGATCAGCACGATCTCGGCGCGAATCTGGAACGGCTGCTGAAAGCAGCAGGGCAGAAAGTGCCGGTATCAAAACCGATCATGGAGATCAACACGCGGCACCCGCTGCTGCAGCGCCTCAAGTACGAGGCTGATCAACAGCGCTTCAACGACTGGAGCCACGTGCTGTTCGATCAGGCGCTGCTCTCCGAAGGCGGCCAACTCGAGGATCCGGCCGGTTTCGTCAAGCGGCTGAATCAGTTGATGCTGGTGCTCGACCAGAAGAATTAGATCGTCAGGAACCGACCCGTCACCCCGGCGTACGCTTCACACATCGTCACCCCGGTGTACACCGGGGTCCAGATTGTTTTCACACTGCGTGTCCCTGGATTCCGGCGTACGCCGGAATGACGAGGTCGGGTCAGCCCGGCGTACGCCTCGCACATCGTCACCCCGGTGTACACCGGGGTCCAGGTTGTCTCGTCTCTGGGATCACGCGACACCGGTTTCGCCGCCATGACGGGCCGACCGCGCCTCTGATATAATTCGCCTCCTTCAGCGCCCGTAGCTCATCTGGATAGAGTACTTGGCTACGAACCAAGGGGTAGGGAGTTCGAATCTCTCCGGGCGCGCCAGATTAAACAAAGGGTTGCAGCGATGCAGCCCTTTTGCTATTTCATCGCTCAAGGTTGCCAAACATCTCTTTTGGGTAAGGCCTTGTCGAGATGCGACCGCTCAAAAAAGATAAACGCATCGAAGTGATCCTTCGGGATGAGTTCAACACCGTTTTCGTAAGGTCCAGGAAAATTTCCATTTTGCATCCACCATTTTGAATGGTCCGGCAAAAAAGCAGCATTCGACAGGAAGAATGCGAAACCATGTCCGGAATCATGCAGTTTCTTATCCAGCGAGTTGCTGGCGGTAGGAAGCGACCAGTCACCTTGAGTTCCAGTCGCCTCATAGGCAGTCAATGCAATATTGAAGACCTTCTTCCGGGTCATTGCCGTAAAAAAGGAAATGCCGGATTTGAGATCTCCATACCCCCACCAGTCTGCCTGCGATCGATTGTGTGATATGTGACTGGTGTGAGCGGACAAGATAGCTCGCATGGCGTCATGTTTTGCCATCACCAGCATTAAATTTCTGCCTTGAGCCAGATCGCGCTCGTTCCAGCTCAGAATATCGTCCGACCAGTTGTAGTTGTAAAATCCCAACCATCCAAGCATCGTTGAAGCCGAAATCGCAAGTTCGAAAGCCCGATCCGAACCCGGATCTCTTGCCTTCTTTTTTTCCACGCCCGATTGTCTTGAGGTATTGAGCAGAGTGGTCAAACTGGCACGGCATTTTTCGTAATCGGCTGCGGGAAGAAACTTCCCGTCGTGCTGCAATTGTCCAAAAATGATCTCGATCTCGGACCACGACGAAGATTGATGCGCCGGGCAAAAAGTGCTGATGCTTTTGAGGAGCAGGGGATCAATGCCAACCCGGACGCCCGAGGCCTGGATCTTCGAGTAGTGTTCCCAGGGCCGGTCCCAAACGTCCATGCCCCAGAATACAATCGGATCACTCGGGTGAGAAAGGTTGAATTCACACACCCAATCCCACAATGCCAAATCTGATACTGTGGGCCAATACAGCACATCAATCGGTGCCGGAGTCCTGGCTGTCGCACACGACGCAACCCATCGGCCTAATTCAAGGCTACGCAGAGTCGGATTTTCCCAGACGATTAACTTTAAACCGTGGTTTACAACCAGGTAACGAATGAGGCGTGTCTGAATTCTCAAAAATCCCGAAGACCCATGCACACTTTCGCCGATGGCGATAACGTCAGCCGGGGCAACGCGCACATGCAGCAATGCCGACAGTTCAGCATCCGTGACCTTTTCAGGACTGGTGCTGAATTCAGTGACGCCAGGAAGGGCGCCGAATACAGACGTACTCAGGAAAAATGCGATACTGAGGGCGAATGACTTCATGTTCGAAAATCCGGCAAACACCTCATTATTTCACACCTGGAGCCCCTCGATCCGCGCTTTCACCCGGTTGCTGACATCGCAGGAGATACCGAACAAGAAAATACGTTTCCGGGCAGCCGGGGCGCGGGGACGCACTTGCTTTGCTCTGGTGCTTGGAATAGATTGCCCGGTAATTAACCGATAAACCCGCTCAAGACTCGCCCGGATCAACGGCGCATTGCGGAGCGGCGCGTGTATGGCCCGCCTGGAAAAATGAATATTCTTTCACTCGCACCGCTGTCCATCCTCCCCGCATCACCCCTCGAGCTGATCGACACGGCGCACGCGGCTGGCTTCGACGCCGTCGGATTGCGGCTGCACCCGGCCATGCCCACGGATATCGACGTGATGGGAAACGCGAGCCTGCTGCGTGACATCAGGCAACACCTCGATGCCACGGGATTGAAGGTCTTCGATATCGGCACATTCCGTGTCGGGCCTGCCGCCGATATCGGAAGCATGCTCCCTGCCATGGAATTCGCGAGCGCAATCGGTGTGAAGTACCTGCTATGCACCTCGGTACTGGTCAGCGAGCACGTTGCTTCCGAAGAGTCGCGGACGGTGGAAAAATTCTCGGAGCTCTGCGAGGCAGGGGCACGGCTCGGGATTAAACCAATGCTGGAATTCATGATCTATCGCAGCGTCGGGACTATCGAGGATGCATTGCGCATGGTAAAGCTCGTGGGGCATCCGAACCTGGGCATCTGCGTGGATGCGCTGCACCTGAGTCGCTCGGGGGGAAACCCGGACTCATTGCGCGGGGTGGATCCGAGCCTGCTCTGCTATGCGCATATCTGCGATGCGCCCGCTGCGCTCCCGCCTGCCTCGCAAATCCCGCTCGAAGCCCGGTTCCACCGGCTCTTGCCGGGGGAAGGGGCATTGCCGCTGTTTGAACTGCTGGAGGCCTTGCCGCCCGGTATTCCGTTGTGCCTGGAAGTACCCAATTCGCAGTCCGCTCATCTTCCGATGCAGCAGCGTGCAGACGCAATTGCCACGAGCGCCCGGAAGCTGCTCCGCGCCTATGAGGCCAGGCGCGCTTGAGGGCGCATAACCCCGTCTTATTCGCGTTGGCTACTCCGCCAACTCGGGATGGAAATGCCCCTTGCGCGTGCGGGCAATCTTTACGCTTTCGAACACCCCGGCCTTATAGAAGACTTCGGCGTCGACAAATGCCTGGGCTTCGGCGCGGCTGTTCGCCTTGATAATCCACAAACTGCCGATGCTCTGCGTGGCATCATCATTTTGCAGCGGGCCCGTGAAGAAGCACACGGAATCCACCTTGTTCAAGTACGCTACATGAGCCGCCAGATTTTTGGCGCGGATTTCGGCGGAGTTCGGTTTGTCGATCAGATAAACGGCCCAAAGCATGTTGTTCTCCCTGTTGATTGAGTTTCGCTGTCGGTAGCGTGTCGAAGTTATTGGAACAGAATCACGGGTGTGTTGCAAGAATCCGGGACCGCGGCCTGCACGCCGGTCGAAAAACGCGTTATTGTTACAGTTCTGGACTACGGAGATGCCTATGCGCGACAAGTTGAAGACCCTGAAAGAGGCTGCCACCCAGGTGAAGAGCGGCACACGCCTGGTGATGAGCGCCAATCTGCAGCGCTCGCCGATGGCGTTCCTGCGCGAGGTCGTGCGCCAGCGCGCTGGCAATCTGCGCGTCATTGGCGTGGTCGGCGGTGAAATCAATATCGATTTCCTGGTCGGCGCGGGCGCCGTCGGCTTGGTGGACACCTGCAGCGTCACCCTGGGCGAATTCGCCCGCACCGGTCCGAACTTCGCCCGCTATGTTGTGGCGGGGCGCGGGGGGGGGGCCCCCCAGAACCCAGGGGGGGG
>Ga0080064_1006914_pt1 | contig 11873 bp, 7 predicted proteins | sample Subgrocontami54m_FD_69260 | JGI IMG/M metagenome (GOLD analysis project Ga0080064, IMG submission 69260) | Subsurface groundwater microbial communities from S. Glens Falls, New York, USA - GMW46 contaminated, 5.4 m (SPADES assembly) (version 2) ...
CAGCCGATATCGCCGCCCTCGGCGCGCCCCGCGCCTTCGGAATATTCGCGCGCCAGCGCGGCGAAATCCTCGCCGGCGGAAATTTTCCGGTATAGCTCCTTGGCCTTGTCCATGGCGCCTTGCACTTGGTCGGCGGGCGCATTTTCAGCAAGCGAGAAAAGAATATGGGGAATTCGCGCCCGCTCCTCACTGCGATAATTCTTCTGGTTCTGCTTATAGTAACGCTCAACGTCTTCGTCGGTGATATTGACCTTGCGGCGTACCTGTCGGTCGAGAATTTCGGATTTTTCCATTTCCGACTTCACCGACGCCCGGTAGCTCGCCAAGGTTTGCCCTTCCCGGCCGAGCGCTAGTTTTAAATCGTCGTCGGAGAGCCGGTTGGTTTTCTTGACCTGCTCGATGTAACGGGTGACGTCCTCTTCGCTGACACTGATGCCGCCTTCGCGCACCTCGGCTTCGAGCAGTTTGTCGGTGATAAATTGTTCCAACGCCTCACGGTCGTCGCTGTTGATCTGGGCGAGATCGCCGGTGGGAAAGTCGCGCTTCAGTTTGTCCTTGGCGTAGCGATTGATATTGGAGAGCGTGAAGGGTTCGCCATCGACCACGGCGATCAATTGCTCGACCACCGCGGCACCGGCGCCATGAAACGGCACCAGGAGCCCGAGCAAAAAAATCGCCGGATAAATTATTCGCCGCCGCATAAGCAAGTTCTTAACAATGACCATCGACCTACGAAAACAGCTACCATACCGCCATTGAAAATCCAAACCTCGCCACAGCGCGGAGGGCGGGTTTAAAACCCGCCGCGATCAATCCCAGTTCTTCTTTGCGAACTTTGCGTTCCGATCGCCCTGAGCCTGTCGAAAGGTGCGGTTAATACTCCGAACTCGAATTTTCCCCGCTGTGTTCTGTGTGGCGAATCCTCTTCGCATCTAAGCTTGGATGGTATTTGCCGGGACTGGCGCCGGATCGCTTTTCGGCGTGGGGATTTCTTGGATCGCGCGCAGCAGCTCGGCCACTTCTTCCATCAATGGACTCCACTCCTGGTTCTTCGGTGTGAAAGATAGCCGCCCATCGGGCGACAGCCGGAAACGGTTTTTCTGCTTGCGGATCAGTTCCAAAAGTTTTTCCACCTTCACCGGCGATTCTGCATGAAACAGCAAAAACACTTTGCCGTCGGAAACGCTGATCTGCTGGACGAGGAACTCTTTCAACACCCGGCGCAGATTCATCACCAAAAATAAATTATCGACTACGCCGAGATAAGGACCGAAGCGGTCTGTGATCTCTTCCTTGAGTTCTTCCAACTCAACAACGTTGCGCAGGCTCGCCAAGCGTTTGTAAAAATACAAGCGCTGGTTGGCGTCGGGAATATAATTGTCGGGGAAATAGGCGGGAATGCCCAGGCGAATCTCCGGCTCCACTTCGGGCAGCACCTCTTCGCCCTTCAATTCCTGCACCGCTTTTTCCATCATTTCGGTATAAAGCTCGAAGCCCACCGCGGTGATCTGGCCTGACTGCTGATCGCCGAGCAGATTGCCGGCGCCGCGAATCTCTAAATCATGCAGCGCCAGTTTAAAACCGCCGCCCAGGCCGTCGATTTCCTGCAACGCGCGCAGCCGCCGTTCCGCGTCCGGGGTGATCGCCTTCTCGCCGGGAATGAGTAAGTAAGCGAAGGCGTGGCGGTGCGAGCGGCCGACCCGGCCGCGCAGTTGATAGAGCTGCGCCAGACCAAACTGATCGGCGCGATTGATGATGATGGTGTTGGCGTTGGGAAAGTCGAGGCCGGACTCGATGATCGCCGAGCAGACCAAGACCTGAGTCTTGTTCTCAAGAAAATCGACCATGACTTTTTCCAACGCTTTGGGCCGCATCTGGCCGTGGCCCACAGCCATCTTGGCCTCAGGGATCAAGTCGGCGAGTTTTAACGCTAAGCGGTCGATGGTTTCCACTCGGTTATGCAAGAAGAACACTTGCCCGCCGCGCTCGATTTCGCGCAGCACCGCGTCGCGAATCACCCGGTCGTCGTAGCGCGTCACGTAAGTCTGAATCGCCAGACGGTCTACCGGCGGCGTTTCGATGATGCTCAGGTCGCGAATGCCGACCAGCGACATATGCAGCGTGCGCGGGATCGGCGTCGCGGTAAGGCTCAGCACGTCGACCAGCTGGCGCATTTTTTTTAACCGCTCCTTGTGCACTACGCCGAAACGATGTTCCTCGTCGACGATAACCAGACCTAAATCTTTGAACTCGACGTCCTTCTGTAATATGCGATGTGTGCCGATGACGATATCGACGATCCCTTTGGCCGCATCGTGCAGGACTTGGGCAACTTCTTTGCTCGTCAAGAATCGGCTGACCATTTCGATGCGCACCGGATGATTGCGAAAGCGATGGCGAAAGGTCTGCAAATGTTGCTGGGCGAGAATCGTCGTCGGCGCCAGCACGGCGACTTGCTTGCCGCCTTCGACGGCGAGAAACGCCGCGCGCATGGCCACTTCGGTCTTGCCATAACCGACGTCGCCGCAGACCAAACGGTCCATCGGCTTTTTCGCCTGCATGCTCGCCAACGTGTCGTCGATGGCGCGCTGCTGATCGGCGGTCTCTTCGAATTCAAAGGCGGCTTCGAATTCCTTGTACGAATTATCCGGCGGCGCAAAGCCGGTGCCGGCGCGCGCTTCGCGGAGCGCGTAAAGCTGGACCAATTCCTCGGCCATGGCGAGAATCGCTTTTTTCGCTTTGGCTTTGACCTCCTCCCATTGGCTGCCGCCCAGGCGGCCCAGGGCCGCCGGGGCGCCGTCGCCGCCGATATATTTCTGCACCATGTTGATGCGGTCGACGGGTAAATAAAGCCGGTCGCCGGCTTCGTATTCGAGATGAAGAAACTCGCCGCCAATGCCGGCCACGGTGAGAAATTTGAGGCCGCGGTAGACGCCGATACCGTGATCCAGGTGGACGACATAATCATCCTGCTTGAGCTCGCTCAAGCTGGTGAGGAAATGGCTCGGATGATTTTTCGTCTGGCCGATGGTCGGCTGGCGCTTGCGCGTGCCGAAGATTTCATCGAAGGTGAGAAACACCAAATGCTGGTCGGTCAAGCGAAAGCCCTGATTCAAATGGCCGCGCACAATCGCCCGCGGCAAATCGGTGCGTGCGAGCAAGTCGTCGATGGGCTCGTCAACCAGCGCGCAGGGCAAATCGTGATTGGCCAAAAGTTCGCGCAGGCGGGTCGCGTCGCCCTGGGTCGGCGCGACCAATATCACCTTCTCACCTTGCCAGCCTGTTAATTTTTCGACCAGCGGCGCCAGCGACGCATCCTTGCCTTGCAACGCGGTTTCTAGACGCACGTCGGTGGTAAGAAAGGACCGCACCGTCAGCGTCGCTGCTTGCGCTTTGTCCGAGGCCGCCATGATGTTGAGCGTCTCACCGTGAATTTGCGAAAACGGTTCGAGCGCGGCGCGCCATTCATGTTCGTTGAGATAGAGACTCGCCACTTCGGGAACCAAGCGATGTTCCTCTTTGGCGCGCTCATAGCGATCCCAGGCCAGTTGGCCGAAGCGCTCGCTCTCCGCCTCGACGCGGTCGGCGCCGTCGAGCCAGATCAAAGTCTGCGCCGGCAGGTAGTCGAACAGCGGCGCCAGCGGCGGACAAAAATAGGGCGCTAAGAATTCGATTCCGGGAAGCGGAATCCCCTCGCGGATCGATTCGAGCAGACGATTTTTTTCGTGCCGGTCGACTTCCAAATCGATAGCGCGTTGATCCAAACGGCGCACGGTATCTTCCAGGCCGCCGCGCTTGAGCGAGAACTCTTTCATCGGCAAGAGCAGCATCTCTTCCAACACCTGCTCGGTGCGCTGGCTCGCTGGGTTGAACTCGCGGATCGACTCCAAGCGGTCGCCGTCGAACTCGAGCCGCAGCGGCCGGCCGTAGCCGGGGGAAAATAAATCGACGATGCCGCCGCGCACGCTAAAGTCGCCGCGCTCTTCGACCAAGGGTACGTTTTGGAAGCCCCACTGGACTAAATGTTCGAGCAACGATTCACGCAGTAAGTCCTGGCCGGCGACGAGGTAAAGATAGGAAAGCTTGAGCGCATCTTTTGGAATCACCCGCTGCATCAACGCCGCCGGCGTGGAAATCAGAATCGGCGCCGACTCCTCGACCAACTTGTAAAGTCCCTCCAAGCGGGCGGCGATGTTGTCGGGATGGGGCGAGAGATTTTCAAACGGCAGCACTTCCCAGGACGGCAACAGGTGCAAGCGCTTGCGAAACGGCGGCAGGTTGCGATCCTCGCCGAGAAAAAAGCCCAAATCGTCGTAAAGCGTCTCGGCATGGTTTGCGCTCGACGCAATCACCAGTAGTGGCCGGCGCGCCCGCGCTGCCACGAGCGCGAGCAAATACGCCCGCGCACCGCCCTGGACGCCTTGAATGCGCTTGCTCTCTTGCCAAGTGCCGCTGAGAAATTGCTCCAGTTTATCGATGAGTGGCAGATCGGCCATCAGAATAAACCGAACCGCTGCAGGGAGATTTTTGGCATGCTGGCGATTGACGGTTGCGCATTGGCCGCTTCAGCCGCCTTGGCCCAGGCTTCCGACGCTTGGCAAAGCTCGCCCACCTTCACTTGCAAAAACGCCGGCTGAAAATTTTCGAAGCGGATCAGCGCCTGATAAATCAACCGCACGGCAGCTTTGATCTCGCCGAAATCGGCGAACATGCGAAAGCCCGCCGCCAGCTGAATCAAGCCTTCGAGAAACGGCTTATTTGCCGCCTCGGTATCTTGATAAAAGCCCTCGAGAATTTCGTGGCTGGCAAAAAATTGCCGATCGTTAAATAGACGTATGCCCTCTCGCAGCCGAGCATCCATAAGTTTTCCCCAGCAATGAAGCTAGCAACTTCTCGCGCTCCCCTCAAGGCGACTCGATTATCTCAACGGCTTGAATGTTTTGAACGACTTGAACGGCTTGAACGAGTCTAGTTCCGTGCCCACAGCCGCTTATCGTAATTGGCGACCCGGGACACCGATGCGAGCCAAATGCAGATATCGGAGAGCGACAGGACAATCGCCGACAACCCGAAGGAGACTAGATAACTGCCGGTCCAATCGTAAAACGCGCCGCCCAAATACGAGCCCAGCGCGCCGCCGACGCCCACCGCTACCGTCGAGTAGCCGAGGATCGCGCCAAACCCTTTGCCGGAAAAAATATCCGCGGTCAATGCGGAAAAGATCACCGCCCGGGAGCCGAATCCGATGCCGAAAAAAATCACGTAAACATAGAGCAGCCAAGTATGCGTCGCGTCGCGCAGGATCATCAACGCGCCGACGCCAACTAAAGTCATGAGAATGTTGAGCGTGTACGCTCCTTGTCGTGAAAGCCGATCGGCAATAAAACCAAACACCACTCGGCCAAAGCTGCTGGTGATGCCGGCCAAACCGAAAATCGATGCCGCGACCATTTTGCTGTAGCCAACTTCAGCGACATGGGCCACTTGATGGGTGACGATCACCGTGGTTCCCGAGGCGGCGCAGATGCGCGCGATAAAGAGCAGCCAGAACTGCAAGCTCTGCAGCGCCAGCTTGGCCGTCCACTGTTTGGTTACTGCTTTTTTGTCGCCATGGTGGCGGCGTTGTTCACCGAACGGACCGGGAAGGTAAAACAGCCATGCCATCGGCAACAGCGTCAGCAGCACCGCGACAGCATAGATCTCGAAGGCGCGCGCCCAGCCGTAACTGGAAATCAGCCATTCGCTCAGCGGCGCCAGCACTAAAATGCCGACGCCGGTGCCGGCGTAGACGATACCGATCGCCGAAGCGCGATTCGAAGAGAACCACTCGGAGATCAAAAATATATGCGGCACCATGCCGGTGAAGGTGAAACCGACGGCGAGCACCAAACCGAAACTGAGATAGAGTTGCCACAGCGCGGTCACCTGGCTGCTGAGAAAAAGTCCGGCAGCGAGCGTGAGGCAGCCAATGACGGAAATTATTTTCGTGCCGTAGCGATCGAGCAAAGCGCCGACCACCGGCGAAAGCAGTGCGTCTACCGTCAACACGATGGAAAAAATCCCCGCCGTCGCTCCTCGGCTCCAACCGAAGGTATCGAGCAAAGCGACATTGAACACGCCAAACGAGCTGTGGATGCCGCGCGAGATGCCAAGCACGACGAAAGCAAGACCGGCGATAAGCCAAGGTGTCGGAGAAAAGCGCATGAGTAAAACCAGCTAAGATTTTTAGCAGAGCGAGATAGCGTCTACAATCATGCTCCGCGCCTTTACCGAAAAATGTGATTGTTATAGGGTGTCGCCAACGGTAATACCTTTCTCAACCAAGCGAGATGTCATGGCCAAAAAAAAATTAGCCGTAGCGAAAAAATCACCGACCGTTCCCATCCGTCGATATTCCGATCTGCACGATCATTTAGAGCGACTCGAACGCGAAGGGTTGCTGATTCGCGTCAAAGAGCAGGTCTGTAAAGATCAGGAAATGCATCCCCTGGTACGCTGGCAATTCCGCGGCGGCATCAAGGAAAAAGACCGCAAGGCCTTTCTCTTCGAAAAACCCGTCGACGCGCGCGGCAAACAATACGACATCCCGGTCGCCATCGGCATTCTCGCGGCGAATCGTCAGATCTACGGCATCGGTCTGGGCGCCGATCCAGCAAGTGTGAATCAACTCTGGGCCGATGCCAAGGCAAATCCCATTGCCCCTGTTGAAATCCCATCCGACTCGGCACCGGTGCATGAAGTCGCAATCATCGGGGACGAACTGAACAAGCCCGGCCAAGGGCTCGATGCGCTTCCGGTACCGATTTCCACGCCCGGCTGGGACAACGCGCCCTATATCAGCGCCGCCCATTTCATCACCCAAGATCCCGACAGCGGCATCCATAATATCGGCACCTATCGGGCGATGATCAAAGCGCCCGATAGGGTCGGTTGCAATCCGTCGTTGGAATTGGGCCAGGGCATTTATATTCACTGGGAAAAGTACCGCGCGCGTAAAGAGAAGATGCCCGCGGCGCTCTGTATTGGCGGCGTGCCGGCGATCTCCTATGTCGCGGCGCAAAAACTCAACTACGACGTCGACGAGTTCGCCGTCGCCGGCGGCTTGGTTAAAGCGCCGATTCGCGTCGTCAAGGCCAAGACGGTGCCGTTGATCGTTCCCGCCGACGGCGAAATCATCATCGAGGGTTGGATCAATACCGAGTGGCTCGAACCTGAAGCGCCGTTTGGCGAGTCGCATGGTCATGTGAATCCGAAAGAGTACAATCCCTACATGGAAGTCACCGCGATCACGCGGCGCAGGAAAGCGATTCTCTGCTCGATCATCAGCCAGGTAACTCCGTCGGAATCGAGCGTGATCAAGAAGATGGCCTACGAGCCGCTCTACCTCGATCATTTGAGAAATGTTTTGGGCATCAAGTCAGTCCTTCGCGTCATGCTACACGAACCGCTCACCGCGACGCAAAAACTGACCATCATTCAAATGCGCCAACCGAGCCCAGCCGAAGTCTGGCGCACCTTGATGGGCGCGGTCACGTTTCGTCCGTCGATGTCGAAAATCGTCATCGCGGTCGACGATGATATTGACCCGGATAATCTCGACGCCGTCTTCTGGGCTCTCGGTTACCGTTCTCAACCACACCGCGACGTGCAGATTATTCGCGGCACCGATATCGGCCACGCGCCGCGCCACGACGCGCGTGGCGGCGCCGACGATTCCTGTTTGCTTTGGGATGCGACGCTGAAGGAAACCTTGCCGCCGATCTCACTGCCGAAGAAAGAATATATGGAGCGCGCACGGCAGCTCTGGGAGCGGCTGGAGCTACCCAAGCTCGAGCCCGAGTCGCCCTGGTACGGCTACTCTTTGGGGGACTGGAATCCTGAACTGGACGTCGAAGCCAAGCTCGCCGCCGCCGGAGAGTTCTGGCAGACCGGCGAGAAGATCGCCCGCGAACGCAAGCGCACCGACGAAATCGCGGTCAATACGTCATACTACGGCCACCAGAAAGAGAAATGACCGATTCGCCGCCGTTGCGCGGTTCCAACCCAATCACGATCGCGTCGCCGAGGAGTTTGCATGGATTACAAAGCGTTAAAATGGTCGGTACACGATAACCCGCGGAATCCCGGCGAGCCTTGCATCGGCGTCATCACGCTCAATCGCCCGGAAAAACTTAACGCCGTCGACCCGCTCATGCGCTTGGAGCTCGACGCGCTGTGCAACGAGATCGCGCGCAACTCGATTGTCAAAGTCGTGATTCTCACCGGCGCCGGGCGCGGTTTCTGCGCCGGCGGCGATTTGAAATCCGAAGGCGAGGTGCTCGGCGCGTTCGAAGGCTCCATGGGCATCGCCGGGCCGTATAAAGAGATGGCTGAATATTTTTTCAACGATCTACGCCACAAAGTTTTACAAAGCGCGATGAAAAAGCTCGAAGACTTGCCGCAAATCACCATCGCCGCCATCAATGGAGCAGCCGTCGGCGTCGGCTTGGAGATGGCGACACTGTGCGACATGCGCATCGCTTCGGACAAAGCCCGCTTCGGCGAAGTCGCGGTGCCCGCCGGTTTCGTCCCCGAAAGCGGCGGCGCGCGCAACTTACCCAAGCTGGTCGGGATCGGCCGCGCCATGCGTTTGATTCTCACCGGCGAAATCATCGACGCCAAAGAAGCGTTGCGCATTGGCTTGGTCGAAGAAGTCGTAAAGCATGGCGAACTGATGAATGCCGCATTCGCGCTCGCTGGCAAGATCGCCGCCAACCCCTATCTCTCCGTGCGTCAAGCCAAGCGCTTGGTAAAAATGTATTGGAACTGGAACCGCACCGATGAAGGCTATCAACAGGAGCTCGAAGCGGTGCTCGAAATTACCCGCGCCAAAGACTGCCAGGAAGGCATGCGGGCCTTCGTCGAAAAGCGCCCAGCGCGCTACACCGACCCCTACAGTGCCGGCTGGCCGTTTCCGTCCCGGAACGCGGCGAAAAAAAAGACCAAAAGATAAAGCGTTATGAGCGACCCAACGATCCCCTGGCCAGGCTATCGACGTCCGCCTGAAAAACTCAATCTTGCCACCGAAGTACTCGACTCCTCGGTGGCGCGCGGCTACGGCGCGCGCGCCGCGCTCGTCGGCGAACATGGAGCGATAACCTACCAATCGCTTTTGCAGCAGGTGAACGCTGTTGCCGCCGGTCTGATCGTTCGCGGCTTAAACCGCGGCGATCTGGTGCTGATCAAGATGGGCAACTCGCCCGAGTTCGCCATGGCGTTTCTCGCCGCGGTGAAACTCGGCGTCGTTCCGGTGTTGGTAAATTCGCTGCTCTCCGCGGGCGAATTGCGTAACGTAGTGGAACAGTGTCAGCCTAAGTTAATTTTTACCGAAGCGGCGCGCGCCGCAGCGGTGCGCGAACTGCGCGCCAGCGGGCTAATCGATCGAATGGTCTGCCGCGACGGCGCCGGCGAGAATGAAATTTCGTTCGAATCGCTGAGCGCGCATCCCGACAGAGCGTTGGCCAGCGCCGATACTCTGGCCAACGAACCGGCCTTCATCGTCTACACCTCCGGCACCACCGGCAAACCGAAAGGCATCGTTCATGCGCACCGCTGGGTCGTCGCCCTGGGCGATTTGAACCGCTACCGTTTGCCGCCGCAAGACAACGACGTCGTCCTGGCCACCGGCGAATGGAGTTTCATCAGCGCGCTCGGCCACAATCTGCTTTTTCCACTCCGCAACGGTGTCACCGGTGCGGTCTTATCCAACCGCGCTACGGCGGAAAATATTCTCGCCGCCATTGAGAAATACCGAGTCACCGTGCTCCATTCCGTCGCCACCGTGTACCGCCGATTGCTCGCCATGCCGGAATTTGAAAAACGGCATGATCTCAGCACGCTTCGCTGCGCCCACTCCACCGGCGAGGCGCTCCGCGAAGCGACTTATAATGAATGGCAGCAGCGCGTCGGCTCCGAGCTCTACGAGCATTATGGCGTCTCTGAATACCAGCTCGTCATCGGCCATGGCGTGCGCCACGCCGTCAAACCCGGCTCGGTGGGAAAACTGCTTCCAGGCGTTGGCGTCGCCATTTTTGACGATGAATTCCGCCCCGTGCAGACCGGCGAGCTCGGCCAGTTCGCGATCTCGACCGAAGATCCCGGTCTGTTTCTCGGCTACTACAAAGATCGCGAACGAACCGAAGCCGTGGTTAGAAATGGCTGGTACTTCACCGGCGATCTCGCTTACCAGGACGACAACGGCTACTTCTTCATCGCCGGCCGGCGCGACGACTGCTTCAAAAGCCGCGGCATCTTCATCTCGCCGACCGAAATCGAAAACGCATTGCAAAACCATCCCGCCATCGTCGAAGCCGCGGTGGTCGCCGAACCCGACACTGAGATCGGCAACAAAATTCGTGCGGTGGTCGTGTTGGCTGAAGGCTATCGACCATCCGACGATCTCAGCCAAACGATCCGCGCTAGCCTGCGTTCGCAGGTCGCCCCGTACAAAATGCCGCACAAAATCGAATTCGCCGATAGTTTGCCCAAGAACGCGGTCGGAAAAATTCTCCGCGCCGCGTTGTAATCGACCGACGATGCACAACCGCGCGCGGCTCAGCTTGACAACTCGTACTGCCGAGTAATACATCCGGTTCAATCAGGAGGCGATTCCCATGCGCGTGATCGATGCCGACGGCCATGTCGAAGAAAACCTAGACACGTTTAGCGACAAATATTTAGACCCAGCGTTTCGCGCGCTGCGACCGCGCGTCGCCGGCGTCGACGGCATGGCCTACTGGATCATCGACGAACAGCTATATCCGCGCCGCGTTGGGCCAGGCTGTAACAATCTGGGCACGCCGACCAATGTCAACGGCCAGATTGCCGCCCACAGCTCGAACAAGAAAGAAAGTATCGGCAACATGGAGCTTGACGACATCCCTGCGCGCTTGAAGTTGATGGACGACGAGGACATCGCCATTCAAGTGATTTACACGACGCTGTTCCTCGCCTATCCGTTGACTAAGAATGTGCCGCTCGCCACTGCACTCACCTCTTCTTACAACCGCTGGATGGGCCAACGATTAGCCGGCCAAGCGCGCATCAAGTGGTCTGCGGTGGTCAATCTCGACGACGTCGCAGGCGCGGTCAAGCAAGTTCGCGAAGCCAAACAGCTCGGTGCCGTCTCGGTGATGGTGCTCGGCACCGCCGGCGACGACATGCTCGATCATCCACGGCTCGATCCTTTTTACGCCGCCCTGTGTGAAGAAAATCTCGCCTTAGGCGTTCACGTCGGCTGGTCCTGCCCGGCGGTGAACAATCTCTACTCGCATATCTATCCATCCGGCGTCATCGCCTTTCACGTACCGCTCTTGATGGCGTTTACCGCCTTGGTCAGCGGCGGGGTACTCGATCGATTTGCGAATTTAAAAATTGTTTTTCTCGAAGCTGGCTGTCAGTGGGTGCCGTTCATTATCGAGAGAATCCACCACCGCTTCAAAAACCAAGGCTCGACGTTGAGAAAATTTCTGCCCCAGACCGCGCCGATTCAGAAGCTGCCGGTGCTGGACTACATCAAGCGCGGCAACATTTACTTCAGCACCGAAGTCGAGGACGAAATTCTGCCAAATGTTCTAAATCTCGTCGGCGAAAGCCAAGTGATCTTCGGCAGCGACATGCCCCACGGCGACCGCGACCGCTGCGCCGCCGGGATCTTGCAGAAACGCACCGATATCAGCGAATCGGCGAAAGTGAGCATCCTAGATAAGAATCCAGCGCGGCTGTATGGCTTGGCGTAACCGTAGGGGCCAAAGATTTTTCGCCCCTACAATACCAATTCTTATTTTGCGACCGGCGCCTGTGGTGAGCCCGTCGAACCACGTTCCGAATGCCCT
>Ga0080064_1006917_pt1 | contig 11871 bp, 15 predicted proteins | sample Subgrocontami54m_FD_69260 | JGI IMG/M metagenome (GOLD analysis project Ga0080064, IMG submission 69260) | Subsurface groundwater microbial communities from S. Glens Falls, New York, USA - GMW46 contaminated, 5.4 m (SPADES assembly) (version 2) ...
TCGTTTGGGAACCGCCGACTTTCGGCGGGAATTCTTTTGGCGGAATTCAAAACCCCCTGGAATTTCTTGGCGGAAACCAATGCCGAGGGGCGAAGCCCCGAGGCAACTTCTTCGGCAAATCAAATTTGGTGGACCCGAGGGGAATCGAACCCCTATCTTCCGGATGCAAACCGGATGCTCTGCCACTAAGCTACGGGCCCTTACTACACCCTTAGAGACTAAAAAACTTTCGGAGAAAAAGAAAGTCTGCCTACCTTTTCCTTTTTTCAAACCAGGCAACCGTTCTCCGGAGTCCTTCTTCAAATTTGACGGTTGGCGCGTAGCCAAACCACTTTTTGGCCTTGCCGACGTCCGCGTGAGTGTGACGAACGTCGCCGACGCGCGGCGGGCGATGCTCCAAACGTAATTTCTTGCCGGTATATGTTTCGATTAAGCGTTTCACAGTCAAAAGATTCGTCCGTTCGCCGTGAGCGATATTAAAAACTTCGCCGTTGAACTTTTTCGCGGCCTGCATCGCCTTGATATTCGCCTGAACGACGTTATCGATATAGCAGAAATCCCGCGACTGGCGGCCGTCATCTTCCAAGAACAACTTTTTTCGTTTCGGGAAATATAATCCTTCGAGCCAGGCTGAGATAATGGTTGAGTACGGAGAATCGCCGTACTGGCCCGGACCAAAAACGTTAAAGTAGCGAAAGCTCACGGTGTCTAATCCGAAAAGTAAAGTAAACAATTTGCAAAATTCTTCGCTGGAAAATTTCTGAAGACTATACGGCGAAACCGGCTGAGGGCCGTTGTCCGCCTCTTTGGTCGGCAAAGTTTTCGCCCCGCCGTAAACCGACGACGAAGAAGAAAAGATAAAACGCTTTACCCGATACTGCTTTGAGGCCTCGAGTAGCGCGACCGTGCCCACGACATTCGAAATAGTCGTTTCCGTAGGACGAAGGACGCTGTAAACCACGCGCGGCCGAGCGGCGAAATGAAACACGTACTCCGGCCGGTGCTTTTTGAAAATCCGATCGAGCAATTTTTGGTCGGTAACCGATCCTTCGTAGAAAACCATCCGGCGGTCGAGCACGTCCCGCCGGCCAGTCGAAAAATCATCAATACCCACCACCGTCGTTTTCGGAAAACGATTTTTGAACTGCGGGACGAAATTGCTGCCGATAAATCCGGCCGGGCCGGTGACTAAAATTGTTTTGGGCTGCATATGATTTAGAACCACAAATACTATCGTCAAAGTCAACTTTTAACAATACGTTTAAAGAAAAACTAAGCCGCAGAGCGAGTGCCAAAATAACGTCGGTTCAGATAAAAAGCGAAGTAACCAATGGCCATCAGTCCAAAACCAGCGACAACCAAGGAAAGCGGCCAACCCAAGTCTCTCGTGAAATATTCGGCCGTAATCTTCATAATGTACCCCATGAGGTAAAGCGCGCCCAAAAAGAGAAAGGCTCGGCTCTTTAGATACACGCTCAAGAAGATAACTCCAAAAACAAATCCGGGAAAAACTAATTCCCAAAAGACATTCTGGTTCGGTGACCAGCCGCCCAAAGCGATCATCGCGCCCAAAAAACCCAGCAGGCCAAAAATGTAAAACGGATTAGTCAAAGCCCGCCGCGACGTTCCCGAAAAGAAATATCCTAAAAGTAAGTAGCCGAAACCAACAACCAATGTCCGATATTCCGTAAATTTGAAATAACTCTCTACCCCAACGGCGTTCCCAACTATAAAACTCGTAAAGACATAAAAAAGCCATGTGCCGAAAATAGCGCTGAAAACTATAAACAAATCTTTTTTAAACACAAAAAAGGAAACGAGATAGACCGCGAGAAGAATGGCGGAAATGGAACTTTGCACTCCCGAAATGAAGGTATGGTAACCGGCATTGTCAAAAACAATGTTCAAGCCGAGCGGCATAAGTAGCGCCGAAATTAAAAAGAAGGCATTCGCGACGCCGAAAAATCGTTCATCATTGAGTAAAAAGACCGCCGCCGCGTACGCCGCGATTCCCGACCCAAAGGTCACCACGATCCGGGTCACGGGACTAAGTTCTTGCCAATGCTGGCCAACCAGAATAAAAATTCCGATAAAAACAATCGCGCCGCCGATATAGTAGAGAATTTTGGAAATTGCGAAATGGCGATCCTCGCCGCGCACTACGCCGCTACCCTCATCATAAGCAGAGATTAGCTCAGTGCGTGTCACGAGACGCGCCTTCGCGAACTCTTTCACTAATACTAGAAACTGATTTTTATTAATCTCCATTGGTTATTGACTAATCCATCCCAAAAAACGGAAGTTGTCTCCAAACGTCCCGCCAGTGCCTAAATTCAACTTGCGAGTCGTTCCGTGCCCGCTTAAATAGCGCGCGTAGTAATCCCCGCCAGAACCTTCAAAAAAGAAAAACGGGAAAAATCCCCCACCCCCTTGTCCACCTCGAACGATCGTAAAACCGTCCGCGGACGTTGGGCTGGAATCTAGTTTCAGCCGCGAGGCCTCGTCAAAAGAAACCGTCCGCGCCTGATCTTTATGGACGTCATATAGATAAAACATTGGTTCGCCTCTGCTAGGTTGATAAAAAGGAGAAGATGAAGCGTCGGTCACGTGTCGCACTAAAACATTGTTTTCAACTCGATATTCCTGATCGCCGTAAAAATCGTAATAATTGGCACCGCCCAGATAGAGAAAATTAATCGTCGGCGGCTGGGCGAAAAGCCGTGGCAAATAAATGCTCGCCGCGACGACAATCACCATCAGGACCGGAATCAAAAGACCAACTATTAACGAAATTTTCTTGCTATTCATTAGTAATAACTATACTAAAGTAGTTTGAAAATAACAATTACGTAATAGTGTAAATAAAAACCACCCCGCATACGCGGGGTGGTTTTTTCTTCGCGATTGTTATACTCGCGAGACGTTCGTGGCCGCTGGGCCTTTCTCGCCGTCAACGACTTCAAAGGTGACTTTATCGCCAACCTTCAATTCGTCATACGTCACGCCTTTCAATTCTTTCGAATGAAAGAAAAGATCCTTCACCTCGCCTTCGCGAGAAATGAATCCGAATCCTTTCGGCGTAAGAGTCTTAATGGTACCTTCCATATGATTCTTTTGGATTTATAATTGTTTGTCTTGAGAAACTCGACGCTTTATTTCCCTATTCTTGCTACCGCCCTATTATAGCCTATAGCTAGATATTTTGCAAGCCCCCCTCCCAAAGACCCATTTTCCCGCTCTTTTAAGTCAAATCATTCAATAAGATGCTATACTGCGATATATATGGAAAAATCAGTCTTCCCAATGCGGATTAATAAGTATTTGGCGACGAAAAACCACGCGACCCGAAGAGGTGCCGACGAACTAATCAAAAAAGGACAAGTCTTCGTGAACGGCAAGCTCGCGGTCGTGGGTCAAAAAGTAGCAGCCTCGGATGTGGTCGAGGTTAAATTCAGAGGCAAGCCGACGCCGCTCGTCTATTTCGCCTACAACAAACCGAAAGGCATCGTGACCCATTCCGCGATGCCCGGCGAAAAAGAAATCAAAGATATTATTTCCCTGAAAGGCGTCTTTCCGATCGGCCGGCTCGACAAAGAATCCGAAGGGTTGATTATTTTGACGAACGACGGCCGGATTACCGACCGCCTGCTTTCGCCGGCCTACGTTCACGAAAAAGAATATTTGGTCACGACCAAAGAAAAACTCCGCTCGAACTTTAAACAAAAAATGGAGGCGGGGGTAAAAATTGAGCACGAACAAACCGGCACGTGCAAAGTGACAATCGTCGACGACCGGACTTTTCGGATTATCTTAACCGAAGGCAAAAAACATCAGATCCGCCGGATGTGCGTCGCGCTCTTCCAGGAAGTAGACGAACTGAAACGGATCCGGATAATGAATATTCTCCTGGGCAACCTGGCCGTCGGAGCGCATCGGAAAATCGAAGGAGCGGAGTTAAAAAAGTTTCTCGAGGACCTGAAGCTAACCTAAAAGCTCGTTTACCAGTTCACGCACGCCGATTTTCTTTTCCGCGGAATACGGAATGATTTTATGACGTCTAATCGCCTTTTCCAACGCTTGAAGTTTTTTTTGGTACTCTGACTTTTTTATCTTGTCTATTTTATTTGCCACAATCAAAATATCTTTTCCTTTTTCTTCCAAGGCCCGGAGCATTTCCAGATCGTTGTCCGTCGGGCCCACGTAGGCGTCGATAATCAGGACCACTTTTTTCTGTTCGTAGGGCGAGTTAAAAAAATACCAATAAATTAACTCCTGAAGTTGCCGCTTGCCCTCCCGTGAAGCTTTCGCATAGCCATAGCCGGGCAAGTCAACGAAATACACAGAGTCGTTGATCAAAAATAAATTTATCTCGCGGGTCCGCCCGGGAAAGGAACTCGTTCTGGCTAAATCTTTCTGGTTGGTTAAAGAATTGATGACGCTCGACTTGCCGACGTTGGAACGGCCGATTAAGGCGATCTGGGGAATGCCGTTCTCCAGAATCTTATCCGCCCCTACCACGCTTTTTACGAATTTCGCGGAAGTAATGTTCATAATGGTCTAATGATATTTTGCACTCTGCCGACTTCCCCGCTTTTTAGCCGCACCTTAATGCCGTGAGGATGAGATTGAGAGTTAGTCAGAATCTCCTGGACGACTCCACGAGTGAGTTTTCCGGTCCGCTGATCTTCTTTCAAAACAATCTCGACTTCCAGTCCCGGTATAATATCTGCCCTATTTTGGCTATTCATAGAAAAAATAATTACTTTATAAACTTGGATTTAATGCGTTCCCATAGTGCCAAACGGATTCCTAGAAATTCCAAGCCGATAAAAATAAGCCAAGAGCCGGGAGTGAAAGGAGTAATCAGTGCTAAAAACCCTAAGATTATCAACAGTGTTCCGGCCGCTCTTTTAACCAGGGAGTTCTTGTCGGATATTTTTTTGAACCGCGTTTTCCAGTCCGCCATAGTATAAAATTAACCTTTGCTGTTTACCGCCGCGACATAACTGCAGTAATCACACTCCAAGCCGGCTTTCGGAATCGTATCTTGATTTAAACAGGCGTGAGCGTCAGTAATTGCTTTCACGACCCAGGCATCACTACCAGTGTAAGGAATCAACGTGATATCGAATTCCAGCCGGCCGTCAAAGGCCTCGCGGTCGGTCTGACCGTTGCAATAAACGAAGTAGCCAGTATCGGACACCTGATAACCGTTCTGGCGAAGCAACCACTGATAGACTTCCATTTGCCGCTTGTAGCCGTCCTGCCAATCCTTATCGAGCGCCGTGATCTCTCCGCTTTTGGACGTGGCCTTATAATCCACCACGATGTAGTCGCCTTTGGAATTCTGCCACAGGTCGTCGATCGCGCCGGTGATCAATAAATTGGTCGGGCGGTGCAAATACTGAATGCCGGTAAAATTGTGGCGCCACTTCGCCAAATCCTCGTGCGGCACCGGCCGGGCATCGACGCCGTATTTTTCAATCAAAGGATGCTTTGTGCCGTTCGCCCGGTGAATATCAAATTCCAATTTCAAAAGATGGTCGACGGCCGAGTTCAAGGTAAAGGGAAATCCCGGCGGACGGGCGACGCCCAGCCGGCGGTCATAATAAAAACAACGCGGGCATTCCAAAAAAAGATCGATTTTTGATCGGGACAACTTAAATGGATCTCCCAAAACGGGATCGTATAAACCTTTTGTTCGTTGCGATGAATAGTATTCAGACATTGATTTTAATTATTAATGACGAACCATTTACCCTCACTTATTACTTCAACTTTTCCGTCAATAATCTTCAAAGCGGAATTATCGTCGAGGACGTAAATTTTGTCGGATATGTCTTTCGCGACTTCCCTTATGAAATCTTCTTTCCTTAAGTTAAAATGCGGAGAGTTAAAATGGGGTAAAAAATAAAAATCGACAAAGTTAAGACCAGGCACATCCTTGATCTCGCCTGAATCTTCTTCGTATAAGACAAGACTCATCTTTAACGCAAGATCTTTACTCGTCACCATACTTCCGGCACTTAATCCCACGTATACTTTCGTTTTCAATAACTCCGGCAAAAGAGAACTAAGTCCCGATTTGTTTATCCAACTCATCAAATGATATGTGTTGCCGCCTTCAAAAAACAAGACGTCTGCTTCTTCTAACTTCGGCCTCCAAATTTTTTCCTCAACTGCTGAAATGTCAGCGATATCGATAGACTTAAAATTTTGCTTTTTTAAATTTATCAGATCATCAATAAACCAACTTTTATCGCCTTTTTCCACGTTTGAAGCCGTGGGAATAAAAACGAGAGACGTGTCTTCCGGTTTTTTGCCAACCAAGTCGAATAAAGCGCCCGCGACTGATTTATTGGTTATGCCACCAGAGGTAAGTAATAATTTCATAATAATTAATTCAAATTCCCGCGCAAAGCCGGGAAGAATAATTTCAAGTTTTCCTTTGGCAACAAATTCCTAAGCCTCGTTTTCACTTGTCACTTTTTCTTCTTTTTTATCATTTCTTTCCGATACATATACCGCGGTATCACGAATATCACTTTTTTCATAATGTATCTTAAATAACTCTTGATTCAGGTAAGAAAAAATTGGAGTAGCGCCACAACCAAAAACAAGTCCGCCTGCCGGAACAACACGCTCAATTTCTTGGGCTAATGCTCTAAAGTATCCGCTGTCACGTGCGGTTTGTGAGCCAGGTAAACTATCATTAATACCATTCACTGTTATGTTCACTGACCTGCTCTGTAGTTGAGAAATAAAATGAAGCATATCTGCCTGCACGAGTGTTGCAATTGCCATAGAACCTTCCTGGCGTTTAACTCCTAATAAATCAGTAATGTCAATTTCCGGTTTTGATTTTGGGTCTAATACTGCATCTCTTTTATTTCTTTGTCTGAGATCGTTAAAATCAAGGTCAACACCGATATATTCTGCCTGAACTCCTATTTCTGCCAGACGGCGAAGTATGGCAAGATTCGATCCCGAACCAAGATCAACTAACGGACGCTCTTTTAACTTTTCTCTCAGTAAGGATTCAACTAGAGGTTTTTCTTTTTCGGAAATCAATTCAAAAAATACTTTTGAATAGTCCATCAAGCCGCTATCAATAAGGTCAAGACGAGTTTTGTATATCATATCTACATACCCTCCATCACCGAAACGATAATTCGGATTTTGATAACCTAATAAATCTGCAAGCCTTGGTTGCTCCGATTTAGTTGCAGTATCTGGCGTCAATTTTTTTTCAAATCCTTCACCCATAAATCTAGTTGTCGTCAATGATACACTTTCAGAGGATACCAACAAATATACCTTTATTCAATTCGCTTCAAGCCCGCCGCTGGAGTTACTGCAATCAAAACGATACCTGATGATGTAATTGTTGATATTACGAGTGTCATGTTAGAACTATTACCCAGATTTTCTACGATTATATGGAGACTGGTTTGTCGGTCGCAAACTGACTTCCAGTTCTTGAGCCTTTCCTCTCACTCCACCAACTGGCCTTCCGAGCTTTAAACCAATTACTCTAGTCGGAGTATTTTCCTTTGCTAATTGAACAAGCTTCTTTTCTTCCTGCGCTGTCCATTGTTTACCGGTATTTCTAATATATTTGGGCATAATGTTTAAATATTAATTGTGGATAAGTCGACTTTGATTTTCTATTTTCTTTCTATTATACTCTATACATAAGATTCAGGTCAAGCATATGCTCACAAAACGTCAAAAAGAAGTCCTCGACTTCATAAAAGAATCCTCAAATAAGAAGGGCTACGCTCCTTCCCTAGAAGAAATCCGGAAGAACTTTAAGCTTGCTTCGGTTTCTACTGCACATTTCCATGTAGCTAAACTTAAGAACGGGGGCTATTTGGATAAGGTAGACAATAAAGCTCGTGCCATCAGTGTCACCAGTGATGAACCTTGGGTAAAAATCCCACTTTTGGGTACTATCGCTGCTGGCGAGCCGATTGAGGCAATTCAAGAAAAGGAAATGATAGCCATTCCTAAATCTAAAGTTCCTAAGGGTGAAGTTTACGCTCTGCGAGTATCCGGTAATAGCATGATTGACGAGAATATCAATGATGGAGACTTAGTGGTTGTGCGAAATCAGCCAACTGCTGAAAATGGGCAAAAAATTGTTGCTCTGATTGATGAGAACGAGGCCACTCTCAAAAAGTATTATAAAGAAAAAGGTCAAATAAGATTGCAACCGGCCAACCCTGACCTCCAGCCAAAGTTTATTCACCCTTCTCGTTTAACAATTCAGGGAATTGTCTTAGATGTCGTAAAGACTAGCGAGGAAACCGAGCAAAAATATGTAAAGAAACAGAAGTCTGTAATTGTTACAGATCAGCGTGCACTTTTTAGTTCTATTAAAAAAATAAAAATCTTAAATAAATACAGCAAGGAAGCAGATGTAGTTTTATTCCAAGGAGACCGGCTTGATTTAATGAAATCAATTCCTGATAAATCAGTAAAACTGATTGTGACATCACCACCTTATAACATTGGCAAGGAATATGAAAAGCGAACAAGTTTGGATGTATACCTCGCCGCACAAGAAAAAACCTTTGAAGAAGCGGTTAGAATACTCACCGATGACGGAAGTATCTGCTGGCAAGTTGGAAACCATATTGCAAAAGACGGCGAAGTCTTTCCGCTAGACGCCTTGATTTACCAGATTGGCAAAAAATACGGACTTAAGCTTCGCAATCGTATTATTTGGCGATTCGGACATGGCTTGCATTGTACCAAGCGGTTTTCAGGACGACATGAAACAATCGTCTGGTTTACTAAAGGCGACAGCTACACATTTAATCTTGATCCGGTACGTGTGCCTCAAAAATACCCGGGTAAAAAGAATTTTAAGAAAAACGAAAAGTACGGAACTTTGTCCGGTAACCCTTTGGGCAAAAACCCCGAGGATGTTTGGGATATCCCGAATGTAAAAAATAATCATCCGGAAAAGACAGATCACCCATGCCAGTTCCCGATCGAACTTATTGAACGATTAGTATTATCCATGACTAACCCAGGCGATGCGGTACTTGATCCTTACCTTGGTGTCGGAAGCGCAATCTGCGCCGCAGTAATCCATAACCGCAAAGGTTACGGATCGGATATTATGAAAGAATACTTAGAGACCGCCGAAAAAAGAATACGAGCGGCCGCTGACGGAACCTTGAATCGTCGAATGATGGGAACTCCGGTGTATCAACCGACTAGTAGTGTGAAGCTTGCCGAGTTGCCAGATGAATTTAAGAAAGCTCGTGAGAGTTTATTTGGGGCCGGGCTTTGAGCCATTATATTTACGAAGCTTCATTTTTGTTAGAGCCTCGACGCGGTTTGATTTAAAAAGCTCTCTTAGAGTTTGGGATTTAGTTTTTTCTTCATCAGTAAGGCCAATGCTCATTACAAAAACTGGAATATCAATATCACTTTCCCCTCTGTGTTCAAAATCAACAAGAAGTTGTTCGAAAGATGATACTCCTGTAGACATAAACTTTACCAATTCATTACTTGGAACTATTTCGATACCGCATTCGATATAACCAAGATTTTTGAAAATAATCATCTTTGAAAATATGTCATAACCCATGAAGGCATATTTCCCAAACTGAATCTCAAGACCAACTTTATTTTTAATACCGTCCATTTCACGAAATCGCCCCTTACCGAAAGCGTGTCGAGGTTCAACAAACTTTCTCTTTTTTCCTTCTTCGGATTTTGTTGTCCAGCCTTTCTGGTGACAGAAGAGCTTTAAGTAATTATTCATATCAACAGGAGAAAACAAAACCTGACCTTTTTTGGTTTTCTCTTTACTCTCTTTGGTTAGACAAAGAGTAGCGTCCAATGCCTTAATGGCATTTTGAACTTCCCGAAGCTCTTTCGGGTGTTTGGTCTTGATAAACTTCTCACCCCCTTTAAATGAATATGTGTTAATGATTTTCATACTTCTTTATTTACTCCAAGATAACCCTTATTTTACCTCGGTTCGAACATGGACATCAGGCGGAGACGGGAGCCCCGCTGAAGCGGGATCGCTGTTTGTTACCAAAAATTGTACGCCAGCTTTAATTTTTAGACAAATAGGAAAGATTCGAAAATTGCGATTCGTCCCGCGCAAAGCGGTGGGGGTGAGATTCGAACTCACGATACCCTTTCGGATATAGCAGTTTTCGAGACTGCCGCCTTCAACCACTCGGCCACCCCACCGCTTTAGGCAGGAACTATCGAGCCACGTCTCCAGTCATAAAACTTTCCAAAGGCAAAAATTTATGGCACCTTTAATATAGTTTAAAGGCCCTCGTAGTTCAATGGATAGAACGGCTCACTCCTAACGAGTCGATCGAGGTCCGATTCCTCGCGAGGGCACATCTTCGTTTGCTTTTATAGGATAAACGTCTATATAATGAAGGCAAATAAAAGTCGCGACAAAAAAATAAACCTATGACCTCAAAAAGAATCATTATCGCGGTAGTCGTCGTCTTGGGCGTGATCGCCCTCGTGAAGTTGTTTCAAAACACCGGATCAGTCTTAACAACCTATCAAGGCTCATATACGACCAAATATGAAGGAGAAGAAAATACCTACAATTATTCCTTCTCTTATCCGGCGGACAAATTTTTAGTTGAAACATCGGAAGCGGGAAATGAAGTGACCTTAAAAGATAAAGTCGGTGACGCCGTGAACCGGATCGTCTTCTTCTACAACGGCGCGGCCGGCGTCCTCTCGTCCGAAGAACTTTGGCAAACCTACGTGCTCCCTCGCTACGCTTCTTCATCCTGCGCCGACTGCGCGAAACAAGCCACGGTCTTGAGCAACCCGGACATCAAGGACATGATCTCTTACGGCAATGACAAAGAAGAGTGGATTGTTTACCAAGGCGGTCCCGGATTCGTGATCGGCGGATTCGTAAAACCATCCGACGAGGCCCGAAAAGTATTTGAAAGCCTGACAATCGAAAAAGAAATGCCCGGCGCGGCCACGACTACGCCGAGCGGAGACGCGATAATGGAAGATAAAACTGGTGGAACAATGACAGGAACAGAAATGAGCGGCGGCATGACCCTTAAAATCGCCTTAGAAAAAGGCAAAGCCAGTCTGGCTGCCGTCTGCAATCAAATAGTCTCGGTCAATCGTACTTTGCCGAAAACCAGCGGCGTCGCCAAAGCCGCGATTCAAGAACTGTTGAAAGGCCCGACCGTAAGCGAAAAAACTGCTGGCTACGAAAGCGCGATTCCGGAAGGCCTAGTCTTGAACTCAATTAAAATCGTGAACGGCGAAGCGCAACTCGACTTCAACAAAGAGCTTGAAACAACGAACGACCAGTGCAACGCCGCGATGGGACAAGTTCAGCAAACGCTCTTGCAATTCCCAACGATCAAAACCGTCAAAGTCTCGGTGAACGGCCACGCCGCGATGATGCAACCCTAAAAAACGAGAGGTTCAAAACAATCAAAACCGCCGCAGGGCGGTTTTTGGTTCTGATTGAAAAAAAATACAAAACTGCTACAATCATTTCACAAAGGGCCTATAGTAAAATGTCCTGACCCACAGTTATAAAATATAAAAATCATAGAAAACGCGAATATAAAATTCAGTTAACGGGCCTATAGTAAAATGGTATTACGGATCCATGGCATGGATCAGGTTGGGGTTCGATTCCCCATAGGTCCACCAAACGAAACATTGGCGGAATTAAGAAAGCGGAGCGATTTTGCGGGAGCCAAAATCGCGCTATCATTTTTTTCAAAACCCTTTCCGCCTACGGCGGAAGCCGTGAATTCCCAAAGTTCCCCCCAATGGCATGAAAGCGTTTTGTCTTTGAGAATAGGGTTCGAGCCGATTTTTTGGAAAAACTCT
>Ga0080064_1006918_pt1 | contig 11871 bp, 11 predicted proteins | sample Subgrocontami54m_FD_69260 | JGI IMG/M metagenome (GOLD analysis project Ga0080064, IMG submission 69260) | Subsurface groundwater microbial communities from S. Glens Falls, New York, USA - GMW46 contaminated, 5.4 m (SPADES assembly) (version 2) ...
CCCGCTTCGAACACTTCCAATGCCGCCAGCTCGAACCGCCGCCGGCGCAGCACGCCCGCGCAGGCGGAGAGCACGGCCATACGGTCCCGCGGCGGAATGTCGGCCCACGTCCGGCCTGCGGCCCTGGCGCGGGCGACCGCCTGGTCCACGTCCTCGGGCGCGGCGGCGGTCACGAGGCCGATCACCTCGTCGGGACGCGCGGGATTGCGGGAGGTGAGCGTTGGGCGAACGCCGCCTGGAGAAGCGGGAAAGGCCAGATCGATTTTGCGCGGGCCCCTGCCGAGACGCTCCTTGAAGGCCGCGATCGCGGCCGCCATCTTCCGGCGGGACTCCGCGCGCGAGAAGTCCGTGTGCGGTTCGTTGGAAAAATGAAGGCCCCGATCCTTGCGTGGGTGCGAGGGTGTGGGGGCAGGCGGTTGCAGCAATTCATCGAGGCTCTGGTTCCCCAGGAACTGCCGGCGCAGGATCGACTCGTTGGCGGTGTTCTCCAACAGGCGTCTCACCAGATAGGCCATGCCCGGAATCAGATCGCCGACCGGCGCGTACACGCGTAGCCGGTAGCCTGCATCCACGATGGCTGCCTGCAGGGGCTCCGCCATGCCGTAGAGCATCTGAAGCTCCACCGCTTGCGCGGGCAGTTTTCGCCGTTCGGCTTCGGCCAGGGCCATTGCGACGTGGCGCAGGTTGTGCGTGCCGAAGGCGGGCCGGATCACCGCGGCGTGCTCCAGCAGCAGCGAGATCAGCCGTTCGTAGCCGGCATCAGTGTCGGCCTTGTGGGAGAAGACCGGCACGAGCCAGCCGTGCTGCCGGTGGATGGTGGTCTCGTAGTCCCAGTAGGCGCCCTTGACCAGGCGGATGCCTATAGGCGTGCCGCGCGTCTTCGCCCAGGCGATCAGCTCGCGCACGTCGTGCTCGGTGTCTTTGAGGTAGGCCTGGATCGCGAGACTCGCATGGGGGTAGTCGCGGAACTCGTCTTCCATGAGCAGGCGGCGGACGATCCCGAGCGTCAGGTCTTTCCAGGCGTACAGCTCCATGTCGAACGTGACGGCGACCGACCGCTGCATGGCGGTTCTCATTAATGGACGCAGCCGCTCCGCCACGGCGGCGTAGCAGCCGCCCGGATCGATCGGATCGAACTGCGAGAACAGCGCCGAGAGCTTGATGGAGACCTGCGCGCGCGGGAGCGCGCCCAGGTGATCGGCTTCCAGCGCGGGTGCGGGGCGCCATTCACGGGCCGCGTCCGCCATCACCGTGATGGCTTCCCCGTAACGGCCCGCGTAGGCCGCGCATTCCGGCTCGCAGACCGGCGCTTCACCCAGGAGATCCACGGAATGGGCGAGGCCGCGCGTCCAGAGATCGGCCACGACCGGCAGCGCCTCCTTCATCCCCGCGCCCACGATGAACTGGTTCGCCATCTGGATCGCCTGGGCGTAGATCGTATCGGCCGTCACGCCGGCGCCGAATCCGGCCGACGACAGCGCCCGCATTCCCCAGCGCACGAGCGAACGCCCGCCGGCGTCCCGCGGGCCGGTGTCCTGGTGGAAATACTCATCCACGAGCCGCTTGATCTGTGCCGGTGTCTTTAAGGTGGGGAGGACGTCGATGAAACGGAAGAGCTGGACCTTGAAGGCCTCGTCGCGGATGGCCCACTCAAGGAGCCGGCCGGTCCACCATTTGCGGTCGAACAGACGCGGGTGGGTCGCCGCGGCGCCTGCGTACAGCCGTTCGGCGTGCCGCCGGATGTCGGTTTCTGTGGCCAGTCGGTCCGCCATGGATGTCTCCCCTCGTAGGGGCGCCGCTTGCCGCGCCCTTCCTCAATTATACATCGGCGGGTCCGGTCTTGAATTGTGTTGTGAGGGTAGGCTAGATTACGGCCATGGCTGAAATTCCCGTCATCACCATCGCGGGCCCGCAAAAAAAAGAGCCGAAGTTGTTCTTCACGCGAGTCTTCTGCCTGCGAAAGGAACCCCCGCCGCTCGGGCTGCTCGTCGAGTTCCTCAAGGCGCGGGGCGCCACGCCGATCCTCCCCAAGGAAGTCAACGAGAAGCTGCTGAACAGTTGGAACTGGGTGGGCGTGGAGATCGGGTACGACAAGGACCGGACGCCGATCGTGCTGACCTGCATGCGGAAGGGCGGCGCCCAGGACGAGGTATTCAAGCAGGACATCGAGGGCCTCCTCCGGTTTGTGGAGACGCATCGCGAGATCGACAACTGGCGTGTGGCGGACCAGTTGCATGCCTGCCGGTTCTATGTCGCAAACATTCTGGACAAGAACGACATCACGGACGCGGGGTACGATTTCAATGGATGGATCCTCGAGTTTTTCCAGGAGAACTGCGACGGGATGGTCCAGATCGACGGGCAGGGCTTCTATAATGGAGAAGGCGAGTTGATCTTCGAGCTGCCGCCGATCGACGACGACCCCGACACCGCGGGGCCCACGTCAAGCCCTGGGCCGAGCTGACTCCGATAGCCTAGACAGCGTCCGACGCGGTGTGCTAAGGTCCCTTTCGCCCTGGCTTGGCGGACGCGCCTGTAGCTCAGTGGATAGAGCATCAGCCTCCGGAGCTGAGGGCCACAGGTTCAAATCCTGTCAGGCGCACCAACCGCCAATCCGGTCGAGCATCCTCCCTGGTGGGCCGTTAGCTCAGTTGGTAGAGCAGCTGACTCTTAATCAGCGGGCCGCAGGTTCGATCCCTGCACGGCCCACCAAACCAAGCTTGCTGGGCCGGCACTTCGATCAAACATGCTGTTGAAGACCACGTCGCGCCTGTTGCTCGCAGGGATCCCGCTCGCCTTTCTTTGCCAAGCTTGCCTCGGCCCGGTTCAGACCGCGCGTGCGCTCCATGAAGAGCAGGAGCGCTTCGTCCGCCTCGAAGCACGCACGGACGATCCGCGCCCGGAAGGCGCGGCGCGGTTTGCCCATCCCGTCCTCCTGAGCTCCGCCGAGTGGGCGCGCATTCTGGCCGGCATCCGCATCCAGCCCCGGAAGGACAGCGTCATTTTTACCAGGGCACTGGAGCCGCCGACCGAGGCGTTTGCTCCGGACGAGATCGTCTATCTCGGCAGGACGCTGAGCGAGACCTTCGCCGGGGCCCGACCGGACGAGTGGGTGGTGTTCGGCCTGAGCAGGGTGCTCCCGTCCGGACTGAACGAGATCACCACCGGCGGATGGTTTGCGGAGGGGACGCGCCTCCATCTGCTCCTGGCGAATTACCGGTACAGCGTGACGAGGACCGCCGTCCGCGAGCGGTTGTGGAAAGAGCCGTTGCGCGCGCTCGCCGCGCCATTTTATGATGTGGTCCAGGACGAGCGCCAGACTGTGGTGAAGGGCACAGGGTTTCTCTCCGCGCTGTCGTCCGGCTCGGGGCCCGAAATCGTCCTTGAGTACAAGTCGCTGCTGGGCGCGCCGCCGGCCGCCACCCGGCCGCCGTCGCCGCCCGTAGAAAAGGTGCCGCCTGCGCCAGAAGCCGGCAGGCTCCCGGCCGCGGCCGCCGAGGATCGCCTACGCACGCTCAAGCGGCTGCGGGAACAGGGGCTGATCACGGACGAGGAATACCGCGAGAAGAAGAAAGAGGTCTTGGGGAGCTTCTGAGGGCTGATCCCGGGAGCGACGGAAGAAGCGTAGTATCATCAAGAAGTAAGAACTCCATGCGAATGTCTCCCGCCATCGGCCTGCGAGCCACGGCGATCGCCGTCGCGGCCGTCTGTCTGCTGCCGCTCCCGCTCCGGGCCGACTCCCCGGTCATGGCCACGGTGGGGGGGGCGCCGATCACCCAGGCTGAGATCGAGCAGGCGCTCCAGCTCCCGCTGTACGAGCTTGAGATGGAGAAGTATCGCCTGACCAGACGGCGCCTGGACCAGATGATCGTGGAACGGCTCCTGGCGCGCGCCGCCGCCGCGCAGGGGCAGTCGGTCTCGGCCTTCGTCTCGGCGGAGGTGCAGAGCCGGATCGCGGCGGTCCCGCCGGAGGCGGATCCCGCGAAGCAGGAGGCGCGGAACGTGCTGGTGCGCGAGCGCGCCACGCAGGCATTGCAGGAATTGGTCGCGCGGTTGTCCCGCGAGGCGGGCGTGACGGTGACCATCCATCCTCCCGATTCTCCCGTCATGACGATCCCGGTCGGGGATGACCCGGCGTGGGGGTCGCCGGCGGCGCCGGTCACCATCGTTGAGTTCGCAGACTTCGAATGTCCGGCCTGCAAGGACAGTCTCCCGGTCTTGCGGCAACTGCGCGACCTCTACAAGGACCAGGTCCGGCTCGTCTATCGAGACTTTCCCCTGTCCGGGCATCCGCAGGCGCGTCCGGCGGCGGAGGCGGCCCATTGCGCCCACGAGCAGGGGAAATTCTGGGCGTACCACGACGCGCTCTTCGCCCAGGCGCCGGACCTCAAGCCGTCCGACTACATGGTGCTGGCGGAGCGGTTGGGCCTGAACCCGGCGGAGTTCACGGCCTGCCTCGCCGGCACTCGCCCGAAGGCCGCAGTGGTCCGGGATCTTGCGGAGGCCCAGGGCCTGGGCCTCCGCGGAACCCCAACCTTCTTCATCAACGGGCGCTACTTGGCGGGCTTCCAGTCGCTGGAGACGCTCCGCCGGCACATCGACCGCGAGCTCCTGGCCGTGGGGAACGGCGCGCGCGTGCCGGACTCAGCCCCGGGAACCGTCGCACGATGAATCCACGCTCGATCGCCACGCTCGTGACGGCCGCGGCGCTCCTTGGCTCACCCTTTGCGTCTGCGGCCGGATCGCAGACCGCTCCCGTCATCGTCCCGCTGGTGAACCCTCTCGGGGGAAACCCCGGCTCCCAACCCCAGGGCCTGTTCCGCAAGGTCGTGACGGCGCGCGGGTTCGAGGTCGATGACAGCCGGGCCGGGCTGCATCACGTCAAGGCCATCGGGGCCGCCAATCAGTTTACGCCCGACGTCCCCGAGATTTACGTCGTTGTCGAGTTCCTGCAATCGACGTTCGATCTCTTCCGTCTCGTCGGCCGGTTCATTCTGGAGGACCCGGAGGGGAAACCCATCGGCACGCTGCTGCACACCGACAAGGCCCAATTCGAGAATGAGGACACCGGCGGGTACCTTGTGATGAAGCGCCCTCCCGGTGGATTTCCGGTCGGCAGCTACCGGGTCGAAATCCATTACGAGGCGGTGAACGACATCAGCCTGCTGACTCTCGCCCGGTTCAAGGTCGTCCCCGTGGCCGCCAAGTAGGACTCGCCACCGGATGCCGTCCAAGCCGCTGCGCTCCCGCCGTCCCGATGTCACCGTCCGCCCCGCCACGCTTGCCGACCTCGACGTGCTGGTGCAGTTCAGCGCGGCGATGGGCAAGGAAACCGAGGGCCGCGCGCTGGACCTGAAGCGGTTGCGCAAGGGAGTGCGGGCGGTGCTCACATCCGACCGGCACGGCCGCTACCTGGTGGCCGAGTCCGGCGCCTCGGTCGTCGGCCAGTTGCTGCTCACCTATGAATGGAGCGACTGGCGCAACGGCTGGTTCTGGTGGATTCAGAGCGTCTACGTCGCGCCGTCTGCGAGGCGGCGGGGCGTGTACCAGACCCTCCATAAGCATGTCGTGAGGGACGCGCGCGAGCGCGGTGACGTGTGCGGCGTGCGCCTCTACGTCGAAAAAGACAACCGCAGCGCCCAGACTGCGTACACCGGCCGCGGCATGACCGCCACGGCGTACCGCATCTACGAGCAGGATTTCGTGTTGTGAGGCTTGCTTGACGGGGGGAAAGACGGTACAGTACAGCGCAGGTTGTTTCTCTCCAGGTTCTCTGCGAGAGTGGCGGAACTGGCAGACGCGCGAGACTTAGGATCTCGTGGGCAACCGTGGGGGTTCGAGTCCCTCCTCTCGCACCAAATGACACCATCAACCCAAGGCGTTACTGATGAAACTTGACGTGACCGAGCTAGGCCCGGTGAAACGGGCCGTCAGGATCGAAGTGCCCGCGGAGGACGTCTCCAAGCGGTTCCAGGACGTCTACGCGGAGCTCAGGAACCAGGTCCACGTCCCCGGATTCCGTCCCGGGAAGGCGCCCCAGGCCCTGCTGGAGAAGCGGTACGCGAAAACCGTCGAAGACGACGTCGTCCGCCAACTGATCCCGGAGTACTACAGCAAGGCGATGAAGGAGACCGGGTTCAAGCCGGTCGCCGTGGATCTCCCGCCGCTCGAGCGCATCAAGATCAAGAACGGCACGCCGCTCATCTTCACGACCACCGTCGAGATCAAGCCCATCTTCGAACTCCGGGAGTACAAGGGCAGCACGCTCAAGCAGGACAAGCGGGAGATCGCGGAGGAGGAACTGGACAAGGCGATGCAGGTGCTCCGCCACCAGCACGCGCAGATCGAGACCGTCCCGGAGGACCGGGCGATCGCCGAGGAGGATATCGTGCAGGTGGCGATCGAGCGGGTTGAGGGGGCGAACGCGCCGGGCGGGTTCAAGCCCGAGACCCATCTCATCCGGGCCGGCGACAAGACTCCGATCTACGGGGCGGTGCTCGATGACGCGATCCTCGGCAAGAAGAAAGGCGCGGCGTTCGAGACGGGCGGGCCGGCCCTGACGGTGCGGGGCACGGTGCAGGCCCTCAAGCACAAGGTCCTGCCCGATCTGGACGACGAGTTCGCCAAGGATCTGGGCGAGTACAAGACGCTCGCCGAGCTGCGCGACAAGGTCAAAACGCAGCTGGAGCGCAGCCTCAAGCAGGACATCGAGGAGACGTACAAGGACCTGCTCATGAAGCGGCTCGTGGAGATCCACCACTTCGACGTCCCGGAGTCGCTGGTCCAGCGCGAGCTGGATGCCATGGCCCATGCGGAGCGGTCCCGGCAGCAGCGCCTCCGCCACCTGGCATCGCACGGCGAAGGGGGAGGCGAGTCCCCGCCCGTGTTCGACGCCCGGAAGTTCCGCGAGGAGAGCCTGCCGACCGCGCAGCAGCGCGTGAAGCTCGGCTTGATCCTGGAGGCGATTGCGGAGAAGGAGGGGATCGCCGTGGCCGAGGCGGACATGATCGAGGAATGCCGGCAGATGGCGCGGGCGATGCAGGTCGATGTCGCGGAAGTGGTGAAGATGCTCAAGTCCAACGGCGAGGACGCCATCGAGGACCTGAGGGCCCGTATCCTGGCGGAGAAGGCCTTGCAGTTCGTCTATGAAAAAGCCATCATCCAGGTGTGATGAACATGATGAAACACGGCATGAATGTGCGATAATGCCATGAAGGAGTTCCGCCAAATGCTCATTCCGATGGTGATCGAACAGACCAACCGGGGCGAACGCGCCTACGACATCTATTCCCGCCTGCTGAAGGACCGCATCATCTTCATCGGCGAGCCGATCGACGACAATTTCGCGAACCTCATCATCGCGCAGTTGCTGTTCCTGGAGGCGGAGGATCCCGAGAAGGACATCAACCTCTACGTCCACTCGCCGGGCGGGATGGTGACGGCCGGGCTGGCCATCTACGACACGATGCAGTACATCAAGCCCGCCATCGCCACCATCTGCGTGGGCCAGGCGGCGAGCATGGGCTCGTTGCTGCTGGCGGCCGGCACGAAGGGCAAGCGCTATGCGTTGCCGAACGCGCGGATCATGATCCACCAGCCGAGCGGGGGGTTCCAGGGCCAGGCCACCGACATCAGCATACAGGCTGAGGAGATCATCAAGATCCGCAAACGGCTGGATGAGATCCTGGCCAAGCACACCGGCCAGCCGGTCGACAAGATCCATAGCGATTCGGAGCGGGACTATTTCATGTCCGCCGAGGAGGCGCAGGCCTACGGCCTCGTGGACGAGGTCATCGTGCGGGCACCCAAGGGTCTCAGGCCGTCGAAGGATGGATCCGATAAGAATCATGATATAGTGAAGTAGGCACGACTCCACGAGGAAGGTCGATGGCGAAGCAAGACAAGACCGAAGCCCAGTTGCGGTGTTCCTTCTGCGGGAAGGGCCGCGAGGAAGTCCGGAAGCTGATCGCGGGGCCGACGGTCTACATCTGCGACGAGTGCGTGGACCTCTGCAACGACATCATTGCGGAGGACCTTGAAGAGCGGCAGGATGCCGTCTCTTCCAAACTCCCCAAGCCCAAAGAGATCATGCGCACGCTGGACCAGTACGTCATCGGCCAGGAGCGCGCCAAGAAAGTCCTGTCGGTCGCGGTCCACAACCATTACAAGCGCATCTCGTCCAATACCCTGGACGACGTCGAGCTCCAGAAGGGCAACATCCTCCTCATCGGCCCGACCGGCACCGGCAAGACCCTGCTGGCTCAGACGCTCGCGCGCATCCTCGACGTGCCCTTCACGATCGCCGACGCGACGACGCTGACCGAGGCGGGCTACGTCGGCGAGGACGTTGAGAACATCATTCTCAAGCTGCTGCAGTCCGCCGACTACGACGTGGCGCGGGCCGAGCGCGGGATCGTGTACATCGACGAGATCGACAAGATCAGTCGCAAGAGCGACAGCCCGTCCATCACGCGGGACGTGTCGGGAGAGGGCGTGCAGCAGGCCCTGCTCAAGCTGATCGAGGGCACCGTCGCCAACGTGCCGCCGCAGGGCGGGCGCAAGCACCCCCACCAGGAGTTCATCCAGGTGGACACGGGGAACATCCTGTTCATCTGCGGCGGCGCGTTCGTGGGGCTGGAGACCATGGTCGAGCAGCGGCTCAACCAGAAGTCCATCGGCTTCGGCGCGGAGATCCGCGGCAAGCACGAGCGGCGCATGGGCCTCCTGCTGGCGCAGGTGCAGCCGGAGGACCTGCTCAAGTACGGGCTGATCCCCGAGTTCGTCGGCCGTCTGCCGGTGGTCGCCACGCTCGACGAGCTGGACGAGAAGGCGCTTGTCCGCATCCTGACGGAACCCAAGAACGCCCTGCTCAAGCAGTACGAGAAGCTGCTGGCCTTCGAGAAGGTGAAGCTCAAGTTCACCGACAACGCCATCGTGGCCGTGGCCCGCAAGGCGTACAAGCAGAAGACCGGCGCGCGGGGCCTGCGCTCCATCCTCGAGGAGGTCATGCTGGACGTCATGTACGAGATTCCCTCGCAGCACGAAATCCGCGAATGCGTGGTCACGGAAGACGTGATCGAGGGCAAGACCACGCCGCTGCTCATCAAGGACCACGAAAAGGGCGTGAAATCCGCCTAGCCCGGGCGCTTAACCTCCCACGCGCCTGCTTCGACTCATACTCGTCTTAATCCTCCTGCCTGTGCTGGCCGCGGCTGGCATCCTGGGCTACTGGTTCGTCACGCTGCCGGACGTCGTAAGCCTTGCCAAGTCCAATCCGAACACCACCGCGCTGATCGAGACGCGCCGGGCCGCGGCCGTCGAAAAGGGCCGATCCTTCCGCCTGCAGTGGACGTGGGTGCCGCTCGCGCACATATCGCCGCATCTCCTGCGGGCCGTCCTCGTGTCCGAAGACGCCTCGTTCTACCAGCACCACGGGTTCGACTGGGAGGGGCTCCAGGAGGCGTTCAACAGGAACTGGGAGAAGGGCAAGCTGCAGCGGGGCGGCAGCACGCTCACGCAGCAACTAGCGAAGAATCTGTATCTGTCGCCCAACAAGAATCTGTTCCGGAAGGCGCATGAAGCGCTGCTTGCATGGGAGCTTGAACGGCGTCTCTCCAAGAAGCGCATCCTGGAGCTGTACCTGAACGTCGCGGAGTGGGGGCACGGCGTCTTCGGGGCGGAAGCGGCCGCGCGCCGCCACTTCGGCAAGTCGGCCGAGGCGTTGCGCCCCGCCGAGGCGGCCCTGCTCGCCGCGATGCTCCCCTCGCCCCGGCGGCACGATCCGCTCAAGCTCACGCCGTACCTATCGAAACGCCAGGCGCAGATCCTGAAATGGATGGGCGAGGGCGGGTGACGAACCGGTCACCCTGAGACCCTCGAAGGGTTCCCCCACATTATTTCCATCACTTTTACAACCTGCTGACATACAAGAAGATTATTCGAACCGGTCACAAATTGTGACCGGTTCACAGAAACATCGCGACCAACGGTTCAGCCCGTGGGCGTTCACCGAGCACGGCGCGCTCATGGCCGCGAATGTCCTCCGCAGCAAGCGCGCGGTGCAGATGAGCGTCTTCGTGGTGCGCGCCTTTGTGCGTCTGCGTGAGCAAGTTGCGGCCAACCAGGCCATTCTCAAGCGTCTGGCGGAGATCGACAGAACGCTGCTCGATCAGGATGTCGCCGTGCAAGACATTTACCGGAAATTGCTGCCTCTTTTGCAGCTGCAGTCGGAGCCGCCCAAGCGACGGATCGGGTTTCACGCACCGTAGGGGCGCCGCTTGCTGCGCCAGCTGGAAGGGCTGGGGGTCTTATATGGAACCCAATATGACACCTGCCGGAAAGAGCCCAGAAGGTGGAACTACTGGAAAGAACATCCCTTCTCGGCTACCATACCAGGAGAACCGTAAGGGGCTTATGCTGCGGAAGGGAAAAGCTGGGGTCTTACACGGAACCAGATAATCCATAGTTAGCCCTGAGAGCATCGGATGGCACACGACAGCATATTTGAGGAGTGGAAAAAAAGCGCTCTCGGCGGATTCTTCAACATTGTGGAGTACTGGAGGCAACGAAGAGCCCTCCTTAGGGAGCCGAACCTGATTTTCGATGATTCTGAGTCACGTCTAAAGATCACGCCGCTGGCATTCGCACTTCGTGGGCTCTTGCTGTTCGCCGTCGTGTTCGCGGTACTCATCTGGGCTTTCGAAACATTTTCAGACCTCCCTCCGACGCCCTTGGATCGGATGATCTCCAAGTCAAAGGCTCTCGAACAAAAGATTACGAACAAACAGCTCCAATTGGGAGATTTACTGGATGCGGTAGGCACGACACCATCGCACGAACTCATTCGGATAAAAAAGATTCAGGCGCTGTCACAGACACTTCAGACTCTTATTTTGCCAATAGGGCTGACGCTAACAGCCTATCTCTTCAGACGGCGGCTTTCCAAATACGCTGAACAAGCCCCAAGAGTTGAGCAGGCTGACCGCGCATACTTATACTGGGTGACAGCGCGATTGTTTTGGCCAAACATCGTCGTCGTTGTTGGGATTCAGGCGCTTCAGTTCGCAGCGCGCTTCGAGCTCTTCGCTAAAGATTACCTCGTCGAGGTGCTAGCAATATGGCTGCTTGCGATCTGCGGAATATGGGGGCTTATAGTGCTTAGGCGCGCTGCACCGGAACTTACCCGCATACTGCAGCTGGGCGAACTGCTCGGTGCGTCTCATGCATTGCGGCGGACGGCAAATGCTCTGGTCATCTCCGCTGTCCTGACAAACATCGCCATTCTCCTGCTGCATTCAGGGATTGTGTCGGCATATGCAATGTATCTCATGCCAAGCGCGGGCTAACTTTAGTTCGAGCGGACGCGATGTCAGCGCCGTTGGCGCTGCCACGCGCCGCTCAACAAGTCGTTAGCTGGATTGGGCAGAAGCATAACACCGCTCAAGAACCCCCCTCACCCTCTCCATTGACCCGTTGCATGGAGAAAGAGCAACGATTGAAGACGGGGACAGGCCCCGACAGAAGGGGGCCGGTCCCCTCAGGACAGCTTCTCCACGCGGACGCCGACGAGGCGGAGCGCTTTGCGGTGGGGGTTTTCGCGGCGGTCGAGGAAGGGCAGCAGCAACTTCCAGGCTTCACGTTCCAGGGTCGCTGCGGAATTGGCGGCGTTTCGTAGCGTATGGGTGCGCGTGTGGGTTTCGAAGTCGGCGAACCGGACCTTCACGACGACGGTGCGGAATGTCTCAAAGCCTTCGCGGGCGAATCGCTTCATGACTTCCTGGCAGAGCGTCTTCAGGCGCTCGCCGATGAACGTCGCATCGCGAGTGTCCTGATCGAACGTTTCCTCCTCGCCGATGGATTTGGGCTCGTAGT
>Ga0080064_1006919_pt1 | contig 11868 bp, 9 predicted proteins | sample Subgrocontami54m_FD_69260 | JGI IMG/M metagenome (GOLD analysis project Ga0080064, IMG submission 69260) | Subsurface groundwater microbial communities from S. Glens Falls, New York, USA - GMW46 contaminated, 5.4 m (SPADES assembly) (version 2) ...
CGAGGTTTATAGCGAGTGTGTCGCCCTTCTTCAACGTCACAGGGTTTTCGAGTACGATCGATATGCCGCTCGCTACGAGTTTATGCGTTGCCGGCAGAAGGGCTCGGCCCACGCTGACTCGAACTTGCTTTACAATACTGTCAGATTGAAGATGGATGCTACTCACCGCAAACTGGCCGCTTGTCACCGCGACTTCGTTGCGCTGTGTGATGCCGCGTCGGGTCTGCTTCAGGGAGCCCCACCCCTCCGGTCCTGTAAAGAATGACTTGAAGTTATCAGGCGTGTGTCGTGGCGTGAACCGGAGCGCTTTAGCCGGTCCGTCGTATTCGAAACCGCTAAGCGCCAGTAGAATGGACCATGAGGACATGGCACGGGCATAGTGCCCACCGCATTCGATCTCGTTCCAGGGGTTGCGAGGGATCGGCGCCCGAGCGACGCCGTCGTAGCGGTCGCGCGCACCCCTGACAATCGCGAAAGCTTCGTCGATCATCCCTTCATAGATCATATGACCCGCAACCTGGTATTCGATGCCGGTCCACACCTCATCGGAATAGAGCATGACGTGCGGCGGGCGGCCGCCTTTCGGCCAGGTGCAGATGATAAGCCCTTTGTCTTTGGAGCCGGCGAACGCTCGCGGGTCGTGCTTGAAGCCGGTAAGGTCGGGCATCCAGTTGTATTTGAAGACCGAGCGCAGCGCTTGTTTGACCTGTTCCTTCGGCATGACGTAGCCGATGCCCAATTGATGGCACCACCACTGGCCGATAAGCTGGTCGCTCATGCACCCGGGACCGACTTCGCCGGGCATCTTCTCGTACCCCGGCAGGTCTTGACGGTAATACTCGCCGTTCCAGCATAGACCGACCAGCTTCTTCGTGCCCGTCTCCCGGATTCCGCGGAATCGCTCGGTCGTCTCCTGGTCGCCCATTCGCCTGGCCCATTCCTCGCCGGCTTTGAGCGCGGCCAGGTAGTAGGCGCTGATGAAGGTTGTGACGCCGTGGAGCGCTTCGTCGTAGGTGTTCCACTGGTCGTCGCTCAAAGTGCCATCCGGGCTGCCGCCGGAGGTTGCCGCGTCGCGGTTGATCAGGTATTCGCAGGCCTTCTTTACGCCCGGCCAGTACTGTTTGAGGAAGGAATCATCTGGATGGTTGAGCGCTTCACGATATGCTTTCAAGATGCAGCTTGCATGGCCGTCTGAAAAGGGGTTTTCGCCCGTTGGGCGTGGCGGCGATGGGATGTCCGTCCGATTGTTGATACCGCCGTCAGACCGCTGCTGGTGCTGGAAATCGATCCGGCGCATATCCTTTTCGAGGTCAGGGAAGACGCGCGATAGGGACTGCTCGTAGCCCCAAACGTGGGTGCAGGTCGGCGTGCAGCAGCCGGGCGTAGACCGTCGGCACCGAGAAAAAGAGCGTGGGCCGAATCTCGCGCATCACGGCGGCGACCGCGGCGGGATCCGGCCAGCCCGGGTGCAGATACGTCGTCGCGCGCGCGTGGAGGGGGATCAGGAGCGCGTTGCCAAGGGCATAGGCGAAGAAGAGCTTCGAGGTGGCGAAGATCCGGTCGGCGGCGGTCACGCCCAGGACGTCCAGGTAGTGGCGGCAGGCGGGCAGGGTTCGGTGGCAGTGCACGGCCGCCTTCGGGGAGCCGGTCGTGCCGGACGTGTAGAGCCAGAAGGCCATCGCGTCGCCACCCACCGGCTCGGGCGGCAGCGGCGCGGCCGGCGCGCCGGCCACGAGCGCGTCGAAATCGAGCACGCGGGAGCCGAGCGTCTCCGCATCGACGCCCGCCGCGGTTAGCAGCGCGCGATCGGCCACCACCGCCTTCGGCCGGCAGTCGGCCAGCACGGCCCGGAGGTCGACGGCGCCGAGTCGCGTGTTCAGCGGCACCGCCACCGCGCCCAGCTTCAGCGCGGCGAAGAAGGTCGCGGCCCAGGCGGGGCCGTCGGGCAGGAGCATGGCCACCCGGTGCTCGGGCTCGACGCCCCGCGCGCGCAGCCCGTGGGCGGCCCGATCGGTCAGGCCCTGGAGCCGGGCGTAGGTGACGGGACCGGACGGGGTGAGGAGCGCCGCGCGCGCGCCGTGGCCTTCCTCCACGGGCGCGTCAACGAAGAGGGCCGCCGCATTGTCCATCGCGCGCCGGCCCTCAGCTCTGGCCGATTCGCTTGCTTCGGGGAATGGTGAAGCCGGCCGCTTCGATGCGGTCGAGGATGCCGTGGAACTTGTGGCGCCCGTCGGTGTGCGCGGCCCACACGTCGTCCAGCGTGTCGAAGCCGGCGATGTACCCGAGCCCGCAGTCGGCCGGCTCGGCCATCGGCATCAGGCCCGCGAGGAAGCGGCGGTGGCCCTCGGCGGGATCGATCCAGAAGCCCTCGGAGGCCTCCCCACCGAGCAAGCGCGGCTCCTGCCCGGCCGGCACGGGGGCCAGGAAGAAGCGCGCGGTGAAGCGGATCGGGTTCGAGGGTGGCGTGATGAAGTGCGAGAGGTAGCGGAAGGGCGCGAGGTCGAGGTGCCAGCCCTCGCGGGCGAGCAGCACGTGGAAGGGCGCCTCCTCACCGACGAGCGCGTGGCGGAGCCGCTCCACGCGGTGGCGCACCGCGGGATCCCGCGGGTCCACCGCCCGGCCGTCGGCGTCGCAGCCCACGAGCAGGCCCGTCTCCTCCACCAGCTCGCGCGCGGCGGTGACCCAGAAGCCGAGCGACGGGATCCCGTCCGCGGCCGGGAAGGCGGCGAGCGCGGCGGCCGAGGAGATGCCGCGGCAGCGGGCGAGCGCCTCCGCGGAGCCGTCGGTGGGCTCGACCTTGCCGCCGGGGAAGGCGTAGAAGCCGCCCAGGAAGCGCATGCTCTTCTCCCGCCGGATCATGTAGACCTCGACCGCGCAGGCCGTGCCCGGGCGCACGAGCAACACGGAGGCGGCGGGACGGGGGGCGACGGGGGAAGCCGGAGGGGCCGTCACGCGGGCGGGACGTGGGACCGCGTGAGACCGGCGAGCTGCTCGAGCAGGGCCTCCGCGGACACCGGCTTGGCGATGACGCGGTCCACGAACTGCATGGACTCGTGCGCCGAGACCCCCTCGCCCCAGCCGGTGAGGATGAAGACCGCGGTCGCGGGCGAGCGCGTCTTGATGCGCTCGGCCACTTCCCAGCCGTTCATCCTGGGCATGCCGAGGTCGGTGATGACGACGTCGTGCGCCCCCGGATCGAACACGGCCAGCGCCTCGTCGCCGTTGGCGGCGGTGGTGATGGCGTGGCCCTCGCTGCGCAGCACGTCGGAGAGCACGGTGAGCAGCCGCGGATCGTCGTCCACCAGGAGCACACGCGCGGCGTGCTCCGGCAGGACCTGCCGCTCGGCCAACCCTTCGGAGGCGGGGATGATCTGGAAGCGGCTGGCGTGCAGCCGCAGCCGCACCGTGGTGCCCTTGCCGATCGCGCTGTCGATCGTCACGCTGCCGCCGTGCCGCTCGACGATGTCGTACACCTCGGCCAGCCCCTGCCCCGGCCCCTGGCCCGGCTGGAGGCTCCGCGCGTGCTCGGCCAGGCGTCGGCGCTGCTCCACCGACATGCCCACACCGGTGTCCCTCACCTCCACGACCACCCAACCCGAGGCCTCCGAGGCGGCCCGGATGGCCAGGGACCCGCCCCGGGGCATGGCGTCCACCGCGTTGTGGATCAGGCGCACGAGGGCGTCGCGTAGCTCGAAGGCATTGCCCTCGACGGGCGGCAGGGCCTCCATGTCCTGGGTCACCGCGATGACGGTGCCCTTGCGGTCCGCCTCGTCGCGCCAGCGCGGCGCGGTCAGCTCGAGAGCCTCCGCGATGACCGCGGGCAGGCCCACCGGCCCGTAGGCGGTCTGGGGCTGGCGCGAAACGAACTCCTGCAGTTTACGGACCGTCGCGGACGCCTCGAGCGCCACGTCACGGATCACCACGAGCCGCCGGCGCGCCGCCTCCGACTCGCTCTCGCGCAGCATCAGCTCGGTGTAGGCCAGGATGGCGGCCAGCGAGTTGTTGAAGTTGTGCGCGAGGCCGCCCACCGTCTCCCCGAGCGCGCGCAGGTCCTCGTTGCGGGAGAGCCCGCGGGGCGCCTCCGCGAGACGCCGGCCGAGGTCGCGCGCCCAGCTCCGCATGGAGAGCACCGAGCGGTCCATCTCCACCTTGGTGCGGCGGATCTGGCGCGCGATGTCCTGGATCTCTTCGTGGTCGGCGAAGAGCAGCGCGTCGGCCGCCGCCTCGCGCGGATCGCGCCGCATCCACCGGCCCACGCGCTGCCGGACCCGCTTGATCATGGGGAGCGCGCTAGAGGTTGACGAGCTGCGCCACCCGCTCCCGATGATGGGTGGCGTCGCCGAAGGTGAACTCCGAGCCCTTCGCGCGCTTGAAGTAGAGGTGCAGATCGTGCTCCCAGGTGAAGCCGATGCCGCCGTGGAGCTGGATGCCCGCCGCCGCGACGCGGCGGTAGGCGTCGGAGACGTAGGCCTTGGCCATGCTCACCGCCAGCGGCGCCTCCGGCGAGTTCTCGTCGAGCGCCCACGCCGCGTAGTAGGTGATGGACTTGCTGTTCTCGACGTCCACCAGCATGTCGGCCGCGCGGTGCTTGACGCCCTGGTAGGAGCCGATCGGCCGGCCGAAAGCCTGCCGGATCTTCGCGTACTCGACCGTCATGTCGAGCACCTTCTGGGCCCCCCCGCACATCTCGGCGCAGAGGGCCACGGTGGCGCGGTCGAGCACGCGGGAGAGCGGCGCCCAGCCCGCCCCGGCCGCGCCGAGCAGCGCGTCGGCGCCCACCGTGACGTCGGAGCACGCGACCTCGCAGAGCTTGCGGGTCTGGTCCATGGTGGGTAGCAAGGTCACCTCGAGCCCCGTGGTGCCCTTCGGCAGGAGGAAGAGCGAGACGCCGTCGGCGCCCGCCCCCGGTCGCGTCCGCGCGGCCACCACGAGGGCATCCGCGGTGTGGGCGTCGTGCACGAAGAGCTTGGTGCCCGAGAGGGTGAAGGTTTCACCGCGTTGCCCCGCCGCCAGCGTCACCCCGGCGGGGCCGAGCTGCGCGCTCGGCTCCATCCAGGCGAGCGCGACGCGCTTGTCGCCCCCCGCGATCTTCGGCAGCCACTCCTTCTTTTGCCCTTCGCCCCCCGCTTCAAGAATGGCGAGCCCGCCCAGGAGCACGGTGGAGAAGTACGGGCCCGGCGCCACCGCGCGGCCCATCTCCTCCATGAGCACGACCAGGTCGACCAGCCCGAGCCCGGTGCCGTCGTACTGCTCGGGATAGATCAGGCCGAGCCAGCCCTGCTCGGCGAGCTTCTTCCAGAGCTCGGCGCTGATGCCCTCCGGCGTCTCCATCAGGCGCCGCACCGTGTCGGAGCCGCACTCGTTCTCGAAGAACTTCCGCGCCGTGTTCCGCAGCAGCTCCTGCTCTTCGCTGAAGCCGAAGTTCATGGCTTAGCCTTTCGGGAGGCCGAGCACGCGCTCGCCGATGATGTTGCGCTGGATCTCGGTGGTGCCGCCTTCGATGGAGTTGGCCCGCGAGCGCAGGAAGGTGTGCTGCCAGAGGCCGTCGGCCACCGCCCACTCGCTGCCGTGGGTGAGCTGGCCGAACGGGCCCTGGATCTCCATGGCCAGCTCCTGCACGCGCTGGTGGCCTTCCACCCACATCATCTTGCCCGCGGAGGCCTCGGGGCCGGGCAGCTCGCCCCGGAGGAGCTTGGTGATCGCGCGCGCCCCGGTGTACTTGAACACCTCGGTGTCGATCCACATCTGGGCCAGCTTCTGGCGCATCACCGGGTCCTGGGTCACCGGCACCCCGTTCTTCTTGGTGCTGCGCGCGAGGTCGACGAGGCCGTCCAGCGCGATGCGCAGACGCACCTGCAGGCCGAAGCCGAGGGCGAGGCGCTCGTACATGAGGGTGGTGAGCCCGACCGCCCAGCCGTTGTTGAGCCCTCCCAGGATCTGGGACTCGTGGACGCGGACGTTGTCGAAGTAGACCTCGTTGAACTCCGCGTCGCCCGTCAGCTGCTTGAGCGGCTTCACGGTCACGCCGGGGCTCTTCATGTCGAGGAGGAAGTAGGTGATGCCCTTGTGCTTGGGCGCGCTCGGATCGGTGCGGGCCAGCAGCATCATCCAGTCCGCGATGTGGGCGAGCGACGTCCACACCTTCTGGCCGTTGATGACGTAGTGGTCGCCGTCCTTCTCCGCGCGGGTCTGCAGCGACGCCAGGTCCGAGCCCGCGTTGGGCTCGGAATAGCCCTGGCACCAGATCTCCTCGCACGAGAGCATCTTGGGCGGGTAGCGCTTCTTCTGCTCGTCGGTGCCGTAGGCGATGATGGTGGGCCCGGCCATGCCGATGGCCAGGATGTTGAGCACCGGCGGGGCCTTGGAGAGCGCCATCTCCTGCTGGAGGATCATCTCCTCCATGAAGGTGAGGCCGCGGCCGCCCGCTTCCTTGGGCCAGGTCAGGCCGACGAAGCCGGCCTCGTACATCTGCCCCTGCCACCGCCGGAGCATCTCGTAGGCTTCGGGACGTGGGATGTCCGAGCCCTGGCTGAGGCGTGCCACCCAGTCCTTCTGCATGTTCTTCGACAGCCAGCCGCGCACTTCGTCGCGGAAGGAGGTTTGTTCGGGAGTCAGCGAGAAGTCCATACACCCTCCCACATTCGTGGGCCGCTCGTTAGGTTAACCGGGGTGAGGCTGAACGAAGGTTCAGTACGATGATACGAGCCTGCCCGAGAAAGTGTCAAGGGGTGGGGTATACTCGCGGCGGCCATGGCAACCATCGGCATCTCCTTGCCCCGATTGAAAAGCCACATCGAGACCCTGTCCACCTACGGGCGGAACCCGGGCGGCCGGGGCATCACGCGGGCGTGCTGGAGCCCGCCCCACGAGGAAGCGCGGGCGTGGCTGCTCGGACGGATGACCGAGGCCGGGCTCGAGACGCGCGTGGACGCGGCGGGCAACACGTTCGGCTCCCTCCGCGGCGAGGGGGCGGCCGTGCTGACCGGCTCCCACATCGACACGGTGCCGGAGGGCGGCCCGCTCGACGGCGCCCTGGGAGTGCTGGCCGGGCTCGAGTGCCTGCAGACCATCAAGGCGGCCGGGCTCGAGACGCGCCGGCCGCTGGCGGTGGTGGCCTGGAGCGACGAGGAGGGCCGCTACGGCAGCCTCTTCGGCTCGCGCGCCTTCACCGGCAAGCTCGATTTGGCCCAGGTCCCGACCTTGCAGGCGGTGGACGGGATCCGGCTCGTGGACGCGATGGCCCGGGCCGGGTACGACGCCGGCCGGGTGGCGGAGGCGCGGTGCGATCCTCGGACGCTCCACGCCTACGTCGAGCTGCACATCGAGCAGGGGCCGCACCTCGAGGCCGCGCGCCTGCCCATCGGGCTCGTGGAGGGCATCGTGGGCATCCGGCGGAACCGCCTCACCTTCATCGGCGAGCCGGACCACGCGGGCACCACGCCCATGGCCTGGCGCAAGGACGCCTTCCTGGCCGCCTGCGAGTACGCGCTGAAGGCGCGCGAGCACATCGTGCGGAAGGGCAGCGGCCGGAGCGTGACGAACTTCGGGCGCATCGAGCTCTCCCCGGGCGTCTCCAATATCGTGCCCGCCCAGGCGGTGCTGATGCAGGAGATGCGCGAGCTGGACCCGAAGATCCTGGCGCGGCTCGACCGGGAGTGCGCGGCGCTGGCCCGCACCGTGGCGCGCAAACGCAACCTTCGAGTAGTCGTCGAGACCATGTCCCGCACCGAGCCCGCGCGCTGCGCCCCACGGGTCATGGACGCGGTGCAGGCGGCCTGCGAGCGGCTCAAGCTCCGCTTCAAGCGCATGCCGTCGGGCGCGGGCCACGATGCCCAGAACCTGGCCGGGGTGACCGACTCCGGGATGCTCTTCATCCCCTCGCGGGGCGGGCGCAGCCACCGGCCCGATGAGATGAGCGACTGGAAGGCGATCGAGCGGGGCACCAACGCGCTGCTCCTCACGCTGCTCCAGCTGGCCGGCTAGGCCGCATGTGAAAGTTTCCACTTGGCAAGCGTCGGCGGCATCAAGTACACTCCCGCGTGAATCCGGCGCCATAACGCCCATGAGGATGTTGTGCCCACGATAGTGCACCTGCTGCTGGCCCTGGTCCTGACGGTTTTCCTGGCCGCCCAGGCCAGCGCCCTCGCCTTCGTGCTCCGGTCGCGCCGGGCCGTGTCGGCGCGGGGGGCGCGCCGCCGCACCGACCTCCTGTGGACCTGCATCCCGGTGCTCCTCGTGCTCTTCCTGGCCGCCCGCAGCTGGGTGGCCGTCATCGACGTCCACCGGCCCGCCGTGGCCGCGACCGCAGCGCCGTCGCAGTCGGTGGCGGCCCAGGCAGCTAGAGGAATCCACACGACGCCATGACTCAGCTCCCCTCGACGGTCGCCCACATCGTGAAGCGCCTGGACTGGACGCGGCTCTGCCTGCTGGGGGCCGTGCTCCTGCTGGCCGGCGCCTGCAGCGCGGTGGGCTGGAACTGGGACACCCCGATGAGCACGGTGATCCCGAAGTCGGACTTCGGGAAGATCACCCACGGGATCTTCATGCTGATCTCGTGGTGGACGCTCGGCATCTTCATCGCGGTGGAGGTGGCCCTGGTCTACGCGTGCTGGCGCTTCCGCGACCGTCCGGGCGCGCCCATTCCCAAGCAGGTGCACGGCCACACCGTGCTCGAGATCTCCTGGACCATCGCGTTCGCGGTGATCCTCCTGATCTTCGCGATCCCGACCATCCGGGTGATCTTCAAGACGCAGGAGGCGCCCGCGGCCACCGCGCTGCGGGTGGACGTCTCCGGCAAGCAGTGGTGGTGGGAGTTCCGGTACCCGCAGCACAAGATCACGACCGCCAACGAGCTGCACCTGCCCGCCGGGCAGACGGTGACCTTCTTCCTGAACGCGCCCGACGTCATCCACTCCTTCTGGGTCCCGCAGCTCGGGGGCAAGCGGGACGTGGTCCCCCACCGGGTGAACCACATCACGCTCACCCCGGAGGTGCCCGGCGAGTACCCGGGCCAGTGCGCGGAGTACTGCGGGATGTCGCACGCCAACATGCGGTTCCGGGTCATCGTGCACGAGCCCGCCGAGTTCGAGAAGTGGGTCAAGGCCCAGCAGGCGCCCCCGGTGGAGTCCCCCGACGCGCTCGCCCAGCAGGGCAAGACGCTGTTCACCCAGTCGACGTGCGTGGGCTGCCACACCATCACCGGGATCTCCGCCGGTCACATCGGGCCCGATCTCACCCACTTCGCCAGCCGCAAGACCTTCGCGGGGTCGCTCATGACCACCACCCCGGACACCCTGACCAAGTGGATCGAGAATCCCGAGCACATGAAGCCCGGCGCGCTGATGCCGAACCTAGGGATGAAGGGGGAGCAGTCGAAGGCGCTGGCCGCCTACCTCCTCAGCCTGAAATAGGGAGACGGACATGGCGACTCACGCGGCATTCATGCCGGGCGCGAAGGTGGAGACCCCCACGTTCTGGGGGGCGGTCGCATCCTGGCTCACCACCGTCGATCACAAGCGGATCGGCATCCTGTACGGCTCGAGCGCGTTCATCTTCTTCCTGATCGGGGGCGTCGAGGCGCTGATCATGCGCCTGCAGCTCGCCCGGCCCGACAACAACCTCGTGAGCGCGCAGACCTTCAACGAGCTGTTCACGATGCACGGGACCACCATGGTGTTCCTCGCGATCATGCCGATGAGCGCGGCCTTCTTCAATTACATGATCCCGCTCATGATCGGGGCGCGCGACGTGGCCTTCCCGCGCCTGAACGCGCTCTCCTACTGGATCTTCATCTCCGGCGGGCTCTTCCTGCACGTGAGCTTCCTGGCCAAGGCGGTGCCGGACGGCGGCTGGTTCGGCTACGCCAACCTGACCTCCGCCCAGTTCTCCCCGAGCCACTCCATCGACTTCTGGCTGCTCGGCCTGCAGATCCTCGGCATCTCGTCCATGCTCGCGGGCTTCAACTTCCTGGTGACGATCATCAACATGCGGGCCCCCGGCATGACCCTGATGCGGATGCCGGTGTTCGTCTGGATGAGCTTCGTGACCCAGTTCCTCATCGTGCTCGCCTTCCCGGCCATCACGGTGGCGCTCATCCTCCTCATGTTCGACCGCTTCTTCGGCACGCTCTTCTACTCCCCCGCCGCGGGCGGCGATCCCCTGCTCTGGCAGCACCTCTTCTGGATCTTCGGCCACCCGGAGGTCTACATCCTGATCCTCCCCGCGATGGGCATCGTCTCGGAGGTGCTGCCCCCCTTCGCGCGCAAGCCGCTCTTCGGCGCGCCGGTCGTGATCTACTCCGGCATCATGATCGGCTTCTTCGGCTTCGGGGTGTGGAGCCACCACATGTTCTCGGTGGGGATGGGCCCGGTGGCCGACGCCGCCTTCTCCATCACCACCATGCTGATCGCGGTGCCCACCGGCGTGAAGATCCTCAACTGGCTCTGCACCCTGTGGGGCGGCTCCATCCGCTTCCAGACCCCGCTCTACTTCTCGCTCGGCTTCATCGCCATGTTCACGATGGGCGGCCTCTCCGGCGTCATGCACGCCTCGCCCCCGGTGGACCTGCAGCAGACCGACACCTACTTCGTGGTGGCCCACTTCCACTACGTGCTCTTCGGCGGCTCGATCTTCGGCCTCTTCTCGGGCGCGTACTACTGGTGGCCGAAGATCACCGGGAAGATGCTCGACGAGCGGCTCGGCAAGGTGCACTTCTGGCTGATGATGCTCGGCTTCAACGTCACCTTCTTCCCCCAGCACTACCTCGGCCTGATCGGCATGCCCCGGCGGATCTACACCTACGCGGGGGACCTCGGCTGGAACTTCTGGAACCTGGTCTCCACGATCGGGGCCTTCACGATCGCGCTCTCGTTGCTCGTGTTCATCGGGAACGTGATCAAGACCGCCCGCGCCGGCAAGGTCGCGAGCCCCGATCCGTGGGACGGGCGCACGCTCGAGTGGTCGATCCCGTCGCCGCCCCCGGTCTACAACTTCGCGCGCGTGCCCCAGGTGCACGACCGCGACGAGCTGTGGCTGCAGAAGTACGGCGACGGGCACGGGGGCGCCCCGCAGCCCAAGCCGGCCCCGGTGACCGCCGCCGAGATCGCGGCCATCCACATGCCGCCGAGCTCGTTCTGGCCGATCCTGCTCGGCCTCGCGATGGCGATGATGATCTCGGGCCTGCTCATCAGCATGTACCAGGTCATCGTGGGCGGGCTGCTCACGCTGCTCTTCATGTACAAGTTCGCCATGGAATACCATCGCCCCGCCGACGGGCCCGGACACTAGGAGAGCCGCCGTGGCCGACCACGCCGCCACCCACGCCGTCAGCCACGCCGTCACTCACGCGGGCCACGATCCGAACGTCGGCAACACCGGGCTCGACCATCGCAAGATGGGGATGTGGGCCTTCCTCGGCTCCGACTGCATGTTCTTCGGGTCGCTGATCGGGACGTACCTGGCCTACAAGGGCAAGTCCATCTCGGGACCGACGCCGCGCGATGTGTTCGACATCCCGCTGACGTCGTACAGCGCGGCCCTGCTGCTGGCCTCGTCGCTGACCATGGTGCTGGCCCTGGCCGCTCTGCAGGACAACCGGGTGAAGGTGGCGGCCGGCTGGCTGCTGGCCACCGCGGCGATGGGGCTGCACTTCGTGCTGAACCAGGTCTACGAGTTCTGGACCTTCGTCCACCACCACGACCTGACGCTTTCGACCAGCCTCTTCGGCTCGACCTTCTTCGTGCTCACCGGCTTCCACGGCGCCCACGTCACCGGCGGAGTCATCTGGCTCCTCCTGCTCGTCTCGCTCGCGTGGCGGGGGCGGCCCCACCGGCCCGGCCAAACCCAGGGCCGGGTCGCCGGGCCCCTCTG
>Ga0080064_1006920_pt1 | contig 11867 bp, 10 predicted proteins | sample Subgrocontami54m_FD_69260 | JGI IMG/M metagenome (GOLD analysis project Ga0080064, IMG submission 69260) | Subsurface groundwater microbial communities from S. Glens Falls, New York, USA - GMW46 contaminated, 5.4 m (SPADES assembly) (version 2) ...
AAGGTGGGCACAGGTACAGAATACGGCAGGGAGGGGGGGACGGGGAAGGGGCGGGTGGCAGGGGGAACCGCACCGTGAACGGTGCGGCTTGTGGAGACCTGCCTCTTCCCTGGCGGGAAGGGGGAGAAGACGTGGGCACGATATATCGTGCCCCTACGAGGTGCTCCTCTTCGTTAGCTCTGCCAGCGTGTTGGCCCCTTGCTTTTGCATCAGACGCACCAGGCCCTGGTTGATGCGGCGCGCGGTGGAAGGGCCGTGGTAGACGAAAGCGGTGAGCACCTGCACCGTGTCGGCCCCGGCCTGCAAGGCGCGCAGAGCGTCCTCAGCCGTTGCGATGCCGCCGCTGGCGTGGATGGCAAAGCCGGGGCCGGCCAGGGCGCGGGCCTCCGCTACCATACGCAACATGTCCTCCAGCAGGGGCGGGCCGCTCAGTCCGCCGCGCTTCGGGGCAAGCTGAGGAGCTTCCACGGGGCGCGTGTTCGCTACGGTAATGCCGTTGACGCCACCGGCTTTGCAGGCGCGGACCAGGGCCAGGAATCCCGACAAGTCGGGACTGGGCGGGTCAACGGCGGGGGGCAGCTTGACGAACAGCGGCTTCTTGCGCTGGGCCGTGACGGCTGCCAGCAGGCGGGCCAGGGTGTCCGGCTCCTGGAAGACTCGGAGGCCCTGGGTGTTGGGCGAGCTGACGTTTAGCTCCACGCCTTCCACAAGCGGCTCCATCCGGCTGTGGCACTCCAGGAAGTCGTCCACGGTAAGTCCGGCGACGCTGACCAGCAGAGGTTTCCGCTTGACCCCTGTCCGCTGCCGCACTTGTGCAATGTTCCGTTGCGCTGCCGCAAGGCCCACCGAGGGGAAGCCCAGGGCGTTGATGAGGGCGCGCTGCTTCGGCAACCGCATGACGCGGGGCCTTGGGTTGCCGGGTCGTGGGTCGCGGGTGACGGTCCCCCCGACGACGTAGCCGAAGCCCAGCCTTAGGAGGGAGTCCAGGGCGATGCACTGCTTGTCATAGCCCGCGGCCAGGCCCACTGGGGAAGGGAAATCCAGGCCGCCGGCGTGGACGCGAAGGCGCGGGTCGGCGTAGTCGTACTGCCAGGCCAGGAGCCGCCAGAGCCAGCGGCGTTGCAGCCACCATTCGGCGAAGGCCTGGGCATGTTCCGGCTCCATGCGGAAGACCAGGGGGCGCAGGAGAGCTTCGTAGGTTCCCATAGCGGGGAGCATTGTTCCACGCAACGGCGGGAATGTAAAGGCGAAGGGCCTTCAGTTTTGAGACTGGCAAGCAGCGTCTTGCCGGTTAAGGCGCGCAATAGCAGGGGCCGTTTGCTTCTGGGGGATATAGCACTCGCAAAAAGCTGTGGTTTCAAGCCGCACCCTTAAGGGTGCGGCTTGAAACCACAAGTGCGGCTTACGACCACTACAAAACAGGGACACGCTACCAGTCGGCTACCACTTTGTCCGGCTTGATAAGCAGCACCGGGCGCGTCTGGCGCTCCAAGACTGCCGCGGCCACGCTGCCCATGGTGGACTTGCCGTCGCCGCCCATGCCGTGGGTGGACATGGCGATGAGGTCCGCCGGGGCTTCGTTGGCGTACCGGATGATGTCTTCAACGGGCGAGCCGCTGGTCACTCGCCAGCCCACCTTGAGGCCCTGGCGGGAGAGTTGCTGCACCACGCCTTTCAGATAGTTGCTGATGTCTTCAGAAGCCCGCTGCTGAGAGGGCGTCGGCGTGCGCGTCTGCTGGTCGGCGTCGGGAACGACGTGCAGCAGCATTACCTCCATGCCGAGGGCATCGGCTAAGGTCGCCACCACTGGCAGCACCGACTCCGCTAGTTTGGACCCGTCCAGGGGGACAAGCATTCTGAAGTAGACGGGCTTCCATTTCTGGAAAATCAGTGTTGATTTCTCGCGCAGGGTCATGTTTTCATCTCCTTGGCCTTGGGGCCTAGCGTTCCCCTGCGGGGTAGTGTCGGCCAGTTGCTGCACTGATTGAAGGAACCTCATCATGGAGAAGGGCTTGGTCAATGCCGTTGCCGCGCCGAAGGCTCCTGTGGCCTGCACGTCCCAGCTATTGTCCACGAGGAGGACCGCAGGCTGCGATTGCTTCCTGCACCATTCGGAAAGCACTTCGTAGGTGCGTTCGCTTGCATCGCTGTGCCAATTCAGGTCCAGGACCCAGATATCCGTGTTCCATGTGGCGGGCGATGCAAGGAAACTCAGCGGCAGAACGCCGTTTACCAGATGAATGTCCACCTGATGTCCTTGGGCTTCCAGGTTGCGGGACAGCAGCGTGCTAAAGACCCTATCTTCGCTCAAAATGGTGATGCGTCGCATGTGCTCGGTTCCATGAGGCTATAGAAGAAGGTTAACCCTTAGGTGGTACATAATGCCTTAACAGCAGGGGGTGTGACCTGAATATCCCCTGAAAACAGCCGTGGATTTGTTGCGTGGCCGAAAAACCGTTGCACAGCCGGCGGTGGTCAACACGCCAAGGGACTTTGAACCGCTTCCCAATGGGGAGAGCAAGAGAGAGGGCAAGGCGAATTCACCAAAAACAAGGGGAGAACGGCACACGGTACTGTCTACCTTGTACGAGGGCGGGATTCCAAGGGTGACAAAGAGGCAAGCGCCTGCGTTTTAAAGGGTGAACCCCGGTGCACTTTGTGGGTGTGCCCTGGTGTACCTTAAGGGGTGTACTCTTGTGTACGTTGGAGTGTACCTTAACAAAAACAAGAAAGGCCCCCTGTACAAGGGGCCTTTCATTGGCGGGCGTCTGAGCTAGGCGGTGGCTGGCTGGACTGTCGGCACCAGGTAGCAGCAGCCCTGATCGCCGCTGCGGATAGAGGTTTCTTTGACTATTTTGTCCCCCAACAGGGTCTTGAGGATGGACTGATCGTACTCGCACACCGCGGGATGTCCTATGGCAACGCTGCGGAAAGGGCAGTTGTTCAAGTGGAGGCGGACGCCGTCGGGCCCCTCTTCCAAGCTAGGAAGGAATTGCTCGCCTTCTAAGACGAGCATGGCCCGCTTGACCCGTTGCGCAAGAGGCGCATCGGCAATGCCGTCCGCAGGACCGGTGACTTCTCCGGCAAGGTCGCGAAAGATCGTGCGTACAAGCTCGTCGCCGGTGTGGCCGGCCAGTTCGTCTTGACGCAACGAGGAGAGCTTATGGACCAGCCGCGCCAGCAGGACGTTGTAACCCTTGGGCAGGTACTCTTGGCCTGCCTCGGTGAGGTGGTAGGTATGCTCCGGCCGGCCGGTGCGCTTCTTGATTTGCTGGTAGGCCACCAGATTGTCCCGCTGGAGGATATCAAGGTGGCGGCGTATCGTGGCGGAAGCAAGGCCCATCTCACGGGAGAGCTGTTCAACCGTGGCTTGCTTGCGTTGAAGGAGAAGGTTGAGTATACGGACGCGAGAGCTTTCCATGAATCCCTCCTCCAGCCCTTTGCATCTAAATTGGACTAAAAAACGTATTAGTTACGAGAAGTGTTTCTAGTCTACCGACACTACATAGATAAGTCAAATACCGTTAATTAATTGATTTTATGCTTTTTAGCATAAAAAGGTTGACAACTCTTTGGGGCTTTGCTAGAGTACCACTGCCAGGAAGCAACGGAGGGATCCTATGACACAGGAAATCGTGCTAGACCAGGCCACTATTCCCGAAAAGAAGTGCGCCCACCACTGGCTCATAGAGGCTGCCGGAGGGCCGACCAGTCAGGGGAAGTGCCGACTCTGCGGAGAAACAAAGCAGTTCCAAAACTTTGTGGAAGGCGGCTCATGGGATGACGACCGCAGTGCCAGGCGGGACGCGAGTGGTCGGCGCGGCGCTGCCGTGGTGCGTGTTGCAGATGCAGATGATGATGGTGACGGGGACGCCTGAGCCTTTTAGAAACAATCGGTAGCAGAAGGCGCCTCGACATGTCGGGGCGCCTTCTGCTTTTTCAGCACGTACGCTTTACTACCTAATTTCATTCCAGAACAAATAACCTTGACACCCCTAGCCTTGGGGGTTAAGCTGGAAACGTATCCAGTATGGCCGAGAGCGCTTGGGAACCGCTCAGACGGCACAAAGTGAAAGGACGGCACACGTCATGGATGTATTGAGCATCGTGGCCGTCCTAGTGGCTTTGGGACTGGGCACAGCAGGTGGATTTTTTGTCCGAGCCCTGATGTTAAAAAGGGGCGAATCGGCGGCGCACGACAAAGCGACAGCCATTGTGACGGAGGCGGAGGAGACCAAGAAACGGCTGGTCCTTGAGGGCCAGGAGGAAGCGCTGAAGCTGCGTACCACCGCCGAGCAAGAGCTACGAGACCGCCGCAATGAGGTGCAACGACAGGAGCGGCGGATTAGTCACCGGGATGAACAGCTACTCCGGCGAAACGAAGCACTGGACAGGCGTGAAAAAGGTCTGGACGAAGAGGAAGAGGCCCTGAAGGTCAAAGTAGCCCAGCTGGATGAGTTCAAAGCCAAACAACAGGCCCAGCTAGAGGCGATCTCCGGGCTTTCCATGAACGACGCCAAAGACCTGCTCATTCGCAAGGCTGAGGAGGATGTTCAGTACGAACTCGCCAGGCGCTATCGGGACATGGAAGAACGAGCCAAAGGAGAAGCGGACCAGAAGGCCCGTCGTATCGTGACACTCGCCATCCACCGTCTCGCTTCAGATGTTGTTTCGGAAAACACCACCTCTGTTGTCCCACTCCCTAATGATGAGATGAAAGGCCGTCTCATAGGCCGCGAAGGACGGAATATCCGCGCAATAGAAGCCGCCACAGGCGTTGACCTCATTATTGACGATACTCCTGAGGCAGTCACCGTTTCCTGTTTTGACCCTATACGCAGGGAGGTTGCCAAACTCACCCTCACCTACCTCATCCAGGATGGACGCATTCATCCGGCCCGTATTGAGGACATGGTGAACAAGGCCCAGAAAGAGATTGAGGACACCATTTGGAAGGAAGGCGAGCGCGCCGTCTTTGAGACCGGTGTCCGTGGCATGAACCCGGAGATCATTAAGCTCCTGGGCCGCTTGAAGTACCGCTACAGCTACGGTGAAAACATCCTGCAGCACAGCATAGAGGTCTCTCTGCTGTCAGGCATGATGGCAGCCGAGCTGGGAGTCAACATAGATGTCGCCAAGGCCGGCGGCCTGCTCCACGACATCGGCAAGGCCCTGACCCACGAGGTGGAAGGCACCCACGCCGAGATCGGCGCAGACGTTGCCCGCAAATACGGCATTCCTGAACCCATCTGGCGCGCCATCATGGAGCACCACGACGAGGAAATGGGCTCGGTGGAGGCGTTTCTAGTGGCCGCCGCCGACGCCGTCAGCGCCGCCCGGCCAGGCGCCCGCCGGGATACCCTGGAGCACTACGTGAAGCGCTTGGAAGCGCTGGAGGCTGTCGCCAACGCCTTCCCCGGCATTGAAAAGACCTTCGCCATCCAGGCAGGCCGCGAAATCCGCATCATGGTCAAGCCGGAAGAGGTGGACGACGTGGCCGCTGCAACCCTGGCCCGGGACGTGGTCAAGAAGATTGAGGAGACACTGACGTACCCCGGACAGATCAAGGTCATGGTCATCCGGGAGATGCGCAACGTAGAGTACGCCAAGTAGACCAACACTCATACAAAGAAGAGGGGCTTCCCTGCTCGTCGGGAAGCCCCTCTTCTTTGTACTCAAGGTACTCAACCAGGCCAAGAACTTGCTATGATAAGCCGAGCCTTTACCCAGTAACGGAGCGCCATGCCAGTAGAAGTTGACTTGCACCTGCATACCACCCAGTCCGATGGCCGCCTGACGCCCGCCCAGCTCATCCAACTGGTTGCCGGCAAGGGGCTGAAAGTCGTCGCCGTGACAGACCACGACATCACCGATGGCCTGACGGAAGCCTACCAGTCCGCGGTGGCCTATCCGCAGCTCGCCGTTATTCCCGGCGTGGAGCTGAGCACCGACATCCCCGGCAACGAGGTCCACATGCTGGGCCTCTACCTGGACCTCTCCGACGCCTACTTTCAGGAAACGCTGGCGCGCTTCCGGGTAGGTCGCGTGGGCCGGGCGCAAGAGATGGTGCGCAAACTGGCGGCCTTGGGCATGCCTGTCGCCTGGGAGCGTGTGGTGGAAATCGCCGGGGAGGGGACCATCGGACGCCCCCACATTGCGCAGGCGCTGGTGGAGAAAGGGTATTTCCAGTATCCGCAGCAGGCGTTTGAAAAACACTTGGGCCGCGACGGCCTTGCCTACGCGGAACGTGAGAAGGTGACCCCGGCGCAGGCGGTGCGGCTCATCCGCTCTGCCGGCGGCGTTGCGGCCATCGCCCATCCTGCCATGCTCTTTGGGCTGGGCGCCGTCCTTGCGGAGCTGAAAGAGGCGGGAATGCAGGGTATGGAAGTCCACTATGCCGAATACGATACTCCTACCCGCGCTCGGCTGGCTGCCGCCGCGCGCCGCCACGGGCTGCTGCCCTGCGGAGGCAGCGACTACCATGCCTTCGGCACGCCCGGCGAGCACGTCCCCGGCGAGATGGGGCCGCCCCTGGCGGTGGCCCTCCGCCTGAGGGAGCTGGCCGAGGCGAACGCGCGGGACCGCTCCCGCTGGCGCGACTAGCAGGCTGCGGAAAAAGGGGAGTGCAGAGGGGCAAAGCCCCTTTGCCAGGAGTCTGAGGGTGTCCCTCAGATACAAACCTTCCCCTTTCCCTGACCGGAATGGGGTTAGAGAGATGCTCGGAGGAGTATTTCCGCACCCTGTTAGGCGTTCTCCATCGCAGGACTGTTCTGCAAACCCGATACCGTGCAACAAAACAAAAGGGCGGGGCCTTCAGATGAAGGCCCCGCCCTTTTGTTTTGTCCATGGTGGGGGAAATTATTAAGAAAACTTAATGGTTTTGCCGATGGTATGTGGAGGAGCAGGTACGTAGACTAAGTCTGATAAGCGTTGAGCAGCTATAGAAAGATCGCAGCCGAAGGAAAAACGAAGCCGGCAGCGGCCACGACAGCGCGTCCAAAGGACGTCGTCTTCGCCGGGGGCAGGGAAACCACCCCTCGCTATTTGACGGAAGAGATATGTGGTAGGCAACGCAGCCATGCTAAGGTGTTGTACTCACTTAAAGAGGACAACGGACGATACTTACCCAGACCGCCTATATCGGGATTTGCTGATGGTTGGTTCCGTCATGAGGGGCGGCCGGTCCATAGGCGTCGTGGTCGCCTTGAACTAAGGAGCAAGACATGAAACTCATCACCGGTTCCATCAGGACGAAGCTGCTCGCAGTGTTCTGTCTGATGATCGTAGGCACGCTCTTCACCAACGCAATTGCCGTCGCTGGGATGTGGAGGATGCAGGGCACTCAGGACTTGCTGGTCCGGAACGAACTGCCCCAGGCCGCTGCCCTGGGCAGTCTTGAAGGACATCTCCTCTACATGGGCAGAGAGTACTATCGCTATGCCGTAACGGGTGACAAGTCTGCCCTTGAAGAGGCATTTGGTCATTCGGATGAGGCCCGGGAGCCTGTAGCATTGCTCAAGGAGCAATACGCAGCACAACCTGCCAATCTCCAACAGCTATCAATAATAGAGAACTCAATTGACCTGTTCATCCAGGATGCCAATGCCCTTGCCGCTCAAACCAACGATGGCCGGGGAGCGAATGCGCAGCAGGTTGCCGAAGCAATGAAGATCCGGGACAACGAAGTGCATGAAAGCTTAGAGGCGCTTGAAGAAAGCGGCGTGGCGGACGTGGCCGTGGCGGTGGAGTCGGCGAGCAACGTGTTCAGGTTCTCCACCATCCTGCAGTTTGGCACAGGGCTGGCGGCGGTTGCCACCCTCATGACGATCGGGTATTTCCTTGCGCGGAGCATTACCGTTCCTATCGCTAAGGTGTCCAGGGCGGCGGACGCCGTGAGCCAGGGCGACGTGGACATCACCATTGACGTGAAGTCCAAGGATGAAACGGGCGCGCTGGCAGAGTCCATGAGGAAAGCGGCAGGCTACATGAAGGAGATGGCGCAGGCCGCAGACGCCATCGCTGACGGCGACCTCACCTATACCGTCACCCCCAAGTCCTCCAAGGACGTACTGGGCAATGCCTTTGTCAAAATGTCGGAGAACTTGCGTCAGGTAGTGGGAAAGGTGCGGGCCAACACGTCCAACCTTGCCCTCGCCGGCGACCAGTTGGGCAGCGCTTCCCAACAGTCTGCAGAGGCAACCCAGGGGGTAACGCTGAGCAGCCAGTCTGTGGCCACCGGCTCTGAAAGGCAGGCGCTCAGCATCCAGGAGATTGCCTCCACCGTGGGACAGCTCTCCCTGGCAATTGACCAGATTGCTGCGGGGGGACAGGAGCAATCGGCAGGCATCGTGGAGTCTGCGGCGACGGTCAAGCGGGTGTCCAGCGCCGTTGGTGAGGTGGCGGAGACAGCCCAACAGGTTGAAGCCAGCGTTCGCGAAGCAAACACCGCGGCCAAAACCGGCGCGGACATGGTAAGCCAGACCATCACCGGCATGAGCAGGATACGGACCACAGTGGAGGCCGCTTCCCGTCAGATGACGGTGCTTGGGGAGAAGTCCGCCGAGATCGGCAAGATCGTGGCGGTCATTGACGACATCGCGGCGCAGACCAACCTGCTGGCCCTGAACGCGGCCATAGAGGCGGCACGCGCCGGCGAGCAGGGCAGGGGGTTTGCCGTGGTAGCGGATGAAGTGCGCAAGCTGGCGGAACGGGTGACCCAGGCGACCAAGGAGATCACGAGCATCATTGAGATTGTGCAAAAGGGCGTTGCGGACTCCATCAAGGCAACCGACGAGGGCGCCAAAGAGGTTGCCTCCGGGTCCAGGCTCGCGGACGAGGCGGGCAAGGCGCTGTTGCAGATTCAATCCTCCGTGCAAACGGTGACGGACCAGGTGGGACTGATTGCGTTGCGAGTGAGCCAGGTGACTGCCGACAGCGAGTCCATGGTTAAGTCTATAGACTCGGTGAGCCTGGTGGTAGAGCGGAACGCTGCGGCTACGGAGCAGATGACGGCAAACGCCGGCGAGGTGTCCTCGGCCATTGATGGAGTGGCGGCGGTCACCAAACAGAACAGCGCCGCCGCGCAGGACCTGTCGGCTGCTGCCCAGGAGATGAGCGCGCAGTCGGAAGAGATTGTGGCCTCCGTTGAGACCCTGAACAGGATCGCCGCCGACTTGCAGCAGACCGTGGCCGTGTTCAAGATTGAAGACGGCGACGCGGAGGCTGAACCTGCCGGACGAAACGGGCAATTCAAGGCGAACGTGCCCGGCGGGAATGCCCGCAACGGACACTACGCCAGGCAAGGCCTGGCGTTTGCCGGCAAGACGTAGTGTGGAGTACGGGTCCGTCTGCAAAGGGGTTGTTGTACCGCACCCTTCATGGTGCGGTGGCGTTACAGGGGCGGGGCTGTCCCGTCGCTGGTTGCGCGCATTCCGCGCTGGGCTGGCGAGCGGCAGCCCCGCTCCTGTTTTGTCTACGCAGTGTCGCCACGGTTGTTGCGCGCCACGGCCCGGCCCTGCACTGTCGTCTACAGCCCTCTCCGCCGTGCTATCATAACGGCGTATTCTCCCTGAAAGGCAGTGAGCCTATGACCCAGCAAAATCAACCCATCGTTGGCAAGACCCGTAACACGGTACTAACCATAGACCAGATCGCCGACATGCAGCCGGGGCTTGCCACCCTCATGCTCCAGATCGGCGACCGGTACTGGACCATGTACTACGCGGCAAAGGGCGGCAACTGGGGCCTGGCCCGCCACGAGGTGGGCGAGATCCGCGGCCTCATGCGCATGGGGGCGCTCACCCGCCCGCGTTATGCCACCCAGCTCAATACCTTCATGTCCGGCACGCTGGATACCCTGGCCAAGGCCATCGCCGATAAGGACCTCCCCGCCTTTGAAACGGCGTACCACAAGGGAATAGAAGTCGCCAACTACCTGCACGCAGAGACCGGGCATATTGAGATCACCTGGCAACTGCCCGACGAACCGCCCAAGCAGCTTTCCCTCAAGCCTCCCGTGCAGAAGGGGTAGAGGCCGGGTTGCCCGTGCCAGTGTGCAATACTCAGGGCAGGCCCTAGTCCTTTTCTAAAAGCGTTGCCTCAAAGTCAGGAAGGTACAGTCCCGATGCAATCGGGACTGTCGGGGGTCTGTCCCGATTGCATCGGGAAGATACAATTCCTTCCCCCTGCCGAAGGCGAGGGGGCCAGGAAGAAAGGGCTTTTGGGCAAGACCTCTTTTGTGGGAGAGGGAAAGTAGTACTGTCAAGGAGAATACCGCCTTGTCCTCCACAATCACCATTAACGGCGTAGAGATCACGCGCTATATCCAGTCGTGCTTCAAGCTAAAGGCCGGCGGCGTTGTTGTGTGGATTGACCCGGTGCGCGTAACGCCTGCACACGTGGGCGATGACAAGGCCGACCTGGTGCTTATCACGCATCCGCACCAGGACCACTTTGACGTCAGAGCTTTGGCTGCTTGCCGCAAGCAAGGAGCGCCGATCATCGCCAGCCCGGCGGCGGCAGAGGCCCTGGAACGCAAGGGCATCCACGCCACAACGCTGTGGGAGGGCCAGGCCACCACGGCAGCAGGCTTATCGGTTACGGCGGCGCCCGGGTACAACGGTTACCATGCGAGGAGCCGGTTCTTCAATGTGGGCTATCGCTTCCGGCTCGGCGGCGCCACCATCTACCACGCCGGCGATACCGATGCGGTGCCGGAGATGGCCCAGGCCGGTCCCGTGGACATCGCCATGCTGCCCATCGGCGGCGTCTTCGTCATGGACGAGGTTGAAGCCGCAAAGGCGGTGGAGATGTTGCAAGCCAAAACAGTGATTCCCATGCACTACGGCTTTGCCACCGGCGGCGACCCGGCCAGGTTAGCCGAAGCCGTGGCAGGCAAAGCCGCGGTCGTAGCCCTGGGACCGGTCATCAAGGCCGCCCTGCCCGCGCCGTTGCGCCAGATCATCAAGCTCATGGGCGGCAAGCGCAAGAAGTGGTAGAGGCATCACGGCCTGCCCGTGGCGTCAACTTGGCTTTATTGAAAAGTCAAGAAGAGCCTGCCCTGGGTAGTGTATCAGTTTGAGTTTGACGGGGTTGGGGCAGCGTGGTAGCCTTTAGGTATGGATAAGCGGTCAAGCATACGCAAGAAGAAAGAACACGACTTCGCCGTCAACGCCTTCCGTGTTGTCCAAGAGGCTACGGGCGAGACTGAGGAAGCCAAGCTCACGCCAGAGCCAGAAGCGCCCCAGGAAGTCCAGGGCAAGAATCCGGCGGCTGTGGCTCTTGGCAGGCTCGGCGGCAAGAAGGGCGGCAAAGCCAGGGCGGAGAAGCTAACGCCTGAACAGCGCAAAGAAATTGCACGGATTGCTGCCGAAGCCCGATGGAGAAAAGCTGACGGTTAGGCGGCTTTTCTCTCTTGCACATCATCCGTGAAATCTACGGGGATTACGATTGGGGTTTCGTTGGGATGCATACTGTTCCAGTGGTCGGCGTCAAAGGACAACTGCACAGCATCATCAACGATTCCCTCACGGCGTTTGATTAGTGCCCTATGCATCGGCCCCCGTGGTGCTTCGTCAATATCAATCCACCGGTAGCCTTGCTGGGCTGGGACTGCATGATTAGCCCTGTAGGGCTTATGCGTTTCATTGTCATGCCTGATTTCTTCCCGTGCAGCGTCTGCGAACTGAGCGGCAGCAATGTCGTGAGGATTGGCAGGTTTGGGAAGTTGCATACCCAATCGGGCTACAGCCCATCGCACAACGAGCTATTGTCAAATGTGGTGTATGAGGGGTCAGGCGGCGATCCCTACTGATGTCTCCCTGACAGTTCCGTCCTGGAAGTGGACCCCTTCAATGAGCTTGCCGAGT
>Ga0080064_1006925_pt1 | contig 11860 bp, 12 predicted proteins | sample Subgrocontami54m_FD_69260 | JGI IMG/M metagenome (GOLD analysis project Ga0080064, IMG submission 69260) | Subsurface groundwater microbial communities from S. Glens Falls, New York, USA - GMW46 contaminated, 5.4 m (SPADES assembly) (version 2) ...
TGAGGATCCAGGGCAGGGCGCCGATGTGGTCCTCGTGCCCGTGGGTCAGCAGGATGGCGCGCACCTTATCGCGGTTCTCGATGAGGTAGGTGATGTCGGGGACCACGATGTCCACGCCCAGCAACTCGGATTCGGGGAACATCAGGCCGGCGTCGATGACCACGATGTGGTCGCCCCAACGCACGGCCATGCAGTTCATCCCGAACTCGCCCAGACCGCCCAGGGGCACGACTTGCAGTTTTCCAGCAGGCATGAAGAACCTTTGATGCTAGCACAGTGCCGCGGGGGGACCGGGCAAGGAGGAGCCGTTCAACCCTTTCTGAATGTCATCCTGAGCGCAGCGAAGGAGCTACTCCGTTGCCGTGCAGGTGGACCCCAGACGTCCTCAGAGAAGATTTTTCGCCCGCTGAAACGGGCTCAGAATGACATCTGTGGAGGGCGCGAGGGGCGTTCAGCGCAGCAAGTCTTCCAGCTCGACGCCGCGCGCCGTCTTCTGGTCGCGGTACTTGACGATGACCGGTGTATAGAGCGAAAGGCCCCACTCCGCCGCCTTGCCCTGCTTCACGGGGCGCGCGCCGGGGACGACCACGGCGTTCTCCGGCACGGTCAGCGGCTGCTCGGCGGAAGCTCGGTAGATCTCGCCGCGCACCGCGTCGTAGATGGGCGTGGAGCGCGTGAGGATGACGCCGGCGCCCAGCACCGCGCGCGTCCCCACGACCGCGCCTTCGTAGACGCCGCAGTTGCCGCCGATCAGCGCATCATCCTCAACGATAACGGGAGTGGCGTTCACCGGCTCCAGTACGCCGCCGATCTGGGCGCCGGCGCTCAAGTGGACGCGCTTTCCGATCTGGGCGCAGGAGCCGACCAGCGCGTGCGAATCAATCAGCGTTCCCTGGTCCACGTAAGCGCCCACGTTGATGTACATGGGCGGCATGCAGATGACTGAAGGCGCCACGTAGGCGCCGCTGCGTACCGCAGAGCCTCCGGGGACCACGCGCACCCCGTCGCGTACGCGGAATCGGCGGGCGGGGAAGGTGTCTTTGTCCACGAAGGAGAGGCCGCGGGGATCGCCCATCTCCGCCAACTCGCCGATCATGAACCCCAGCAGGATGCCCTGCTTCACCCAGACGTTGGTGCGCCAGCGGCCGTCCACTTTTTCCGCGGCGCGGATCTTTCCCTGGCCCAGCGCCTTGCGGAACTGGATGAAGACGCGCTGCGCCTCCGCCAGGCCGCCCTTCACTCCTTTAAGGCCGGTCCCTTGCGCGGTGAAGCGTTCGATGGAAGCTTGCAGTTCCTTCATGGGAAGCTAAGTCCTTAGAAGTCCGGCCTCGGCTGCGATCTTCTCCAGCTTGGCGCGCGTCTCTTTCTTCATGGGGACGAGCGGCAGGCGGTAGTGCTCGCCGATCTTGCCCATCATGGCCAGCACCGCCTTCACCGGCAGCGGATTCGATTCGATGAAGTTGGCCTGCATCAGCGCCAGATACTTGCGATGGAGCTTGCGCGCCGTCGCCCAGTCGTTGGCCAGCGCCGCGCGCGTCATCTCCGCCATCTCCTTGGGAATCTCGTTGGAGGCGACGGAAATGATGCCCACGCCACCCAGGGCGATCACCGGCAGGGTGACGGCGTCGTCGCCGGAAAAGACCAGGAAGCCGTCGGGCACGGCGTTGCATACCTCGGCGATCTGCGTGATGCTGCCGCTCGCCTCCTTCACCGCGATGATGTTCTTGATCTCCGCCAGGCGCGCCAGCGTCGCCGGTTCGATGTTGGCGCCGGTGCGTCCGGGGACGTTGTACAGCACCAGCGGCTTATCCACCGCTTGGGCGATGGCGGCAAAGTGCTGGTACTGGCCCTCCTGCGTGGGCTTGTTGTAGTAGGGCGAGGCGGTCAGGATGGCGTCCACGCCTTGGATGCGCGCCACGGCCTTGGCCTTCTCCACCGCCTCGCGGGTGGAGTTCGAGGTCGCCCCGGCGACGATAGGCACCTTGCCCCCGGCCACCTCTATCGTGGTCTCGATGACCTGGCTGATCTCGTCAGGAGCGAGCGTCGGCGTTTCGCCGGTGGTGCCACAGGGGACGAGGAAGTCGATCTTCGAGGCCACCTGCCACTCCACCAGCGCGCGCAGCGCGGGCTTGTCGAGGGAGCCATCGGATTGAAACGGAGTTACGAGAGCCGTGCCGCAGCCGCGCAGGTTCATAAAGGCAGTCTCAAGCTTTCAGTTCCGAGTTTCAAGAGGACCGAATTCTACTTGGACGGGCCGGTTGTCAGCACGTCTTTGAATTCAAAAAACCCTTTTTTGCCCGCCAGCCACTCGGCCGCCTGGACGGCGCCCTCGGCAAAGCCGCGGCGCGACTTGGCGTCGTGGGTAATCATCATGGTGTCGTTCGCCGAATCCAGCAGGATGACGTGCGTGCCCACCACGTCGCCCTCGCGGATGGAGGTGATCTCCAGGTTCGTTCCGCCCGCCTGATCCATGATCTGCTTCATCTTGGCGGCGGTGCCCGAGGGCTTGTCCTTCTTCTGCTCGTGGTGGCGCTCCACAATGTGCCCGGCGTAGCCGTGGCGGAGCGCCGCTCCCGCCGCGCGCGCGATCTCGAACAGGACGTTCACCCCCACCGAGAAGTTGGGTGCGTAGAGGAACCCGATGCCGCCGCGCTCCACCAGCTCTTTCACCCGCGGCAGTTCCGCGGACCAGCCCGTGGTCCCCACCACCATACTGGCGCTGGCCTTCACGCACGCTTCGATGTTCGCAACCACCGCCTGCGGCGTGGTGAAGTCGATCACCACGTCCACGCCGCGCAAGGCGTCTTTGGTCAGGGCGGAGGCGTTCGTGTTGTCGGCGGCACCCAGGGCGCGCACCTGGTGGCCGCGCTCCCGCGCCACCTCCGCGACCAGTGCTCCGGTCTTGCCTTTGCCCAGCACCAGCAGGTTCATTGTGGAAGCGCTCCACACTCCACGACTATCATTCTGAGCCCGCCACAGCGGGCGAAGAATCTTCTCTGAGCACCATTGCTTCCACCAAACAGCAACGGAGTAGTTCCTTCGCTGCGCTCAGGATGACATCCTTATAGTTCCAACGTTCTCAGTCGAATACCTCAGGGTCCACCTCGGCAAAAAACTTCTCATGCAGGCGGCGGACGGCCGCGGGCACGTCCTCCTCGTCGATGACGAAGCTGATGTTGATCTCCGAGGCGCCCTGGGAAATCATGCGCACGTTCACGTCGCCCAGCGCCCCGAAGACGCCGGCGGCGATGCCCGGCGTGTTGCGCAGGTTCTCTCCCACCAGGCAGACGATGGCCTTGCGTCCGGTGAACTTCACGTCGGCAAGCTTTCCCAAGTCGGCGGCGATGGCGGGAATGGCGTGGTTCGAATCCACGGTGAGCGAGACGCTCACTTCCGAGGTGGAGACCATGTCCACGGGGCAGCGATGGCGGTCGAAGACCTCGAAGATCTGGCGCAGGAAGCCGTGGGCCATGAGCATGCGGGGCGCGGCCACGTCCACGATGGTGATGCGCCCTTTGGCGGCGATGGCCTTGAAGGTGTTGCGGCAGCGCGGTGCCTGCGCCGTGATGCGCGTGCCCTCGTTCCTGGGCTTGCGCGAGTTCAGCACCTGCACCGGGATGTTGTTCTGGATGGCGGGCAGCAAGCTGGCGGGATGCAGCACCTTGGCGCCGAAGTAGGCCAGCTCCGCCGCCTCGTCAAAACTCATCACCTTGATGCGGCGCGCTCCCGGGCACAGCCGCGGGTCGGTGGTCATCATGCCGTCCACGTCGGTCCAGATCTCGATGCGCTCGGCGCCCAGTCCGGCGCCCACGATGGCGGCGGTGAAGTCCGAGCCGCCGCGGCCCAGCGTGGTGGGGATGCCCTCGCGCGTGGCCGCGAGGAAGCCGCCCAGCACCGGCACCCGCCCGCGCTCCAGCAGCGGCTTCACCTGCTGCTGCAAGCGGTCGTGGATTTCGTCGAACAGCGGAGTGGCGCGGGCGTGGGTGGCGTCGGTGACGATGCACTCGCGCGCGTCCACCAGGGCGGCCTCCAGCCCGCGCAGGGAAAAGACCGCGCTCACGATCTTGCTGGAAAGAAGTTCGCCGAAAGAAAGCACGTTGTCGCTGATGCGGGGCGTCAACTCGCCCACGGCGGCGATGCCGCGCAGCAATTCTTCCAGCGAGTCGAAGTCGGATTCCAGCTCGGCGTGGAACCGGGTGAACAGCCCGGTGCCCAGCAGCTCTCCGGCGACGTTGTAGTGGCGCTCCCGCAGGCAGCGGGCGAGTTGGAGAGCGTTCTCGCGGTCGCCGCGCGCGGCGGCCTCGCCCATCTCCTGCAACTGGTCGGTCACTTTGGCGAGAGCGCTGACCACCACCACGGGGTGCTCCGCCACGCGGCCCAGGACGATGGCGGTGGCACGCTCGATGGCGGCGGCGTCCTCCACCGAGGTGCCGCCGAATTTCATGACAATCATCGCCGCACCACGCTTGGGGAGATCAATCCAGGTATCCCTGCGCTTTCAGGAGTTCGGCATTGAGCACAGCCGCGCCCGCGGCCCCGCGGATGGTGTTGTGAGAGAGCACGGTGAACTTCCAGTCGAGCAGCGAGCACGGCCGCAAGCGGCCCAGGGTCGCCGACATGCCGGCGCCCCGCTCCACGTCCAGCCGCGGCTGCGGCCGGTCGGGCGCCGGGTCGTAAAAAAGCGGAGATTCGGGCGCGTTGGGCAGGCGCAGCTCCTGGGGCAGCCCGCGGAAGCCCTGCCACGCCGAGATGATCTCCTCCGCCGTGGCCGGCTTCTTCAGCTTCACCGAGACCGATTCCGTGTGCCCGTCCTCCACCGCCACGCGGTTGCACTGCGCGCTGACCACGAACTCCGCCAGCTCGATGCCCGAGCCGCCCACCTGGCCCAGCATCTTGCGCGTCTCCGATTCCATCTTCTCTTCTTCGCGCGCGATGTAGGGGATCACGTTGCCCAGGATGTCCAGCGACGCCACGCCCGGGTATCCCGCGCCGCTCACCGCCTGCATGGTGACCACGAAGACTTTCTCCACTTCGAAGCGCTGGTGGAGCGGCGCCAGCGCCAGCGTCAATCCCATGGCCGAGCAGTTGGAGTTAGTCACCAGAAACCCGCCGGACTGCTTGCGCCAGCTCTGGCATTCGAGCACGCGCAGGTGGCCGGGATTGACCTCGGGGATCACCAGCGGCACGTCGGGCTGCATGCGGAAGGCGCTGGAGTTGGAGATGACGGCGTGGCCGGCAGCGGCAAAGTGCGGCTCCACCGTCTGCGCCACCGCGGCGTCGAGCGCGGCAAAGACCACCTTGGGGGCGTTCTCCGGGTTCGGCTCCGAAACCTTCAGGGCCGCGACATTGGCGGGGATGGGAGTCTTCAATCGCCAGCGCGCGGCCTCGGCGTAGCTCTGCCCCACGGAGCGCTCCGAGGCTGCAAGCCAGGCCACCTCGAACCAGGGATGGCGCTCCAGCAACTGCACCATGCGCTGGCCCACGGTGCCCGTGGCGCCCAGGATCCCGACCGGGATTTTCCCGTCCTTCATCGCAATCCTCGGATTTTACACCACTGGTTTCGCCGCGGACGGTGCGGCCCAGCCGTCTCCGGCTGGGAGTCGCCCGCCCGAATCTGGTATGCTCCCCGGATTCCGCCGGGTCCAGAGAAGGGAAGGAGCGCCGATGCCGGAGATGCGCCAGAACCGCCTCACCAAGGAGTGGGTGATCATCGCTACCGAGCGCGCCAAGCGCCCGGAGGAGCTCAAGGTCAAGCACGAGACCAAGCCCCTGCCCTCCTACTCCCCGACCTGCCCTTTCTGTCCGGGGAATGAGGCCATGGCCCCGCCCGAGGTGTGGCGCACGCCCCCGAGCACGGAAGGGGACTGGCGGGTGCGCGTGATGCCCAACAAGTTTGCGGCGCTCTCGCGCGAAGGGGAGCCCACCCGCAAGATCGTGCGCTCCAAGCGCACCATCAACGGCGTGGGCTTCCACGACGTCATCGTGGAGACCCCCGACCACTCGCTGACCACCGCACTCGTGACCGACGCCCAGGTGGCGGACGTCCTGCGCGCGTACAAGGCCCGTTACGACGCCATGAGCGCCGACCCGCGCGTGACCCACGTCATCATCTTCAAGAATCACGGCATCGCCGCCGGCACCAGCCTGGAGCATCCCCACTCCCAGATGGTCGCCAGCCCGGTGATCTCCTCCCAGGTGCGTGGCCGCCTCTACGAAGCCCTGCGCCACTTCGACGAGTACGGCGAGTGCATCTTCTGCCAAAGCCTGCGAGAAGACCTCGCCAACCCCGACCGCGTGGTGGTGGCCAGCGAGCACTTCGTGGCCGTGGAGCCCTTTGCCTCGCCCACGCCCTTCTGCACCCACATCACCCCGCGGCGGCACATGGCCAGCTTCGGCGCCATCAGCCAGCCGGAACTGGAGGACCTGGCCCGGGTGCTGCGCAGCGTCCTGGCCAAGCTCTACCACGGCCTCGACAATCCCGACTTCAACTACACCATCCGCACCGCGCCGCATGAGAGCGCCGGCGTCACCTACTACCATTGGTATCTGAGCATCATCCCGCGGCTCACGCGGGTGGCCGGCTTCGAGCTGGGCTCCGGCATGTTTATCAACACCATGCTGCCGGAGGCGGCGGCCGAGTTCCTGCGCAATGTGAAGGTGTAAGCGGGGCGGGAAGCCCGCCGCGAAATGGGGGCGGGTCCGGGTTCAGTCCCGCAGTACTTCGGTGTTGTCGGCGGCGATCAGGATGCGGACCAGCTTGTACTGGTCGTCCAGCCAGAGCGCCCAGTCCATGCCGTCGCTGCTCAGGCTGAAGCGGTTCAACTCGCGCTCCGCTCCGCCCACTTTCACTTTCTCTCGTCCGATGTACTCCAAGCTGACGGTGATGAAGGCGGCCTGGCGCGGGACGATGACCCCGAACTTCATCTTGGGCAGGCGGCAGCTGGTCTGCCCCAGCCCCGGGCGGCATCCCGCCTCCAAATATCGCCGGGCGAGCAGTTGGCGATGGCTAAAGAAATTGTCATCCAGGATGACGGTGGAGCGGGAAACGGCAAAGGGCAGTTCCTGGGCCTTTTCCGTGGGGCTGGGCGTGATGTACTCCATCAGGAACATATCCTTGGGCTCGACCACGGTCGCGCCCTTGCCCGGGCTCTGCTCCTTCCAGGAATAGCGCAGCAGGTCGCCGCTGGACGAGAGGCGCAGATCTGACGTCTGGCTGGCTTTCTGGTTGCCGTCATCCACGGTCAGCTCCGAGGTGGCGAGGATTGCGTCGTCGCGCTTCTCGATCTGGAATTTCTCCGTGGCTACGCGCTTGCCGCCCACGAAGACGCCGAAGGAACCGGAGTCCACGATCTCGCCGGCTTTCTCGGCCTTGTCTTTCTTGCCCGCGCCCATGCTCGGCACCGCCAGCGCCAGCGCCACCACCACTGCCACACGGAATCTCTTCACAATCTCTCCCGTTTCCCGGTTGTGCTTCCTGGAGTGAATCCCAGTTTTTCGACGATCTCCGCCGCCAACTCCTTGGCGCCGCGGTCCGCCGCTTCCACCCGCATCCCCGCAGCCGCGTAGTGCGGACGCCGGGAATCGTACAGCCGCAGAAAACCGGCCTCGTCCTCTACCAGAGGCCGCTGCCCGCGGTCCCCGCGGCAGCGCTCCCACAGCGTTCCCGCGGGAACATCCAGAAACACGGTCTGGGCTCCCCGCAACAGCCTTCGGTTCTGGGCCTGCGCCGGAACCCCGCCGCCCAGCGCCACCACGGTTCCCGACGAGTCCTTAAGCTTGCCCAGCAATCGCTCCAATTCCGCCGTTTCAGCCTGGCGGAAGGCGGCTTCGCCCGACTCCCGAAACATCCGCGCGATGGAGCGGCCCGCGCGCGCTTCCACCCGGCGGTCGAGATCCACGAAACGCCAGCCCAGTCGCCGGGCCAGGGCCCGGCCGACGCGGCTCTTGCCCGCTCCCATGAAGCCCACGAGGAACACGGCTCGGGGTGATTGCTTTTGCTTCATGTGCGGGGAGCGGCCAGCGGCGCCGCCCGTTCCGTTACTGCTTCTTGACGCGGATTTTACCACTGAAGGAACTGAGTTGGACGCTCGACGAACCGGAGTGGGAAGTACCTGAGAAGGAACGTCCTTGGTGGGGCAGGAAGGAGGAGTGCTGTTTGCGCTGCAGGGGGAAATCATTGTCCGCCGAGCCCTCGACCGACTCCGCCATCATGTCCACCGAGGCGCCCTCGGGCAGGGCCACGTTGATGTCTCCCGAATGGCTGATGAGCGAGTACTCGCCGTTGGAGCCGAACAGGCCTTGGTAGCGGATGTCACCCTGGGTGGTGGTCACCTGCACTTTGGGGCCGGAAACATTTTCCAGGGAGACGTCGCCGCTCAGGGAGCGGATCTCCATGTGCGCATTGGCGATGTTGCCCAGTGTGATGTTTCCGCTTACCGTGCGCACGTGCAAGTGCTGGCCGCCAGCGTCCACCTCGTGTACCTCCACGGGAGAGGAGTCCCCTTCCAGGATCACTTCGGAGCCGCGCAGGCCCTTCACCCGGATGGGGCCGCTGTTGGCACGCACGGTGATCCCTACCTTGGCCGGAAGAAAGATCTCGTACTCCACCTTCTGCTCCTCCTCGGAGCCCGGCTGCAGGATGTGGGTGCGGATCTCAAAGCGGTTGCCTTTCTGCTCGGCGTCCACCTCGACTTTGTTGGAGTTGGCCTTGCTCTTGACCACGATCTTGTGGCCCTCGGTATAGCGGACGGTGACCGGGCCGACATCGTTGGCGAGGGAAACCGAGGCGCCGGGCGCGGCCAGGTACTTCAGCTCTTTGGTCTGCGCGCCCGCCCAGGTGAGCCCCGCCCATCCGGCAACCAGCAGCCAGGCCAGCTTCCTGTTTTGATTCCCGCGTCCCATGCTTCCTGCCATCCCCCGTGAGGGTGTTGTTGCGTGGTACAGATTACTGCATCGACCTCGCCATTGCCATCTCGTACAAAGCGCTCTTCTGATCGTAAGCCTGGATCAGCCGCTCCCGTGCCAGCTCGTTCCGGGGATCCTGCTCCACCGAGCGCTTGGCGTCGCGGATGGAGGCGTTCACCGCCTCCAGGTGCGCCTTATAGCGCGCGGCGCCCTTGCTGGGCGCGCGCTGCTCCACGGCCGCCAGGAATTTCATGTCGTCGTCATCCACCAGGGCTGCCGGGTGGACCACCGCCACACCCGACGGGGTCGCCGGCGCCTGCCGCAGGGTGCTGACCCCGAAAGCCAGCAGCAGTAGGGCCGCTACCGCTCCCGCCCAGACGGGAACCGCCCAGCGGTTCTGTCCCGCGCCCCACCAAAGGGAGCGGCGCGGCGTCAGTGCTTGGGCGCGCCCCAGGCCCTCGAGCTCCAAGGACTCCGCAATCCGCGCCCAGACGTGTTGTCCAGGCTCATCCGAAGCCGCCAGCAGGCGCGCCTGGCCGGCGATTTCCTTCAAGTCAGCCAGCAGCCCGGCGCAAGCTACGCAGGACTTCAGATGTCCCTCGGCTTCGGCCGCGCCTGCGCCGTCAACGCAATCCGGCAGCGCGTTTTGAAGCTCCGTGCAGTTCATCTTGACTTCCTCTCTTCCACTTCTCCCCGCTCCGGCATCAGTGCCGCGGGGATTTCCCGGCCCCATCCAGCCGCAGAATCTCGCGCAGCTTCAGCCGCGCCTTGTGCAGTTGCGACTTGCTGTTGCCGATGGAGCATCCCATCATCTCCGCGATCTCGTTGTGCTCGTACCCTTCCACGTCATGCAGCACGAAAATCGTGCGGTAGCCCGGCGACAGGCTGGCGATGGCCCGCTCCAGGTTCAGCCGATCGATGGCCCCTTTCAGGGACAGGTCCGCCGTCCCGAACTGGCGCTTGGGGCCCTCGTCCGGTTCGGGGTCCAGCGTCTGCTCCAGGGAGACTTCGGGCAGGCTCTTCTTGCGCAGGTGCATCAGCACCACGTTCACCGACAGCCGATGCAGCCAGGTGGAGAACGCCGACTCGCCGCGAAAGGTCGCCACCTTGCGGTAGAGCTGCAGGAACGCTTCCTGGGTCAGGTCTTCCGCCTCGGCTACGTTGCCTGTCATCCTCAGGCATAACGAATACACCCGCCGTTTATGCAGGTCGTACAAAGCTTCGAACGACCGTGCATCTCCCTTTTTGGCCCCGTCAATCGCCTCTGCTTCCGAAAGCCCGGAGACTGCTGTTATCTTGGCTGGGGTCAAGTGGCCTTTTTCAGGCCGCATCTATGGAGATGCGGCTAAGTGGCTTTTCGTTGTATGGATTGCAGCCGGCGCGCGCGTCAGGCCAGAGTGTAACCCGAAACCCGCCAGCAGAGGAATCCCCCTTAAAGGCGGTCGGTATGCGCATAAGTGCCGACAGCACAAGGGGAAGGCGGGGGAGCCCCTCCCAGCTCCTGATATGCTCGTCCCATGGCCGACTTGGTGCTCGACCGTCAGGCGCTGGCCCAGCGCGGCAAGCGCCTGGAGTACTTCACGCTCGCCTGGAACACCCTGGAAGGGATCATCGCGGTGATCGCCGGCGCCATGGCGGGGAGCATCTCCCTCATAGGCTTCGGCTTCGACAGCTTCATCGAGGTGACCTCGGGCGCCGCATTGCTGTGGCGCATGTCCGCCGAGGCCGACCCACACCGCCGCGAGCGGATTGAAAAGGCAGCGCTCAGGATTGTCGGCGGATGTTTTCTCTTGCTGGCCGCATATATGAGCTACGAAGGGGCCGCCGACCTGCTTCGGCGCCGAGCACCGGAACACAGCCTTCCTGGAATCATCCTGGCGTGCGTTTCGTTGATTGTGATGCCCTGGCTTTCGCGCGCCAAGCGCAAGGTGGGCCGGGGGTTGCAAAGCGCAGCCATGCATGCCGACGCCCGGCAGACCGAGTTCTGCGCCTATCTCTCCGCCATCCTGCTCGCGGGATTGCTGCTGAACGCCGCCTTCGGCCTGTGGTGGGCCGACCCGGTCGCCGCTCTGGTGATGGTCCCCATCATCGCGAAGGAGGGCATCGACGCGCTCCGCGGCGAGGTGTGTTGCGACTAGCGCCAGGTCGTGTCAGCTGCTGCTGCTGACGGTGATGGTCTCCAGGCCGTGCGCTCCCGGACCGGTCTCGCTCTGGCGCAACATGAAGGAGAAGAACAGCCCCAGGAAGCTCAGGATGGAGAATACCCACATCCCCAGGGCGTAGCCGCCGGGGTTGTCGATGCCGGCGCCGGCGTAGTCGTTGGCCTTGCCGATAATCAGGTTCAGGGCGAAGAAGCCGATCTGCTGGATCAAGGTCATGAGCGCGTAGGCCGAGCCCAGGCGGCGCTCCTCCACGATGTAGGCCACCGAGGGCCACATCACCGCCGGAATCAGCGAAAAGGCGATCCCCATCATGGTAACGGGAACGAACAGGGTGACATCGGTGTAGGCCATCATCAGATAGACCGGCATCAGCAGGAAGGAGCCGATGGTCATCAGCAGCGCGCGTTTGCCGATCTTGTCCGACAGCAGCCCGAAGAGCGGGGTGGCCACCATGGCGGAGAGAGGGAGCAGGCTGTTGAAGAATCCGGCGTGCTCGTGGGCCAGGATCTTGGCCGCCTCCGTGGCCATCCCGCCGCCCATGCCCGCCAGCAGCTTGTTGGTGAAGAAGTCGATGGCGAAGGTGCGGAAGGGGAAGATGGCGGAGTAGAAAGTCAGGCACAGTCCCACCACGAGCCAGTAGGAGCGGTTGAAGGTGAAGATCTGGCGCATCTCCAGCTTGTCGATGGAGCCGCCGCGTCCCAATTCCGCGCGTTTCTCAGCCCGGGTCTCCAGCACCCAATAGACGGCCGCCGCCACCACCCCCTCCTCCTCCGCCGCCGCCCCGGCCATCGCCG
>Ga0080064_1006926_pt1 | contig 11860 bp, 12 predicted proteins | sample Subgrocontami54m_FD_69260 | JGI IMG/M metagenome (GOLD analysis project Ga0080064, IMG submission 69260) | Subsurface groundwater microbial communities from S. Glens Falls, New York, USA - GMW46 contaminated, 5.4 m (SPADES assembly) (version 2) ...
AGGCCCCGGAATCCGTGCCTCATCGACCGCATGGCGCCGTCCTCCCTTGAACCGGGGCGCTTTATGATTGTTATGCGCCTGCCTTCAGATTTTCCGCCCGCCACGGCGGGTAGTCAATTGCAGCAACAGCCAACTAGGCGTGAACGAGCACCAGGCTGTTCACGCCGGTCACCTTGAGATCGAGGCTCATCGGGCGCCAGGACTCGGCGGCAGCGTCGCTTGGGGTTTCTTCGGGCTTGCCGACCCGCTGCGCCAGCGCCCGCGCGGCGAGAGCTCACAGAGCGTAGGCTGGTGCGGTCAAGAGGACTCGAACCTCCACGGGTTGCCCCACTAGCACCTCAAGCTAGCGCGTCTACCAATTCCGCCATGACCGCATGTTGGGATGGGCGCTGCCCATCCGGGCTCGCGCCGCGCGACGGCGTGGGTGTAACAAATAGGTTTCGGGGGGACAAGGCCCGCAGGCCCCGGAAGGGCTTAGCGCACGTCGGGCAGGCGCGGCAGCAATTCCTTGACCTCGACGGCAATGCGGTTGCCGCTGACCACCACCGTGCCCTTGGCCACGGGGAAATTATTGGCGAGGATATGGACCTCATCGTCCTCGCCGGCATCGAGCTCGATGATGGCGCCACGGCCGAGCCGCAGAACCTGGTGGATCGGCATGGCGGTGGTGCCGAGCACGACGGCGATATCGAGCGAGACCTTGTCGAGGGTGGCCATGCGAGTTCCTTAGAGCCGGAAGGCGAGGACAGCCTCACGTCACCATGCCATGGTTAGCGGATGATTAACGCGCGTAACGATTTGATCCTGGGGCTGAAATCCCGACCTGGCGGGCCTCTCCCGGAATGGCGGATGAGCGCGGGGCTGATTCCCTATGCAACGGCGCTGGAGGCGATGGACGCGCGGGTCGCCGCCATCCTTGCCGGCACGGCGCCGGAACTGGTGTGGCTGCTCGAGCACCCTCCTCTCTATACATCGGGCACCAGCGCGCGCCCGGAAGAGCTGATCGAGGCGCGCTTCCCGGTTCATGTCACCGGACGCGGCGGGCAATACACCTATCACGGGCCCGGCCAGCGGGTGGCCTATCTGATGCTCGACCTCAACCGGCGCGCACCCGACGTGCGGCGTTATGTGACCACGCTGGAGGAATGGATCATCCGCACCCTGGCGGAATTCAATGTGCGCGGCGAACGGCGGGAGGATCGCATCGGCGTGTGGGTGCGCCGCCCGGAAAAAGGCGACGGCCATGAAGACAAGATCGCGGCCATCGGCATCCGCCTCAAGCGCTGGGTGAGCCTGCACGGCATCGCGCTGAACGTGGACTGCGAGCTGGCGCATTTTTCCGGCATCCGGCCCTGCGGCGTCGCGGATGCGCGTTACGGGGTGACCAGCCTCGCGGATCTCGGCGTGCGCGCGAGCATGGCGGATGTGGACACGGCGCTGCGGCGGCAATTCGAGCCGCTGTTCGGGCCGAACGATGCTGCAGTCTCGCGAACTCTGGTGGGAAGCGGAGCGGGGTGAGGTAAAATTCAGGCGGTCGGCAAGACCGAAAAGCCTTCGCCCGCGCGGCGCAAGGTGAGATCGGCGGCGGTGCCTTGGCGCTCCTCCACCGCTTCGACCAGCCCGGCCGGCGGGCCGCGCCCGCAGGTTTCGATCATTTTCGCCACCGCCGGCGCGGGACCGGCAAAGACCGCTTCCACCGTGCCGTCGCGGCGGTTGCGAACCCAGCCATCGAGGCCGAGCTGCCGCGCAATATATTCGGCCCAGGCGCGATAGCCGACGCCCTGGACTTCACCGCGGATCGTCACATGGCGAATGTCACGCGCGGCCATGAATTTTCTCAAGGCCGCGCCGGCTGCATCGCAGCCCAGATCGAGAAGACCGGGGCCGTCAGCAGCGATAAGCACGCAATAAGGGCGAGGATGACGAAGGGGTCGAGTGAGGCGCCGGCCCTGTAAAACAATTCGCACAACACTTGCAGGGAAGCCGGCGTTGAGGAGCCAGCCGCGGCGCCGCCGTCGAGAAAAAACGCGCCGACGAGGACCAGCAGCATCAAGGCGAGCGCGTAGATGACAGCCGCACCTTGGACAGGGCCGATGCCGCGGCCCGCATCGCGCAGCCGCTTGGCATGCAGCGCATACCAAACCCAGATCAGCGCGACTTGCGCCAGCACGAAAGGCCACAAGCCCATACTCGCGAGCATCACCGGCCCGGTCAGCAGATTTGCGGCAAGCGAAAGCGCGTAGGTGACGATAGCGGCACCGGCAAAGCATCCAGCTCCCAGACTCCCGCGAGGGGAAAAGAACAATTGGAAAAGATGCATTCTGCCTGCTCTCCGCACACGTCAGCATGATGCAGGATTTGGCCGGAGTCGATTGCTGGAAAACCCGGCGGCTGCGTCATCTCAGCGTAGCAAACTTAGGGTAACCGCAGGATGCGGCTGGATTGTCCAAGCGGCATGGTTGCACTATCATACCTTGCATAGTGAAATAGTTTCACTATGGGTTGCGCTAGGAAACCCGCGTGTTTCATGCGTTGCTTCACGCACCCGCCTGTAGCTCCTGGCCTCGTCCGCTACGCGATAATTTGAAGCGTCAAGGGAGGCTATCATGACGACATCACGCACGAGATTTTCGATTTTCGCGGCTTCGCTGCTCATGGGCACGGCGCTCATCGCCGGCCAATCCACCGCCCAGTCCGTGCAACCGAGGGCGGCCCCGCCAGCGCCGGCCGCTGCTCAGCAGAAGACCACCGCGCCGGCCGCCGCGCAGCCGAGGACCGCCGCGCCCGTGCCGGCCGCCGCGCAGGCCTTGCCGCTCAAGGACCTCCGCAACATCCAGATCGACGAGAACAAACTGCGCGCGCACGTGATACGACCGTCGCACACGGAGGGAGTCATCTCCTCGAAGGGGCGCTCCGAAGGCAAACTGGAATTCAGTTTCCCAGCAGGCCTCATCGGCCCGCATCTTGACGTCGACGGTTTCTGCAAGGCGCTGCACGCCGCCCTCAAGGACTCGGTCGAAGGCTATGTCGCGCGACTGAATAAGAACGGGGTGCCGGTCTGTACGTTGCAGTGGAACTGGGCGAAGGCACCGGCCGACGGATCGGTAGGCTGGACCCCCGATCGTGCGATGCACATTGCCAGCGTGAGCAAGCTGATTACCGCTATCGCCATGACCAAGCTGCTCGACGCCAAAAACATCTCCTACGACGCTCACATCATCGACTATCTCCCGGTCTATTGGCAGAAGGGGCCGAACATCGACAAGATCACCTTCCGCCATCTGATGACGCATACCTCCGGATTCTCCACCGGCAGCTCCAGCTCGGACTACTTGTTCATGAAGGGGAAGGTGGCTGCCGGAGTCGCCGGGGTCGGTATGTACGACTATGAAAATATGAATTTCGGTCTTTGCCGCATCTTGATCGCTGTCATCAACGGCAACATCCCGAAAGGTCTCATCTTGCCGCCCCAGATAGCCGATACCTTCTGGGATTATGTGACCATCGCGGCCTACAAAAAGTACGTCGAGGATAACGAGTTCAAGCCCTCCGGCGTGACCGGACCGACGCTCGATCACCCGGCGGGCGACGCGCTTGCCTACACCTTCCCGGTCGGCGGCAACGGCTGGAACTCCGGCGATCTGACCAGCGTAACTGGCGGTGCCGCTTGGCACATGTCGGCCAATCAGCTGCTGAACGTGATGAACACATTCCGCCGGAAGGGAACCATCATGCCGAACGCGAAGGCGCAAGGCATGCTCGACGCCGGTTTCGGCATCGACGTGGTGGGGATGAACACGCCGGCCGGCAAGCTCTACAACAAGAACGGCCTGTGGGGAGACGGCTCTGCTCACGTTGAGCAGAGTCTGGCTTATTTCCTGCCCGAAAACATGGAGCTGGTGGTGCTGGCGAATTCGCCGGTGGGCGCGCCGCCGAAATTCTTCCGCGACGTGGTGACCCAGATCTACGTGAACAACGTCCATTAGAGCGCACTCCGGCGAAAGCCTGCCCCGGACTTGATCCGGGGCAGGAACCGGTTCGCCGCAAGACGCCCGGCCGCAGGCCCGGTTCCCCGCCCGGCAAGGCCATGCTACGAAGACCGATAGGGACGCAACGTCTCTTCCACGATCCGCTATTTCTTTGAAATATCGGGCATCTTACGTCCCGGCCCAGGGTGGTATATTTAACGCACACACTCCCGCCCTGCCCCGTGCCCCGCAGGACCGGATTGGTTCTCGCGTAGTTTCAGGAGAATTCAGATGACCCTCGCGATTGGTGAAACCGCTCCGGATTTCGAAGCGGAAACGACGGACGGAAAAATCCGTTTCCATGAATGGATCGGAGACAAATGGGCGGTGCTGTTCTCGCACCCGAAGGATTTCACGCCGGTCTGTACGACCGAGCTCGGCTACATGGCCAAGATCAAGCCGGAATTCGATAAGCGCGGCGTGAAGGTCATCGGCCTTTCAGTCGATCCCGTGGACAAGCATTCCAAATGGGCCGACGACATCAAGGAGACGCAAGGCTTTGCGCCGAACTACCCGATGATCGGCGACGTGGATTACAACGTCTCCAAGCTCTACGGCATGCTTCCCGCCGCCGTCAGCGGCGATCCTGCTAAGCGCACCGCCGCCGATAACCAGACCGTGCGCAACGTTTTCGTCATCGGCCCGGACAAGAAGATCAAACTCATTCTCGTCTATCCCATGACCACCGGACGCAACTTCGACGAAGTGCTCCGCGTCATCGACTCGCTGCAACTCACCGCCAAGCACAAGGTCGCGACGCCGGTGAACTGGAAGAACGGCGAGGAAGTCATCATCGCCGGCTCGGTGTCCGACGACGACGCCAAGAAGACCTATCCGCAAGGCTGGAAGTCGCCGAAGCCTTACATCCGCATCGTGCCGCAGCCGCGCGGCTGAACGCGACAGCACGAACGATCTGGAACCCCTGGGCCTTGTCCCGGGGGTTTCTTTTTAACAAAGCTGTTTCTGAGCTACGCGCAAAGACATATATGGATGCTGTAACGGACAGTTTTTCCTTGCGTCACGGGAGAGCAACATGAAGACGTCTGTTTCCATTCTCGTTGTCGATGACTCCCATACCATGACACTCTTGATATCCGACTTCGTCCGGAAGCTCGGATTTGCCGATGTAGATGTGGCGCATGACGGCCCTTCCGCACTCGAACTGCTCCGCCAAAAACAATATGGGCTGGTACTGTCAGACTGGGAAATGCAGCCCATGGGCGGAGACGAACTTATTAAGGCAATTCGGAAAGACGAGAAGATCGGCAGGGTTCCTGTGATTTTGATTACGGCAAAGTCGGGCCGGGGCGCTTCGTGGCTTGCCGGTGCAGACGCCTATCTTCCTAAGCCCTTCAATGAAAGCGATCTGCAAATGGCGATCAAAAGGATCCTAGAGCCTCCGACATAGCAGCTTAAGGTTGGACGATGTCCGGTAACAAATCGTCAGGCTGATGGCCATGTCCACAACCGACCTCGGTTTTGTTCATCGTTTCGTTCCGGTAAGCACGGCGGGAAAGCCCCCGCTTCTGCTGCTGCATGGCACTGGCGGCGACGAGAACGATTTGCTCGCGCTTGGCGCGCGGCTCTCCCCGGGCGCCGCGTTGCTGTCGCCGCGCGGGAAAGTTCTGGAGAACGGAATGCCGCGCTTTTTCCGCCGTCTGGCGGAAGGCGTCTTCGATCAGGAAGACCTAAAAACACGCACGCTGGAACTGGCGCAATTCATCGCCCGCGCCCGCAACGTCTATGGCTTGGACAAGCCTATCGCCGTTGGTTTTTCCAACGGAGCGAATATCGCCGCTTCGCTGCTGCTGACGCGGCCGCAAGACCTAGCCGGTGCGGTGCTGATGCGGGCAATGACTCCGTTCGAGCCGTCTGCCCTGCCCGATCTCGCAGGCATGCCAGTACTGATTTTGTCGGGCGCGGATGATCCGATCGTGCCCGCCGCCAACCGGGATCGCCTCTCCCAGCTTCTGCGCGCGGCGGGAGCGGACGTCACGCATGAGGTGGCGCAGGCCGGACACGGGCTTTCGCCGCAGGACATAACCGCCGCGGCCGGTTGGTTCGCGGAGCGCGGCTAACCGATTAAAATCCTATGCCTCCAAACCGATAGCGCAGACGGAACCCTCGTTTTCTCCACGGGTTGTCAGGAAGAACCCTTGATGGAGGTGACGATGACTTATCAAGATCGCGATCCCGACCTGGCTACGCGGAAGAACATCGACCAGCGCGATTCCGGATTCAATGCGATGTGGGGTTGGATCGCCGGCGCAGTGGTTCTGGTGCTGGTGCTGGTATTCCTGTTCGCCAATGGCAGCCAGAACACGACCACATCGGACATCAACAACTCGCCGGCGGCCCCCTCGATCACGACGCCGAGTGACAACAGTAACGCTATGGCGCCGCGTTCACCATCGACGCCGACGCCTCCGTCGGAAACGACAGGCCAGAGCCAGCAATAACGCGTCGGATTTCGCTGAGTTGAGCCGCGCGGCCTAACACGCCGCGTGGTTTCGTGCGCGCGTTTTACGGCGGCGGGATGAAACGCAGCACGTCGACGGCTGCCTGCATTTCCGCAAACCGATTGGCGCGGCGCTCAAGCGCGCGTTCGTCGCGGCCCCAGAATTCCATGTTCCAGTCCTCGTCTACATGTGCCGCCGCCCAGGCTTCCTCTCCCGACAGACGGCCGTGCAACATTCCTAGCGCCAGCAGCGCGGAGCCGGTCAGCATGGTGATCGAGGAAACGGCACCGAGCCTCCACGGATCCGTAGGGATGGCTGAGCGCGCGGCGGTGAGCGCTGCTTCGGGCTGATCAACAAACATGACGCCTTGCGCCAGTATGAAATTCGCTCCGAGTTTGTCACGCGCCCAGGCGACGACCGGATCCCAATGCCGCGCCTGCCGCTCCACCAGTCCGTGCGGCCCCTCGGCGCGGTAGAAGAGGAGATCGGAGCCGAGATATTGCGCTATTTCGTCCGCTGCCGGTTGCGGCGCTAGCATCACGCCGTCGATGATGGAATTGGCGAGGCGCGTGAGCGGCATTGCCGCAGGATCAATGACCTCCTGTTGGCCATTCCATTCCCCTGCGATCGCTTCCGCCAGCGCCGCGCTTGGAACGGCCAGCGGCGCCTGCCCAGGCGTCCGTATTGGCTTGCCGTCGAGCAGAACGGCAAAGCCCGAAACGCCCTGCTCGACCGTGGCTTTGTCATAAAAGCGCCGGCGCTGCGCCGGCCGGGCGTGACGCCGCGCCGCCTCCATCGGGTCAACCGGAGGCTCGGCAAAGATCTCGTCGAAAATATCCCGCATTGGTCTTTGTGAGCCCAGGGGCCATTGTGCAGCGCAGCATTTATATGTCGGCGCGCGGTTCAATTGCTTAATGGCATTCTCAAACCCTGTTGCGGCGTCAAGGTGACAATTAGCAGGGCTTGGCGCGCATTTTCCCGGTTGCGGTAGCTTTCGCCTTGCCAGTTCAGTAAAATCAGGCCCGGATTCGACTTTCGGCCAAGTCGGCGTAAGGGGGCGCGTGCGAGGAGTAAATGAAGAATACTGACATCGCCGCGCCGGACTACTTCCATAAAGTCGTCGATTGCCAATGGGCCTGCCCGGCGCATACGCCGGTGCCCGAATACATTCGTTTGATCGCGGCGGGCCGCTATGGCGACGCCTACATGGTCAACTGGAAATCCAACGTGTTTCCCGGAATTCTCGGGCGCACCTGCGACCGCCCCTGCGAACCCGCCTGCCGCCGCGTGCGGGTGGAAAAGGAGCCGGTGGCAATCTGCCGCCTGAAGAGAGTAGCGGCCGATTACAAGGAAGACATTCGCGAACGGCTGCCCAAACCTTCCCAGACGAAAAACGGAAAGCGCATCGCCCTGGTCGGCGGCGGCCCCGCTTCGCTGACCGTGGCGCGCGATCTCGCGCCGCTCGGCTATCACTGCGTCGTGTTCGACGGCGATCCGAAGGCCGGCGGCATGATGCGCACGCAGATCCCGAAATTCCGCCTGCCGGATTCGGTGATCGACGAGGAATGCGATTATGTCCTCAACCTCGGCATCGAATTCCACGGCGGCCATCGCATCGACAGCCTGAAGGCGCTGCTGGCGGAAGATTATGACGCGATCTTCGTCGGCTCCGGCGCGCCGCGCGGGCGCGACCTCGACATCCCCGGCCGCAAGGAAGCGGCGAAGAACATCCATATCGGCATCGACTGGCTTTCCAGCGTTTCCTTCGGTCACATCAGCAAGATCGGCAAGCGCGTGATCGTGCTCGGCGGCGGCAACACCGCGATGGATTGCTGCCGTTCCTCGCGCCGCCTCGGCGGCGAGGACGTCAAGGTGATCGTGCGTTCCGGTTTCGAGGAGATGAAGGCGTCGCCCTGGGAAAAGGAAGACGCCATTCACGAGGACATTCCGATCCTGAATTTCATGGTGCCCAAGGCGTTTACGCATGAGGGGGGCAAGCTCACCGGCGTGCTGTTCGAGAAAGTGAAGGCCGTGCGCGACGAGAAGGGCCGACGCGATTTGGTGCCGACCGGCGAGCCGGACGAGCATGTGCCGTGCGACGATGTGCTGGTGGCGGTCGGCCAGGAAAACTCTTTCCCTTGGATCGAGCGCGACATCGGCATCGAGTTCGACAAGTGGGGCATGCCCAAGGTCGATCCAAAGACTTTTGCCTCGACCAACCCCAAGGTCTACTTCGGCGGCGACAGCGCCTTCGGCCCCAAGAATATCATCTGGGCCGTGGCGCATGGGCACGAGGCCGCCGTCTCCATCGACAAGATGCTCAATGGCGAGGACATCAACCACCGCCCGCTGCCGGCCGTGGAGGTGATGAGCCAGAAGATGGGCATCCATGAATGGAGCTATGACAATGAGATCGCGCTGGACAAGCGCTACAAGGTGCCGCACCGCGACAAGGTGATCGCGCTCAAAGACATCAAGGCCGAGGTCGAACTGGGCTTCGATCCGCAGCTCGCGCTGGCGGAGGCCGGCCGCTGCCTCAACTGCGATATTCAGACGGTGTTCACGTCCTCGCTCTGCATCGAATGCGACGCCTGCGTCGACATCTGCCCGATGGACTGCATCACCTTCACGGAGAACGGCGAGGAAGCCGACCTGCGCACGCGGCTGAAAGCGCCGGCGAACAATCTCACGCAGGATCTCTATGTCGCCAATGACCTGAAAACCGGCCGCGTGATGGTGAAGGACGAGGACGTCTGCCTGCACTGCGGGCTGTGCGCCGAGCGCTGCCCCACGGGGGCGTGGGACATGCAGAAGTTTCTCCTGGAAACGACCCAGGCGGGTGAAGGATGCCGATCGAGAGCGTAAACGATTTCGTTGTCAGGTTTGCCAACGTCAACGGCTCGGGCTCCGCGAGCGCGAACGAGATGTTCGCCCGCGCCGTGATGCGCATGGGCATCCCGGTCGCGCCGCGCAATATTTTCCCGTCCAACATCCAGGGCCTGCCCACCTGGTACGAGGTGCGCGTGTGCGAGGCGGGGCATCTCGGCGCGCGCGGCGGCACCGACCTCATGGTGGCGATGAATCCGCAGACCTGGGAGAAAGACGTCGCCTCGATCGAGCCCGGCGGCTATCTGTTTTACGATTCCACCAAGGCGATGCCGGCGACGAAATTCCGCGACGACATCACGGTCATCGGCGTTCCGCTCACCGCGATCTGCAACAGTCAATACACCGATCCGCGCCAGCGCCAGCTATTCAAGAACATCATCTATATCGGCGTGCTGACGGCGCTGCTCGAGATGGACGTACCGGTGGTGGAAAAGCTGATCGGCGAGCAGTTCAAGGGCAAGGAAAAGCTGATCCAGCCCAACATCCACGCGCTGCATCTCGGCCGCGATTATGCCCTCACCAACCTCACCTGCCCGATCGGGCTGCGGCTGCGCCGCGCCGACGGCGTGGGCGACCGCATCCTGATCGAAGGAAATTCGGCGGCGGCGCTGGGCGCGGTCTATGGCGGCGCCACGGTCTGCGCTTGGTATCCGATCACGCCGTCGTCCTCGCTGGCGGAAGCCTTCACCAGCCATTGCAAGCGGCTGCGCGTCGATCCCGAGACCAAGAAGAACCTTTTTGCCATCGTGCAGGCGGAAGACGAGCTGTCCTCCATCGGCATGGTGATCGGCGCTGCCTGGAACGGCGCGCGCGCCTTCACCTCGACATCCGGCCCCGGAATTTCGCTGATGCAGGAATTCCTCGGGCTGGCCTATTTCGCCGAACTGCCGGCGGTGGTTTTCGACGTGCAGCGCGCGGGGCCGTCCACCGGCATGCCGACGCGCACCCAGCAGTGCGATCTCATCAACTGCGCCTATGCCTCGCATGGCGACACCAAGCATGTGTTGCTGCTGCCGGAAGATCCGGCGGAGGCCTTTGAATTCGGCGCGCAGGCCTTCGATCTTGCCGACCGCCTGCAAACACCGATCTTCGTCATGCTCGATCTCGACATCGGCATGAACCACCGGCTGTCCCGGCCGCTGAAGTGGGACGACAGCCGCGTTTACGACCGCGGCAAGATCATGACCGCGGAAGAGTTGGAGGCCGGCAAGGAATTCGGCCGCTATCTCGACGTGGACGGCGACGGCATCACCTACCGCACCTATCCCGGCACGCACCCGACCAAGGGCTCCTTCTTCACCCGCGGCACCTCGCGCGACCGCTACGCGCGCTATACCGAGGAAGGCGGCCCTTATGCGGACAACATGCAGCGGCTCTTGCGCAAGTTCGAAACGGCGAAGGATCTGGTGCCGCGGCCGCTGCGCGCCAATTGCGAGAAGGCGACGCGCTATGGCGTGATCTATTTCGGCTCCACCAGCCCGGCGATGGACGAGGCGATCTCGACGCTGACCGCCCAAGGCCATCACCTCGACCGGCTGCGCGTGCGCGCCTTCCCCTTCCATCACACGGTGGACGATTTCATCGCCGACCATGATTTCATTTTCGTGGTGGAGCAGAATCGCGACGCGCAGATGCGCTCGCTGATCGTCAACGAATGCGGCATCGACCCGGCGCGGCTGATCCCGGTGCTACACTATGACGGAACGCCGATCACCGCGCGCTTCATCACCAAGGCGATCGGCGAGCGGCTCGACGCACTCAAGGTAACGCCGCTGCGCAAGGTGATGTTATGAAGCCGCGCGTCGCCGCACACTCCTTCTTCACCTCCCCCTGGAGGGGGGAGGTCGGTTCGCGAAGCGAACCGGGTGGGGGTGAAATTGTTTGCTTGTCTACTCACCCCACCCCGGCGCACGTCGTGCGCCGACCCTCCCCCTCCAGGGGAGGGTAAGAGAGCCAGTGCAGCCATGACCTATCTCGCCAAGCCAAAATTCCAGCACCCTTCCCTGCCGAAGAACGCGCTGGGCTATACCCACCGCGATTATGAAGGCTCGGTGTCGACGTTGTGCGCCGGATGCGGGCACGACTCGATCACGGCGGCGATTGTCGAGGCCTGCTTCGAACTCTCCATCGAGCCGCATCGTGTAGCGAAAATCTCCGGCATCGGCTGCTCCTCGAAGACGCCGACCTATTTCCTCGGCAATTCGCACGGCTTCAATTCGGTGCACGGGCGTATGCCGTCAGTGCTGACCGGCGCCAATCTCGCCAACCGCGACCTGATCTATCTCGGCGTGTCCGGCGACGGCGACAGCGCGTCGATCGGGCTTGGGCAATTCGCCCATTGCATCCGGCGCGGCGTCAACATGGTCTATATCGTGGAGAACAATGGCGTGTATGGCCTGACCAAGGGTCAATTCTCCGCCACCGCCGACCGCGGCTCCAAGAGCAAGCGCGGGCTCACCAACATGGACAATGCCATCGACATGG
>Ga0080064_1006927_pt1 | contig 11857 bp, 16 predicted proteins | sample Subgrocontami54m_FD_69260 | JGI IMG/M metagenome (GOLD analysis project Ga0080064, IMG submission 69260) | Subsurface groundwater microbial communities from S. Glens Falls, New York, USA - GMW46 contaminated, 5.4 m (SPADES assembly) (version 2) ...
CGAACGGCCCGTTTTCCGCCACCGGCGCATCCGGCGGAGAATCGATCGCCGCGTTGTTAATCAATACCGTCGGCGCGCCGAACCGCCCGCCGATCATCGCAAGCGCGCTGTCCAAAGATTCGCGCCGGGTGACGTCGCCTTCGACGAACAGGAACCGGTCGCTGAACTCACGCTGGAGCGCGGCGATTTCCGCGGATGGCTTCAGGTCCAGCGCCACCACGCGGGCAGCGCGTTGCAGCAGCGCCCGGCAGTATTGCAGTCCAAGCTGCCCTGCGGCGCCAGTCACCACCACCGTTTCGCGGCTGACGTCAAACAGGGCATCGTGAGGCATGGGCTTCAAAATTCAGTTCAACGGAAGTTTCAGGCTGAAGCAGCCTTGTGCCTGGCGTGAAATATCAGATCGCACACTTCCCGCACCGCGCCGTAGCCGCCCCGGGCGACGGTGCGGTAGAGCACATGCGGAAAAATCTCGGGGCTGGCGTCGGAAACGGCGATCGGCAGGCCTACCACCTTGAACGCCGGAATGTCGTTTACGTCATTGCCGACAAACGCCGCCTGCTGCGGGTCCACGCCACGCTCTTTGCAGAACGTCAAGATGCTCGCCGCTTTGTCTTCGATGCCCTGTACGCACTGCGTTCTGAGTTTTTGCGCCCGCACTGCGACCACGGGATTCACCTCGGTGGACACGATCAGCGTCTCGACCCCTGTGCAGCGCAGCCGTGAAAGACCGATGCCGTCGCCGCGCCAGCAGCGCACCGATTCGACGCCGTCCTGCGACACGATCACCGTGTTATCGGTGAACACTCCGTCGAAATCGAACGCCACGACCCGAACGGCGGACCACAGCAACACCAAACGACCTTCACCCTGCGGCCGTGTATAGGGCGGCGGCATCAGGCAAGGTTACCGAGCTCGATGTTGCCGTCCTCGCGGATCGCGGCCACCAGACGCTTTCCGATCACCTTCTCGTACTGGTAGGGCGGCAAGCCGTCGGCAGGACACTTGTAGGTGATATCGCTCTCCGCCAGCACGTGCCCAGCGGGCAGGTCGCGCGCGGCCACGATTTTCTTGCCCATCTTGAACAGCGGCGTCTCCTCGTTCGGCAGGCGGCGCTTGACCCCGTCGCCCAGCGCAACGTTGGTCCGCCGCAGGTCGCGCACCAGTTTCTCCATGCCGATGGGCTCCAGTGAGAACGCGTGGTCGGTTCCCTTCAGCGCCCGGTTGAGCGTGAAATGCTTCTCCACCGCGCGCGCGCCCAGCATGAACCCCACCAGCGCCATCGCGATGCCGCTGTCGTGGGCGGAAAGGCCGATCACGATGTCGGGGAATGTTTTGCGGTAAGTCTCGATCACCCGCAGGTTGAGCTCCTCGAACGCCGCCGGGTAGCTGGCGGTGCACTGCATGATGCACAGTTGCCGGTTGATCGGCATGATCGCGTCGTAGGCGCGGCGCACGTCTTCCAGGCTCGCGCCGCCGGTGCTCACGAACATCGGCCGCCCGAACTTCGCCACGCGCCTGAGCAGCGGAATATTGATGATGTCTCCCGAGGCGATCTTGTAGGCCGGCAGATCCAGCGCTTCCAGGAAGTCCGCGCTCGGCATATCAAACGCCGTGGAGAAAAAGGTGATGTCGAGTTCCTTCGCCCATTTCTTCAGTTCGAGGTACTCGTCGCGGCCGAACTCGAGAAATTCCCGGTGCGCGCCATAGGTCGCCGCATACGCGTTCTCGCTGTTGTAGGAGCTGTCGTACATTTCCTTCGTAAACAGCGCGCGGTTGTTGCGCTTCTGCAGCTTGACCGCGTTCGCGCCCGCCGCCTTGGCGGCCTTGAACAGCTTCCGGCACTGCTCGACGCTGCCCTGGTGATTGTGGCCGATCTCCGCGATCACGTAGCAATCCGAATCGTCGGTGATCTCGACGTTGTCGATGACTAGCTTTCTCATAATTGTCGAAACCCTTCATAAACAAAAAAACGGCGATTAAACGCAAAGACGCGAAGAATAGAAGAAAGGAGCGCAAAGGATTTCTGTCTTTCATTTCTTTTTCTGTTTCCTTTGCGTCTTTGCATTGAGATTCTTCTCCAAACTTGTCAACAGTGAAACATCCATCCCCGCCGGAGCCGGCGCCTATCCCTTCAGGTCGCGGTAGAAATTTTCGTGAGGCCCCACGGCTTCCAGATAAATCAACCGTACCTCTTCATCCAGCGTGTAGCCCAGCAGATACAACTGCCCTCCGCTACGAAACTTAAAGACACGAAGTGTTGCCAGATCGCCCTTCTTGCGCTCCCCGATTTCAGGGTTTTTCCTTACTTCATCGACCGCGGAATCCACATCGGCGGCGGTGTTGTCGTGCAGCTTTTTGTATTGCCGTGAAAATCGCCTGGTTTGCTGGACTGACCCCGTCATGCGCGACGACCCCGGGGCACGAACGGCTGCGACTGATCGCGCGGTTCGGCCATCGAGGCCAACGACTCTGCCACGAAACTGACGGGTAGATCGGGATTATCGAGCGCAGCCCGGCCTACCCGCGCCCAGAACTCGATTTGTCCTGCAATGGAACGGTGCTCCAATGTTGCGTCTTGCTTGGCTTGCTCGTAGAGATCCTGATTGATCCGTATTGAAGTGCTTGCTGACATTGCGAAACCCCGGGTTGAATTACCACATTTGTAGTTAGTATAACCGTGTTGTGCGCAAAAGAAAAACCCGCCCGTTTGTAAGGGGCCGGGGTGGAGTTTGTTGACAAGCAGGTATCAACCCGGCAGGTCCAGCACTTCGACAATGGCCGCCTGGACCTTTCGCATGAACACCGGGGAACATACTCCAACCGGCCCGGAAGTAAGACGACGATTGTCGATGGCGCGCAACTGATCGAGCAGAAGATCGGAATCGTGCTTCAGCTTGGCGAAAGCCTTGACCCGGAGCCTCAGCGGTTCGGCATCATCGACCAGGTTGGTCGTAAGTGGAACAATCAAGGTTGAGGGATGGCCTGCATCGAGCAGTGTCTGGCTTTGCACGATGAGGACGGGCCGCGTCTTGCCCAACTCGGTACCCCTCCCGGGATAGAGATGGCGAGCCAGATGGCTCCGTAATCAATCCGGGGCACGCTCGGTCGCGGCGAACTCGGCGTTGACTATCATGCTCTCGGCACGCACCTTGAGCGATGCGCGCTTGAGGCGATCGCGCCGCTTCGCGTCCTCGAGGGCACGATTCATGGCGAGGATGGCCCGGCGGATGTACTCGGTGCGCGGGATATCGAGATCAACCGCACGCTTGTCCACTTCGCGCAGCAGTTCGTCGGGAAGACGCATGGAAACGGTGCTCATGGCGTATCTCACCTTGTATTACATTTTGGGATACTACGCCACGTCCGCAAGCGCATCAATTTTCAGGCAAGGTCTTCAGAATCCCCCCTCGCCAACTGGCTCGCAATCGCCAGGTTCCGCGAGTTCGCCTTACTTTCCGAGCAACGCTTTCAAGTCATTGAGCATCAGGAAGAAGTGAAAGGGATCGGTCGGACTGGGTTCGAACTTCCAGGACTCATACCACTGCCGTGCAGCTTCATCCTTGGCGTGGAACCAACAAGGGACGGATACCCGCGACATCCGCGGCCTGCGCCGTGCGTAGCAAGGCATCCTTGACCAGGGTTTGCCCCAGCCCTTTGCGCTGGTGAGCCTGGTCCACTGCCAGTCGAGCCAGAATCATCACCGGCACCAGTCAGGGCGTAGGCCATTCGCAGACGGACAGCAAATGGTCGAGCGAGATCCCCATCCATCAAGGTCCGTGACGGTGCTCACCCCGATAACGGGGAAATCTCAGGGACTCATCCGGGCCATAAAAGGTGTGCGCCCCTTTTTTGAGGTGAGCAGTTGGAGCAATCTTGAAGCCGTAATCGCAAAGCACCTGAGTCGGCAAATTAAGGTGATGAAGAAGACCCGTCCTAAATTTGTCAGCGAACACGAGAAGACGACCATCAAGAAGAAGTTTGCCGCAATTGAGGTGCTAAGACTCCTCAACAAATTGACAGCGCCGGAGGCTCAAGGAGTTCTCGACAGACTGGGTGATCGCTTGGAAGGCCACGGGTCTCAGAACGCTCTCATCAGCGCCCTCGGCGGCGACGTCATGGCCGCGCTACGCAGTAGCGACCGTTGTGAAATTAGAGGGTCAGCCTAAGGCCTTGCTAAACAACCATAGGCACTTCCGGGTTTAGCACCGTCATTACCGCACTCTTTTCAAATATCCATCACGGCCAACCGTGATCAGCAGTTTTTGTTGCATGCTTTTGTCGATCTCGAATTCAGGGTGGGTCTTGAGGTATTCCCGCACAGCGGTTTTCGGGTTGTTGCCTGGGCCCCAGGGGCGGTCCAGAAACATCTCGGCGGGCATGTCATCGATAATGGTGTCGAATACCACGCAGTAGCTGCCCACCGAGGCAAGTGGCGCGTAAGCTCGCAGTTCGGCGAGCACATGGTCGTGAGTATGCTTGCTGTCCAGACACACCAGCACGCGCTGCTTGCCCGCCGCCTTGGCCTTCACCTGCTCGATGACCTCGGGTGCAATGCTGGAGCCCTGAATCATAGAAATGCGCTTGAACATGGGGTGCGCCTCGATCGCCTCGCGATTGTGAGCGCGGATGTCGATGTCTACCCCCAGCACCCCGGCATCCTGCGAGCCGCCGCAGGCGGCGTTCAGTTCCAGCATGGATGCCGAGAAAATCAACGACCCGCCGTGCGCGATGCCGGTTTCGATGATCAGGTCGGGTTGAACAGACCAGATAATCTCCTGCATGGCGATAACGTCTTGGGGGTATTGGATGATCGGGCGGCCAAGCCAAGAAAAATTGTACGAGTAATTGTACTTGGCGGTATTGCGTATCCATGCCACCGAGTCTTTTTGGAGCTTGCGGTCGGCACCCAATTGGTTGACGTTTAGCGCGACTTGATCTTCGTGAATCATTGGGGAGTCCTTACCTTTTCTTCAGACACAAAAGGCGCACCGGCCCAAACTCTCCGCTAAAGGGAAGGCCCGCCGCAAACCGATGATGGTCATCGAAATAATCTGGCGTCTCGCCAGCTTCGGAACAGATTTTTGAATAAACAACTCTGCTCACCAGGTAGTAGGTGCTACTGATGTTGATGTCCTCTTCGACTTCGAATCGGCCATCGATAAAATTAAGAAGGCGAGCCCTCTCAAAAAACAGGTTGTGCGCCCTTACCGGAATTTCCGGCAGGCCGAAATGTCTTCTTACCTGGTTAAACTGTTCATGCCCCTCGATGAAATTCTCGACCATCAGATAAACGCCGCCGCCGCTCAATGCCTTGTGGATATTAGCGATGGCGACCTGCTGAAGATCCCAGGAAGGCAGATTGATAAGGCATCGGGTCGTATAGATCAGGTCAAAAGGATCCTTAAGTCCCTCGCAAATATCTAATTGCCCAAATTCGACGTTTGACGTTTTCCGGGCAAGATGAACCCTCCTGGCATTCTCAACCATGGACGAGGAATAATCGATCCCATTGAAAAATGCCTTCGGAAATGTGCCTGCAAGCCGCGTAGTTGTTCGCCCATCGCCGCAGCCTACGTCTGCCACGCGGGTCGGGGAATATTTCCGGATACGCTCGGATAGGACATTGAATTCGATTTCGCGCAGATAGAAATCTTGCGTCGTCGATTGGGCGCTTGAATCCTCCGCCGCACGGTCTTCCCAGTACTGTTTGATCGCGGCAAAGTCCATCATCCTTTCGACTCGCTCTCTAAGCGCTGTACCACCACATTTGCGACGCAATCCTGCTCCGACGTGGTCATTTCATGGAAACTTGGCAGATTGATCGCTCGGCCCGGGATGCTCCAGGCATGTCGGTTCGCTGGTCGCGCTTCAAACATAGACAAACTGGAAAGCGGATAAAAGAACACCCGCGCATCGACATTCTCGGCTGTAAAAGCAGCTAGTAGGCTTTCTCGGGTCACCCCGGTTTTGGCGTCAAATACCACCGTAGGCATCCACGCACCATTCACCGTGCCAGCCGGCTCAGGGTTCATGGATACACCGGGCAATACTTCCAGTTGTTCACGGTAGTACTGCAAGATCTCCCGCTTGCGGCCAATCAACTCTTCAATCCGCTTCATCTGCGCGCAACCAATCGCCGCCTGGATATTCGACATCTTGTACTTGAAGCCCACCATATCGGGCCAGAATTGCTTTATCTGGCCACGAGCGCGACCATGATTAGAGAGGGTCAGCACTGTTTCATACAGGTCGGCATCATTAGTGACGAACATGCCGCCTTCCCCCGTCGTGGGCGTCTTGGTGCCGTGGAAGGAAAAACTGCCGAACATTCCCATGCTGCCGGCCCGTTTGCCGTGGTACTGCGAACCGATGGCTTCGGCGGCGTCCTCAATCACTGGTAGCCCGTGGCGTCTGCCGATATCCAGCAATTTATCCATGTCGCACAGGTTACCGTAGAGATGCACAGCAATAATAGCCTTGGTGCGTGGTGTGATGGCGGCTTCTGCAAGTGCCGGGTCGATGCACCAACTGTCGGGTCGAATGTCCACAAACACCGGCTTCGTGCCCAAGTGCACGATGGGTGCTGCAGATGCAATCCAATTGGTATCTGCCAAGATAACTTCATCACCCGGCCCCACGCCCAAGGCTGCAAGACCCATGTGCAAGGCGCCAGTGCAGCTTGAGGTGGCAATGGCGTACTTCACGCCCAAGTGCGCTTTGAAAGCCTCTTCAAAGCGAGCGATGTATTCGTAGCAACGCTCACCCCAACCATTACGAGCAGCGTCAGTAGCGTAGGCCACCTCCAACTCGGTAATCGACGGTTTGGCGTAATGGATGCGAGGCTTCATGCCACCTCCAATTCGGGCACGGCGGCCACAAACCGCCCATCCCATTCCCGAATATATGCTAGCTGCGCCATTACCTCGACCCGCAAGTTCCACGGCAAGATCAGCACCCTGTCGGGCCGGTGAGTCTTTAGCTGCGTTTCATCCACAATCGGAATACGGCTGCCGGGCATGTACTTGCCTTGCTTGTCGGGGTTGCGGTCCACCACAAACGGGATCAGGTCCGGGCGGATGCCCGCGTAATTCAGCAGGGTGTTGCCCTTGGCGGCGGCGCCGTAACCAGCCACGGTCTTGCCTTGGCGCTTGGCGTCCAGCAGGAAGGCGAGGAAGTCGTCTTTGACCTTGTCGGCTTTGGCCTGGAAGCCCGCGTAGTACTCTGCGGTGGTAATCCCCGCTTGGTCTTCGCGTTGCAGCAGTTCGTCCACCTTCGCGCCGCGCGGGTACTGGCCGGTGTCACTACGCTGCGCAAACACCCGCAGGCTGCCGCCGTGAGTGGACAACTCCTCCACATCGAAGATGCCAAGCCCGTTGGCGGGAAAGATGTGCTCGACCGCCGTGAGCGACAGATAGGAGTAGTGCTCGTGGTACACGGTATCGAACTGGTTTTCCTGCACCATGCGCAACAGGTGCGGAAACTCGAAAGTGGCCGCACCCCGCGGCTTGAGCAGCTTGGCGAAGCCCGCGACGAAATCATTGATGTCCGGCACATGAGCCAGCACGTTGTTGGCGGCAATCAGGTCGGCCTGCTTGCCCTGCGCGAGCAGTTCTTTCGCCAGACGCACACCGAAGAAGTCTTCCACGATCGCGATGCCTTTCCCGCGCGCGGCAGCCGCCGTGCTGGCGGTGGGCTCAATCCCCGTGCAGGGAATGTGATGGGCTTGCACATATTGCAGCAGGTAGCCGTCGTTGGCGGCGACTTCGACCACATGGCTGTGTCGGTCCAGACCAAAGCGTGCCACCACGGCGGTGACATAGCGCTCGGCGTGCGCCAGCCACGAGGTGGAAAAAGAACTGAAATAGGCGTAGTCCGGAGTAAACAGCGCCTCGCGCCCGGCGTGATCTTCCGTTTGCACCAGCCAGCAGTGCTGGCAGACCAGCACCTTTAGGGGAAACCACTTCTCCGGCGCCTTCAGCGTTTGCGCGGTGAGGTAGGCATTGGACGGCGGCGCGCTGCCCAGATCCACCAGCGGCAGCTTGAGTTCGGTCCCGCAGTGACGGCATTTCATACCGCCACCCCGCTGAAGTCACGGGTCAGCAGCGGGTGAGATGCATCGCGAAACGATAGCTCGACGATGGCCGCCGGCCAGCGGATCGCAAGCATCGGGTCTTGCGCATTCAGTCCCGCTTCGGCTTCAGGCTTGTATGCGGCAGTGTGGAGATACAGCAGCTCGCAGCGATCGGTGAGCGTCTGAAAGCCGTGGGCGAATCCTTCAGGGATTACCAATGCCTTGTGGTTGTCGGCGCTCAGCGCTTCCGCGTGCCAGTGCAGGAAAGTAGGGGAGCCCTGGCGCACGTCCACCGCGACATCAAACACTTCGCCGCGCAGACAACTCACGAATTTGGTTTCCGTATAAGGCGGGTTCTGAAAGTGCATGCCGCGCACCGTGCCGCGCTTGTCAGTCAGGGTGCGGTTGATCTGCACTATGGTTTTGTTGGGGATCAGCGCGTGTAATTCCTCCGCACAGAAGATCCGCTCCAGGTAGCCACGGTGGTCACCAATAGGCTTGCACTGGAGAAGCTTGAGCCCCTGCAGCGGCATATCAAGGATGTCGAAGCGGCTGCTCATGACCGGCTTGCCGCTTCGTATTCGTGAATTTGATCGAGGCTGATACGGGTCATGTCCGCACCTCGCTGCCACGCCCGGCGCCAGGCGACCGTATGCTCCAGCGCCTGTTGCAAGGACCAGCGCGGCTTCCACGCAAGTTCAGTGCGGGCGCTGGTGCTGTCGAGTCGTAGCAGCCCGGTTTCGCGTGGGTTCTCAACTGATGCTGCGTTCACGACTCGAGCGCCGTCGCCCCACAGCCGGGCGGTGGTCTCGGCCACTTCGCCTACGGTGGCATCGCCGCCGGCGTCCGGGCCGAAATTCCAGGCCCTGGAAAACTTTTCGCCTTCCGGGGCCAGGAGTTGTGCCGCCAATTGCAGATAGCCCGCCAGCGGCTCCAGCACGTGCTGCCAAGGCCTTATGGCTTGCGGGAAACGCAAGCGCACCGCTTCATTATTCGCGAAAGCGGCAAGGCAATCCGGGATGAGCCGGTACGGAGCCCAATCACCACCGCCGATCGCATTGCCGGCGCGGGCGGTGGCCACGCGCGCCGGGTGACCTGATTCGCCCGCAAAGAAACTCGCGCGATAACTCGCCGCGACTATCTCCGCGGCTGCCTTGCTGGCGCTGTAGGGGTCGTGGCCGCCGAGCGGATCAACCTCGCGATACGGGTACGCCCCCTCGCGGTTCTCGTACACCTTGTCGGTGGTGATGAGCACGATGGCCCGTACCGAGCCGGTCGCGCGGGCCGCTTCCAGAACATGGGCCGTGCCCATGACATTGCTGGCGAGGGTGCCGAGCGGGTCGCGGTAACTCTCGCGCACCAACGGCTGGGCGGCCAGGTGGAATACCACTTCCGGCTGCGCCGCGTTGAACGCTGACTTGAGTTGCGCAAGATCCGCCAGATCGGCGCGGGTGTCCGACGCAAGCAACACCTTGATTCGGGCGGCCTCGAACAGGCTCGGATCGGTCGGCGGGTCAAGTGCGTAGCCGTGGACAGCCGCGCCGAGATGATGAAGCCACAGCGCAAGCCAGCCGCCTTTGAAGCCGGTGTGGCCAGTCAGGAGCACTTTTTTCCCCTGGAATGAAGTGCTTGCTGATGGATGATGGTTGATGGAAGAAGTCATCGTTCGGCGCGTTTGAGTTGGGCTGAACGCAGGAGCACTTTTTTCCCCCGGAAAAAAGTGCTGGTTGATAGTTGATGGTTGATGGACGAACTCATCGTTCGGCGCGTTTGAGTTGGGCTGAACGCAGGAGCACTTTTTTCCCCCGGAAAAAAGTGCTGGTTGATAGTTGATGGTTGATGGACGAACTCATCGTTCGGCGCGTTTGAGTTGGGCTGAACGCAGGGATGAGATCCTCTTCACAAGCTCCTGTACGGATTGACGAACTTTTTGATAATCGCTTTCGGTCAGGAATCCCAGATCGAGCGCGAGTTGGAATTGCGCATCCAGTTCCAGTAATGAGCCGAAAGCCATCTGGGAAAAATGAGCCTGATCGCGCGCACTTGTCCGACCGCAGCCTTCGGCCAAATTGGACATCACCGACACGCTCGCCCGACGCATCTGATCCACTAAACCAAACCGCTCTTCCTTCGGAAATCCGGCAGTAATTTGATACACGCACTTGGCCAAAGATTTCGCAACCTGCCAAACCTCCAACCTCTCATGCGGAAGCAAATCCCTATCAACCATCAACTATCCTCTATCAACCATCCTCCATCCCCCATCAACGGGCGCATCGCGCCGACCACTTCGTGCTCAAACGCCATGTCAAAGGTCCCGGTGCTAGGCAATCGCCATGAGCCCCTTTTTCCGGATCACGGTCAGCAAACGCAAGGCCGGGCCACCCGGCTTCTTAACCCCGCGCTCCCAATCGGAAACCAGGTTCTTGGAAACGTTCAGGTAACGGGCAAAAACCGGCTGGGAAATGTGCTCGCGCATCCGGAGAGACTTGATCTCCTCAGGGCTGAGTACCTGTACGGGCGTCAGGCACGCATCATCAAACTCGCGCATCGTCTGCTTGTCGATAGGGCCGACATCATGCAGCGTCCCCATCGATTTGTAAGGCAAAGCCAGAAGATCCACCGCACGGTTATTGGTAGCGGCAGGAAACGATTCAAGAACTACTGGTTATCCAAAGGCTCGTGGTCGATTTCATAGGCCTCTATTAAATCGCCCACCACGGCCACCAGCGAGTACAGCGGATGCTGTGCATCATCGCGGACAACATCCAGCAGGCTATTCAGCAAGGCCGTTGTTTGCGCATATTTCGTCGCGGAATCAATGTGGCTCAATGCCGCGACCGATTGCAGCGATTGCCAAGCGGGAACCAGGCGCTGAATATCAAGGACTTCGTTCATTTCTTCCTCCAGTTGTTTCTATCGTACTCGGCATGTGTCATTACCGCGCGCACATAGATACGCTGCTTGTCGTAATGAATCACAGCAGCGATCCGGTATCGGTTCCCGCCCACATCGAAGATGGTATAGCCGTCCACATAATCGGCCGTGCTGAACGTCTGGCCAAGCGCAGAAAATGAAATTGCCTGACACCGTGAAGCCTTACGGAACCACTCTTCCAGGATCGTTTTGGATTCTGGATGATGCGCCCAAAAATCTCGCAATGGTTTTTTTGATATGACTCTCACATGCGAATCCTACGCGTTCACGCCATTGTCGACACCGCAAAGGCAGGTATTGATTCATAAACGGATAGTATCACACAAGGTGTGATAATCAGAGCACGTCATGAGGTTGGAGCGGAAATACCGTAGAACATGCTGATGGTCGGCGTGGCTGGCGCTATCAACCATCAACTGTTCTCCCTCAACCATCAACCGGCGCTCCGCGCCTACCACGCCTACCACACCTTCCACGGCGCCTTGCCAGAATCCCACAGCTCTTCGAGCTGGATCTTGTCGCGCAGGGTGTCCATTGGCTGCCAGAAGCCCATGTGCTCGAAAGCCACCAGTTGTCCATCAGCGGCCAGGCTCGTTAGCGGCTTGCCCTCCCAACTGGTGTCATCGCCTTCGATCAGATCCAGGCACTTCGGAGAAAGCACGAAAAATCCTCCATTGATCAGGCCACCATCGCCGCGCGGCTTTTCCATAAAGCCTGCCACCCTGGCGCCCTCCAATTGCAACGCGCCGTAGCGCCCCGGGGGCTGAACAGCGGTGACCGTCGCCCACTTGCCGTGCTGATTGTGGAATGCGATCTCGGCGGAGGTAACGGAATCAGCAATGCGGTCTC